>Ga0164313_10002463_pt1 | contig 16575 bp, 14 predicted proteins | sample GuaBasSedimGuay4_FD_113735 | JGI IMG/M metagenome (GOLD analysis project Ga0164313, IMG submission 113735) | Subseafloor sediment microbial communities from Guaymas Basin, Gulf of California, Mexico - Guay4, Core 4569-4, 0-3 cm | ecosystem: Environmental > Aquatic > Marine > Hydrothermal vents...
GACCGTGGCATTACAGGATGAACGTGCCTTTGCCGGCAAAGATGCCTTGCTTGAGCAAAAGGCCAGCGGTGTTAAAAACAAACTGGTCGGCCTGGTGTTACAGGGCCGTGGCGTGTTGAGGCCCGGGCAGGCTATAGTTACGGAATTCGGAGAAGGTATTACCACCAGCGGGAGTTTTTCACCAACGCTGCAAAAAGCCATAGCCTTTGCCCGCATTCCCAAAGCTGCAACCGACACCTGCCAGGTCGATATCCGTGGGAAACTGCTGGATTGCAGTATCGTACGACCACCTTTTGTACGTAATGGACAGGTTTGCGAGGGCATCATTTAACCGCTAAAATTGTCTATTGTCGTCACATTTAATCAAGCCCAACACAATCAGGAATAAGCATGAGCAACATCCCCTCTCATTTGCAGTACACCGAATCCCACGAATGGGTCAGTTCCGAAGACGACGGCAGCGCACGTATCGGCATCAGCGACCATGCACAGCAGGAGTTGGGCGACCTGGTTTACGTTGAATTACCGGCGGTTGGCGATGAACTGGGGCAGGGCGATCCATGCGCGGTGGTCGAGTCCGTCAAAGCAGCTTCAGATATTTATTCACCGGTCTCGGGCAAAGTCATTGCCATTAATGAAGACCTGGATGCAGACCCCGCAGTGATCAACACCGAGCCTTACGATGGCGGCTGGCTGTTCCAGCTTGAGCTCAGCGACAAAGATGAGCTCGATGGCCTCAAGAGTGCTGAAGTCTACGCAGCATCATTGGAAGACTGAAAATCGGGGTCAGAGTAAAGTGCCAGAGTAAATACTCTGACCCCATTTCTACTTACTCACCCTGTTTCTTCAAGTTGCAACAGATCCCCCGGTTCGCAATCCAATGCTTCACACAAGGCCACCAGCGTGGAGAAGCGTATCGCACGTGCTTTACCGCGTTTGAGAATTGACAGGTTGGCCATGGTAATACCGACTATATTGGATAGCTCTGTCAGTGACATCTTGCGCTGTACCAGAAGCAGATCCAGGTTGATCTTGATTATTCTGGACATATCACACCGTCAGCGATTGTTCGTGGTGAATACTGGCTGCTTCGCGCAAAACTCCTGATAGCACGATGATCGCAAAGCCGGCGAAAATTCCCCCAACGTTTAGTTCGAAGGCAGGGTGTAAGTGAATGCCCTGAACATTGAACCCAATATCGTTGAGCATGATGCGACCGCCAAAATATTGCAGCAGCGGGTAAATGATGTGCCAACCAATAAAAACATAGCCGATCGTTTTGATACGCCCTGCATTTTCCCGGGCGAATGATTCTCCTTTAATCACCGATGCAAACAGCCTGCGCATCTGCAACAGGCCAAAAAGGAAAATGAAACCCATGATTTCTGTAATGGCCCCGGACAGATACCAGGCTAACAAGCTGGGTGTGTTGTTGAGCTGCACCATGCCCTTGCCGCGGATGAGGAGGCCTGCTGCATTTTCAGACTGTGTTGCCAGTTCAGTGGATACATCAGAATAGATTTTGAAGCTTAAAAAGGTATCGATGTCAGCATGACGCTCTGCTGGATCAGAAGGCTTGCTGAGGCCAATGATGATCACAGCGATAGGCCATACAACGGCGGTGAAAATTAGCGCGTACCAAATTATGTCGAGGAACCGTTTTACAATTCTGGCCAGTCTGTTCTCTGTAGTAGACATTTCAATATTTCTCCAATACCAATCAAGTTTTATCGATAATAACCTATAATATATCGATAAACAATAAATATTAATTGATAAACGAGAATATCTAACCTGTTTCAAAAAATGGGGTCAGAGTAAAGTGCCAGTGTGTTTACCCTGAAACTTTACTCTGACCCCGTTTCTACTAGTTACCGGCTTACTGGTTCAGTTCCTTCAGCAACGCTCTGCACAAACTCACGTTATCCTTTGCAACACGCTCAATCGGCACGATATTCTGGGCGTTGATGGAAGGAATATTGTAAGTTGCAGTACCTTCGTTGCAGTTTTCGAATTGCAGGGTGATTGTGCCATCCTCGACACGCGTTACACCGCCACCGGTATCGAAGATTCCGCCTGAAGCAATCTCAATGGTCATCTCCGCCATGCTGCCATTGATTTCACCCACTGCGGTCAACCAGCGATGACCCGGATCACCCAGGTTAGCCGTGGCATCGGCTGAAGGTAGTTCGGTGTCATACGTAAACCATGCGATCAGGATGATATTGAGCTTTGGGAATACCGTGATGAAAAAGCCCTGACCGTCGGTAGCCTTGTTGAACCAGGCATCGTTCAGGCCGGCGTTGATGATGAATTCTGTGAACACGAAGATCGCGGTCGCATCAGCAGCACTGTCATTTCCTGAATTGTCGTCGTCCAGGTCACTGACCGCACTGATCGACCAGTGTCCGGTTGCCATACTGGCTGGGAGATCAAAACTGGTATTTATGTTCATGCTTGTGCCTGCAGCAATGCTGGCCACGGCAACGCTACCAAGTTCTACCGGGTCGTCACTAACTGAAGTGGCATTGAAAGTGAGGTTAAAAGCACCGGTTACGCCGTCACCTGAGTTGGTCAGCTTTGCCATCACATTGATGGAGTCACCCACCTGGTGTTCGCCGTCGGTCACATCGACTGAATCAACACTGAGCTCCGGCGAGGTCGCCTCAGCCATCACCGTGATAGTGCCATTTTGCGCAGTGCCACCACTGGCGGCGGAACGACTGTGAACGGTGCAATGGTACGGAATGCTGCCAACGTCGTTGAAGGTCATTTCAAATACAAAATCACTCGCAGTGACAGAGTTGAAACTGCCATCATCCGCTGTAACATCATGGCTCCTGTTCATATCCACGGGGTTTGTCCACCTGACCGTATCACCGGGTGCGATGGTTAACTGCTTTGGCGAGAAATTGTTATTGCCGACGGTGACATCATGCGTGGCAGCCAGTGATGTTGCTGCAGACACCATGAGGGCTGTTGCCAGTATCAGGCTGATAACCAAGTGAATGGGCTGAATGATTTTTACGGTTGAAGTACGCATAAGAATGGACCTTTCCTGCAAACACAAATGAGAATCACAACTCTGATTCTAGTTCAGACCTGTGAGTCTTGCTTTTTCTTTCAGTTTTTCTCCTTCATTGTTTAACTTTAAAAGCCACTTGTTTCAGACCGGGTACGCCTTCATCATCCAATATCATCGCTTTCGCCAGCGGTATCTCAAACAGGTTCTGCATATCATTAACGGCCCCTGCCGGAATATGGGATTTACCCAGTTCAAGCAGTAACTCTTTCCGTCCCCACTTACTGATTTCATGGCTTAACTTCGCGTTCAGATCATGGCGATTAATCACGCGCATCCGGTTTGTAAGGAATGATTCATGCTGGGCGACTTCGGCAATCCCCAACACATCACATAATCCTGAAAACTGTCTGTCTGTGCCGATAGCCAGCACCAGCGGTTTATTATCCTTGCTATAAAACACGGTACCGTATGGCGCAATATTTGGGTGTTCAGACCCCATTTGTTGCGGGATATGCCCGGCCTGCAGCCAGTTGAGTGCCTGGTTGGCAAGTGATGCGACGCCGGTTTCAAACAAGGAAACCTCTACCAGGCTGCCGTTGCCGGTTTGCTCGCGCTTGAGCAGGGCCAGCAGGATACCTTCTTTCAGTTGGTGGGCCGTGAGCACATCAATCAGTGCCACGGGCATCTTGGTCGGCGGGCTGCCGGGCTGACCGTTCATGTACATAAAGCCTGATTCAGCTTGCACAATCGCGTCATAACCTGCGCGCGGGTCGTCTTTCCCATAACCCGTGATGCTCGCATAAATCAGCTTCGGGTTGGTGGCCTTCAGCTGTTCATAATCAACTTTTAACTTGCGGGCGTCGCCAGGCTTATAACTTGCAAGAACCACATCTGCCTGCTTTATCAACTCCAAAACATGCGCGTAGTCTTCCTCCAGTCTTAAGTCTAAAAACAGGTGCTCCTTGCCCCAGTTGACTGATAAAAAATAGGCTGATTGATTGGATGACTGATCTTCTTTCGGGAGTTTCCAGGAGCGTGTTACGTCACCATTGGTTTTGGGGTTCTCGACTTTGATTACGCTTGCGCCCAGTTCAGCAAAGAACTGTCCCACAGACGGACCGGCCAAAACAGAGGCAAGCTCAATTACTTTCAGATCCCGAAAAAAATCATGCACCGGTAATATCATACTCCGCTGCAGTCAAATCCAGCGCCTTGAGCAAGCGTTCAATCAGCAGATCAATTTCCTTCGTGGAACAGATCAATGGCGGCGCTGCAATAATAGTGTCGCCAACAGCCCTGACCATAAGATTGTTTTTAACTGCGGTATCGCGGCAAAAACTGGTCCCACTGCTCTCGGGTGCCAGGCGTTCACGGGTTTGCTTGTCCCTGACGATTTCCAACCCTGCCAGCATACCAGTTGTGCGGACTTCTCCCACAATTGGGTGTTCGGCGAGCTCTGCCAGTCGTGCAGCAAAGTATGGTGCGGTGACTGAGGATACGGTCTCAATAATATTTTCCCTTTGCAGTATTTCCAGAGTTGCGATGCCGGCGGCACAGGCGGCCGGATGACCGGAGTAGGTATAGCCATGGGCAAACTCTCCACCACCCGAGGTCAACACATCGGCGACTTTATCGCCGATAGCCACACCACCCAGCGGCTGGAAGCCGTTGGTTATGCCTTTTGCCATCGTCATCAGATCCGGTTCAAAGGAGAAATGATCACAGCCGAACCAGTCACCGGTGCGGCCGAAGCCACAAATGACCTCGTCGCTGATCAGCAAAATATCCCGCTCGTTGCAGATTTTCTGAATCATCGGCCAGTAAGTCGATGGTGGCACGATCACACCACCCGCGCCCTGGATCGGTTCTGCAATAAAAGCTGCTACCTTGTCCGCACCAATCTCATCAATTTTCTGCTCGAGGCTTTTTGCCGCCGCGATACCAAACTCATCGGGTTCAAGGTCGCCGCCTTCCTTGTACCAGTAGGGCTCGGCAATGTGGTGAACATAAGGCAGTGTAATCGTCTGGTCATGCATTGGCGTCATACCGCCGAGGCTGGAAGCGGCGATGGTGCTACCATGATAGGCGTTGTTGCGGCTGATGAAATGTTTTTTCTCAGGCTTGCCCAGTAAATCAAAATAGCGATGCACCAGGCGGATATTGGTGTCGTTGGCCTCGGAACCGGAACTGGTGAAAAAGAAACGGCTAAACTGTGGTGGTGTTACCTCGGCAAGTTTTTTCGCCAGTACCACCGCAGCCTCATTGGAGCAGTTAAAGAAATTGTTGTAATAGGGGAGCGTTTGCAGTTGCCGGGTGACAGCTGCGACGATATCCGGCTGGCTATAGCCCAGGTTGCAACACCACAAACCCGACATACCGTCCAGGATCGTATTGCCGTCAGAATCGCGGAAATAGATATGCTCGGCCTGGGATACGATTCGGCCGCCCGTTTTGGCATAACTTTCAAGGTCCGTAAAAGGATGCAAGTGATGCATTCTGTCGTATTGTTGCCACTCTTCTTTGCTGTATTTTTTTTGCATTACCTGCTCCTTCTGTAATCCGATATTCGACTATTCATCCAGTATCCTGACATCCCCGGCAGCAAATTGCCGTACCCCTAAAGGGGTGGTTGTTAAAAATGGATTCCGGGTCAAGCCCGGAATGACAGGCAGAAGTTTCAGGCCTCCAGCGGTTTTTTCAGATAGGCAATCAGCGGGTCGTCCCCGCTGTACTTCCTGGCGCTCATCAGTGAATCGATGAACAGGTAAAACAACTCCGATTGTGTGCTGATGTCGAGCTTCTTGTAGGAATGCTTGCGGTGTAGTTTGACCGTTTCCGGTGAAATCCCCAGCGCCTTTGCCAGCATCCTGGTAGTGTGACCCAGTAAAATCAGGTTGACTACCTGGCTCTCCCTCCGGGTCAGAATACTGGTGCCAAAACTTCCCAGCGCTGCCCCAAGTTGGTTCCGCAGCTTGACTCCGGGCTGATCTGAATGGGCTTTCTGCTTCCAGTGAGCACTGCAAAGCCCGCTAACCATTGGCTCGATCTCTCTCAGCAGCAATAACTGGCGTTCGGTGAATGCTTTGGATTGGGTTTTCAACAATGAGATATTGATAAACCCACCGTCCTGGATGGAAATCAGGTAACCACATTCATCCTGCAAGCCACTTAGCCCGTAGTAAATTCGATAATACTCACTGCGACGAAAACCATCGGGCGCCAGTTCACGCAAGCGGAAAAACCCGCGTTTGTTGTCGCGTGTGGCAGCGACATAGTAGGGGTCCAGCAGAAACGCCCCCTGCATGAAAATATCCAGGCTCGATGGCTCGTGCTTTCCTGGCTTTATGAATTCAAAAACAGGTAGATTGGCAGTTTCATACACAATGACACTGGCATCGTCGAAATCCACAAGGCCGTTGATGCCTTCGATCAACGAACCGGAGAAATTATCTGCATTCAACCTGGCCAGGGGTTTGGCCAACTGTTCGCAACAGTTTGCTAATGATGTCATTTACGGTTGTACACTAGGAGTTCGCCCGATTGAGTATCGCGTGCAGTTTATTTCACGTTCGATAATCTTTGCTCCCTTATTACACCACTTGTCCACAAACCAGTATGCGCAGAGCATCCGCATATTTTTTCTGGGTTGCTCGAATAATGTCCGGCGGTAATTTCGGGCCCGGTACCTGTTTATTCCAGTCCAGTGATTCAAGATAATCCCGTACAAACTGCTTGTCATAGCTCGGTGGGCTGATGCCGGGCTGCCAGCTGTCCTTTGGCCAGAAACGGGAAGAATCCGGTGTCAGGACTTCATCCATCAGGTAAAGCTCGCCATCCTTGTCGAGCCCGAACTCAAACTTGGTGTCCGCAATGATGATGCCGCGCTCCAGGGCGTAGGCACTGGCAAATTCATACAACTTGATACTGACATCCCTGATTTTGCAGGCCAGTTCTTCACCGATCAGATCGACAATGGTGGCAAAATCGACGTTCTCATCATGATGGCCGGCTTCGGCTTTGGTGGATGGCGTAAACAGCACTTGTGGCAGTTTATCCGCCTGTTGCAGGCCCTCAGGTAATTCAATTCCGCAAACAGCCCCGGTTTTTTGGTAGTCGTTCCAGCCGGAGCCAATCAAATAGCCGCGTACGATGGCTTCAACCGGGATGGGTGTAAGGCGTTTTACCAGTACGGCACGCTCTTCGAGTATGTCGAGCAGGTTCGGATCTGCAAAAACATCACTGATATCAGCGCTGACCAGGTGGTTCTGGATAATGTCGCGGGTTTTATCGAACCAGAAGTTGGAAAGCTGTGTCAACATCACGCCTTTGTCGGGCACGGGATCGGGCAGCACCACGTCAAATGCCGACAGGCGGTCTGAGGCGACGATGAGCATATGGTCTTCATCAATCAGAAAACTGTCGCGCACCTTGCCCTGGTGTAATAAGGGCAGGAACGAGATCATCTCCGTGCTGTAGTTCGAAGAGAGGGATTGGTCCACTATTTTTCCTTTTTTGCTGTGCCGGGCTGAGTGGCAATTATATACTTGCGGCGTCCACGTTCATAACGATCACGATCATAAGGATACGAATGAGTAAACAGGGTTTTACAATTCCTACAAATATCTGGGGAAAGGTGATTGGCGGCATTATTGGCCTGCTGCGGGGTGGTGTCACCGGTCTCATCTTTGGTGTTTTTCTGGGTCACATGGCGGACCGGTTTCTCGGCAACCTCGGCGGTGTTAACCGTACGCGCGACGCTTTCTTCGGAGCAGTTTTTTCCACCCTCGGCCATATCAGCAAGTCGGACGGGCGGGTTACCAAGGCCGAGATTGTAGCTGCCGAACAGTTGATGCGGCGTTTGCAGTTAACCGATGCAGAGAGGCAGCGGGCCATTGGTTTTTTCCAGGCAGGCAAGCAGGCAGACTTCAATCTTGACGCCACCTTGCATGAGTTTGCCCGCAACTCCATGTTGCGGCATGAATTACGTATCATGTTTATCGAGTTGCTGGTTGAGGCCTCCCTGGCAGATGGCAACCTGACCACGGCCGAGCAGGCCATCATGACGCGGGTGTGCACGGTGTTGCACATACCGGCAAATATTTATACTGCAATTCTGCGCGCCCGTCAGGGTGGACCACAGCCCGGATACCAGGGTGCCACCGGTCGGCAGACCAAACCGATCAACCAGTCCTACGCTGCATTGGGTTTGAAAGAAGATGCGACCGATAAGGAAATAAAACGCGCTTACCGAAAACTGGTTGGTCAGTATCACCCGGACAAACTGGTTTCGCGTGGTTTACCTGATGAAATGATGGATATTGCCAAGAAAAGGGTGCGTGAAATCAATGCGGCTTATGATGACATTAAGGCGGCCAGAGGAATCAGGTAAGATATATTAGGAAATATTAATATATACTGTTGGTCATCCTGAAAATACATCGGAGCCAATCATGAAGCAAAGTACCGTTATCGCACCTTCCATTCTCTCGGCTGATTTTGCCCGCCTCGGAGACGACACACAGGCCGTGTTGGATGCCGGTGCAGACTGGGTTCATTTCGATGTCATGGATAATCACTTCGTGCCCAACCTGACCATCGGCCCGATGGTCTGCAAAGCTTTGCGAAACTATGGCATCACCGCACCGATCGATGTTCACCTGATGGTACAGCCGGTGGACGACCTGGTTGAACAGTTCGCTGCCGCCGGTGCCAGCATGATTACTTTCCATCCCGAGGCCAGCATCCACGTAGATCGCACCATTGGCCTGATCAAGGAAAGTGGTTGCCAGGCCGGCCTGGTATTAAACCCGACCACACCGCTGAGTATTCTGGACTGGGCGCTGGACCAATTAGATATGGTATTGCTGATGTCAGTCAATCCCGGCTTTGGAGGGCAGGGCTTTATCCCCTACATTCTCGAAAAGACCAAACAGGTCAGGGCCATGATAGATGCGAGCGGTCGCGAAATCCGCCTGCAGGTGGATGGTGGTGTAAAAGTGAACAACATCGGCGAGATCGCAGCAGCAGGCGCCGATACCTACGTAGCCGGCTCCGCCATCTTCGGCAGCGAAGATTACGCCAAAACCATCTCCGCCATGAAGCAAAACGCTGGTTGATGTACCCCGTGTCGCTGCGGATCGATTAGTGCCAGACCCAAAGAATCGTAAGCAGCACAGCTGCTCTCTCCTACAATGGCACAGCCGTAACCACCCACCTCATCGGCCCACCCACCGTTGGTGCATCAAACGGGTAACAGGTCAATAAGGTCAACCTCTCTATCCCATCATCAATCACCAGTTGCTGCTGACGAACATCAACAGCCTCCAGCCAACTCACCCGGTATTCCCGCGAACTCGCGGGTGTCACCAATCGCAGTACATCACCTTTCTTTAAATCTTTCAAAAAATGAAAATGTGTATCCCGGTGCCCGCTGAGGATACGGTCATCTGTCTGGTCGATGGGCGTGCTGTTGACCAGGGTTGGGCCGAAGGCGAGATTCCGGCCCGAGCTACCTTCCAACACGATTTCCCTTAACCCCAACCGCGGTACCTCAAGGACGGCAACTGCGCGTGTATCTGCCCAGGGCCATGGTTTTGCGTCAGGATTGCCTGCCAGCGTCTGGTGCCATGAGCGGGCCAGCAAGTGTTGGGCAACTTCGGCTTTGACCGGTATCCATAATGCGTCGATAAAAAATAAGGCAGCGGTGAGACTCACCGCCGCCAATATCCAATGGTGTCGCTGCGGGCTAATGAGCACGCGACACCATTGGCAGACGGCTGCAACTGAACCAAAGCAGAGAGAAGGATAGCAGCAGCACGAAAAGTGATAACAGCAGCTGGGCAAGCCAGCCGGTGGCGGTGTTGGGGAAACCGGCAAGCTGTGCGGAAGTGCCTGCGGGTAACAACCCGGGAACGCTGGTCTGGCCAAGTGCTTCGCTGACATCCCTGCGTGGGGTTTTATCGACAGCGACAAGGCTGGTCTGGCGCGTGAGCAATCCAAAATTCAGTGCCACCTGGGTGATTTCGAGCTCTGTCAGCTCATAGTCAGCATCAAACATCAGCCTGTCTTCCAATGCCTCGATCTTCTTACGGGCCCACAGAATTGCCAGGTTGTCAGAGCCTGAATCACCGCCCGCAGCATCCCAGCCGTTAACGTCCATGTCCCATTGCTGGCCATTGAATTCACCGCACAGGCCAATGATGGTGGGTTCTGCGGGCAATCGGGCGATTAGCCACAGTGGTTCACCGGCATACAGATCGGGAATAATTTCAGGATAGAATTCAGCGGAGTCACCCCAGTCGACGCAGATGTCTGTCAACGCCGGTACCTGGATACGGCCCCATAATGCGGACATTTGTTGCTCAACTTCATCCAGTTCGCCGATATGGATATAGCTGCCACGGCCAATTTCTGCCGCTTTGCGCATGAACCAGCTATTGGGCGCATGGCCGATGGCCACTGTGAACATACGACTGTCGCCAAGATCGGCGGCCACATTTTGTATCAATTCAGATTCATTACCGACTGCGCCATCGGTTACGAAAATCACCTGGCGCATCAGGCCGGGGATATCCTGCAAGGCCAGTGCGGATTCAAGTGCGGGTGCCATGTCAGTGCCGCCATCGGCCTGCAGGCTGTTGATGAAATTTTGCGCAATGTAAAGGCTTGACTGTGTGACGGGTACGGATTGATCGAACAGCTGCTCGGTTACGGAATTAAACTGCAGCAGGTTGAAGTAATCGTCCGGGCCGAGAGACTTCAGAGCGTGGAATAATGCGGCCTGCGCCTGCTCCAGTGAGCCACCTTGCATCGAGCCGGAAGTATCGATGATCAGGATAACTTCGCGTGGTTGCGCTGCGATCGCAGTTACCAGCGGTGGTGCCAGCATCAGCTGGGCATAGACTGACTCACCATCGTTGAAGGTGGTCAGTGAGGCACCGGGTATGGCTTGTAACGTCGGTGTCCAGCGCAGTTCAAAATCACGATCTGTGATCGCGTATGGGTCGAGCAGTTCGATGTGGTAACCGCTGTCCACCTGGCGGATATCCACATCGTGGTAGTGGCTTTCGATAGCTGAAAACTCAGTGGCACTGATCAGGTTTGCTTGCAGACTCAGTGAGTGGCTGTTGCTGCTGGAAGACGGCACCATCAGGGGTTCAGGCTGCTGGCCGGTTTGCCGCCCCGTCTGTTGCCCGAGTAGTGAGTTGGCCGTAAACACCGATTTTGGCAGCAAAGTATCCGCTGTCAGCTCCGGAGTCCAGCGCGGTGTGAATGTCATCGGTATGCGCAGGTGATAGCTCATCTCGCTGTAGCTGACGTTCTGCAAATAGCCAATGGTGATTTCAATGGCCTCATTCGGCCCGATATTGGCCAGGCGGGTTTCGAACTGGTTGCGACGCTGTTGCTCCACCAGCGTGGCTGTCTGACCATTATCACGAGCCTGTTCATACACGCGCCTGGCGGTTTCCTTTTCCTGGATCTCACCTTCGAGGATGCGTTCGCCGACCTTGATGTACATACGGTCCACAGCCGCGCCCTGCGGCAGCGGGTAGCGGTAAATTCCCTCTGCCCACTGGTTGCCCTGGTTGCTGAATTTCTGGGTGATCTCGACGCGGGCGATCAGGCCGGTAATATCCACCTGGATATCGGTACTGAGGGCGAGTTGAGTGACCTGGCCTGTGTTGTTATTGAGTTGTAAACCCCATTGCAGATCATCGGCTGAAGCGGTACGTATGAGTAACAGAGTCAGCATAATAACGCCGAGGCCCAGCAGAATCCGGTCCTGCCAGCGGTTGGAAAGCTTTGCCCAATGTCTGTTTCTGGCTGCGCGTTCAGACATGCGCCTGGCCAGGTCAGGGTTGTGTAGCCATGCCAGTTTCTCCAGTTCATCCCGGATTGAAATGGTTTGCAATTCGGGTGTTTGAAAATTGTGCTGGCTATTCTGAGGTTTGGCTTGCTGAGGCATCTTATTGTTCACTTCGGTTATTTGTTAATCGTGGGGACTATTTGACCGAAGTGATGTGCGCCTGAAGGTGACCAATTATGGCAATCCTCTGACAATCGCCCTGCAAGGCTGCACAGCGGGGCTTTCTCGCCTTAGAATAAGGCTCGGGGGTATTAAGGAACTCTTATGTCGCGTCACATTGCAATTGTTGAAGATGAAGCTGCTATACGCAGCAACTATATGGATGCTCTGCGTCGCCAGAAATACCGGGTAAGCGGGTATGGTGATGTTGATAGCGCGTTGAATGCGTTTCGCAATAAGCTACCGGACCTGGTCATTATCGACGTTGGTTTAGGGGACGAAATTGACGGAGGTTTTGATTTGTGCCGGGAGTTGAGGGTTATGTCGGGCACCTTACCCATCATGTTCCTGACCGCTCGGGACTCTGATCTGGATGTAATTTCCGGTCTCAGGCTGGGTGCTGATGATTACCTGACCAAGGACATTAGCCTGCCACACCTGATGGCAAGAATTGTGGCCCTGTTCAACCGCATTGAGGCACTGACAGCTGAGCAAAACACCGAAACCTGGCTGGAACGTGGTGAGCTGCGCTGGTCAGATGAGCGTATGGAAGTTCAGTGGGGTGGACGGCTTGTTCCGTTAACCGTCACAGAATTATGGCTGGTGCATTCTCTGATCCGTAACCCCGGCTTTGTCCGCTCGCGTCAGCAATTAATGGATGATGCCAATATCTATGTCGATGACCAGACCATAACCAGTCACGTTAAACGTATCAGGCGCAAATTTCTAAAGATCGATGAAGCATTTGATAAGCTCGATACGGTCTACGGCGCCGGGTATCGGTGGAATTAAACGGGTGAATAGTTAAAACTACCGGTTATGCGATTACGCAACCAGCTACTGGCACTTTCATTGCTGACTTTGTTGCTGCCACTGGCCGGCTGGCAACTGTTGCAGGAGCTTGAAAACTTCCTGCGTAAAGGTGAGGAATCAGCACTATTGGCATCCGCCAGGACCATCGCCCGGGCCTTGCCCCGGGAGTTTCAGACTGACCTGCAGTTGGCCAGGGGCCGCCTGCTGCCGTTACGGCAGTTCTCATCAGAGCCCATTATTGATGGCTATCTGAATGACTGGCCGGAGACCTATCAGAACCTTGAATTTTCAGCACCCAATGGCGTACTGAAGCTTAATGTGCTGGCCGGACGCTACCACTCGCGCGTTTACCTGTTATTAAAAGTTACCGATCCGGGTGATATCTCTGCAACTACGTTTAATACCGGTACCGTAGACCCCGGCCAAAGGGCGGGAATCATGCTGTATATGCAAAGCAACCGCGGCCAGCATGGCTTCATGGTTTCCACCGAGGCACCGGGAAAACTGACTGTTTTCAGCCAGGGGGATGCGGGCACGCGGCTTGAGGCTGCCTGGGTGGACAACTCTGACGGCTACCAGGTTGAGCTGAGCCTGCCGGCTGAAATCGAACGTATCAGTGTCGGTGCCGTGGCGCCTGCATTTACCATGCCGGGGATATCTTCAGAGCGCTTTGCGGGCAGCCTGCAGGGCAGGCAACAGGGTGAATGGCTGGAACTGGCCAGTCGTGATGATGACGTCGCGCGCTGGCTGTCAGATGTGGTTCCGGAAAGATCACGCGCCTGGTTATTGCAGGCCGATGGCTGGGTGATGGCAGATTCCGGCCAGCTAAGCAGCAGTAACAAAAGCGAATTGACCTGGGTGCAACGTATTATTTACCAGGGTGTTGCCCCTGCTGAAATGGCCCTGCGTGAAGAACCACCGGATTGGCCGGTCCGGTTTGAATCCGCTTCGGTCAAGTCTGCACTGGGTGGTGGCGAAGGCAAGCAGTGGAGCCGTGATCTGGACAGTGCGGTGGTGTATAACCTGGTGGCAGTACCGGTGCTGAGCAATGGTGAAGTTAAGGGTGCGGTTGTGATGGAAGCAAGCTCGGATGGCTTGCTGCTGATGACCAATCGTGCGTTGGGGCGCCTGCTGTTCATTACATTGCTGGCGGTTGTCGTGCTGGCCGGTGGCCTGTGGTTATTTGCTTCACGATTATCGGGGCGGGTACAAAAACTGAGTGGTGCAGTTAACCGCGCGATGGATGATGCCGGTAAGGCAACCTTGTTACCGCAGACAGATTCGGCCGATGAACTGGGTGATCTTGCACGCAATACCGAAAAACTGCTCAGGGCCGTGGCGGAATACACTGGTTACCTGCAGAAACTTGCCGGGCGTTTGTCGCATGAATTGAAAACACCGATCGCGATCACACGTTCTTCACTGGAAAATCTTTCCAGCCTGGATTTGGAGCCGCAAGCACAGCAATACCTGCTGAGGGCACAGGATGGTCTGGATCGGCAGGCCGCGATTGTGCGGGCGATGAGTGAGGCGCAGCGGCTGGAAGGATCAGTCAAGACCGCCGACTGGGAAAAGATAGATCTCGGAGAGATGCTGGGACACTGCATCGATGGTTACCGGTCGGTGCATCCGTCACGCTCGATCAGGCTCAACCTGCCACAACAGGGTTGTAAACTTCGTTGTGCGCCGGAGCTGATTGCGCAGGCACTGGACAAGTTGGTTGATAATGCCGTTACTCTAAGTACAGAAGATTGTGAAATTACTGTTTCACTCAGCTGTGAGGCAAACGACTGCCTGATCTCGGTTGCCAATACCGGCACCCGGTTGCCGGATGTCCTGCAGGAACAGTTGTTTGATTCGCTGGTGTCACATCGTGAGAGCAGCAATGGTGGCCAGCACCTTGGCCTGGGTCTTTTTATCGTGCGCCTGGTCGCCGGGGCCCATGCTGGTGAAGTCGGTGCACGTAACCTTCCGGACGATGAAGGTGTCGAGTTCACCATTCGCTTGCCGATGCGTTGAAACTTGTTAGAATCGCCCTTTCTCCCCTCAAGACAGGACAGCGACGCGTGAACAAAGACCAGTTTGACCAGTTGCATGCTGAAGGTTACAACCGCATTCCCGTGTACCGGTCGGTGCTGGCAGATCTTGATACCCCCCTGTCGGTGTATCTGAAGTTGGCAGAAGGTCGCGATACCTACCTGTTCGAGTCGGTGGAAGGAGGCGAAACCTGGGGTCGCTATTCGATCATCGGCTTGCCCTGCCGCCGCCGCTATTCCATACGTGGGCACACACTGACCATTTCCGATCACGGCCAAACGGTTTCCGAGGAAGAAGTGGCCGACCCATTGGCGCGAATAGCCGCGATTCAGAGTGATTTCAATGTGCCACGACTGGAAGAGTTACCTTTATTCAGTGGTGGACTGGTCGGATATTTCGCCTACGAGACGGTGCAATTGATCGAACCGAAGCTCAGTGGTGTGGAAAAAAGGGACGAGTTAGGTACTGCTGATATTGAATTGCTATTGTCTGATGAAGTGGCTGTGTTAGACAACCTGGAAGGCCGTTTGTGGCTGATCGTGCATGCGGACCCAACCGGGGAAGGCGCATATGAGAAAGCCCTGGAACGACTTGACGAGCTCGAACAAAAACTGCGCTCCGCGGGCACCGGCTATGGCCTGAGGGTTTCGGGTACGGCAGTTGATGAAGAGGATTTCTCCTACGGGTTTAACCGCGAAGATTTTATCGCTGCAGTTGAAAAGAGCAAGGAGTACATACTCGCAGGTGATATTTTCCAGGTCGTGCTGTCGCAACGAATGAGTGTACCGTTTAATGCCCGGTCGCTGGACGTATACCGTGCTTTACGCGCCCTTAATCCGTCACCCTATATGTACTTTATTGATCTTGGTGAAACACAGATCGTTGGTTCATCACCCGAGGTACTGGTGCGAGTGCAGAATCGTCGGGTGACGGTAAGGCCGCTGGCGGGAACGAGGCATCGGGGTGCCGATGCGCAAGAAGATCAGCGTCTGGCGAAAGAATTACTGGCCGACCCGAAAGAGCGGGCAGAACACTTGATGCTGATTGATCTGGGCCGCAATGACGCCGGTCGTGTGGCGAAAACCGGCAGTGTTGAAATGACCGATCAGATGTCGATCGAACGCTACTCGCACGTCATGCATATCGTCTCGGAAGTACAGGCCGATCTGGACGATGACCTGTGTGCAATGGATGCGATTCGCGCGGCCTTTCCGGCGGGCACGCTATCGGGTGCACCCAAGATCAGGGCGATGGAGATTATTAACGAACTCGAACCGGTTAAGCGCAATATCTACGCCGGAGCCGTTGGCTATATCAGCTGGCACGATGACACAGACCTGGCCATTGCAATCCGTACCGCCGTCATCCACGATGGCAAACTGCACGTCCAGGCAGGTGCCGGTATCGTAGCCGATTCAGACGCAGGCAAAGAATGGCAAGAAACCCGCGACAAAGGCAAAGCACTAATAACCGCCGTAGACCGGGCCTCAAGGGGCCTGTAATCGAATGGTTTTTGAATAATGGTGTAGGAGAGAGCAGCTTCGCTGCTTACGAGCTCTTCTCTTTTTAGCGCAGGTAATCGTAAGCAGCGAAAGCTGCTCTCTCCTACAGGTTGATTTTCGACCTGTTGACGGGAAGTGATGTGCCGTTGCGTGAGAGAATATACGCCATAAGC
>Ga0164313_10002464_pt1 | contig 16571 bp, 12 predicted proteins | sample GuaBasSedimGuay4_FD_113735 | JGI IMG/M metagenome (GOLD analysis project Ga0164313, IMG submission 113735) | Subseafloor sediment microbial communities from Guaymas Basin, Gulf of California, Mexico - Guay4, Core 4569-4, 0-3 cm | ecosystem: Environmental > Aquatic > Marine > Hydrothermal vents...
AGCTCATCGGGGCCGTCGTAGTGAGCCACCTCGCTGATGATGCGGCCGCGCACGCGCACGAACTCCTGGCTGAAGCGGTCGGCCAGTCCCACCGAGTAGGCGTTGGCCAGGTCGACCACCACCGCCAAGCGCTGCAGCTTGAGATCGTAACGCGCGAACTGCGCCAAGGCCTGGGCCACCTCCGGGTCGGAGTAGCACAGCCGGAAGACCCAGGCGTTGCCGACCGTGACGTCCTCGCCCGTGGCCGAAGGCGTGACCAGCGGCACCTCCCAGTTCATGGCGCTGGCGCCGGCGATCAGCGTGTGGCCGGTGGTGAGCGGGCCGATGATGGTGGTGGCGCCGTGCTGCTCCACCAGCTGACCGACCAACTCGGGGATCAGGTCCTCGCGGCTCTCGGTGTCGACGAAGACGAGACGCAGCGTGTGCTCCGGGTCGATCTCGTCCCAGGCCATCTCCAGGCCCTCACGAGCCTCGAGGCCCCACTCCTGAAAGGCACCGGTCTGGGGCAGCAGCACGCCGATGCAGGGCGCGGGGCGTCCACAGGCCAAGGGCAGCAGCAGCGCCAACAGCAGCCAAGGCAGAGCGGCCACGCGCGTCATTGCCCCGCCCTCGCGTTGAGCTCGCGATGCACCTCGCGCCAGCGGATCAGGATCCAGCTCTCGGGGTCGGAGTCGAGCACGGCGATGCGATCAGCCAGATCAGCCGGAGCCAGCTTGGCCAGGGCCCCCAGCGAGGTGTAGCGCACCCACGGATCGGGGTGCGAGAGCTCTTCGGTGAGCGGCTCCACCGCGGCCTCACCGCCGAGCTGCGGCAGGGCCTGCAGCAGCATGCGCCGGGCGCGCGGGTCGGCCTGCCAGCGCAAGGCGTCGAGCAGACCTCCCAGCACCGAGCTGTCGCCCACCTCGGCCAGGGCCACCGCGGCGTTCTTGACCACGATCCAGTCTCGGTCGCGTAGCTGGCCCTCCAGCGCCGCCAGGTTGGCCCGCCTGACGCTGGCGCTCAAGCCAGGCTTGGTCAGCTCGAACCGCAGCTGACGCACCAGGTCCACCTTCACGGAGCGGATCTCGATCGGGAGCATGCGGTCGAGTTCGGCCTCGTCGCCCAGCACCGTGAGCGCGTCGAGGTTGCCCATCAGATCGACCAGGGCCTCGTACTCGCCGCGCTGCAAGAGCGATCGTGCCTGCCCCACCAGCGCGGCGATGCGTTCGCGCCGGGCGCGGGGCTGGCCGTCCTGGCCCTCCCGCGCCAGCAGGTCCACCAACTCGAGCACGCCTAGGGATCGGGCGTCGCTGTCGCCGCGGGCAGCCAGGGACGCACGCAGGCGCTCGGCCGCGGCGCTGGCGCCAGAGCCCCCGAAGGCGCCACCCAGCAAGAGCAGGATCAGCGTGATCAGCGCCGTCGCGAGGGCTGAGATGGAGACCACCACGCGATGCCTGCGCAGCAGCCGCCCGGCCCGCGGCAGGGGTCCCAACGGTCGGCTCAGGATGGGCTCGAAGTTGAGGAAGCGCCGCAGCTCGTCGCCCAGCTCCTCGGCGTTCTGGAAGCGGCGGTCGGGGTCTTTCTCCATGGACTTGAGCGCGATGGTCTCGAGGTCCTTGGGGATGCGCGGGTTGATGCGCGTGGGCGGCGGCGGGTCCTTGGTGATGATGTTGCGCAGGATCACCGCCACGTTCTTGCCCACGAAGGGCTGGTGCAACGTGAGCAGCTCGTAGAGCGTGACGCCGAGGGAGAAGATGTCGCTGCGGGCGTCGGGGCGCGTGCGCCGGGTGGCGGCCTGCTCGGGGCTCACGTAAGCGGGCGAGCCCACGAAGTCGCCCGTCTCGGTCAGGCTGCCGCCGCCCTGATCGCTCTTGGCCAAGCCGAAGTCCGACAACTTGATGCGCCCCTCGCGCCCGAGGATCAGGTTGGAGGGTTTGACGTCGCGGTGGATCACGTCGTGGGCGTGGGCGTGACGCAGGGCGTCGGCGGCGTCGGCGATCAGCGCGGCCGCCATGCGATCGTAGCTGCGCAGGTCGAGCACGATGCCCTCGCGGATGCGCGGGTCGCCCGGCTGGGTGCCGATCAGCTTGCCGCCCCGCGCCCACTCGCTCACGTCCTGCTCGAGCCGGGCGCCCGAGACGCGCACAAAGCGGCGCCCGTGGGTCTGGGCCGTCTTGAGTCGGTCGATGATCTCGGCCAGATCGAGCCCCTCGACGAATTCCATGGCCATGTAGGCCACGCCACTCGTCGTGACGTCGGCGCCGATCACCGACACGATGCGCGGGTGGTTGAGCCCGGCCACGGCGGTGGCCTCGCGCTGGAAACGCCGCACCGTCTTGGCGTCGCGAACCAGCGCCGGCGAGAGCACCTTGAGCGCCACCCGGCGTCCCAGGCTGAGCTGCTCGGCCTCGTAGACCACCCCCATGCCGCCGCGGCCGATCTGCCGCCGGATGCGGTAGCCGTCCACCACGCTGCCGACGTGCACCGCCGGGCGTCGGCTGGGCGTCTCGCTGGCGACGCTGCGCGTGTACTGCTCGCGCGTGCCCGGCAGCGGCGGATACTCCGCGCGATAATCGGCCGCCTCGATGCGTTTGTCATCCGCGAGGATGCGCGTCTCGTCGCCGAACAGTGCGTCCGTGTTGGGAGGGTCTGCCATGGAGGGAACTAGTCTAGCGCCTGTCACCTGGACACTGGATTGTTGCGGAATGCCGGCCGGCCAAGCGATCGGGTCGGGTGCGCGAGTCCAACCTCACTTGCCAATACAGAAGCGGGAGAAGATACGAGCCAGGACCTCCTGCGTGACCTGCAGCGGCTGCTCGGCCTCCCGCTCCAGCAGATCGAGGGCCTCGCGCAGGGCCAGGGCCAGCAGCGGCAGCTCGGCGCTGCGCGCTCCGTCCAAGGCGGCCTTCAGGGCGCTCTGCACCTGGCGCGCGGCCTGCGCCTCCCCGCGGCTCGCGGCGGCGGGCATGGGCACCACGGGAGTGGCGGCGGCCATGGCGGCCCACAACGCGTCGATGCCCTCGCCGGTGTGTGAGCAGACGGCCCACGCAGGCGCCGGCGCTGGCGCTGGACCGGCGGGCGCGGGTTCAAGCTCGGCCTCAAGTGCGGGCTCAAGCTCGGCCTCGAGTCGCTGCGCGGCGGGCGCGAGGTCAGCATCGGACCCCGCCCGTGGCGCGGCGGGCGCGGGCTCGCCAGGGAGCCTTCGCCGCAACTCAGCGGGCAGCAGGTCCAGCTTGGTCAGCACGGTCAGCGCCGAACGCGAACCGGCGGCCCGGGCGCGGCGTGCGGAGCCCGGGTCGTTGGGCGCCGCGCTCGCGTCACGTACGTGCAGCACCAAGGCCCCCTCGGGAAGCTGGCTCAGGAACAGCTCCATGGCCTGGCGCTCGAGGCCCTGGTCGAGCTCTTGGCCTTGGCCCTGGTCGAGCTCTGCGCCATGCTCGTCGCTGGCGCCCGCGTCGGTGTCTTGGATCGACTCCGGGCCGGAGCCTGCGCCGGGCTCTGCTCCTGCATCGATGCCGGGGCCGTCCAGCAGGCGCCAGCGGCGGCCGCCCCGCGTGAGCGCCACTTCGAGCGCGTCGCGGGTCGTGCCCGCCATGGGCGAGGTGGCCAGCCTCGCGCCCGGCGCCAGCGCCATGACCAGCGACGACTTGCCCGCGTTGGGCGGGCCCAGGAGCACCACGTCGGTCTCGCCATCCCGGGGCGGCACGCGCGCGGCGTCGTCAGCCAGGTCGCCAGCCAGCTCGGCGGCAGCGGCGATGCCCACCCGCAGCGTGTCGGCGTCCACCGCTTCGGCGTCCTCGTCCTCGAAGTCGACGTGGGCTTCGAGCTGCGACAGCAGGTCAAGCAGGGCCTCGCGCAGGCGCCGCCCCATGCGCGCGCCTCGGCCCGTGAGCGCGGCAGCGGCAGCGCTCAGCTGCTCGACGTTGACGGCGTTCGACAGGTCCAGCACGGCCTGAGCCTGGGTCAGATCGAGGCGGCCCGTGGCCACGGCCCGGCGGGTGAACTCGCCCCGTGCCGCCGGTCGGGCCCCGGCCTGCACGCAGCGCCGCAGCAGTTCGGCCACCACGGGCGGCCAGGCGGGCAGGTGCAGCTCCACGACATCCTCACCGGTGGCGGAGCGCGGAGCCCGCCAGGCCAGCAGCTCCAGCGGCAGCCGGGCTCCCCCGCCCAGGTCCAGCGAGGCCTGGCCAGCGCGCCCCGCCGGCGGCAGCTCCAGTTCCGGCACGCCCTCCGACTCCGACTCCGACTCCGACTCCGACTCCGGCGCGGGCGCGGGCGCCACGACCCCGCGTTCCTCTTCGAGGCCTCGGTCCGGCGACGCGGGCGGCTCGGAGCGCAGCGGCGGCCAGCCGTCCAGCACGCGACACACCAGCGCGCGACAGCCCTCGCCGGAGAGGCGCACGATGGCGCGCTGGCCCGGCCCCGCGGCGGTGGCCGCCGCCACGATGGTGTCGACCGGCGAGGCCGGCCCGGCGCTCACGGCAGCAGCGCGGCCAGGGGCTCGACCAGCAGGCGCGCCTTGCGCCGGCTGCCCTTCGGGTCGAGGTGGATCGGATCCACGAAACCGCCGCCACCGAACAGGGTCGCCAGATCCACCAGCGGGACATCGCGCTCCGCCGCCAGCGCGCGCAGAACGTCGTTGTGCTGGTCGATGCCGGGGCCCAGCCCCGGGTCGCTGCCGATGCTGGCAGGGTCGTAGGGCATGGTGGTCAGGACCAGCGGCACGTCGTGCGCGGCGGCCACGCCCAGCATGGAGATCAGGTTGCGCCGGAAGCTGCCCGTGCCCGCGCGCTCCAGGCGCGAGAGCACGTCGCCGGGCTCAGCGGCGTCGGCCGCCGGATCGGGCGCCTGCTGAATGAAGAAGTTGATGCCGGACAGCTCGCCGCCGGTGGGCGCGTAGCCCTCGGGCGAGCCGTTCCACACCTTGCGGAAGTGGCCGTAGCCAGGCTCAAAGCCCGGGTAGCGCCGGGGACGCACGTCGTTGGCGGCGTGGTGCAGCACCAGCAGGTCGGGCTTCAGCTCCAGCACGTCGAAGGCCAGGCGCGCCAGGCTCTCGGCGCTGGTGTAGGACTCGACGCCGGCGTTGACGACCTCGATATCGAGTTCCGGACGCGCCGCCGAAAGCAGCCTGCCCAGCACCGCCGGCCAGGCTTCGCTGTCCGCGACCCTGAATCCGTAGGTGGTGGAGCCACCCAGGCACACCACGCGCGTTCGCCCCTCCGGCTTGGGCTGCTGCAGTTCGGCGCCGCGGTAGCCGAGGGCGTTGGAGCTGCGCAGCGGCTGGCCCTCGCGCGTAAACGACGGCACCAACCCGAACATGACGTACGGCTTGGCCTCGAACGCCAGCCCGGTCACGGTGACGCCGCCCCCCGAGAAGGGCGAGAGCCACCAAGCGCCGTAGCACAGCGCCGCCAGCATGAGCACCAGCCCCAGCCGGGAGCGCTGCGGCCGGCGGCGAGGCTCCTTCGTCACGCGGCCTTGCCCGAGGCCGGCCTCCCGACCGGGACGGGCTTGCCGTCCACCGGCCAGATGCGCTTGATCACGCGCATCTCGAAGATGCCCAACAGCGACGAGGTCAGGATGTAGAGCGAGAGCCCGGCGCTGTAGCTGTAGAGGAACCACAGCATCAGCAGCGGCATGAAGCTGCCCATGATCTTCTGGGTCTGCTGCTGCTGCTCGTCACCGGCCTTGGGCTGGCTACGCATCTGCACGATGGTGGCCAACGCCATCAGGATCGGCAGCAGGTTCACCGCCTCGAGCCCGAAGAAGCCGAAGGGCATGGCGTCGGGGCGGGAGAGGTCGTTGATCCAGCCGCCGAAGGACGACTGCCGCAGCTCGATGGACGTGCCCAGGATCTGGAACAGGCTGATCCAGATGGGGAACTGCAAGAACATGAGCAGGCAACCGCCCAGCGGCGGCGTGGCGCCGTGCTCCTTGAGCAGCTTCATCTGCTCCTGCTGGAACTTGCTCTTGTTGTTCTTGTACTTGGTCTTGAGCTCTTCGAGCTGCGGCTTGAGCTTCTGCATGACGCTGGAGTAGCGCTGCATGCTCGTCTGCTGGCGGCGGTTGATGGGGAACAGGAAGCCGCGCACCAGCAGGGTGAGCAGGATGATGGCCACGCCCCAGTTGCCAAACACGCCGTGGAAGAAGCGCAGGATCGACAGCAGCGTGCGGTTGATCCAGGCCATGTTGCCGTAGGCCTTCTCGATCACCGGCAGCAGGTACGACAGCCCCGGCTCCTTTGTCAGCTCGACCGACTTGGGTCCGGCGAAGAACGAGAAGTCGAACAACTGCGTCTCGCCCGGGCCCAGGTTGAGCACCAGCAGCTGCAGCTCGGTGGCGGCGGCCTCTGGGACGTCATCCGCCAGCTCGGCGCGCAGCCGGGCGGCCTGGCGTGGGTCCGCCGGCTGCTGCTCATCGACCATGCGCTGCAGGCGCAGCTCGTCCATCACCGGCAGCGGCAGCACCTGGCGCACGTCGGTGTCGCCCACCGGGGCCAGCACCGACGCGAAGTAGTTGGTCATGGTGCCGGTGGCCAGCAAGCGCTCGCCCTCGGCGATGCTGCGGCCCTCGCCCACCAGGTCGCTGTCGCTCCAGCTGATGATCTCGGGGTCGGCGCCCTGGCCTTCGAGGATGGCCACGGCCGTGGGGCGACCGTAGAAGCGGCTGCTGGCGTCGCGATCCACCAGCCCGCGCGCGCCTTGCAGCACCAGCGACAGCGACGACAGGCGCTCGCTGCCCTCGTTGGTGACGCTCAGCGAGAGCTCGTGCACGTAGGGCGCTGATCCCAGGCGCACCTTGCGCGTGAACAGCAGCCCGTCGGCGGTGCGACGGGTGAACACCAGACCCTCGTCGTCGCGCTCGAGCTCCCAGCTCACGCGGTCGAGCGCGTAGACGTCGCGCACATCGCGCAGCAGCAGGTTGGGGTGCTGGCCGTCCAGCACGTCGAGCAGCGGCAGCGGGTCGTCGTTGCCGAGCGTGGCGTGGTACTGGTTGAGTTCGAGCTGGGTCAGCGCCGCGCCGCGCGAGGTCCAGCGCGAGGTCTGATCATCGGAGCTGAGCTGCTCCTCGCGCAACGGCGCCTCGGGCAGGCTCGCCCCCGCCGCGTCGGCGCTCGCGTTGGCAGCGCCGTTTGCGTCGCCGCCAGCGGCGTCAGCGGCCCCGGCGTGAGCCGCCCGGTCCGCAAGATCGGAGCGCGACCCCGGCGCGAACGCTGATCCGCCGGCCGGGCCGCCATCGCTGGCGCTCACGGCGGCAGGGTCTCCCAACTCGCCACCCTCCGGCACGTCGGGGCGAGGCACCGACTGCAGGTAGAGCATCACGAACAGGATGCTCAGGGCGAGCGCGAGGGGCAGACGCTTCTCCATGGTGCTCGCAGCTCGGCTCGCGTCTCGTCAGGCCAACTCGTCGAGGGCGAAACCCTCTTCGACGAGCATGATCGGGATGCCACCGCGCACCGGATACGCGAGCTTGCCGTCCTGCCGCACCAGCGCCGCCTCCAGGGTCTTGTCCAGCGCCTGACCGTCCTTATTGGCCAGCTTGCCGGCCTCGATGGCGGCGTTGATGCGCTGCAACAGCGCGTCATCCGCGAGGGCCACGGGCTCCTTGGTCTCCGGGCACGCCAGGATGGCCAACAGGTCCGCGTCGAGGCTTGGAGAGGTCATCCTTGGGCTCCGGTCAACAAGTGCGGGATCGTTGCATACCGCTCGGGGGGCGCGCCATGTCAAACTGCCGCTCGTGACCGCTGCCACAGCCCCCCCACATTCCGCTTCGCCGCCGCAGGGAGACGGCCGCGGGGCCGAGCGCTCCTTGGCCCGCAGCCGCCCGCATCGAGAGGGACGTCCGCCAGGCTCCCGGCCCGTGCGCCTGCTGGCTCAGATCGGCCTGCTCAGCGTCTGTGCCCTGGCGCTGCCGCTGTGCTGCGCTCCCGAGCCGGCGCTGCCCGACCTGCCCGGCGTGGCCCCGGACGAGCGCGTCTGGTTCTGGCGCGACGTGCTGGCGGCGCCGCTCCCGGGCGAGCCCGCCCCCCACAGCCAGGCGCTCGCGGCCGACGCCCCGCGCCAACGCGAGGCCGACCTGGCCGCGCTGGTGGTGGCCGGTGATGCCTCCACCCTGACCACCTTGCTGAGCGCTCTGCGCGACCCGTCCGAGGGCGTGGCCATCTCCGCCGCCCGCGACCTGGGAGCCATGGGCGACCGCCGCGCCTGGCCGCGGCTGATCAAGGGCCTGGGCCCCTACCCGGTGGACTACGACAGCTCCATTGCGTTGCGCGTGGCCGAGGCCGCGGCCCTGGCACGCAGCGGACACCCCGCTGGCATGCCGCTGCTGCTGGCGGTGCTGGCGGAGGACACCGACTTCCAGCTGGCGCGCGACGCGCTGCCGTGGGTCGAGACCAGCCGCATGGTGTTCCTGCGCGAGCTGGCCCTGGAGGGCGTGCTGCCCTTGCTGGGAAGCGACCTCAGCTACACGCCCAACGGCTCGGTGCCGGCGCGACAGCGCTCGTATGCGGCCCTGGCGGACCGCTGGAGTCGCCGCCGCGACGCGCTCTGGAGCGCCGTCGAGCTCGATGATGTGCCCGGGCTCGCCACGCGAGTGCGCCTGATGGTGGCGCACCTCGACGCCTATCAGCTGCGCCAGATCGACGGCGCTCGCTACACCCTGGCGGCCCTGGGCCCGGCCGTGCTGCCGTTCCTGCGAGAGGGGCTCGACTCGCCCAACACCTATGTGCGCGTGCACGCGCTGGAGGTCATGCAGCGCTTGGCCGGGCAACACGACATCAAGACCGCCACGCGCCTGTCGGTGCTGGCCGCCGTGGTGCTGCTCGAGGACGAGAGCCCCGAGGTGGCCGCCCAAGCCGCGCGCGTCTGCGGCGCGGCGCGCGTGCCCGACCCGCTGGTGGCCGCGCTGGAGCGACGCACCGAACCGGAGGTGGTGCTGGCCATGGTCGACGCCCTCGGCGCCTGCGGCAGCCCGGTCGCGCTGGATCGACTCAACCAGTGGCAGCCCCCCGCGCCCGTAGCGCCCGACCTGCACGCCGCGCTGGTGGCGGCGCGCCTGGCTCTGACGCCACAGGGCGACCCGGGCCCGCTGCTGGAGCTGCTGTCCTCGCCCGATCCAGGCGTGGCCTACCCGGCCATCGAGCGTCTGATCCAGCTCACCGGCAGTGACCACGGGCTGGTTCCCGGGCAGGCCGGCGCGCCACACGAGCGCGCGCTGGCGGCGGCCGAGTCGGCCCTGCGCGCACGCACGCTCCCGCGCTGAGCCCTGGCCGGCCAGGATCGCCGGCCAGAGCCGCCGGCCAGCCCGCTCAGTCCCAGCCCTCACGCTCAGGCAGGTGGCCCTCGGCGCGCAGCGAGACGACGCGGCCGTGGCCCACCACCAGGTGGTCCAGCAAGGGGATGCCCAGCAAGGCTCCCACCCGGGCCAGGCGCGCGGTGACGGCCACGTCCTGGCGGCTGGGGCTCGGGTCTCCGCTGGGGTGGTTATGGGCCACGATGACGGCCCCGGCGCCCTCCCGCACGGCCGGCGCATAGACCTCACGCGGGTGCACCACGGACCAGGTCAGGCAGCCCTCGCTCACCCGCTCGGTGCGCACCAGGCGGTGCTTGGCGTCCAGCAGCATGACCAGGAAGACCTCTTTCTCCAGGCCCGACAGGCGCCCGCGCAGATGAGACTCCAGATCGGAGGCCCCCACCACGCTGCGCCCGAACGGCGGCTCCACCAGGGCGGCACGGCGCCCCAGCTCCAGGCCGCAGGCCAGGCGCAGGGCGTCGGTCTGGTCGTCGTCGAGCTGGGCGGCCAGCTCACGCACCGACAGGCGCCGCATGCGACGCAGGCCGCCGGCGCCCACCAGCAGGTGGCGACCCAGAGACTCGCCGGCGAGCAAGCCCAAGCGCGGCACCAACAGGCCAGCCAGCAAGCGCTCGGGGGGGTGTTCGGTCAGGTTGCAAGACAGCAGCGCGTGTGCGAGATCATCCATAGCACACAGTTGACGACGGCCTGCCCCGGGCGTGACATGTGCACAACGAATCAGGCGGGCGATTCAGGGTAGCCAGACGGCGTCGATCCAGGCGGCCCGGTCGCCGGCCTCGTCGTCGCCGCCGTCATCCACCAGCAGCTCGACGCGTTGCCCCGGGCGCAGGCCTTCGAGCCGCAGCGGCAGGGCGCCATCGGCGGCGGTCAGCGGCCCGAAGCGCGCGCGCTCCTCGCCATCCACGCTCAGCACCACGCCGACCGAGCCCGTGGCGGGCAGCAGCAGCACGTCATCCGTGAGACCCACCGCGGCGCGCAGGCTGCCGACGCCCTCGGGCACCTCGAACACCAGCCGGCTGTGGGCGTGCACACCCAGCCCGCTGGCGGCCAGCACGCCTCCCACGGCCAGGGGCTGCCCGGCCACGCTGAAGCCCACGCGCCAGGGGTAGAGCACCGGCTCGTCGGGGGCCAGCAGCGACCACTCGCTGACGTGTACGGGCGGTTCGTGTGTCAACACCTGTGGCGCCGCATCCGCGCGGGGAGACAGGAGCAACGTGTCCAGCGCCGCCAGCGGCAGCTCGAACTCACCGGCAAAGGCCGTGGCCAGGCGCACGCGGCCGTCCTGCACCGAACGCAGCGCAGCCGCAAAGCGGGAGCCCCCCGCCAGGGCCACCAGGCAGGGCCAGCCCTCGGGTCGCTGCCCGGGCGCATCCGGTTCGGCCAGCACCACCGCCAGCACGTCGTCCAGGCTGAAGCGGAGCTGTCCCAGGCTGCCCTCGAACAGCAGCTGCTCGGCGTCCACTTGCACCAGCACGCCCGCCACGCCGTCCAGGCCGCCCCCCTCACGGCGTCGCCAGACGCGGTCGTCGAGACCGGCGCCGTCCAAGGCGGCCAGCAGGTCCACCGGGCGATCCACCCCCGGCAGCAGCCGCTCGACGCGCTCGTAGGGCAGGGTCAGCTCCAGGCCCGCGTCGAGCGCCAGGGTCAGGCCGAACTCGTCGCCCGCCACCAGGCGCCCCGCCAGCAGGCCTGCGGATCCCGGCTGCGCGCCCGGTGAACGCGGCAAGAGCACCAGATCGCGCCCGCGCGGCGGCGCCTCCCAGTGCTCGCCAGCGCGCAGAGCCGACACCAGCAGCAGTTCGCCCGGCGCCAGCTGCAGCGCGCCCTGATCGGTCTGCAGCGAGGCCTGGCCATCCCGGAAAACGCTCAGCCGGCCCTGCCAGCGGCGCCCGTCCAGCGCCTCGATGACCTGCGCCAGCGGCCGGGGCGAGCCCGCGTCGGCCTCATCGTCAGCGGACAAGCAGAACAGCGTGAGCAGCAGACCAGCGAGCAGCATCAGTGGAGTCCCAGAGCGGAGGCGAATCAGCCGACTCGCGCCATTGTGGCAGCGCGCCGGGCCCTGAGCGACGGCCAAGATGACAGGAATCGCGGCCCCAGCGTCCCGGCAGCGGCCCCGCCCCGGCTCTCATCCCGGCCCCGACGGTTTGGCCCGGCCTTTGCTATGCCCACCCCATCGCCCCAACGTGCGCAGCGCCCCGGGCTCTCGAACCAAACAACAGATCAGGAGACACCCAGCCATGGCCAAGCAGATGGCCTTTGAAGTGGAGGCGCGTGACCGTTTGCGCGCCGGCGTGGACAAAATCGCCCGTGCCGTGGCGAGCACCCTGGGTCCGAAGGGTCGCAACGCGATCCTCGACAAGAGCTGGGGTGGCCCCGCCATCACCAAGGACGGCGTGTCCGTCGCCGACGAGATCGAGCTCAACGACCCCTACGAGAACATGGCGGCGCAGCTCATCCGTGAGGCGGCCAGCAAGACCAACAAGGTCGCCGGAGACGGCTCCACCACCTCGACGGTGCTGGCCAAGGGCCTGTTCGATGCGGGCACCAAGCTGCTCGTGGCCGGCGCCCACGGCGACGCGCTGCTGCGCGGCATCCGCAACGGGGTGCAGGTCGCGACGGCCGAGCTCAACAAGAAGAGCCGCCGCATCGACGTGAAGGACAAGCGCCAGATCCAGCAGATCGCCACGATCTCGGCCAACAACGACGTCGAGGTGGGCAAGACCCTGGCGGATGCCATCAGCCGCGTGGGCGCCGACGGCGTCATCACCATCGAGGAGGGCAAGAGCCTCGACACGACGGTGGAGGTGGTCGAGGGCATGCAGTTCGACCGCGGCTTCCTGTCGTCTCACTTCGTGACGGACCCCGAGCGTCTCGAGGTCGTGATGGAGAAGCCCTACATCCTGATCCATCAGGAGAAGATCAGCTCGGCCCGCGAGCTGGTGCCCGTGCTGGAGGCCGTGAGCGAGTCCGGTCGCCCGCTGCTGATCATCGCCGAGGACATCGACGGTGAGGCCCTGGCCACGCTCGTGGTCAACAAGCTGCGCGGCATCCTGAACGTGTGCGCCGTCAAGGCGCCCGGCTACGGCGAGCGTCGCAAGGCCATGATGCAGGACCTGGCCAAGCTCACCGGCGCCACCGTCATCAGCGGCGAGCTCGACCTCGACCTCGAGCGCGCCACCGCCAGCCACCTGGGCAGCGCGCGCAAGCTGATCATTACCAACGAGACCACCACGGTGGTGCGCGGCGCCGGCAAGAAGGCCGACGTCGACGCGCGCATCGAGCTCATCAAGCGTGAGATCGAGCGCACCAGCAGCGACTACGACAAAGAGAAGCTGCAGGAGCGCCTGGCCAAGCTGGCCGGAGGCATCGCCGAAGTGCGCGTGGGCGCGGCCACGGAGACCGAGCTCAAGCAGCGCAAGAGCCTCTTCGAGGACGCACAGCACGCCACGTCTGCGGCCCTCAGCGAGGGCGTGCTGCCCGGCGGCGGCGTGGCCCTGTTGCGGGCGGCCAAGGCCGTGCGCGCGCTCAAGCTGGACGGTGACGAGAAGCTGGGCGCCGACGTCGTGGCGGACGCGCTCGAGCAGCCCCTGCGCATCATCTCCTCCAACGCGGGCTACGAGCCCGGGCTGGTGGTGCGGCGCGTGCTCAAGTCCAAGCTCACCGAGGGCTTCGACGCGGCCACCGGCGAGTACGTCGACATGATCGAGGCCGGCATCATCGACCCCACTGTGGTCGTGCGCTCAGCGCTCGAGAACGCTGCCAGCGTGGCGGCCATGTTGCTCTCCACCGACTGCCTGATCGCAGACATCCCGTCCGATCCGGAAGAGCAGGCCGGCGCCGGTCACGACCACGGCGGCATGGGTGGTGGTATGGGCGGCATGGGCGGCATGGGCGGTATGGGCGGCATGGGCGGCATGGGCGGCATGGGTTTCTGAACCCGGCCCCGACCACACACACACAAGGAGCGAGACAGACATGACCAACATCAAACCTCTCGACGATCGCGTCGTGATCGAAGTCCTCGACGCGGAGGAGGTCACGGCCGGCGGCATCGTGCTGCCCGACTCGGCCCAGGAGAAGCCCCAGCGCGGACGCATCAGCGCCGTAGGCGGCGGCCGCCGCCTCGACAGCGGTGAGCACGCCTCCATGACCCTCAAGCGGGGCGACCAGGTGATCTTCGGCAAGTACGCCGGCACCGACGTCACGGTCGGCGATGTCGACTACAAGATCATGCGCGAGGGCGAGATCCTCGCCCGCGTCGACTGAACCCAGCTCAAGACGCAAGAAAGAACACTTCCATGGCCAAGCAGCTGCTGTTCGAAGATGACGCCCGCCGCAAGATCCTGGCCGGCGTCCAGAAACTCGCCCGCACCGTCAAGGTGACCCTGGGCCCCTCGGGGCGCAACGTGGTCATCAAGCGGTCCTTCGGCGGCCCCGTGATCACCAAGGACGGCGTCACCGTCGCCAAGGAGATCGAACTCGAGGACCCCTTCGAGAACATGGGCGCCAAGCTCGTGAACGAGGTGGCCTCCAAGACCAACGACGTCGCCGGTGACGGCACGACCACGGCCACCATCCTGGCCGAGGCGCTCTTCACCCAGGGCCTGAAGTTCTTGGCCGCCGGCGTCAACCCGGTCGATCTCAAGCGCGGCATCGACGCCGCGGTCGAGGTCGCCGTGGAGGCCGTCGAGGCCCAGGCTGTCAAGGTGAGCAACAGCACCGACATCGCCAGCGTCGGCACGGTCTCCGCCAACAACGACCCGGCCATCGGCCAGCTCCTGGCCGACGCACTGGAGCGCGTGGGCAAGGACGGCGTGGTCACGGTCGAAGAGAGCAAGACCGCAGAGACCTGGCTCGAGTCCGTGGACGGCATGCAGTTCGACAAGGGCTACCTGTCGCCGTACTTCATCACTGACCCCGGTCAGATGAACTGCGTGCTCGAGAACGCGCTGATCCTGGTGCACGAGAAGAAGATCAGCAACCTGCGCGCGCTGCTGCCGGTGCTCGAGAAGTCGTCCGCCTCCGGGCGCCCGCTCTTGATCATCGCCGAGGACGTCGAGAACGAGGCCCTCGCGGCCCTGGTGGTGAACCGCCTGCGCGGCAACCTGAACGTGTGTGCCGTCAAGGCGCCTGGGTTCGGCGACCGCCGCAAGCAGTACCTGCAGGACATCGCCATCCTCACCGGCGCCGAGTTCATCGCCGAGGAGACCGGCGTGCAGCTCGAGAAGGTCGAGCTGAACATGCTGGGCTCCGCCAAGAAGATCATCATCGAGAAGGACAGCACGACGTTGGTCGAGGGCGCCGGCAAGAAGAAGGCCGTGGCTGATCGTCTCAGCGCCATCCGCTCCCAGATCGAGCAGTCCAGCTCCGATTACGACAAGGAGAAGCTGCAGGAGCGCCTGGCCAAGCTCACCGGCGGCGTCGCCGTGGTGCACGTGGGCGCCGAGACGGAGATGGCGCTCAAGGAGAAGAAGGACCGGGTCGAAGACGCCCTGCACGCCACCCGCGCGGCGGTCGAAGAGGGCGTCGTCCCGGGCGGCGGCGTGGCCCTGGTGCGCGCCCTGACTGCGGTCGAGGAGATGCGCGCCGGCGGCGACAAGAAGTTCGGTCGCGAGGTCGTGGCCCGTGCCATCACCGCTCCGCTGCGTCAGATCGCCGACAACGCCGGCCTGGACGGCAACGTGGTGCTGGAGGAGACCCTCGAGAAGCGCGGTGCCAACGGCCTCAACGTGGCCACCGGCGAGTGGGGCAACCTGGTCAAGACCGGCATCATCGACCCCGCCAAGGTCGTGCGTTGCGCCCTCCAGAACGCCGCCAGCATCGTGGGCCTGATGCTCACCACCGAGACGGTGGTCACCGAGCTCAAGGACAAGGACAGCCAGGTCACTGGCGCCGTTTCCTGACGCGATGCCCGGCACGCGCCGAGATTACTACGAGATCCTCGGCGTCGGACGCGAGTCGTCCGACGCCGAGCTCAAGAAGGCCTACCGCAAGCTCGCGCTGAAGTTCCATCCCGACCGCAACAAGGAGGACGGGGCGGACCAGAAGTTCAAGGAGCTGAGCGAGGCCTACGAGGTCCTGTCCGACGCTGAGAAGCGCCGGGTCTACGATCAGTTCGGACACGACGGACTGCACGGCCAGGGCTTCCAGGGCGGCGGCTTCGAACACGCCCGCGACATCTTCGAGTCGCTCTTCAGCGGCGGAGGTGGAGGCGGCGGGCTCGACGGCCTCTTCGGCGGCATGTTCGGCGGCGGCGGCAACCCGAACGCGCCACGCCAGGGCAGCCACCTGCGCGTGGGACTGACGCTCTCGCTGCTCGACGCCTTCGAGGGCTGCCGGCGCACCATCGCCCTGCGACGCAATGAGATCTGCACGGGCTGCAAGGGCTCAGGCGCCGCCAAGGGCACCCAGCCCGAGACCTGCAGCCGCTGCAAGGGCCGCGGACGCGTCCAGCGCCAGCAGGGCTTCTTCATGATGCAGAGCCCCTGCCCCGAGTGCCGCGGCGAGGGCCAGATCATCAAGCAGCCCTGCGGCGACTGCCGTGGCGCCGGCACCCAGTCCAAGACGGCCGACATCGAGGTGAGCATCCCGGCCGGGATCGAGTCGGAGCAACAGCTGCGCGTGACCGGCGAGGGTGAGCCGGGCGAGCGCGGCGGCCCCCGCGGCGACCTCTACGTCGTGATCCAGGTCGAGGCCCACCCGCTGTTCGAACGCAACGGCGAGCACCTGCTGTGCGAGGTGCCCATCTCCTTCCCCCAGGCCGCCATCGGCGCTGAGATCGAGGTGCCCACGCTGTCCGGTCTCTCCACCATGAAGGTGCCGGCCGGCACGCAGAGCGGCAAGCTGTTCCGGCTGCGCGGTCAGGGCATGCCGCACATGCACGGCCGGGGCCACGGCGAAATGCACGTGAGAGTGCAGATCGAGACGCCCACCAGGCTCACCGAGCGGCAACGTGAGCTGCTCAGCGAGCTCGACTCGCTCGACTGCGAGCACCACACCACGCCACACCAGAAATCGTTCCTGGACAAGGTCAAGGACCTGTTCGATTGAACGCCGGCCCCCGCCTGCGAACCCGACCATGAGCACCAAGACCAGCCGAGACGACCGACAGGACGATCCCCGTCCCAACGAGCCTGAGGGCGCCGCGCGCAAGGGCGGCGACAAGCGCCAGGCGCGTGCCGCTGACACCAGCGCCCCGGAAGACGGACGGACGGACGGCGTGTCCTCCGACCGGCCCGCCCAGGGCGGCGCGCCGGACGATGACGCCACACCGTCCAGCA
>Ga0164313_10002465_pt1 | contig 16571 bp, 26 predicted proteins | sample GuaBasSedimGuay4_FD_113735 | JGI IMG/M metagenome (GOLD analysis project Ga0164313, IMG submission 113735) | Subseafloor sediment microbial communities from Guaymas Basin, Gulf of California, Mexico - Guay4, Core 4569-4, 0-3 cm | ecosystem: Environmental > Aquatic > Marine > Hydrothermal vents...
CGAGCAGTTGTTTAATCTCATCTGAAATTTTACCAACTGCAAAAGTATAAGCCGAATCGCCATAAAAACCTTTAAACAAAACGCCACAGTCAACCGAAACAATATCCCCTTCTTTTAAAGGATTACCATTGGGTATTCCATGAACCACCTGTTCGTTTACCGAAGTACAAAGCGTATTCGGGAACCCGTTGTAATCTTTAAATCCGGGTATTGCATTATTATCACGAATAAACTCTTCGGCAACTTTATCTAGCTTAAGGGTTGTTATGCCCGGCTCGATTAGTTTTGCCACTTCGGCAAGTGTTTTACCAACAAGTAAAGAACTCTTTCTTTGTATTTCTATCTCTTCTTCTGTCTTATAATCGATCATACCGATTGATTATCCCGCCATACTCACAGGCGATGCAGATCTTCCCCTTATTTTTCCCGATTTCATTAACCCATCGTAATGACGCATTAATAAATGACTTTCTATTTGTTGTAATGTATCGAGAACCACTCCAACAATAATTAACAATGATGTTCCTCCATAGAAAATTGCAAATCCCTGTTTTATTCCAACAGCCATAGCTATAGCAGGTGTAATTGCTACAACAGCTGTAAACAATGATCCAGGCAATGTTATTCTTGAAATAATAACATCTAAAAATTCACCTGTTGCCTTACCGGGTTTTACCCCTGGAACAAACCCTCCATTCCGTTTCAAATCGTCGGCCATTTGGGTTGGATTAACAGTAATTGCAGTATAAAAATACGTAAAGAGTATAATCACTAATGCAAAAAGGATGTTATAATAAATCCCGCCAATGTTACCCAGTTCCATTAACACCGAGCTTTCTATATCTACGGCTTGGGCAATATACAAAGGCACAAACATAATTGCTTGTGCAAATATGATAGGCATTACACCAGCTGCATTAACTTTTAATGGAATAAATTGTCGCGCTCCCGAACCAAGCCCTTGAATTCCGCTGATCCGTTTTGCATACTGTACCGGTACTCTTCGTACCGCTTGAATAAGCGCAACAGTACCCGCAATAATCAATACCAGTATAACCAATTCTATCAACAACATTACCATTCCCCCTGCACCATCAATCCTTCCAATAAATTCCTGGATAAAAGCGGCAGGTAACCTCGAAATAATTCCAATCATAATAATCAGCGAGATTCCATTTCCAATTCCCTTTTCGGTAATCCGTTCACCTAACCACATAACAAAAAGCGTAGCTGATGTTAAAATTATAATTGACGATGCCCACCAGAATGTTGACGGGTTAGCAACTGCACCGGGTACATTTACTACAGTAGTAGAAAGATATCCCGGAGCTTGAAACCCTGTAATTATTATGGTAAGGAAACGGGTATATTGACTGATTTTTTGTCTTCCGCTTTCCCCTTCTTTTTGCATTTTCTGGATAGCAGGAACCGCAACGCCCATCAATTGCATTATAATTGATGCCGAGATATAAGGCATAATACCCAAAGCAAAAACAGAGGCCCTTGAAAAAGCACCCCCGGTAAACAATGCGAGTATTTCGCCTAAACCGCCACCGCCAACATTTGCGTTTGCCAGGGCTTCAGCATTAATGCCGGGTAAAATTATAAACGATCCGACCCTGTAAATAAGGATAAGGCTAAGCGTGACGATTATACGGTTTCGTAAATCCTCAATCTTCCATATCTGCATTAATGTTGAAAAAAAGTTCTTCATTCCAATTTATCCATTTATAAAGTAATGGCTGTTCCACCATTATCTTCAATTGCTTTTTTTGCAGTTGCAGTAAACGCATTTGCAGTTACTTCCAGTTTTGTTTTCAGTTCTCCACGTCCAAGGATTTTAACCAAATCATTCTTCCCTGCCAAGCCAAGTTCCACAAATTTTGCGGGCGTAAAAGTACTTATTTTATTCTTTTCGGCAAGTATCTGTAAGGTATCAATGTTTACTCCCTGGTATTCGACCCGGTTAATATTCCGGAACCCAAATTTAGGCACCCGTCTTTGCAAAGGCATTTGTCCACCTTCGAACCCAAGTTTGCGTTTATAACCAGATCTCGACTTAGCTCCCTTATGGCCTCGGGTAGAAGTACCACCTCTCCCTGATCCGGAACCTCTACCGATTCGTTTTCTATTTTTTACTGACCCTTTGGCGGGTTTTAAATTATTCAATTCCATCTTTAAAGTACTTTAAACATTTTCAACTTTTACCAGGTGGTTCACTTTTCGAACCATACCAAGTATTTCAGGTGTTGCATTCATTTCAACCGTCTGGTTCATTTTTCGTAAACCAAGGGCTTCCATCGTTCTTTTTTGCCTTTCAGTACGGCCAATAACGCTTCGGACTTTAGTTATTTTTATTTTCGACATCTCAATTAGTTGTTAACCATTAAATACATTATCCAGGGAAACTCCCCTGGTACTTGCAATCATCCTTGCATCACGAAGTTGCATAAGCGCATCCATTGTGGCTTTAACCACATTGTGCGGATTTGCTGATCCTTGCGACTTTGCCAATACATCGGTAATTCCCACGCTTTCGAGAACAGCACGCATTGCGCCACCAGCAATTACACCAGTACCGTGTGAAGCAGGTTTTATAAAAACCCTTGCCCCACCATATTTTCCATATTGTGCATGCGGTATTGTACCTTTATGAATAGGAACGTTAATCAAGTTTTTCTTTGCATCATCTATTCCTTTCGAAATCGCTTCCACTACCTCTTTTGCTTTTCCCAGTCCCTGGCCAACAACGCCTTTTTCGTCACCAACAACTACAATGGCTGAAAATCCAAAATTCCTACCCCCTTTGGTTACTTTGGTAACCCGGTTTATTCCAACGAGCCTGTCTTTTAATTCCAGGTCCATTGCCCTTAATTTTTTCTTATCTGTTCTTGCCATTTCTAAAATTTTAAACCACCTTTTCTGGCACCTTCGGCCAAAGATTTTACACGGCCATGGTATAAATACCCACCGCGGTCAAATACTACTTTCTCGATTCCATTTTGCTTTGCAGCTTCTGCCAATGCTTTACCTACTTCGAAAGCCTGCTCTGTTTTATTTTTTCCTTTAGAGTCCAATTTTAAAGAGGATGCTGAAGCAAGCGTATTACCATCGAAATCGTTAATCACTTGCGCATAAATATCTTTGTTGCTCCTGAATACAGACAACCTGGGGGTTTCCTGTGTTCCCGAAACTACTTTTCGAATGCGTTTTCTAATACGGGTTCTCCGTTCTTGTTTACTCAATGCCATGATTCACTTTTTATTTAATCCCGGCTTTACCGGCTTTACGTCTGATTTGTTCCCCTACATATCTTATACCCTTTCCTTTGTATGGTTCGGGTTTCCTGAACGAGCGGATTTTTGCTGCCACTTGCCCTATTAATTGTTTGTCTATCGACTCAAGAATAATACGTGGTGGTTTTCCTTTTTGCATTTCAGCAGTAACCTTAACTTCTTTGGGCAATTCGAGAATAATATTATGTGAATATCCCAGGGTCAACTCCAATTGCTGACCTGCGCATTTTGCCCGGTAACCCACCCCAATTAATTCTTGTTGTATCTTATATCCTTCACTTACCCCAACAACCATGTTATTAATTAAAGCCCGGTATAATCCGTGTTTAGACCTAATTTCTTTTTGATCGTTGGCACGTTTAAGTGTAAGTGCGCCATCTTCAACCTCAAGTATAATAGCTTGATCAACAGCCTGACTTAATTCACCCTTTGCTCCCTTAACGGTTACAACATTATCACCAGACACTTTAATCTCAACGCCTGATGGAATGCTTACTGGATTTTTTCCTATTCGTGACATTTTATTTTCTTTCTTTTATTGTTAATAAACGTAACAAAGCACTTCGCCACCCACATTTTCTTTGCGGGCTTCTTTATCCGACATAACGCCTTTCGAAGTTGAAATTACGGCAATACCCAATCCGTTTAATACCCTGGGAAGTTCTTTTGTTCTAGAGAACCTTCTCAAACCAGGCCGGCTGGCACGTTGAATCGAGGTAATGGCCGGCACCTTAGTTTTCGGATTGTATTTTAATGCTATTTTAATTATTCCTTGTTTATCGTTTTCCAAAAATTTATAACTAAGGATGTATCCTTTTTCATGAAGGATTTTAGTTATACTCTTTGTAATATTAGATGCGGGTATCTCAACAACCTTGTGGGAAGCCATTTGCGCATTTCTAATGTATGTTAAGTAATCTGCTATTGGATCAGTAATCATTTTTCTAGTTTTTCTCTTATTACCAACTTGCTTTTTTAATTCCAGGAATTTTTCCTGAAACAGCCATTTCCCTGAAAGTAACGCGCGATATTCCAAATTGACGCATATAACCGCGGGGCCGTCCTGTAAGTTTGCATCGGTTGTGAAGCCTAACTTTAGAAGAATTTTTTGGAAGTCTTTGTAAGGCATCCCAATCTTCATTGGCTTTAAGTTCGGCTCTTTTAGCGGCGTATTTCGCTACCATTCGTTCTCTTTTGCGTTCCCGCGCTTTCATCGATTCTTTTGCCATAATAATTTATTTTGTTAACGGAAACCCGAAATTTGTTAATAATGCTTTTGCCTCAGTATCCGTATTTGCGGAAGTAACCAACGTTATGGTCATTCCGGTAATTTGATTTACTTTATCGATATCTATTTCAGGAAATATGATTTGTTCCTTAATTCCAAAGTTATAATTGCCCCGGCCATCAAACCCTGAACTTTTAACACCTCTAAAATCCCTGGTACGGGGTAAAGCGGCAGAAATCAAACGATCAAAAAATTCGTACATTCTTGCGCCACGTAACGTTACCATTGCACCAATAGGCATTCCTTTTCTTAGTTTAAAGTTAGAAATATCCTTTTTCGAATATTTAACAATTGCCTTTTGACCGGAAATGGTCGAAATTTCTTCAACTGCAAAGTCTACCAATCGTTTATCTGAGGTAGCTTCACCTACTCCTTGATTGATTACAATTTTTTCCAATTTTGGCACTTGCATTACGCTTTTATAATCAAATTCCTTGCGTAACGAGGGTACAATTTCAGCATTGTACTTTTCCTTTAATCTTGGTATATAGCTCATTACTTACTAACCTCCTTTATTTTTGCAAACCTTTCCATTTTACCTTCTGCATTTTGTTTTCGTCCAACTTTGGCAGGTTTGCCAGTAGCTGGATCAACAAACATCAAGTTTGAAATATGAATAGGTGCTTCCTTATTAATAATACCTCCGTCAGGATACTGAGCATTTGGTTTTGTATGTCGTTTAATCATGTTGACACTTTCAACCAGTGCGCGGCCAGTTTCCCGGTTTATTTCAATAACACGGTGTGGCTTTTCGCCTTTGTCATTTCCTGAAATGACTATGACTAAATCTCCTTTTTTAATATGTGTTTTCTTTTGCATTTTCTAATCTTTTGGCATTTATATTACTTCAGGTGCCAACGACACAATTTTCAAAAACTGTTTATCGCGCAATTCACGCGCTACAGGTCCGAATATCCGTGTTCCCCTTAATTCACCTGCGGTGTTTAAAAGTACAACCGCATTGTCATCGAAACGGATATAAGACCCGTCTTTTCTACGGATCTCTTTTTTGGTCCGTACCACAACTGCCCGGGTAACCATTCCTTGTTTCACGGCTCCTGAAGGAAGTGAATCCTTAACGGTAACTACAATCTGGTCTCCTATGGATGCATATCGCTTGCGTGTTCCGCCAAGTACCCTAATACATAGTACTTCTTTGGCTCCACTATTATCTGCAACTCTGCAACGGCTTTCTTGTTGAATCATGATTAATAATTATTTAGCGCGTTCTATAATTTCTACTATTCTCCAGCGTTTGTTTTTGCTGAGTGGACGGGTTTCCATAATCCGGACCAAATCGCCAACACCACATTCATCTTTTTCGTCATGAGCCATAAACTTATTGGTTTTCTTAACGAATTTTTCATACCTAGGGTGTTTCAACTTTCGTTCAACAGACACAACAATTGTTTTGTCCATACTGGAACTAGTCACCAATCCTATTCTTTCTTTTCTTAAGTTTCGCTTCTCCATCGAACCTTTAATTTAATTGTAATTTTCTACTATTCACTTCGGTTTTTAACCTTGCCAATAATTTTCGGGTATGATGGATACTCATAGGGTTTTCTATTGCAGAAACCGAGTGGTCCATCCTCATTTTATTGAGCATTTTTTCAGTATCCTGGATTTTATCTGTTAAATCCTCCGGGCTTAAATCTTTTATTTCTTCATTTTTCATCTTACTCCCTTTATTTATCTATAAAATCGTTACGAACAACAAATTTGCATTTAATAGGAAGTTTCTGAGCTGCAAGCCGCATTGATTCCCGGGCCACATCAATTGGCACACCGTCGGATTCGAACAAAATCCTACCCGGACGCACAACGGCTACCCAGTGACTTGGTGCTCCTTTACCTTTACCCATTCTTACTTCAGCTCGCTTTGCGGTAACCGGTTTGTCCGGAAAAATCCGTATCCAAACCTGTCCATCCCTCTTCATATATCTGGTAACTGCAATACGAGCAGCTTCAATTTGCCTCGAAGTAAGCCACCCCTCTTCCATCGTTTTAAGTCCGAATGAACCAAAAGCTATTTGGTTTCCACGCTGGGCCATTCCTTTCATTCGGCCTTTCTGCATTTTCCGGAACTTTGTTCTTTTTGGCTGTAACATAATCTAAATCTCTTTTATCGTATCTTTTATGATATTAATTTCTTCGTTTTGGGCGGTGATGGCCTCCATGACCGCCTCCTTGCCTACCTTTTGCCTGCCTTTGCGGAGCAAAATATGTTGAAAGATCGCGTTTACCAAAAACCTCGCCTTTACAAATCCAAACCTTAACTCCGATCATTCCCATTTTAGTAAGTGCTTCGGAAATATGGTAATCGATATCTGCCCTAAAAGTGTGTAATGGAATCCTCCCGTCTTTATAAGACTCGGTTCTTGCCATTTCAGCACCATTCAATCTGCCCGAAACGGTCACTTTTATTCCTTCAGCGCCCATTCGCATGGTTGAAGCTATTGCCATTTTGATGGCACGACGATAAGAAATCCTACCCTCGATCTGTCTGGCAATACTATGCCCTACCAGCAATGCATCTAACTCCGGTCGCTTAATTTCATGAATATTGATCTGAACTTCTTTATTGGTCAGTTTTTTTAATTCCTCTTTTAATTTATCAACTTCAGAACCACCTTTACCTATAATAACACCTGGGCGTGCAGTTGTAACAGTAATGGTAACCAACTTTAAAGTTCTTTCTATAATGATTTTAGAAATACTTGCTTTTTTTAGCCTTTCGTTCAAATACCTTCTGATTTTTACGTCCTCAACCAGTTTGTCAGCATATTTATTGCCACCGTACCAGTTCGAATCCCATCCTACAATGTACCCTAAACGATTTGCTATTGGATTAGTTTTTTGTCCCATTTTCTAAATTATTTAACGCTATCTAAAATTACCGTAACATGATTCGATCTTTTTCTGATTCTGTGCGCCCTTCCCTGAGGTGCAGGTCGCAATCTTTTTAGCATCCGCGCACTATCCACATAAATCTGGCTTATGATTACATCTTCATCTTCGATGCTTTTGCCTTGATTTTTGTCGTTCCAGTTAGCGATGGCCGAAATAACCAATTTTTCTAATCGCTGTGCTGCTTCCTTGTTGGTAAATTTCAGGATGTTAATTGCATCCATTACATTTTTTCCTCTTACCAAGTCGGCAACAAGCCTCATTTTACGGGGGGAGGTAGGGCAATTATTTAGCTTCGCGAAGCTAATATTTTTCCTTTCTTCCTTTATTTTTTTTGCTCTTTCTTTCTTTCGAGAAGCCATGTTCGGTTCTTTTTATCGATTATCTTCTTCCTTTATCTTTTCTTCCGCCTGCATGTCCGCGGAAATTACGGGTTGGTGCAAACTCACCTAGTTTGTGCCCAACCATATTCTCGGTACAAAATACCGGAATGAATTTTTTTCCATTATGCACCGCAATTGTCAATCCTACAAAATCGGGGCTTATGGTTGAAGCTCTTGACCAGGTCTTAATCACAGATTTCTTGCCTGATGTCTGTGCAGCCTCTACTCTCATATTGAGTTTGTAGTGAATAAAAGGTGGTTTTTTTAGCGATCTACTCATAATGACAATTTATTTTTTACGTCTTTCGACGATGTATTTGTTCGAAAATTTAGTTTTACTCCTGGTTTTAAAACCTTTTGAAGGAATTCCATTACGAGATCGTGGCTGACCTCCGGAATTTTTCCCCTCACCACCACCCATTGGGTGATCGACAGGGTTCATTACCGTACCACGAACTCTTGGGCGACGGCCTAACCAACGACTTCTTCCGGCTTTACCGGAAACTTGTAAGTTATGCTCCGAATTTGAAACAGAACCAATGGTTGCCATACAGGTAACCAGAATCATTCTTGTTTCCCCAGATGGCATTTTTACAGTTGCATATTTTCCCTCACGTGCCGACAACTGCGCATTTGAACCTGCACTTCTTGCGATTACTGCACCGTTCCCAGGAATCAATTCAATATTGTGAATGATTGTTCCTAATGGGATATTCGCCAATGGCAAAGCATTCCCAATTTCCGGAGCTGATCCCTTACCGGAAACAATAGTTTGTCCAACTTCCAATCCGTTAGGTGCTATAATATATCGCTTATCCCCATTGGCAAAAAACACCAAAGCAATCCTTGCTGAACGGTTTGGATCGTATTCGATGGTTTTTACAACACCGGGAATATCATGATTGTTTCGTTTAAAATCGATTTCGCGGTATTTCTTTTTATGTCCACCACCAAGGTAACGCATGGTCATGCGACCCTGATTATTTCTACCACCGGATTTTGATTTTCCCTTAATCAGACTTTTCTCCGGTACTGAATGAGTAATCGTATCAAAATCAGACAATACCTTATGGCGCTGTCCGGGTGTGATTGGATTAAATTTTCTTACTCCCATTTCCTTATCTCTTAAATACTACTAAATACATCAATGGTGTCACCATCAATCAATGCAACAATAGCTTTTTTATAATTGTTGGTCCGTCCTGTTTGGATTGTGGTTTTGGTTTGCTTACGCTTTACCTTACCCAAATAATTCATAGTGCGGACCGCTTTTACTTTAACTCCGTACATGCTTTCAACAGCATTTTTTATCTGTCCCTTACGGGCTTTACGATCAACGATAAAACCATAAACGTTCAGTTTTTCGCTATCGCTGGTCATTTTTTCTGTCAGAACCGGCTTTAATAAAATCCCTGTACTCATGGCTTAGGCTTTTAAATTTTTAACTGTTTTTGCTACGGCATCAGATTCAAACACAATTTGCTGGCTCTCCATTATGTCGTAAGTGCTTAATCTATCGGGTGTTACAATTTTTGTACCCCTCAAATTTCGCGAGGACAAATATAGATTATTATTTTGTTCGCTAACCACAAACAATGTTTTTTTCTCATCCAGCTTTAAATTCTTTAACATCTGAACATACTCGCGGGTTTTGGGAGATTCAAATTTTATCTCATTCAATATAGAAATCGCTTTTCCTTTTGCTTTATAAGAAAGTGCAGAAATACGCGCCAAACGTTTCACTTTTTTGTTCAATTTAAAACTGTAGTCACGTGGCCGTGGACCAAAAACACGTCCACCACCCCTGAAAATCGGGTTTTTAATATCTCCGGCACGGGCTGAACCTGTACCTTTTTGTTTTTTGATCTTTCTTCGGCTTCCAGCTACATCGCTACGTTCTTTCGCTTTATGTGTACCCTGGCGTTTATTGGCCATATGCTGTTTCACATCCAGGTAGATCGCATGATCATTTGGCTCTACTTCGAAAACCTCTTTGTTTAGTGTAACAGTTTTACCGGTTTCCTTTCCTTGTATGTCAATTATCTTTACTCTCATCACTTCTTAACAATTACATATGAATTCTTAGCTCCGGGTACCGATCCTTTAACCAATATTACGTTTTTGTCTTTCAACACTTTTAAAACGATCAGGTTTTGTGCAGTTACTCTTTCTGCACCCATATGGCCACCCATCCTCATGCCTTTGAAAACACGGGCGGGGTAAGAAGCAGCACCAATTGATCCGGGAGCCCTTAACCTGTTATGTTGTCCGTGGGTTGCATCGTTAACACCTTTAAAGCTATAACGCTTAACAACTCCTTGAAACCCCTTTCCTTTTGAAGTTCCAACCACATCAACATACTCCCCTTCATTAAAGATATCAAGATTTATTTCATCACCGAGTTTTACATCGTTAAATCCATTAAACTCAATGAGTTTCTTTTTGGGCGCAGTACCTGCTACTTTAAAGTGTCCTTGAAGTGCTTTTGGGGTATTTTTGTCCTTACGATCGCCGAAACCTAGCTGGACAGCATCATACCCATCTTTCTCAATTGTTTTTACTTGTGTTACTACACAAGGACCAGCTTCTATAATGGTGCATGGTATCATTTTACCATTGGCATCGAAAATACTGGTCATTCCAAGTTTCTTTCCTATTAAACCGGGCATCTCTTTTAGTTTTAAACTTTAATTTCTACTTCCACTCCACTAGGCAATTCCAAACGCATCAGTGCATCAACTGTTTTAGATGAAGAACTGTATATGTCTAAAAGCCTTTTGTGGGCGCTTAACTGAAACTGCTCACGTGCTTTCTTATTAACGTGTGGTGATTTCAGGACCGTAAATATCTTTTTGTGTGTTGGCAATGGTATTGGACCATTTACTACAGCACCTGTTGATTTTACGGTTTTTAAGATCTTTTCTGCTGATTTATCAACCAGGTTGTGATCGTACGATTTTAATTTTATTCTTATTCTTTGGCTCATAATTAAATATTAAGCATCAACGTTTCCTTTCACTTTTGCAATTACCGCTTCGGTAGTGCTTTTACTTGCTGGGTCATAGTTAGAAAACTCCATAGTTGATGAAGCTCTACCTGAAGAAATGGTTCGCAATTGTGTTACATAACCGAACATTTCGGAAAGCGGAACTTTTGCTTTAATAACTTTTGCACCATTTCTGTCGTCCATGCCTTCTACTTGGCCCCGGCGACGGTTTAAATCCCCTATAATATCACCCATACTTTCTTCCGGAGTAACAATTTCGAGTTTCATAATAGGCTCTAGTAAAACTGGGGAGGCATGCGGAACAGATCTGCGGAATCCTAATTTACCGGCAATCTCGAAAGAAAGCTGATCGGAGTCAACTGCGTGAAACGAACCATCCAATAGGGTAACCTTCAGGCTATCTATCGGATATCCGGCCAAAATACCATTCGACATGGCCAATTTAAACCCTTTTTCAACTGAAGGGATAAACTCTTTCGGAATGTTACCCCCTTTAACTTTATCAATAAATTCCAATCCTTCTTCACCATCGGTCCGGGGTTCAATTATAAATACAATGTCAGCATATTTTCCACGTCCACCTGATTGTTTTTTATAAATTTCACGATGTTGGTATTCAGCTGATATCGCTTCTTTATAAGCAACCTGTGGTGCGCCTTGATTACATTCTACTTTAAACTCGCGCCTCATCCGATCGATTAATATCTCGAGGTGCAATTCGCCCATTCCTGAAATAATGGTTTGACCTGTATCTTCATCAGTTCTAACCCGGAATGTAGGATCTTCTTCTGATAGCTTATTTAACGCAACTCCCATTTTATCGATATCGGCCTGGGTTTTTGGTTCAATAGCAATTCCAATAACCGGCTCGGGGAATTCCATCGATTCAAGGACAATTGGATGTTTTTCGTCGGAAAGTGTATCCCCTGTGCGCACATCTTTAAACCCAACAACTGCTCCAATATCCCCTGCTTCTAATTCTTCAATTGGGTTTTGTTTATTTGAGTGCATTTGATACAAACGCGAAATCCTTTCTTTTTTATCGGACCGCATGTTTTTAATGTACGATCCTGCTGCTAATGCACCTGAATAAGTCCTTACAAAGCAAAGTCGGCCAACGTAAGGATCTGTTGCGATTTTAAATGCCAGTGCCGAAGTTGGCTCATCCTTGGATGGCTTTCTTGATGTTTCTTCTCCTGACCTGGGGTCGGTGCCAATAATGGCATCAATATCCAATGGCGATGGAAGATAAGAGATTACAGCATCCAACATAGTTTGTACACCTTTGTTTTTAAAGGCTGATCCACATAATATGGGAGTAATCGACATTTCAACAGTTGCGATTCGAATCGCCTTCATCATTTCTTCGGTAGTAATCGAATCGGGGTCTTCAAAAAATTTCTCCATTAACTCATCATCCGATTCTGCAACAGCTTCCACTAATTTATCTCTCCACTCTGTAACAACCTCTATCAAATTTCCTGGAATAGGAACTTCTTTATAGGTCATCCCCATATCATCCTCATTCCAAATGATACCTTTCATGGTAATCAAATCAATTATCCCTTTAAAATTTTCTTCTGCACCGATAGGTATTTGAAGTGGGACCGGGTTTCCTCCCAAACGCTCCCTTATTTCTTCAACCACTCGTAAAAAATCGGCACCCGCCCGATCCATCTTATTCACAAATCCGATTCGGGGCACTTTGTATTTATCAGCCTGACGCCAAACCGTTTCCGATTGGGGCTCCACACCCGAAGAGGCGCAGAATAAAGCTACCGCACCATCGAGCACACGTAACGAACGCTCAACCTCAACGGTAAAGTCAACGTGACCGGGAGTGTCAATAATATTAATTTTATACTCTTTAGTATTGTCAATAGCGTTTCCTTGATTAGTAGGATACTTCCAGAAACAAGTAGTTGCAGCAGATGTAATTGTGATACCCCGCTCCTGTTCCTGCTCCATCCAGTCCATGGTTGCAGCACCATCGTGCACCTCACCAATTTTATACGAAATACCCGTATAATACAATACACGCTCGGTCGTAGTGGTTTTACCAGCATCAACGTGGGCCATGATGCCAATATTACGTGTGTATGTTAAATCCCTTATAGCCATTGCTTAAAATCTAAAATGCGAAAATGCCTTATTGGCCTCCGCCATCCGATGAGTATCTTCTTTCTTTTTGAAAGCACCACCTTCTTCTTTTGCGCCAGCAATAATTTCGTTTGCCAAGCGCTGAGCCATGGTCTTATCGTTGCGTTTGCGGGCAAAGCTGATCATCCACTTCATAGCCAACGATTCTTTTCGAGAATCACGGACTTGCTGTGGTATCTGAAAGGTTGCTCCACCAACCCGGCGGCTTCGTACCTCAACACCTGGCGTAACATTGCGCAAGGCACTTTTCCATGTTTCGAGACCGTCTTCTTTGGTTCGTTCTTCAATCATTTCGATTGCATCATAAAAAATTTTAAAGGCGGTGTTTTTCTTGCCCTTAAGCATAATGTTATTAACGAACTTGGTTACAGTCACATTATTGTACTTCGGATCTGGTAAGATCACTCTTTCTTTAACTTTTCTTCTTCTCATGGTTTCGGGAAAAAATTATTTCTTCGGACGTTTTGTTCCGTATTTGGACCTTCGTTGAGTTCTTCCTTCAACACCTGCGGTATCTAAGGCACCACGTACTACGTGATATCGAACACCGGGAAGGTCTTTGACCCTTCCCCCTCGAATTAAGACTATGGAATGTTCCTGAAGGTTGTGACCTTCTCCACCAATGTAGGAATTAACCTCTTTTCCGTTGGTTAATTTTACCCTGGCCACTTTTCGCATAGCCGAGTTCGGCTTTTTAGGAGTAGTGGTGTACACACGTACACATACCCCCCTTTTTTGCGGAGAGGAATCTAAAGCTGCCGACTTACTGGTCTTCACTTTTTTGACTCTTCCTTTTCTTACTAATTGCTGAATAGTAGGCATGTTATCTTTTACTGTCTTTTTACCCGATTACTTCCGGGTTATTAATTCAATCTATTTTTTCGGGGTGCAAATGTACAAGAATATATGTAATTAACAACGGGTGGTTGATTAATTTTGAATTGACGGTTAATTTAAGCTAAAAAATCCCTGTATCTCTAATAAAATAAAAGATGAAATAATAGCAAATCATTTCATCCATCATATAATTAAAGGATTAAAGATTTATTTAAAATAAAACCGTTCGGCCTTCGCTATAAATTCTTAAAATTTACCTTTGCGCCGGATGAATTACCTCGATGAATTAAACGATGTGCAGCGAGAGGCTGTAGAAGCAACAAAAGGGGCAGTAATGGTAATTGCCGGTGCAGGTTCGGGTAAAACACGTGTACTTACTTACCGGATTGCCCACCTGATAAATAAAGGTATTGACCCTTTTAATATCCTGGCCCTTACATTTACCAATAAAGCCGCTCGCGAAATGAAAACCCGGATTGCCAACATTGTTGGGGGTTCGGAATCGAGAAATATCTGGATGGGTACTTTCCATTCTGTTTTTGCACGAATCCTTCGCTTCGAATCCAATTACATTGGTTATCCTTCTAATTTTACCATTTACGACACTCAGGATAGCCGAAATGCAATTAAAGCTATTATTAAAGAGTTTAAACTCGACGATAAGGTTTACAGGGCATCAGCAGTTCACGCACGCATCTCCGGGGCTAAAAATAATTTAATAAGTGCCGACGATTATCTGCAAAACCCCGAATTAATGGGCAGTGATGAAGCATCTGGCAGAAAAGAACTGGGACGCATCTATAAGTTTTATAGCCAACGCTGCAAGCGTTCAGGGGCTATGGATTTTGATGACTTGCTTTTTAACACCAATGTCCTGTTTCGCAACCACCCCGAAGTTTTGTTGAAATACCAACACAAATTCCATTATTTATTGGTAGATGAATACCAGGATACAAATTATGCGCAATATCTAATTATAAATAAATTGGCTGCCATGCGCGAAAATATATGCGTGGTTGGCGATGATGCCCAAAGCATTTATGGTTTCCGGGGGGCCAACATTGGAAATATTTTAAATTTCAAAAATGATTATCCGGATTACAAGCTATATAAACTAGAGCAAAATTACCGTTCGACAAAAAATATTGTTAATGCTGCAAACTCGATTATAAAAAATAATAAAAAGCAAATCCAGAAAAATGTATGGACCAATAATCAAACGGGTGAGCTAATTAAATTGGTACGCAACTATACCGATAATGAAGAGGGGTTATTTGTAGCCCAAACGGTTTTTGAAATCCAAAATAATAATCAAACGTATTTTTCTGAATTTGCAGTACTTTACCGAACCAACGCACAATCGCGTTCGCTCGAAGAGTCGATGCGGAAACTAAACATACCTTATAAAATATACGGAGGGCTCTCGTTTTATCAACGTAAAGAGATCAAAGATTTGCTGGCTTATTTCAGGCTTACCGTTAACCACAACGATGAAGAATCGCTAATGCGGGTAATAAACTACCCAGCCCGCGGAATTGGTAAAACATCGATAGAAAAGCTACAGGTAGCTGCAAGCGAAAATCAAAGTTCCATTTGGGAAATCATCAGTAATTTAAATGGATATTCGGTAAATATAAACGCAGGTACACGTTCGCGTATCGCTGATTTTGTTACCATGGTAAAGAGCTTTCGTGTAATGCACGATGCTAAATCGGCTTTTGACCTTGGAGAACATATTGCTACTTCTACAGGAATTTTAAAAGCGTTATACTCAGATAAATCACCAGAGGGTGTTTCGCGTTATGATAATATACAGGAAGTTTTAAACGGCTTAAAGGAGTACACAGAAAATTCAGATGGAGCGGATGAACCAAAGACGCTGAGTGATTTTTTAATCGATGTTGCATTACTCACCGATGCCGATCAGGATACTGAAGAAGACCGCGAAAAAGTGACCTTGATGACTGTTCATGCGGCCAAAGGCCTGGAGTTTTCGTATGTTTTTATTGTAGGAATGGAAGAAAATTTGTTTCCATCGCAAATGGCACTTGGTTCGCGTAGCGACCTGGAAGAAGAACGCCGCTTGTTTTATGTTGCGATTACCCGGGCTAAAAAACAAGCATTTTTAAGCTATGCACTTACGCGATATAAATGGGGATCGTTAAACAATTGCGAACCCAGCCGATTTATTGATGAAATAGATGCTAAATACCTCGATTACCCCGTACAGGCCAAACGATCAACAAGGGTTAAACCAGATGTTTTATTGCGCAAACGCACTGCAAATAACCCACCCGTAAATAAAAATCTTAAACGAGTATCTCATTTGAGCACTTCCTCAGAAACAGAAAACAGTTTAGGGCTTGTTAGCGGAATGGAAGTAGAACATTTAAAATTCGGAAAGGGCAAAGTTCTCGATGTTGAAGGTGATAAAGCAACAGTTTTTTTTCCAAAAGTTGGTAAAAAGCAACTCTTGCTTAAATTTGCAAAACTTACAATTCTCTCAAATACTTAATTTTTAAAGATGACTGATTTAGATATGGATTATAATTCGCAACGTACCGAATTGATAATTCCCGAGTACGGACGGAACATACAGCGCATGGTTGAATTCGCCATTAGCGTTAAAAGCAGGGAATTACGCAACCAGGTAGCCCAGGCTATTATTAATGAAATGGGACAGCTTGTTC
>Ga0164313_10002466_pt1 | contig 16570 bp, 15 predicted proteins | sample GuaBasSedimGuay4_FD_113735 | JGI IMG/M metagenome (GOLD analysis project Ga0164313, IMG submission 113735) | Subseafloor sediment microbial communities from Guaymas Basin, Gulf of California, Mexico - Guay4, Core 4569-4, 0-3 cm | ecosystem: Environmental > Aquatic > Marine > Hydrothermal vents...
ACAGTTTTTATTAAGATATTCAACAAAAACAAAAATAGAATCAATTTCGTTTTTATTATAATACTCAGGAATAAGATATGAAAGTTCCAAGTTTACTTCCCCACAGGAATATTTTTTTTCGGCCAATATGTTTTCGTCACTTTTATTTTGTCCAAAGATATTTGATGACAGAAAAAGAAGAATGAAAACTACTCCGACAATTTTTTTCATAAGCTGTCAATTTGTAATCTACAATTGACCAAATTTATAATTTGTTTAGCGCTCACCAAATCCTGATTTTAAATTCATTTCTTATTTCTTCTCTGGTTTTTCCCCCGATATTTTCCTTTCGGCTTGTTTCCTCCCTTTCTGTAACCACCTCCCCGGTTCGAAGTATTCCATTCCGGGCCTTCGCCTAATTCCGGAGGTAATGGGACTTTAGGGATTTCACGTTCGATCAGCCGTTCGATTTGTTTGAATTTATATACATCGTCGGAGTTGATAAAAGTTATCGCCACCCCGGTGGTATCCGCCCTGGCAGTCCGCCCGATCCGGTGTACATAATCTTCGGCATTGCCAGGCACATCGAAATTGAAAATCAGGTTTATCCCTTTAATATCTATTCCGCGACTTAACACATCCGTAGCTACCAATACCCTGGTTTTACGAGATTTAAAACGTAATAAAACCGCTTCGCGTTCTGCTTGTTCTAAATCCGATGAAATTCCCTCAACTTTATAATTTTGGCCTTTTAACGCCTTCATAATCTGGCTGACTTTTCGGCGGGTAGAACTAAAAATAAGAATGCTCTCAAAATCGGGCTTGTCTTTGATAAGACCGCGTAAAAGCTGGTATTTCTGGTCGTCGTGGCAAAGGTAGGCAGCTTGTAAAACCCCTTCGGCCGGTTTCGACATTTTAATATTTATAACAAACGGATTTTTTAAAATGGCGTTGGCGAAATCGCGGATTTTATGCGGCATTGTCGCGCTAAACATCAGGTTTTGCCTCTTTTCCGGTAAATATGATATGATTTTGGTTATGTCTTCATAAAACCCCATATCCAGCATCCGATCGGCTTCATCTAAAATTAAATGTTTCAAGTTTTTAAACTTGGTTAAACCCATATTCAAATGTGAAAGCAATTTTCCGGGAGTAGCGATAATTATCTCCGTCCCTTCTGTCAAAGCCTTTTTTTGCTGGTCCCAGTCATCACCATCACCACCGCCGTAAATCGCCATCGAAGTGGCTGGTGTAAAGTAAGAAAAAGCTTGAATCTGTTGGTCTATTTGCAATGCCAGTTCGCGTGTTGGGACAATAATTAAAGCACATATTCCGGGGTATCCTTTTTTTGTAATTTCATCGAGTATTGGCAAGACAAAAGAAGCCGTTTTTCCGGTACCTGTTTGTGCTGTGGCCATTAAATCCCGACCTTTTATAATCTCAGGAATAGCTTGCTCCTGGATGGGTGTAGGGTTTTTAAAACCCATATAACCAATGGCTTCAAGTAATTGTTCATTTAAGCCAAACGCTTCAAATTTCATAAAGGGTGTATTTTGTTCAGGCAAGGATAAGAAATAAATCTACCCATAGCTATTTTCAGCTAAAAAGATATGAGGTGGTGATTGTTATTTACTTGGCATTATTTAACCGCGGTTTACTCAAGCAGCTTGACATTTTATAGATGTTCTTCTCGATTTATCGAGTTAGAACATCTTAATGGCAAGCGGATATTATTCTATATTTTTTTATCCAAAAATTGATTAAAACAGATTTAATTTTGTTCATATAAGCTCAGTAGCACTTTCTCAGGTGTAAATGGCGCATCAAATTTTAATCTGCTATTTGGATTAAAAGCCCTAATCGCGTTTTGTATAGCGAAATATGCTCCGATGCCATACATTAGCGGGGGTTCGCCTACCGCTTTCGATTTTAAAATGGCCATTTCGTTTCCTTCGGTTTCGAGCGGAACAATTTCCACTTTGTCCGGAACCGCATAAATATCCGGCACTTTGTATGTAGAAAGCGTATTGGACAATAACCGGCCATTTTTATCATAAGAAATCTCCTCCATTGTCAACCAACCAATTCCTTGCACCAACGCGCCTTCAACCTGTCCTAAATCAATTCCCGGATTCATCGACTGGCCAAAATCATGGACAATTTCTACGGCATCAAATTCGTATGTGCCCCGGATACAATCCAGGGTAACTGTAGTTATTGAAGTTCCATAAACGTGGTAGGCAAAAGGATGCCCCTTTTCTTTGCTTTTATCGAAATGGATTTGCGGGGTAGCGTAATGAGCATGTTCCGAAAGGTTGATGCGTTTTAAAAAGGCTTCCATTACCAATTGTTTCCAGCCCAACGATGATTTTTTCCCATCAACCCAAACGCTATTTTCTTTAAACGATACGGACGTTTCCGGGTTTAATTTTAATTTTTGCTGTACCACATTTTCCAACCGGTCTTTCAAAAGTTCACAAGCCTTGAGCAACGCTTTACCGTTTAAATCGGCGGTGGAGCTTGCAGCCGTAGGTGAGGTATTGGCAACCCGTGTAGTGTTGGTGGTTTCTATCTTCACCTTATCAGGGTCGATTCCAAAAGCCATGGCAACAATTTGCAACATCTTGGTATTTACCCCTTGTCCCATTTCTACCGCGCCGGTGCTGATACCCACACTTCCGTCCTGGTAAATATGAACCAAAGCCCGGGCATGGTTCATGGGGGTATTGGTAAAGGAAATGCCAAAACAAATGGGCATTATTGCCAGCCCTTTTTTAGCGTGTGTGTTTTCCTGGTTAAAAACGGCAATTTTACGTTCTTCTTCCGGTAGGTTGAAATGTGTTGTCGCCTGCTTCCACGAATTTTGGGATTCGACATGTTCAGCAATTTGACCAAAGGGAAATTCATCTCCGTCAGCAAGTAAATTGGCTTCCTGTATTTTATATGCCGGTACATTCAATTTGTCCGAAGCCTTGGCGATAGCTGCTTCTATTACAAACATCCCTTGTGGGCCTCCAAATCCCCTGAAAGCCGTATTGGGTGGCAGGTTGGTTTTACAACTGTGTACCGTGACTTTTACATTGGGTATAAAATAACTGTTGGTGGCATGAAACAGCGTTCGTTCCGCAATGGCAGGGGAGAGGTCAGCTGCAGCACCCGAATTTTGAAGGAATTCGGCTTCGAAAGCTATGATTTTTAATTGCTTGTTCAATCCGATTTTAAAGCGTGAACTGTAAGGATGCCGTTTACCGGTCATGCGCATATCGTCGTGCCGTTCGAGAATTATTTTTACCGGTCGGTTTAGCACTTTAACTCCTAAGGCTGCCATTACTGCCCATGGGGTTGCCTGGTCTTCCTTGCCGCCAAAACCGCCACCTAAGCGGATAACTTCAACTTCTATGTTGTGCATTGAAAGTCCTAAAACCCTGGCACATGTTTTTTGTACCTGAGTGGGCCCTTGCGTTGAAGAAATAATTTTAATGTTGCCGTTTTCAAGGGGAAAAGCGTAAGAACCCTGGGTCTCGAGGTAAAGGTGTTCCTGACCGTTGGTAAAAGTTTCGCCTTCGAAAACGTAATTGCAATCTTCAAACGCTTTTGTCGTATCTGCTAATTCAAACTTTCGTAGAGGGCTGATAAACAGCCCTTTTTCGAAAGCCTCTTTTGCTGTGGTAATTACCGGAAGTTCTTCAATCTCTACTTTAATCAACTTCCTGGCTTTTTTAGCAATAGACAAAGTATCTGCGACAATAAAAGCGATGGGCTGACCTATATAATGAACTTCATCTTCTGCAAAAAGCGGTTCATCAGGAATAATGCCACCAATCTGGTTTTCGCCGGGAATGTCATTGTGGGTAAGAATTTTTACTATTCCATCCAGTTTTTCAGCCTCTGAATAGTCAATATTTTTTATTTTACCATGTGCTATTGGCGAATCAAAAACCAAACCGCACAATGTACCTTGCCGAACGTTGATATCATCCAAAAAAAGCGATTCGCCCCTAACATGGCCCCGTGAGTCTTTGTTTTTCATGATACCAGATTTTTAAGTTGAAATTGCTTTGGGAAAAGCTTGATAAAATGCGCGTAATATAATTGCCGGGCCAATAGGCGTTTGTAATTCTCAGAGCCCCTGACATCGCTGATTGGCGAAATTTCAGATTGCATAATTTCCTGGGAATCTTTTATAGTATTCGTAGTCAATGCCTTATTAATCAAGAATTCACGTGTTTTTTTTAGGTACAGTGGAATGGCTGCTACACCGCCTATCGAAATATGGGTATCGGTTATGGTATTATTATAAACATCAATACTGATGGCTGTATTTACACTGGCAATATCCAGGTGCGTTCGTTTACTTACTTTTTCGAAATTGAAATTACCAACCGATAAAGGCAATTCGAACAGAATGCTTTGAATGACCTCATTTTTTCTTAAATCAAATGTCTTGTAGGTTTTAAAGAAATCGCGTAATAAAACTTCCCTGCTTTCGCCATTATTGTTTGCGATAATCAAAACGCTGTCCAATGCTAAAAAAAAGATAGACATATCACCAATGGGGGAGGCATTAACAAAATTTCCGCCAATGCTCGCCATATTCCGGATGGCTTCGGATGAAACCAATTTTAAGAACGATTTTAAAAGTGGGAAGTAGTAATTGAATTTAGTGTTATCCCATAAATCAGAAACTGTTGCTGCGGCAGCTATCATGCAAATGCTGTTGCTGAATTCGATTTTATTCGATTCCGCAAATGTTAAGGTGCTGATGTCTTTATCGTGCAATTCATCTGCATTTTGCACATACATATCGGTTCCTCCGACAACCAATGTTCCATTTTTATATGTACCCGATATTTTTAGTTGTTTCAATTTTTCGGGTATTCCTTTAAAAAATGCCGGAATAAAGTTATTTTCAATTAACCAATCCAACCTATTTTGCCCATCATTTTCCAATAATTTACTGAATACCTCATGTGCACTTTTTTCGATTGATTTATAACCTGTACACCGACAAATGTTTCCGCTGATAGCAGTAATACTGTCTTTTTTAGAAAGCGTGTCCGGTTTAAATGCCAACCCTGATAAGGAAACAACAAAGCCCGGTGTGCAAAAACCACATTGGGTAGCATGATGGGCTGCAATGGCATGTTGGGCAACATTCAAATCACTTTTTAAGTTCAGCCCTTCGATGGTTACAATATGTTTTCCTTGTACGTTTGCCAAAGGAGTTAGGCACGATGTAATGCTTATATAATTTACGGCATTATTATTTAATGTCCCCGATAAAACGGTACAAGCTCCACAATCACCCTCTTTGCATCCCGATTTTGTGCCTTTTAAATGCTGGTCCTCCCGGATAAAATGCAACAAAGTCATGCCGGATTTTGCTTCCGTTTTTATTAGGGAATTGTTTATGATAAATTTTAGCATTGATAAGTTTGATTTTATCGGTAAATTTAAGCAATAACAATTTGAAGAAAAGGATTACACAGCCCCTTTTTTATAACATTTATATTGCACGACGGTAAACAAGCTAAAATGAAAAACTAATGCAACAAGCAAAATCCATTGATGAAGTAATCTCAATTTTAGATAGTATTATTCAGGAGACTAAAACGAATAACAGCACCCTTGGTTATTTTGCAGTTTTATACCAAAAAGTAACTATAAAAGTAAAAGAAGGAATTGAAACCGGTTTTTTCGCTGATGGAACGCGAATGGAAAAGTTGGATGTGATTTTTGCCAACAGGTATATCGATGCCTATTTTGCTTTTAAAAACCGGGAAGAAGTCACAGAGTCCTGGGAAAAGACCTTTAATTATTCAACTAAGTATTGGCCCATTGTTTTGCAACATTTGTTAATGGGGATGAATGCACACATTAACCTCGATTTGGGGATAGCTGCAGCAGCGGTTTCAAAAGGGTTGGACATCGATAAACTTGAAGCTGATTTTAACAGGATAAATGAGGTTTTGTCTTCAATGGTTATTGAGATTCAGCAGGATTTAGCCGAAATATGGCCACCATTAAAATGGTTATTAAAACTATCGGGGAAAATTGATGATCACATTACCGATTTTAGTATGAAACTCGCCAGGGATGGGGCATGGAAATTCGCTAAAAGTATTGCCGGCAAATCGGATAATGAATTAAAGATATTGATTGAGGAAAGGGATAAAAAAGTTGTTATTAAGACCCGGATAATTACCAATCCGGGATTTCTGGTGAGTGCTTTATTTTTACTTATTAGGATAGGGGAACGAGGAAGCATTATGGAAAAGATTGGGAAATTAGCGTAGGCATTATTCACAAAACTGGCAATAAAGGGATTTCAAGGTTGATTAGAAAAAGCTAATAACTATCAATTGCCATGTTAAATGGCAAATGAAAAGTGCAGACGGATTGATTAGTTACCAGATAATTTGCAATTTTACACCAACGATTAATGCATAAACGATGACAATTCTTCTTTGGCTGATATTACTGGTTATTTCCTGGCCACTTGCATTATTGGCCTTAATTCTCTATCCCATATTCTGGCTTTTGCTGCTGCCTTTTCGTTTATTAGGTGTAGCCGTAGATGGAATATTCGAATTGTTAAAAGCGATTTTCACTTTGCCCGGGCGTATTATCAATAAAATCTAAGCTATTTTTCTTAATTATCTCTTTTTACATTTGTAGCACTGGCTTGTGCTGCAGGTAAAATCAACACATCGCCTATTTGAACATGTGCCGGGCGGCTAACTGCAAACCAAACAGTGTCAGCAATATCTTTTGCCTGTAACGGTTTCATTCCCTTGTAAACATTTTTAGCAGCTGTCAAATCACCATGTAAGCGCACTTCCGAAAATTCTGTTTCTACCATTCCGGGAGCGATATTTGTAACTTTAATACCGTAATTTAACAAATCTATGCGCATTCCTTTCGACAAGGCATCAACGGCATATTTACTCGCGCAATAAACATTTCCATTCGGATAGACCTCCTTACCGGCAATCGATGCAATATTTACAATGTGCCCTTTTTTTCTTTTTACCATCATGGGAATAATAGTCCGGCTGACATAAAGCAATCCTTTAATATTAGTGTCGATCATCCGGTCCCAATCATCGGTTTTTCCTGATTGTATAGGATCAACACCGGCAGCGAGTCCGGCATTATTGATTAATACATCTATGTTGTTCCATTCTTCGGATAAATTACCTAATGATTGTTCCACTTCTTCCCGGTTTCTAACATCAAAAGCCAGGGGCAAGATTTTAGCATGGTATTTTTTAGTTAAATGTTGAGAGACTTTGCTCAACCGTTCACTTCGCCTGCCGGTAATGATCAAATTAAAACCATTTTCTGCCAGTATTTCAGCACATTCTTTGCCAATTCCTGAAGTTGCACCCGTGATAATCGCTATTTTATCCATGTTTAAAAATTTGAAATAAAATTAGTTTTAAATTGCTTGATAAGCTCTATTTTTAGTCAATAATTAATATTTAAATATGTGCAGATTTGTCGCTTACCTCGGTTCACCAATCCTGGTTGAAGAAATCCTTACAAAACCCAAAAATTCGTTGATTCACCAAAGTTTTGATGCCCTTGAGTCGGAAATGACCGTAAACGGGGATGGTTTTGGCCTCGGATGGTATGATAAAACCATTCGCGAAAAACCCGCACTTTTCAGGTCGATCCAGCCGGCCTGGAACGACGAGAATTTATTGTACAATGCATCGTTTATAAAATCCTCCTGTTTTTTAGTGCATATCCGTGCAGCAACTGAAGGTGGGGTTTCTATCGAAAATACCCATCCCTTTCATTATCAACACAGTTTAATGATGCATAATGGAGGGATTTTGGAGTTTGATAAGATTAAAAAAGACCTTGTTGGATTATTGGATGAAGAAGCATTTAGCTGGATTAAAGGGCAAAGCGATACCCAATATATTATTGCTTTGTTTATGACCTTTCTACGACTTAAAAAAACCGATGAAATAAAAGCTACAGCAGACCAATTGGTAACTTGTTTTAAAGAAACTTTTAGGGCCATTGATGAATTAAAAAAAGCAAAGAACCTTACGCAGTCGAGCTTATACAATATTGTAATGACCGATGGAGACCGGATAATAGCGACCCGCTACAGTACCAACCCCGAAGAAGAAACCCGGACCTTATACTATACAGAAAAGCTGAGTACGTATACCTACGAAGGTGTTTTGCATACTATTGATGCACATGAAGCCCGTACGGCAACGCTTCTTTCTTCTGAAAAACTAAATCATTCAGATGTTTGGAGAGAAGTCCCTCAAAATCATGCTGTATTTATTGATAAGGATATGGAGGTTACTTTGTACGATCTCGACAATTAGAAATTATAATCTAAATCTGATCAAATAAAAGGTGAATTGTTTAAATTTGTCTTAATCAAAAACCATAAATTGATATTATGAGCACATTTAAAAAAGTAATCGCCGCTATCGTAATTATCGGATTGGCAATTCTCGCATTTCTTTATTTCGGAACCTATAGCGAAGGAACCCGCGCAGGGATTATTATGAAAATAAGCAAACGTGGAGCCATTGTTAAAACCTATGAAGGGCAGATGAATCTCGAAACGTTTGGTGCGGTAAAAGATGCGACGAATATCGTTACCGAAACGTTTACTTTTTCGATTGAACGTGGCAATCAGGCATTGATCGATGATTAAATGCTGCGGCTTTATCGGGTGAGCGTGTAAACTTAAAATACATCGAACGTTACATCAACGTATTTTGGCGGGGTGATACCAAGGTGTTTGCCGTTGGAATAGAACGTGGTGGTGGCAATCAATCAAAGGATAAAGACGCAAGTTTCCCAAGGCGCTGATTTTTTTTACTTCTTTAACTTCGCAAGCAATTAATATTTAATGGACTGCATGTCGCCATGGTAATTTTTCACAAATTTTTCCTTCAGCATTGTTTAGTTCGTGCAAGCGCTTATAAATATCATCTTTTGGTCGGTAATTTAGGGCCATTTTTACGAAAATATTACCGTGATTGGCTTCCGATATCCATAATTCCTTATAGAATTTTTTAAGCTCAGTATCTTCAATGGCTTCGGAGATCAGACGGAAGCGTTCGGCTCCACGGGTTTCTATAATCGAAGCCAATAATAGCCGGTCGATTAACCGATCTTCGGGTTTGGTACGCGAAAGTTTTATCAGGTCTTCTATGTAGGTGTCTTTTTCGATGTTATGTGTTAATAAAACACCCTTTTCTTCCATAATTTTATAAACCGATTGAAAATGCTCCAATTCTTCAATAGCGGTATCGATCAGTTCGGGAATAATCTCCTTTTTATCGTGTGCCTTTGCAACAAAACTCATCGCCATGGCCGATGCTTTTCGCTCGCAGTCGGCATGGTCGCGTAAAAAAGCCGGAAGGTCTTTAATGGCATTTTTAGCCCAATCAAGTGGTGTGTCGTAAGTAAGGTCTAAATAATATTGCATGTTATTTTTATTTCAGATTTAACCCCAAATTTATTAATAATTCGATTTAAAATTCCGATAAAATAAAAAAAAACACCAGACTTTTATTTCCGGTGCTTTAACTAAATGAATTAATCCTCATCAACAATCTCTCCTTCAATAAATTCAGATTCTTCCCCGTCACCTTCAGGAATCAAGTTTTCGAAAGTAATTTCACCATCTACATAATCCAGGTTAATAGTAAAATCACGATTTACTTTATTGCTCAAAATATCTTTCGATAGTTCATTCATTACTTCATTTTGTATGACTCTTTTAACCGGTCGCGCTCCAAATTGAGGATCGTAACCAATTTCTGAAATGTGTTTGACAGCTTCATCTGTCCAGGTAAAATTGATATCAGATTTACCCATGCGTTTCTTTACATCAATTAAATTAAAATCTACAATTTTCTCAATATCTTTTCTGCTAAGCGGCGAGAACATAACTACATCATCAACCCGGTTTAAAAACTCGGGGCGTACTTGTTTTTTTAACTCCTCGTAAACCAATTTAGTTGTAGTGTCGATTATTTCATCCTCGTTTTTATCATTCAGTTTTTCAAATTCCTGCTGAATAATATGCGAACCGATATTTGAAGTCATCACGATAATGGTGTTTTTAAAGTTCACCGTCCGTCCTTTATTATCAGTCAGACGACCATCGTCTAAAACCTGTAACAAGACATTAAACACATCAGGGTGTGCTTTTTCTATTTCATCGAGCAAAACTACAGAGTAAGGTTTTCTGCGGACGGCTTCAGTTAACTGACCACCCTCATCGTAACCGACATATCCCGGAGGTGCTCCGACCAATCGCGAAACAGAATGTTTTTCCTGGTATTCGCTCATGTCGATTCGAATCATACTATTTTCGTCGTTAAACAAAAATTCGCTCAAAGCTTTTGCCAATTCCGTTTTACCTACACCTGTTGTTCCCAAAAAGATAAAGGATCCAATCGGGCGGTTCTCATCTTGTAATCCGGCTCTGCTTCTACGCACCGCATCTGAAACTGCCTGAACAGCTTTATTCTGTCCAACTATGCGTTTATGCAATTCATCTTCGAGGCGTAAAAGTTTTGTGCGTTCACTTTCGACCATTCGTTTTACCGGAATACCTGTAAGCTTTGCTATAACTTCTGCAATTTCTTCAGAATCCACTTCCTCTTTAATCAATTTCGAATCATTCTCCAATAATTCCTGTTTCAGGTTTTCTAGTTCTTCTTCAGCTGCCTTAATTTTACCGTACCTAATTTCAGCAACCTTTCCAAAATCACCCTCACGTTCGGCTTTTTCGGCTTCTATTTTATAATTGTCAATATCTTCTTTTAAAGATTGAACACGATCAACGAGTTCTTTCTCCGAAGTCCACCTCGCCATATAGCTCGACCGTGTTTCGTTTAAATTGGCTAATTCTTCGTTTATTCCGTCAAGTTTGCGTTTGTCTTTTTCTCGTTTAATGGCAGCTCGTTCAATTTCGAGTTGCATAATTTTGCGTTCGATTTCATCCAGTTCTTCCGGTTTCGAATTCATTTCCATGCGCAGTTTCGAAGCTGCTTCATCCATAAGGTCAATGGCTTTATCCGGTAAAAAGCGATCCGAAATATACCTTTGCGATAGTTCAACAGCCGAAATAATTGCAGAATCTTTGATCAATACTTTGTGATGAACTTCGTATTTTTCTTTTATACCTCTTAAAATCGAAATGGCATCTTCTGCGCTTGGCTCATTAACAAGCACTTTTTGAAACCTGCGTTCAAGTGCTTTGTCTTTCTCGAAATATTTTTGATACTCATCCAAAGTTGTGGCACCGATTGCCCGCAATTCGCCTCTTGCTAATGCAGGCTTAAGGATATTGGCGGCATCCATTGCTCCTTCACCTTTTCCGGCACCAACCAGGGTGTGTATCTCGTCGATAAATAAAATGATTTCACCATCGCTTTTAATTACCCCTTTCACTACTGATTTAAGCCTTTCTTCGAATTCACCTTTGTATTTTGCTCCGGCGATCAATGCGCCCATATCCAAAGAATAAATAATCTTCGATTTTAAATTCTCGGGAACATCACCATCAACAATCCGATGTGCAATTCCCTCTACAATTGCGGTTTTACCAACACCCGGTTCTCCGATTAAAATCGGATTATTTTTTGTTCGGCGGGTAATAATTTGCAATACCCTGCGAATTTCATCATCTCGCCCGATAACCGGGTCAAGCTTACCTTTTTCAACCTGTTTGTTAAGGTTTATCGCATATTTACTTAACGAATTATACGTTTCTTCCTGACTTTGAGAAGTAACGTTATCACCTTTTCTCAAGTCTTTAATCGCCATAATCAGCCCTTTTTTGTTTATTCCGCTGTCATTCATCATGTGCGAAACCTGATCGTTGGCATCGAGTAAGGCAAGTAATAATAACTCGATGGAAACAAATTCATCGTTAAATTCCTTTAGATAAGTAAAGCTTTTTGTGAGGGTATTACTGGCTGCCCGAGAAAATTGAACAGCTCCACCACTAACTTTTGGATAGGAGTCAATAATCCGATCGAGTGTTTCGCTAAACCGATCGGTGTTTACTCCCAATTTTTTTAATAAAAAGGGAGTTACATCCTCATCAATTTCTAAGATACCTTTTAATATATGTCCGTTTTCAACAATTTGCTGACCATATTGCATGGTAACCTGCTGAGCCCTTTGAATGGCTTCTTGCGATTTTATTGTTAATTTATTTATATCCATAATTATCTTTTTTAATTCTGTTCGCTCAACTCACTTCAAGAATAGAGCCAATCGAAATTATATTCAAATACTATGAAATATTGGCAGAATAGTTAAATGCAAACTGTCAAATATTCCGATTTATAAATAATTGATAATCAGTAAGTATATCGCCAATTGATTAAATAATACATTAAAGTAATAATCAACTGGTCTTAATTCTGTTTATTCTTTTTTGCCACAGAGTTTTTTACCACCCAAAAATCCCCAACCGCCACTTCCAAGTAAAAAGCCAAATGCATAAAGTACACCTGAGTTATTTTGCGCATAAACGGTATATTTATCATTAAAAAACATGGCGATTAAATCGATAGGAGCTAAAAAGCCGTGTAGCAATCCATATAAAAACCCATAGGTCCGGCCTTCGAGGCAGGCATCTACAGGTTCGCTCCGGGCGCATCCGGAAAAAAGTAAAACAGTAAAAATCAGGAGAACGGAAATATTGAACAAGTTTCTAAATCTTGAATTTCTCATAGGTTTAGTTGTTAATTGGTTGTTTATCAAAGATAAGGTTTAATTCCTTTATCTTTAAACCACTTTTAAAAAAGATAATTTATTGTGCTATGAAAAAATGGGTTTATGTGGGTGTTTATTTCTTACCGGTATTAGTTGTGCTGTCGTTTAACCTAGATGGTATTTATACATTCCTTCCGATTTTCGCCTTTTATGGGATACTTCCTTTGATTGAGTTGATTATTAAACCCAACCAAAGGAATCCTGAAGAACTTGAAAAATTGGCGAAAAACCGTTTTTATGATATCCCTTTATACCTGGCGGTGCCTGTGCAGCTTGGCGTATTGTTCTATTTCTTATATTTAATTTCATCGCAATCTTATTCTACATCAGAGTACGTTGGCATGACAATTTCAATGGGTTTAATGTGTGGGGTTTTTGGGATTAATATAGCACATGAATTGGGCCATAGAAAAAGCAGGTTCGAGCGCTTTCTGGCCGAAATTCTATTGTTAACCTCATTGGAAATGCATTTTATTCCCTATCATAATATGGGTCATCATTTTAATGTGGCAACACCCGACGATCCTGCAACTGCCCGTAGAGGTGAGTTAGTATTCTCGTTTTGGTTCAGGTCGCAAATAGGCAGTTATTTTCAGGCATGGACCCTTGAAAAAAAGCGTTTGGCTAAAAGAGGTGAAAATTGGTTGTCATTTTCGAATAAAGCCCTTGTTTATACCATTATTCAATTACTATTTATTGCGACGATTTACTTATTCTATGGATCATTGGTAACCGGTTTTTTTATTGCCGCTGCGCTCTTCGGAATACTTCTTCTCGAAACCGTAAATTATATCGAACACTACGGATTACTTCGTGAATTGAGAGAAAATGGCCGCTACGAAAAAGTGAAACATCATCATTCCTGGAATTCTGACCATCCGCTCGGAAGGACAATGCTGTTCGAACTTTCCCGCCATTCTGACCATCATTATAAAGCTTCAAAAAAGTACCAGACTTTACAATCGTTTCCCGATAGCCCACAAATGCCAACAGGATACCCGGGAATGATGCTTTTATCTTTGGTTCCCCCGCTGTGGTTTTTATTAATGAATAAGCGGCTTTAACAATTCGGTCATTGTTTCGATATTTTTGTATTGTGGTCTGTTTGTCGCTATTGAAAGAATTATTAGATTTGAAAAAATGAAATCAGTTCTATTACCAAATCAACCAAAAACAATTTTTTCGTATCTCAGGGTAGGTCGTTTATTGTATTATTCGTTGATATTGTTTATCCTGGAGGCTTGGTTTTACTGGTATAAATTAGAGGCAGCTTATGCCGAAATGGATAAGTTTTTTATCGGGTTATGGCTTTGGAGTTTTCTGTTTTCTTTTTCTCATATTTATTTGGTAATGGCCGATGGCTGGTCGCGTTTCCAAAATTATAAACGGGCTAAAGATCAATTGTATATGTTTGGACTTAACAAAAGGATTACTGACATGTATATTGGGTCTAAATGCCAGCGTATGGCCGTGGAAACAGCTGCTGAAGAACTGGGCATAATAGATGAAGTAAAAGACTACTATAAGAAAAAGGGGGTAAAGTGGTTTCATTATGTTCCCTATTTTATGGTGTCGGATCCCTTTTTCTTATTCAAGAGAAAATTTTGGTCACGTACTTTCGTAGAAAAAAAATATGAGCCTAGGTTTGATTACAAAGAAATACAATTAGAATTGTCTGTATGATAATTTCAGGGGTTGAACTGAGCAAATCGTATCGCTCGGGAAAAGTACTCGATAATGTAAATATTTCATGTTCTGCGGGTGAGATATGTGGGCTTCTAGGCTCTAATGGTGCAGGCAAAACCACACTATTTAAAATTTTGTGCGGTTTGATTAGCCCTGATTCAGGGAGTGTTAAAATCAATTCGAAGCGGGTGAAACCCATCGGTGCAATTATTGAGAAACCAGCGTTATATGATTATTTAAATGCATTTCAAAACCTTAAACTATTTGCCAGTATCCAGGGGGCGCCTACCGATCTCCAGTCGATAAATGAAAGCCTTGTTAAAGTCGGCTTACCCCTGGATAGAAAGGATCCTGTCCGGAATTTTTCGATGGGGATGAAACAGCGATTGGGCATTGCCATTGCGCTTTTAAATAACCCACAGTGTTTGGTTTTAGATGAGCCTTTTTCGGGTTTGGACCCGATTGGCATCGCAGCTTTGCGAAAACTTATTTTAAACCTGGCCGAAAATGAAAAATTGGCAATTTTGCTTTCTTCCCATATTATTGATGAATTAAGTAAAGTTAGTCAGACTCTTTATGTAATTAGCAACGGAAAAATTCTGAAGAAGGGTTCGACACAAAGTATAATAACAGAAAACACCGATACGTATACCTTTTGCGCTCCAAATATTTCAGAATCAAAAGCCTTGAAGAATTATGCTGTAGTCGTAAAGGGAAATTGTGCTTCGGTTCGGTTAACCCCTGATAAAGTGCCGGGGTTGATACAGGAAATGTATAATGAAGCTATTTATATCACTTCCTGTACACCGGAGATAAACATGGAAAAACTGTTTAAAAACCCTTCGAAATGAAAGCTTTAATCGCAGCCGAAATTTACAAGCTTCTGAGGCAAGGTAAAACATACTTTGCGCTTGCTGCGATATTTTTAATCGAAGGAATTATTCTCTTTAGTGCTTATTACCAGGGGAGTAACATAATCGATATTCTTTTAGACAACCTGAAACAATCGTTTTATTTCGAGGGTAATTTGTTAAACGGAAATTTATTAATCTATCTGATTTTAAATACGCTTTGGTTTCATGTGCCATTGATTTTGATGATTATTATTTCAGGAATCCTTACTTCTGAATATAAAGATGGAACCATACAAACGGTTATGTTACAGCCGATAAGTAAATGGAAGTTTATGTTGAGCAAATACATTATTGCTATTGGTTTTACGCTTTTGGTTGTGTTTTTTCTGGCATTGACTTCTTTTGGTCTTTCTTATGCTATTTTCGGAAATGGCGATTTAATCGTTTATCTCGACACCTTAAATTTCTTTGATTCTAACGAGGCTTTTTATCGCCTCTCGTGGGCTTTTGTATCAGGTTCAATATCCATGGTGTTTTTCTCGGTGGTTAGTTTAACGCTTGCCGTTATATTTAAAGAAGCCACCAAAACCTGGATTATCGCGGCTTTTTTCCTGATAATATCTAATTTGCTTTTAAAAGTTGATTTTGGAAGTACTTGGTTTAACCGTTTGTTTTTTGCAAAATTAAACGACACCTGGCAGTACTTTTTTTATAACGAAATTGATTGGAGTTACATCTATTGGAACAGCTTGTTATTGATTGTTTATACTATGATATTCGTTGGCTTAGGCGTATATCTGTTTAATAAAAAGGATATTGGATGATTAGGACTTTATTATTTGCACTTTTTTTGTTTGGCACTGAAGCTCTTTTGGCGCAGGATATCGATCCGGATTTGCTAAGGATAAAGCAACGCATGGATGCCATCGAAGAATTTTCTGCACACTTAATTCTTGATTTGGATGTGGATTTTATCAATATGCCCACCAAAACGGCTGATATGCATTATCGCAAAGATAAACCGGTTAAATTCTCTTCTGATGATTTTGTTTTAATTCCCAAACGGGGATTGGATTTTTCGATGAACGAGATTTTTAAACATCCATTTATTACGGTTGACCGAGGGTATATGGAAAAAGAGGGCAAACAGTTTAGGGTGATAAATGTAATACCGACCGATAAAAAGGCTGATTATGCAATAGCAACGTTTGTGCTTGATACTGTTAGTTTTAGAATAATTGAATCTGAGATTAATACGAAAAAAGACG
>Ga0164313_10002467_pt1 | contig 16568 bp, 7 predicted proteins | sample GuaBasSedimGuay4_FD_113735 | JGI IMG/M metagenome (GOLD analysis project Ga0164313, IMG submission 113735) | Subseafloor sediment microbial communities from Guaymas Basin, Gulf of California, Mexico - Guay4, Core 4569-4, 0-3 cm | ecosystem: Environmental > Aquatic > Marine > Hydrothermal vents >...
CTTGCGTTGAGGATGAAGATCTGGAACATCGTCTCTCCGAATCCGAACCCGGTCGGCCTGTGTCCTTCGCCGAGTGTCCCGATGAGCAAGTCAAGTTGCTCGACGTTGTCTCCGTAGACCTCTTTGATGCGAGCAACGGTGTCCTGGTCATCTGTCAGGTCGTCGAACGTGCGGATCGGGTTGAGTCCGAGTTGTCTGCGGAACTCGTTGTACCTCGGCACGCCGCGTTCGCGCGCTCTCAGAATATCGATTGCCCCCATGTCGAAAACCGGGTTGCCTGGAACGCTCAATTCCTGCATGAAACGCGGGAAGTTGTTCAATGTCAGGGCACCAGGATGCAGGTTCCCGAACGAGTAGAAGAGGTTCGGCATCCCAACGCGATCGGTGACCTTTGGCGATCCTGCCTGGCGGCTCTCCACGAAGGGAACATCCTCGATCTCGATACCGGTCTCGTGGCTTTGGATCCTCAGTGACTCGGGAAGGAGCGAGTGGAGCCTGTAAACCTCGACGAACTCCTCTGTCAGGCCGTACGGCTCACCGTGTTTGTTGATCTTGTTCCCCACGAGACCGCCGAGTTCGGCATTCGCAACGTTGAACTCTGCAACGGTCTTGCGGTCCCCGGCCTTGCGGAACTTGTATGTGAACATGCCGTACCAGTTCGAGTTGAGTGACAGATCGAGCATGTAGTTAGGGAGGATCGCAGGAGTCCATTCAACGGAGTGAATTTTCGCCATAACCGCAGCGTTGATGAGCCGTGCGACGTTGAAAAGCTGGTGGTCGTCCCACTCCGGATAGTTCTCCTTGAGATGGTCACAGATCGCGTTGTGTTCACGAGCGAAGAGGTTGTGGAGCATGGCAAGCCCGACCCACCAGTTGCGCACCATCCCGCTGTCTTCGACACCTTTGCCGCCTACGGGGAGCGTGCCGTTGTCATTGAGCAGCAACTTCCCGTCGGTTCCGCTGCGAAGACGGTCCTGGGTCTCCTGGTCGCTTCCGTAGATCTGTGAACCGTCCCACCAATGGGTGACCTCGTTGATGAAGGTGACGGGCGTTTCCTCCCCTGACTCGAGTCGAGTGGGGTCAGGCTGGGTCCGGCCGACGAACATGTTGGTCTGGTGGTATCTCTTGCGTGCAGGGTCATCGTCGTCGAGCGGGATCTCGATGATCTCCCTCGTGAGGTTGTCGCCGTGGGTGATCCAGTCGTGGTTCTGGAACTGAATCCAGGAAGCTGCAAGCAGGTTGAGGAACGGGACTTCGTCCATCTTCTCCTTGCGAGTGAGGAGTACTCGGCTGACGGTTCGGGGGTTCGGAGTGAGAATCTCCTCATCGGTCGCCGGCCGGATGACATCGTTGGTGACGTTCCGCGGGAAGCGTGTGCCCGCCGCGCCCTCTTTGGGATCGGCCAGGTTGTTCCAACTCCCATCTGCGGTACGGAAGCTGTCCACACCGGCGGGTGGTGTGAGTCCGTCGGGCAGGAATGCCACCTTCGCACCCGCGGGGTAGGTCGATTTCAGATTCCCGAGGTTGAGCTTGTCCCGCATGTACGCGAGATTCAGGATTCCCGAGTACAGCCCCTTCCGGTACCAGTTCGTCCACACCTCGTCGCTGTAGTCCGTGCCCCTGAGCTCGGTGAGCCAGCCCATGACAGCTCCACCTGCGGTGCCGATGCCGTGACCGACTCCCTGACGTAACGATCCCCACAATCCGATATCTGGTTGAGGAACGGGGGACACGGGGAGCGACGGCGGTGTTGGTGCGGCGAGCAATTCGTCACGGTCGAAGTGGTGGGCCTCTGGTACCTCCGTGTCTACCTCAGCGGCGGCGTTCGACCGCGATACTGCAAGCATGTGCTCCCATTCGGCGTTGTCTCCGGCCGTCTCGAGCGCAGAGGCGAAGAGGTCCGCCGCGCCGGAATAGTCCTCGGTATGGAACCGGATGAGCCCAAGAAGAGCGTCGCGTTCACCGCCCGCGTCGCCGTATCCGTTCCCCGCGATCCGTTGTGCTGCCCCGGTGAAATCTCGGTCCTCGATCAGTCGCACCGCATCGGCCCGTGCGGTGTCCCAACTCTCTTCTTGCGCGTCATGTGATCGTGCCATCGGTCCCCCCTCTTTGGAAAACCGTACACGCGTAGCTCAACTTCGGCGTTGATTCAGACGAGATATCGTCTGAATCAACGCCAAAGCCCTGTGGGGTATGCTGGAACCATGAGTGATCTCCAGCGAGTACCTATTGCGCCGATACCAGAACCGGGGCGGCCTTTGGGCAAAGCTCGTTCGATCGGACTCACGATTTTGTTGACCATCGTGACGTTCGGGATCTGGACCTTCTTCTGGTCGTACATGACAGCCGAGGATCTCAAGAGATACCGCCACGATGGTCTGGGCGGTGTTGCGTACGTTCTCATCAACTTCTTCTTCAGCCCTGCCGTCATGTTCCTCATGGCAGATGAGGTTGCGAAGCTGTACGAGGACGCCGGCGAACAGCCGCCGATTACCGCTGTGTGGGGTTTCTGGTTCCTCCTTCCGTTGATCGGGAACCTCATCTGGTATATCCGTATACAGAATGCACTCAATACGTTCTGGACGATGCGCGGAGCTCAGTACGCACGAGGCGTCTGAGCCGCACGCCATCACGCGGACTTCTTACAGACGGCCAAAGTTCCCCTTGCGTTCGTGGCGTCAGGGTGTACGTTTGAGGAAGAGATTGCTTTGAAGCGAGGATCACATGCCACGACGGCGGCGACCACCGATATTCGTCGTTGAGCCAGGTCGGTTCGTCAATGGACTGGCGCACCTCCCCGACACGCGACCTGTCCGACCACCTCAAGGGAAGACCCCTGACGTCGTGGTTGACGTCGTCAGGGGCGTGGACCTCGTTGCGTTGCGAGTCGAAGCATTCGGCCTCGACCTTCTGGCAGGCCCGAAACCGGTGCTGCGTACCGGCGGGGCGAGTGGCCATATCGTCGTCCATCTGTCGTTCCAGCACACGGCAGAGCGCGCCATCTACGAGGGGGTCACCGAGCCTCCAGAGCCTTCGACGTTCACACGCCCTGAGCAGGCTCGCCCGGCCAAGGGCAGCCGCCTCGTCTTCACGGTGCCTCCTGCCACCGAGATACCGTTCACCACCGAAGGAATCCTCAGCGCGGTCTCTCAACTCCCGATGGCGGTCCATCCTCTTGCACAGCCGAGGCCGATGATCACGCGGATCCCTCATGGTCGGGTGATCGGTTTAGCACCCGGCCTGGTTGCGATCCCTTCGGCTGGCGGCCTTGTCGTGGCACCGGAGACCACCAGGCGTGCTGGCCCTGATCCGTCAACGGTTGCTGGGCTCACAGCGCTGATGCGAGACAGGCGGGTTGCACGGTCGATCAACGCCAGGCTCGGGTCAGTTCCAACGGCTCGAGCGAATCTCGAAGATGAGGCGATCAGTAGCACTGTCGTGGTCGGCGGCAATCCGATACGGGTGCCAGGTGTGGTCGGAACGGGTGGCGTTATCGGTAGGACTCCCCGCGTTCCGCGGGTTCGCAGGCCAAAGCTGAGTCGTGAGCCGCGCCAGTTCGAAACGGCGATCGAAGCACCCTATCGGCTCATCATCAGCCCGAGCGTCCTCGGCGGATGGGCACACGCCACGCAGCCGGTGGAGGCATCAACAGGCGACGAAGACGGAGGCACGGCCACATCGACCGAGCGCAGGGTCGAAGTCTGGCACTCGCGCCTTGGCGTGCGGCGCGTCGAGTCCGACGGAGCGGTGACCATCGATCAGGTGTCAACGTACCACAAGACGATCCGTGGGATCTGGGCGAGGGACAGAGAGGCCATGAACTGGCAGCAGGAGTTCGTGCCGCCACATGTGAACTTGCCGTTCCGATCATCGCTCGATGGCGCCGATCGTCACATGATCGTGAGACAGAGCGCTGAGACCTGGCTCGGCAAGGGCAAGAAGCCGATCCGTCCCGAGGCGGTCGATGCTCGCCGCCTGTATGTGTCTGCGGTTGGCGCATGGCTGGACCTCCAGGGAAGCTGGACGACCCTTCCCTATTCCAAGGCGACCCCTGCGATGTCATCGATCATCTCATGGGACCACACCGCGCCCATGGGCCGCGACCAGTACGTCAAGGTCGTGTACCCGGGATATCTCTGGCCATTCGGACACAAGGCCAGCCTCGTCAAGGTCACCGAACGGAAGATGAAGGATGCGTCGAACTCGGTCGCCGGGCTGTATCAACGCAAGTTCCTCGTGGTCAAGGAGCCGGTGAAGCGCTTCAACCAGTCAGATCTGCCGTTCACCGAGGTACGGGTCGCCCCGCTCGTTACACCCACGTTGAGCCCCGACCCTGGCAACCTCCAGAACTCGGCTTTCATGCCGAACGTTGACAACGCTCCGTTCAGCTTCCTCCTCTACTGCCGTGACCACGAGGACAAGGAAGTCATGCTGTCCACGCCGCTGACGTGGGTTGCCGAGAGCTTCGACAACACTGCGGCGATCCGGGCGGTCCACAATCCGTTCCGTGTTGTCTCTGCTGATGGTCAGGAAGTAGCGTTCGCTCCTGCAGCCAACGGTGGTGAGACCGCGGCACCGACGATGCAGTTCACCTTCGATGCTGAAGCCTTCATCGGTGGATCCACACCAACGATGACGAACGCAGGTGTCACCATCGATGCTGTAGAACGACTGTCCGCTGTTGGCCCGGTCACGATCGAGTACTTCGACAAGTACCTCACTGACGGTTTCGATGGCCAAGGGAACACGGGTGAGGTATGGGCCAAACTTGTCAACGCCAAGACTCTCGAGTTCGGCGGAGAGAGCAGCTCCGGTAGCGACAAGGCGGGAGGGTTCATCCAACCGAACCTGACCGTCGCTGGTCTGTCCCGCGCCCAGGGTGTGGTCAACGACCTCGCCAAGGTTGCCAAGCAGGACTTCGACCCTTCGACGTACCTCTCTGGTGCTCTTCCAAAGCTGTTCGGGTTGGTCGACCTCGTTGAACTGCTCGATGTGATCGGCGTCGACCTCAGCGACGCCCCTTCTGTCGTGTCAGAAACCTTGGGGCGGATCGATGCCTTCATCGCCGACCTGGAGCGTGCGAAGAAGATCGTGGAGGAGGCCGTCGCAGACGCGAACAGGCTTGTTAGCCGTGCCACGGGCAAGACAACAGACCTCCAGAACCAGGCCCAGGCGGCACTCGCAGCCGCCCAGAACCTTGAAACCCTCATCAACAGCGCGGTCGATGACATCCTCGCACAACTCACTGGCCTGCTCGACGCCACGGAGTCTGAGGTCCAGGCCGCCCTCACGAACCCACTGGCCGCCCTCAGGACAGCGCTGGATGAGGTTCCGAATGTGGCACCGTTGCTGCCACCGCTGGTCAGGACGCAACTCGAGACACTGGCTGGAGTCCTCAGGGAGATTCTCGACGCTGTCGACCTCATCACCGAGATCGTTCGATTCGTCAACGGGCTCGCGGGTAGCAGCGCACAGTTCTCATACCGCTACGAGTGGGTACCAAAGCTCACGTCATGGCCCGATAAGACGGACCCTGTGCTCAAGTTGACAGAGCGCAGCCTCGTCATCTCGGTCGAAGGACGAGTGAGTGGCAAGGGCGAGATGGGCGTTGAGGCTCTTGCCGAGCTCAAGGACTTCTCTCTCATTCTCCTGCCAGGCACGGAACTTGTTGCATTCAAGTTTGATCATCTGTCCTTTGGCGCAGGCTCGTCGGGCAAGTCAGAGGTCGATGTAGTCCTCAACGACATCGAGTTCCTCGGACTCCTCGGCTTCATAGAGATCCTCAAGGAGCTCATCCCGTTCGACGGGTTCTCTGACCCGCCCTACCTCGACGTCACCGCGTCAGGGCTCAAGGCCGGATTCACGATCGACCTGCCGAACGTCGCCGTCGGCGTGTTCAATATGTCCAATATGGCCCTCGCAGCGGACATCGGGGTGCCGTTCCTCGGTGAGATGGTGACCGTCGGCTTCAGTTTCTGCACGAGGGAACGTCCATTCGTCTTGGCCGTGTCATTCATCGGTGGCGGTGGGTTCTTCGGGATCACGTTGTCGCCAACCGGCGTGGTCGTCCTCGAACTCAGCCTTGAGGCCGGGGCTGTTCTCGCTGTTGATTTCGGAGTCGCGTCTGGATCGATTTCAGCGATGCTTGGCATCTACATGCGACTCGAAGGAGACGCAGGGTCCCTCGCCGGCTACTTCAGGTTGCGCGGTGAGGTCGATGTCCTCGGACTGATCTCGGCGTCGATCGAGCTTTACCTCGAGCTGACCTACGACTTCGATACAGGGAAGATGGTCGGCATGGCGAAGCTGACCATCAAGGTCGAGGTGCTGTTCTTCTCCGCATCGGTCACGATCGAAGCCGAGCGCCAGTTCGCTGGTTCGAACGGTGACCCTAACTTCCTTGACGTGATGGTGGAGGACGATGGGACATCGCCAGCCTGGTCGGAATACTGCCTAGCTTTCGCGGGAGCATGAGATGACACAAGAACGATTCACCGTCGTTGCCCTTCCCTACAGCAGGGACGCATCCTCCCCGTTCCACGTGTCGCTGTTCATCTCGCCACAGCTGACGCCAAGCGGGCAGGAAGAGCCGCTCGAAGCATTCAAGACCTTCCTGCAGTGGACCCACCATGTTCGATCGAGCAAGATCGAGCTGAGGAACCAGTCCGGTGCGATCGAGGCGCATCCGATCTTCGACGACCTCGACGTCGACGCGTGGGAAGGCATATTTCCAGCTGATACTCCTGTCAGGGGACGACAGCAGCTTGATTGGGGGACGAGATTCTGGAGGACATTCAACGCAGCAGAGGTCCATGACTCGGCGAAGCTCATCTCAGCGATCGCTGCGGCGACCAACCCGATCGTTCCTGGCGTTCCTGACAAATTGACTGACCCGCTCGTAGCCCTCGTCAATATGCGGCTCGACCTACCCGAGGACCTTGCTGACTACGACGAGAGAATCCACACTCGCATACAGGATCGCGACATCGGCGAGCCGAGTGTCGTGAAAGAAGTGGTGCCGCTGGCCCAGGTCGAAGAGCAGCTGTCAGCGAAGCGGGGAATCGAGAAGGCGTTCCTTGAACTCCACAGAGCACGCAGGTTCTACGACCGCCCCGAGGCGAAGATCGCGTATCAGAAGCGGCCTGTGGCTGGCCTCGCCAGGCCAGCCGTGCCAAGGCCGGACCCGGATTTCCACGAACGCGTGTCGCTGCTCGGTGACCATCCAGGCGTTCTGCGCAGGATCGGCCTCGTCGTGGATCTGAAGGTCGCAGACCTCAAGAAGCTGGCGAAGAGCCAGTGGCTACAAGCGCGGATATCGACGGAGACCGGTCTCGTGAGTTCCACAGCCCGCACTGCGTGTGAGGTCGTTGGAGATGACATGGTCGTCACGTCCGACGCGAAGCAGTGGGTAGCAGGAAGGCTGCGTGTCGGTGACAGCGACCTGTTCGCAGTGCTCGATCTCGATGCGGACGGCGCCGCCCTCAAGACAGACCAGTTCCTGTGGACCCTGCCCCGGCTCCTGTACGCAGCGACGAACAGTGCCTCGACACCCGGCGTGAGTCATGGTCGCCTCGTTGGCTTGAAGCAGCAACGCACGTCCGAGAGCATCCCGACCGACGTCAACACCGCAACCCCCGCCCACCGAACCGGAGGGTTCACGGTCGTTCGCCACGGGAGGGCACTTGAGACGATCGACCGGATGGATGCCCAGCGCAAGGTTGGCAACCAGATCCTGAGTGGCTCCTCTCCGCTCCTCGATGCAGATGACGTCATCCAGGGGTATCGCGTCGAGGTGTTCGACGACAGCGTCGGCGAATGGTTCACACTCCACGCCAGAACGGTCGATGCAGATGTACTGAACCATGGCATCGTGCTGTCCGGCGTGACCGACGAGGGGTTTGTGCAGACCACGACAGCGGCAGAAACGGCGGGCGTCGCGGATTCACCGATCCATGTCCATGAAGGGATGTTCAGTTGGGGAGGCTGGAGCCTTGCTGCACCACGGCCAGGGAAACGTATTCGTCATGCAACGCCAGAAGAACTCGCCCTCAACCCCGACGAGGACGAGATCGTCGAGACCACCAAGGTCGACCCAGACCCCGTCACACCGATCGTGTTCCACCCGAAGGCCACGCCGGGCACGCTCCCACGGCTTCGCTACGGCCGTTCGTATGCGTTCAGGGTGTGGGCGGTTGACCTTGCAGGGAATAGCAGGCCGCACACGATTGGTGCACCCGCTCCTGTGTCACAGCGCACCGCTGCACGGGTTGCGAGGGTCATGCGTGGTCCGATCCGTTTCGGTGCGCCATCGGGGCTTGAGACGGACCTGCGTAGCTTCGCTGCTGCCGCCGTGGTTCGGAGGCGTTCGGATGCAGCTGACGCCGAGGACTCCTTCTTCGACACCAGCGATGAACTGATCACCGGAGGTATCGGTCCTGAGGTGCTCTCGAGGCTGGCAGCGCGCAGGTCAGAGCCCCTCTCGAGGATGGGTCTCGGTGAACGCATCGCCTCGGTCGACCGGTCGACGCTCGTCGGCCGGGCCTTCGAGGAGATGATCCTCGATCCTGACACGCCGCTGATCGTAGACCCTGGCCGTATCGACCCTGGCGTGATCGCGGGAGCCATCGACCCGATACCTGGCCTGATCGACAAGGAGACGCTGTGTGTCACGTCGCTGCGCCCGTTCTTAAGGTACGACCCTGTTCAACCGCCCGCTGTCGTGTCGCGGCACCGCAATTCAGCGGGTGAATCTCTGCGTCAGCTCGTGATCCGATCCGGTGTGACCCAGGATCCCGAGACGCTCGAGATCACCGTCATCCCTCCGGCGGAGTACGAGTCGACCCATGCCACATATCGAGAGACGTCCCAGCGTCATCTGGCACCACCGAAGACCAGCCAGAGCGAGGCGGAGTTCCACGGAATGTTCGACCTTGCGATCGGGTCGACGAAGAAGATCGACCAGCGGAGGATGCTCGCCGTTGCGATCAGGGAATCTGGCACGCTGTTCGACCTGACCGTCCCGAAGCTCACGAACCCGAAACAGGCCCACACCCAGGCGGGCGTTGCGCTCGTCAGCGACGGGACAGTGGCGTACGCAGACCCAAAGACACTGCCCCTCGCCCCTGGGGATCCCCCTGCCCCGGGACAGTACATCATCCACGACACGGATCGGCTCCGCCTGCCGTACCTGCCCGACCCCGTTGCCCGCGGGATCTCTCTGGTGTTCCCAGACGCAGGTCGCGACCGGCAACTCGCGTTCCCGTTTGGAACGGAGGGGTTCACCGCTGAATATGGGGGCGCGTGGCCAGAGACCAACACCTTCAGACTCCTGCTCGAACATGCGGACGATCTGACAGGGAACCTCACGGACAATGTGCTCCACATCGGCCTACCTCCAGGGGATATGCAACGCTTCAGGCTGTCGTCCTCGCTCGCTAGAACCGACCTCGACCTCTTCGGTTTCTGGCGTTCGCTCCCCGAATCGATCAAGGACATGGATGTTGTGGCAGAGGCTGCGGCTGATGGCTGGCTATGGATCTACACACCTGCGGACAAGATGACGCTCGTGCACGCCGTTCCCCGACCTCTCGAGGCGCCGGATACGACAGCGCTGACAGCCGTACGGGCGAAGGGTTCGGTCGATTGCGGACTTATGGGAAGTGTCGAGGTTCACGGTCCGAGTACGGAATCGATCACCGCCGAGGCAGCATGGGACGAGTACACGGATGATCTCTCTCTGCCGATCTACGAGGTGTCTGCACGCAGAGGCGTCGGCTTCACCTCGACCATCCGGCCCGAAGAGGACCTCGCGTTACTCTCCGGGGGGACACCGACCGACACGCCAGCGACGATCCCTGGCTTCGGACCCGTGTGGGCTCATCGCGCGGTGCATCGCTGGGAGGACACGAAACACCGCAACGTCACCTACCGGTTCCGGGCTTCAACGAGGTTCCGTGAGTACTTCGAGTCCGACAGCCTCGTACCGGACACCGTCAACGGGGTCGACGGTGACGATGGGCAGAGCGTCGTCGGTGAGAGTGTCACGATCTCTGTCCCGAGTTCTGCGGTGCCCGCGGCCCCGTTGATCCACTCAGTGATCCCGCTCATGCGTTGGAGTGTGGGAACCGAGCCTGAGCAACCAGTTGCTGTGCGACGGAGTCGCAGACCAGGCGTGAGGATCTACCTGGAGCGGCCGTGGTACTCGAGCGGTGAAGGTGAGCTTCTTGCGGTCCTGCTCGCCCCGTTCGGTGCGGACGCGGGTATCGAGTCGTTCGTGAGCCAATGGGGCGCAGACCCCATATGGCGGGCACGGGATGTCGCAAGCAGAGGCATGTTCGTCGGCTTCGACAACATGATCAACGTACTTGGTCTCACAGACCGCCCCGATGATGCCAGGCCAACTGCTCCTCCGGTGTCGATGCCGTACGCTGCGGTGAAGGGTTCGCCGATGGTGACGGTGCTGGGATACCGGCCGCGCTACAACGCTAAGAGGCAGCTCTGGTTCGTCGATGTTGCCATAGATCCGGGAGACCACTTCTGGCCGTTCGTGCGCCTTGCGGTTGCGCGATATCAACCGGACAGCATCGACGGCTGCCACCTTTCGGCGCCGGTGAAGCTCGACTTCCTTCAGCTGATGCCAGAGCGCACCGCAAGCGTCTCGAGGACCGATATCCGCCATGTGCGAGTCGTGGTGAGCGGCCCTGTCGGGACGCGAGGCGGCAGCGCCGAGGAGACGTTCCCACCGCCCCGATCCGATGCCCCAGAAGTGATTAGGCGGAACCGTCGGGTCGTCGCACGGCTCCAGAAACTTGACCCGAACATCCCGACCGACCTCGGGTGGGACACCGTGGATACTGTTGAGCTCGTAGTTCGCGGCGCAGGGAGGACGACCGCTGAGGCTGCATGGGTCGGCGAGTTGGCAGCACCCGAGGACATCCCCCTCGCCAAGCCGGGTGGCATCCCGGAGTGGCGCGTCACGATCGAGGAATGGGAGCAACTGCTCGGCGACAAGGCCGACCTCGGCGAACGCGGACCCCGCGAGTGGGAACGCCGCCTGATCTACGCAGACGAAGTCGGCCTCTGAGGCCTCTTGTGTCCATCGGCGCCGCACTTGGCGGTTCTGGACGTAAGAGCCCGGAGTATCGGTGGTCGCTGTCGGTGTTTAGGTGTAAGTTGGAGAGGGGATGGTCGCGTACGGGACGAAAGCGGGGTAGGAATGTCGGGGACAAACGACAGTGACGGTGGCTCGAAATTTGATGGATCGAGCCTTGACCGCTCGATAATCGCACAGCCGCTGATCGACGAGATGGCAAAGCCGACAACGCGGTCCGCGCAGGTATTCGACCTGATCGTGGATCTGAACCTGCGTCACAGGGCGGGTCTGGGAGTGGCGCGTGAACTTCTGTACATCGAGATCGTCGGCTATCAGAAGTGGCTCGAACTCGGCCGTAGCCAGGACACTGTCGATTACCTCGACAGTCCGGCGAGAAGCGATGACACCGTAGGCGACCTCAGACAGTGGGATGGAATCACGTCCAAGCCTCTGGCCGACGTCGTTGACCTTGCGAAGGCCAGGTACACGCGCCAGTACGTATATCCGAGGCTCACCGCGCACCAGATCCAGCAGTTGATCACCGTCGACGGGACATGTGCAACGCCGGCGCTCTACAGGATCTGGCCGGACTTCGATGTTGAGACGATGCTCACGAAGTCCACAGCCACGGTCAAAGCCAATGCCGCCCGCAAGGCGTTCGATGCGGCGGGCGGCGGAATCGTCTGGGCAGTCGCCGACACAGGCATCGACGCTGCACATCCGCACTTCAAGAAGCACAAGAACCTGGACCTGAGCGGGCTCCTGCCTTTGAAGCATGTCGACTTTTCCGGTTCGAACACCACGCTGCTCGATGAAGCCACCGATCCACATGGCCACGGAACCCATGTGGCTGGCATCATCGCGGGGGAGTCACCCATCAAACAGGTCTCATCTGTTCCCGTCACATGGGACCCGGAGCGATGGGCCGGCACCGTCGAACGTGATCAGCAGGGCGACCGTGCGTACTCAAGGTGGCAGGTGAAGGAACCGATCGCAGGAGTCGCTCCGCTAACGAAACTCGTCAGCTTGCGTGTGCTCAACAAGTCGGGGACGGGCAAGGTATCGAGCCTCCTTGCCGCCATCGGCTACGTGCAGGAGATGAACGACTACGGTCGACTGCTTCGGATCCATGGTGTGAACATGAGCGTCGGCTACGGATTCGACCCCGAATGGTTCGGCTGCGGACAGAGTCCCCTCTGCATCGAGGTCAATCGGCTGGTTCACTCCGGGGTGTCGGTAGTCGTTGCAGCAGGGAATACCGGATACTGGAAGCGTGGAGCGACCGAGGCCGCGATCAACAGCGGACTTGATCTCACCATCAACGACCCTGGCAACGCACAGGAGGCGATCACCGTCGGTTCAACTCACAGGGAGAAGCCGCACACATATGGTGTGTCGTACTTCTCGTCGAAGGGCCCGACCGGGGATGGCAGGCTCAAGCCAGACCTTGTGGCGCCTGGTGAGAAGATCTTGTCGTGTGCTGCGGGAACCAGCAGGACTGAGATCCAGGACAAGCTTGACGATGGCGACGACGGCGTGGACTATCGCCAGGAGAGCGGGACAAGCATGGCTGCGCCACATGTTTCGGGGGCTATCGCTGCGTTCCTCTCTGCCAGGGTTGAGTTCATCGGACAACCGCTGCGGGTCAAGGAGATCTTCACCGAGAGCGCCACGGACCTCGGAAGGGACCAGTATTTCCAGGGACACGGCCTGGTCGACCTCATGAGAGCAATGCAGACCGTCTGAGTGAAAGGACACGAACATGTCGATCGACTTTCCGACCGAAGTGAAGGGGCTTCCCTTCTTCCCCATCGAGTTCGACAAGAAGGCACGATTGGTCGATCCTGACCAGACGTTCGCTCTCGATTCGTTCATCAAGACGGGCGGTGTGACCGACCTCCTCGTTCTCTCCCACGGGTGGAACAACGATGAAGCCCAGGCCATGATCCTGTATAGGCACCTCCTGTCCAGCATCTCGAAGGAGGCAGACGACGACTTCGACGCTCGAACGGTTGCCGTGGTAGGTGTATTCTGGCCCTCGAAGAAGTTCGCGGAGGCAGACCTGATAGCTGGTGGCGCTGCCGCGTTCGGTGATGACCTCCCCGCTGACGAGCTCATCGCTCAACTTGAGGACATGCGGATCGTTGCGGAATCTGATGCCGATAATGCAACGATCGATCGTCTCATCCAACTGGTTCCGATCCTCGAGGACAAGAAATCTGCCCGCGTCGAGTTCGGGGAGAAGGTTCGTACGCTTCTGGGGACCGATATCGCCGGTGACGCTGAACTGGTCGATGAGATCCCGACCACCCTGTACATGATGGCAGGGGATCAGATGCTCGAGGAGCTCGGACTGCCTCGGGATGAGGAGGCAGATGCTTCTGCTGTTGGAGGGATCGCCTCTGTTGGCGGCCTCGATGATGGTGATGGCGACCCGACCGGAGGGATCGCTGGTCTCGGAAGCTTCTTCAGCGGAGTCCGTTCGGGTGCGGGCAACGTGCTCAACATGATCACCTACTACAAGATGAAGGCGCGGGCGGGCACTATCGGCAGGAAGGGTCTCGCACCGGTGCTTCGCGAGGTGAAAGATGAGGTACCAGGCATCAAGATCCACCTGGTCGGCCACAGTTTCGGTGGCAGGCTTGTCGCGGCAACAGCGCTTGGTGAGTCTGAGTCCGCCGCCGTTCTGCCTATCGACTCGATGACACTCCTCCAAGCTGCGTTCTCCCACAACGGCTTCGCCGAGGATTGGGATGGTGCCAACGATGGCTACTTCCGCGATGTGTATGTCGAGAACCGAATCTCAGGGCCGACTCTGGTGACCCATACACCGAACGACAAGGCGAACCGCGTTGCCTATCCACTCGCATCACGGCTGGCACGCCAGACGGCGGCAGCCTTCGGCGATGCGGATGACAAGTACGGAGCGATAGGTGCCAACGGTGCACAGAGCACACCGGAGGCCGTGGCAGGGACGTTGCTGTCAAGAGACAGCGCTTACGGCTTCGACGCCGGCGTGGTCTACAACCTGGAGGGCACGGATTACATCGACAACCACGGAGATGTCGCGGGCCGAGAGATCGCCAACGCCATCGTCGCCGTCGTGAACGCCACGTAACGAAGATCGCTCGCGGGCTCGCTGTCAGAACACAGAACCCGTGATGCTTCATCTGTGCTCTGTGCTCTGTGCTCTGTGCTCTGTGCTCTGAAACCGCTCTTCTACCCTGTGAGCACCTTGGCCGATGCAAGCAGATCGTCCACGTCGTTGGTCCCGATCCGTACGAGTGTGCCAGACTTCGTTGTGAACTCGATGGCATCGAGACCCCAGACGTTGTACATCCACCCTCCTGAGATCTTGCGGATGCCCCACCCCTGAATCCAGGTATTCCGTACGGCTGCGGCGGTCGCAACGTCCGAAAGGTCAATAACCCGCTGTGGCCAGCCACGCCCGAACGAGGCAGTCAATAACGTATCCTCGATCCTGACTGTCAGCTTGCTGAACAACGCGGTGATCGCAAAGATCACAACGAGGGATGCTGTGAGAGCCCATCCGCCGACGGTGGAGCTGGCGAATGCCTCGGGCAGGGTGATCGCGCCCATGATCAGCACGAATACGAGTGTTCCTGCACCCCAGTAGCCGTACTGAACATGCTCGTACCTCATATTGTCATTATGACACGGACTGCCGAATTCTGGCCCCTGGCTTAGGAGTTGTGCGCCTCGATAACGCTGATCACCTGGTCTGCGACCTGATCCTGGATACCCCTATCCAGGTGGCTCGTGAAGCCAACGCATGAGCAGTTGATCTCACCGAGAATGTACTTGTCCTCGCCGTTCTCGTCGTAGTCCAACATGAAGTCAGCGGTCCAGATGAGGGGGATATCCCAGTCCCCGAGCTTGGTCATCACGGTGCCGATGTTGTCGTGGAAGAGTTTCGTCAACTCCGGCCAGTCCGCAGGGTCGTCATAGCGGTACTTCGCTCCAGAGAACAGGGTCGCGGAGAAGGCATCCTCCTCTTCGGCTGGCTTCTTATGAACGACGAATACCGGGTCTGGTCCAACGAGCAGGATCCGCACTTCGCCTTCGACGATTCTCGGCATGAACGGCATGTCAAGCAGCATGCCACCATCTCCAACGAGGTACTGGTTGCAGAAGTCCATGAACTCACCGAGTGTGTGCATCTCGACGTGGTTGTCGACCGCTTCAGTGCATTTGATCGCGGTATCGAGGGGCAGCGAATCCCCTGGTTCGTATGACCGCTCGTCAACGACGGCGACACGCCATATTCCTTCACCAGTCGACCCACGGTTCTGCTTGAGGACACGCTCATCTCTCGAGAGTGCGACGGGAAAGTTCTCCTTGAACTCCGCAAGGTCGTAGTAGGAGTATGTATCGTCAGGCACAAGATCGGTGTCGGTCAGCTTCACGAGAGCGTCTTTCGCTCCGTAGCCGATCATGGCGTCGGGGTGTGGCATACCGACGACACCGGCGTCGGTGAGTTCCCGCAACATGTTGAAGAACATCGTTTCGCCACTCGGGATGCTGCCGGGGTTAACCCGTGGCACGTAGGCGTCGAAGTCCTTGACGATGTAGTCGAAGATCTCGTCCCGCTTGTCATCGGTGTAGAAGAGCGTCTCGGCATGCCATCCCTTGGCCTTCAATGCTTCGACCATGGGCATCGTGTCACGACGGTGGCCGTCGTCGCCTTTGTCTGATCCCCCTGGTGCCTCAATGAATACGACACGTTTGTTCATGCTCTACTCCTTCGTCCTGGCCTGGCCGAGCGTCGCCAGTTCGCTTCGGATGCTACCTATGCCCGGGGACGCAGGGACTCCGATGTCGCCGCGGCCTCGTATGCTCCCGATGTGCACGAACCTGATACTCCTGTGAGCGAACCTGATGATGATGAATACTGGGCGATGCTCGCCGGGGAGGCGTCTGGCGAGCCCATGCTGGTTGAGCGGCAGTCCGATCGCCGTGGCCCTATCCCCGGTACGCCAGCTCCGGTACCTTCGCGCACCAGAAGGCAACCCATCGAAGTCGACAGGGACCGGATCGGTGCGGAGCTCCAGGATATCTTCGGATACGACACGTTTAGGCCGGGTCAGAGCGAGGTCATAGAATCGATACTGGCTGGTGTCGACTGTCTTGCGGTGATGCCGACGGGATCGGGAAAGTCGCTCACCTACCAACTGTCCGCCAGGCTTCTCGGTGGGACCACGCTTGTTGTCTCGCCTTTAATCGCATTGATGAAAGACCAGGTTGAAAGCCTCAAAAAGAAAGGTCTTGCTGCTGGGGCCATATATTCCGGGATGACAAGGAATGAAAATGAGGTGGTTATTTCAAATGCAAAGACAGGTTCCTTGAAGTTTCTTTATCTCTCTCCGGAAAGGCTGGAAACTGACATCATAAGAATGAACATTGAAAAAATGAATGTGAGCTTGCTGGCAGTTGATGAAGCACATTGTATTTCACA
>Ga0164313_10002468_pt1 | contig 16568 bp, 15 predicted proteins | sample GuaBasSedimGuay4_FD_113735 | JGI IMG/M metagenome (GOLD analysis project Ga0164313, IMG submission 113735) | Subseafloor sediment microbial communities from Guaymas Basin, Gulf of California, Mexico - Guay4, Core 4569-4, 0-3 cm | ecosystem: Environmental > Aquatic > Marine > Hydrothermal vents...
CCGGTGATTCGGCAGTGACCATATTGATAGACACCTCTGAGAAAAAGCTCGCCGCCAAAACCGGTTATTTGCAGGTTGAAACTGAACAGGGCTGACAATCGGGGAAAAATCATGGCAAAAGTTTTCTACCGTAATCCGCTGCAGGACTATCCAATGGTTGTGCGGGGTGAAGGCGTTTATCTGTACGATGCTGATGGTAAGCAGTATCTGGACGGCAGCGGCGGCGCTGCTATTTCCTGTCTTGGGCATGGTAATCGTGTAGTTATTGATGCAATCAAAGCGCAAGCCGAAAAGCTGGCTTTTGCACATACAATGTTCTTTACCAACCAGCCACAGGAAGAACTGGCGCTAAAGTTGGTGGATCGTTTTGGTGACGATGATGCGCGCGTATATTTTCTATCCGGTGGTTCAGAAGCCAATGAAACAGCCATTAAGCTGGCGCGTCAGTACTGGCTATCACAAGGATTTGATCAGAAACATGTGGTCATCAGCCGTCGGCAGAGCTACCACGGCAACACCCTCGGCGCATTGTCTGCTTCAGGTAGCCCGTCCCGGCGCAAGGTATACGGTCCGTTATTGCACAACTGGCCAAGTATTTATCCCTGCTATGAGTATCGCCACCGGCGAGCGGATGAAACCGAACGTGAATACGGTAAACGGGTCGCTGGCACGCTGGAAGCATCGATTTTGTCTGCTGGAGCTGAAAATGTTTCAGCATTCATAGTCGAGCCCATAGTCGGCGCTACGCTGGGCGCAGTACCCGCCGTTGAAGGTTACTTTAAAACCATCCGTGAAATCTGTGACCGCCACAAGGTGTTGTTGATCATGGATGAAGTTATGGCAGGTTGCGGGCGCAGCGGCAGCTACTTTGCCTTTGAGCAGGAAGGGGTGCAGCCGGACATTGTCACACTGGCGAAGGGTCTGGGTGGTGGTTATCAACCCATTGGAGCTGTCATCGCACAGGGTTTCGTTCACCAGGGCATCGTCGAGGTCTTCGGTGCGTTTGCACACGGCCATTCCTATGTTGGCCACGCAACCGTTGCGGCAGCTGGGCTGGCGGTGATGCAGGTGCTGGAAGATGAAAACCTGCTGGATGCCGTCTGTACCACCGGCAAACTTTTGAGGAACGAACTGCAGGCGGCCTTTGCCGAGCATCCTCACATTGGAGATATTCGCGGCCGTGGCCTGCTGATCGGTATTGAACTGGTGGAAAATCGCGAGGACAAAACCGGTATCCGCAAAGAAATCGGTTTACCGGCGGCTATTCGCAGCGCGGCCATGGAAAACGGATTGATCTGTTATCCGGGTGGTGGTTGCGTCGACGGGCAGGACGGTGCGCATATCCTGCTGGCCCCGCCATTTATCTACCAGCCACAGCATGTAGATGAGTTGGTCGGCAAACTGGAAAAGATCCTGTCAAATATGACCTTCACGTAGGGTGGGCATTTATGCCCACCGGGCCAGACCCAGAACCACAGGAAAACGGTAGTTGTTCCCCTTCTAAATTTGGCGAGTCAGCAAACAGCGACCCGGTGGGCATAAATGCCCACCCTACTCAGGGCCCTCTTCCATTGGCACATTCCAGGTCTTGATGATCATTGCCAGGGTCATATACATGCCAACCGTCACCACGATATCCAGCTGTTGTTGCTTGCTGAAATGCTGACAAACTTCTTCCAGGGTGTTTTCAGCAATGCACTGATCACGGTGGCAGTCATCTGCGGCAGCCAGCAAAGCGGCCTCATCGGCTTGCCAGCCAATTGCGGTGGCTCCCTTTCTTACACGGTCAATTTCCACCTGTTCGAGCCCGGCCAGCAGGCCTCGTTCCACATGGTGTTGCCATTCGTAATCTGCCTCGCAGTTGTGGGCTGTACGCAGGATTAGCAACTCCCGTTGTCGTGCAGACAGGGTGCTATTGGCAACCACGTGGTTACGGAATGGCATCCAGGCTTTCATCAGCGCGGGATGGTGAGCCATCATGCTCTGAACGTTGAGGGGATTGCCAAGAAAGGAGCGAATTTCTTCCAATTCATCAGGCCAGTTATCAGGTTTAAGTGGTTTCATGTTGATTTTTCAGTAGATTGTTTTCTTTCAGTTTAGAGGTTTTTTTAAGTTTTCAGAGAATATTAATTATTTAGTATGTTATGATTGCGGCTAACAATTTTTTAACAAACCTGATTTTAAGCGTTATATTCAATAAAAACAATTAGTTATTGGTGGGTGGCCATTGGGCTTTCAAACCGATGGTTTATTGTATAAGTAAAGGCTGGAGGGCTTTTTTGTGAAAATTAATAGTAAAATAGTGACAGGAATCTACACCGTAGCCTTGTCGTTAGCATTTTCTGCGCCGATTCTGGCAGCAGATCCAGTGGAAGCTGATGATGTTAACAAGGTAACAACCACCCAGGACACCGATCAAGACCGTGTCACACAGCTAACCCAGTCTGATGACGAGGGTATGCTGGAAGAGGTAATCACCACCGGTACACGTAGCACCAAGCCACGTTCTGCCGCAGACTCAACCGTGCCGGTTGATGTTCTTTCCGGTGATGACTTCAACGCCTATGGCGGTACAGCTGATCTGACAGATAACCTGAAAAACCTGGTTCCGTCATACACAGCAACTCCGGCCACTGGTGATGGTAGTGCGTTTGTACGGCCAACATCATTACGTGGTACCGCGCCTGACCAGGTGCTGGTACTGATAGACGGTAAGCGCAGACATCGTTCTGCACTGGTTCAGTTTTTCGCCCCGGCCGCCGGTAATGGTGCGCATGGTGTGGACATCGGTATGATTCCGGGCATCGCTATCAAGCGTGTTGAAGTTCTGCGCGATGGTGCTGCATCACAGTATGGTTCGGATGCGATTGCCGGTGTTATCAATTTCATCACTAAAGATGATGCCGAAGGTGGCGAGTTCATAGTTCAATATGGGCAACATTATGAAGGCGAGTCGAGTGGCAAGCTTGCTGCCAACGCCGGTTTTGCTCTTGGCGATGAAGGCTTTATCAATTTGAGCCTGGAATATGTCGATAATGACGCGCTGTCACGCGGTATCCAGAGAACTGCTGATGTTGCAAACCTGCTGGCAGCGGGTGTGGATCCATCTGAAATTGGTGCGGACGCCCCGTTTGGCGACTCCCCGCTGTTACAGACCTGGGGTCGTCCGGAAACCAGCGGATACCGCTTCTTCATGAATTCCGGCTATGACATGGGTGACACAGGACGTATGTACCTGCGGGTCGGTTATTCCGATACCGATGGCCGCTATCGTTTCTTCTACCGTAATCCAAACCATTCAAGCCTGTCACCATTGCGTGATATGGGCTTTACCGGGTTGCCTGCCGGGTTTACCCCGTTTCTTGATGGCGCCCAGAAGGACACAAGCATCGTGGCTGGCTTTGAAGGCGAGTTTGATAGTGGTATGACTTACGACTTCAGTGTGGGTTATGGCAAGAACGAACTGGATTATTTCCTTAACAACACCGTCAACCCTGATTTAGGCTTGGATGCAAACCTGCAAATTCCGCAGATGGACTTTGATGTGGGTGGATATACGCAGGATGAGTTAAACCTGAATGCAGATTTCTCCTACCTGATCACCGATGCAGTCAACCTTGCATTTGGTGCAGAGTGGCGTGAAGAAACCTACACGGTAGTAGCGGGTGAGGACAATGCATCTATTGGAGCGGGTTCAAGTGGCTTCAAGGGCATTACCAAAGCAGATGCCGGTGAATTCTCCCGTGATAACTTCGCATTGTATGCTGATCTGGAACACGACGTCAGTGATGCGTTCCTGATGCAGTATGCCTTGCGCTACGAAGACTTCTCCGATTTCGGTGAAACGCTTAACTACAAGATTGCCGGTCGTTACAGAGTTAATGAAGGCCTGGCGTTCCGTGGTGCAGCTTCAACCGGTTTCCATGCACCGACACCTGGTCAGGCTAACGTACGTACAACCATCACAACCTTTGATGGCTCTACCGGCCTGCAGATTGAAGAGGGATTGATACCTTCAACCGATCCGCGTATTGCGGAGGTTGGCGGAGCTCCGTTGACAGAAGAAACCTCAGTTAACTACAGTATTGGTTTTACGGCTGATTTCTTTGACAGCATGACGCTGACCGCGGATGTGTACCAGATAAAAGTCAGCGACCGCATTTACCGTACGGGAGATATTCCTTTCACGGATCCGGAAGGCTCTATTTCCTCCATTTCGTTTTATACCAATGCGCTTGATGTTAAACACCAGGGTGTTGATGTTGTGTTGAACGCGAATTCAGAGTGGTCTGGAAACGCCAATACGGTCTGGACAGCTGCATATGCCTATAACAAAACTACGGTTACCGGCCAGAAGCAGATCAATGGTGTAAACCCTGTTAATGACGGCCTCATAGAAGACATCGAAAACAACTACCCGAACCACCGTTTTGTGCTGACGGCCAACTCTTTCTTTGGAGAGCAATGGAATCTGCTGGCACGGTTAAACTACTATGGTTCACACTGGGATGAGCGTGGCCGGATTGGTGCGGATGTAGACCCCAGCGCCAAGATTGGTTCAACTGTTTACTTTGATGTTGAGTTAGGTTTCCAGGCGACCGAGAACATCCGGCTTGCAGCTGGCGCGGTTAACGTCTTCGATAGCTTTATCGATGAAGTTGGCCCACCGAACGCAAACCGCTTGAGCGTTGGTTTGCAGTACCCACGCCGAAGCGCCGCCAATTACGAAGGTGGAGCATGGTATCTGAAGGGTATCTATAGCTGGTAAGCTACGATTTAAGATATAAGCGAAAAGGCGCGGTCATTGACCGCGCCTTTTTTTGTGTTCAACGTCATCCCGGCGGTCATCCCGGCGGTCATCCCGGCGCAGGCCGGGACCTCCATCCGTGTACCATGATTTCAATAAGAGCTCTCTTTTTAATATTGCGACAGCGTGAGGAGGTCCCGGCCTGCGCCGGGATGACGGATTGGGGTTAAAGCTGCCCGTCACTTCCAACCTGGTTGATTTCAGCCATCAAAGCAGCGTCACTATAACGACCAGGGTGAAAATACCGGGCGTATTCCGGCAGTTCCCCACCCATCATCCAGTCTGCACACAACTCACCCGCACTGCATGCGGCCATCGTACCGTAGCCGGACAAGGCAGATACGGTAAACAGGCCGTCCAGTTCCAGTGGCCCGATTAATGGCAGGTTTTCAGGTGTACGGGTGTAGTAACCCGAGAATTGAACGATCGGTGTGGGTGGCTCATCCACATAGGGGGCCAGTGCAGGTATGAACCGACTTGCACCTCTCAAGGTGATGTTGGGGAAGTCAAAGTCATCGCTGGTTTCCCATTTTGGGGACTCCGGTTCACGATTATAGGCCCAGCCGAGCTTGATGTTGCCGGCACCCTCGGGTTTGATGTGTAAGCCCGCAGGAAACTCTTCAAGCAACCAGCCGTATTCCGGGTCATCGCCAATCAGTTCCTTTTCCTCGTCATTCCAGTTCAGGGTCTGCGGGTCGGCAAATATCGTGAACGGCATATCGCGTGGGATGATTTTCTGCACATCGGGTATTACAAATTTGCGTTGCAGTATGGATTCAACCGGTAGCGTAATCCCAAGCATACCAGCCAGTTCATTGATAAATGGCCCGGGGGTGAGTACCAGTTTGGCTGTATTCACTACTGTGCAATCCGGATTTTCAGTCAGGCTTAGCCGGTAACCTTCCGAAACTTGCTGGATGCTCGCTATGTTGGCCTTGCAAAACTCAACGCCGGCCTTGCGAGCCTTTGACAGTAACAATGAGCCAAGGGCGTGTACATCGATTGCGCCCGCCTGTTTGAAACGTACAATCTGTTTAATCGAGTCGCTCAGATAATTCTGACCGGCACGTATCCGATCACTGCCTGTGATGTGCACCAGCTTGTCGGTATTGTCCGGGTCTAGTAGTTGTTCCGATGGAAAGATTTCCCTTCCTTCAGCCTCACTGACAAAATCATAGCCCGAATAACGCATTTCAAATGTATTGCCGCTGTCTTCTGCCAGGGTCTGCATCAGGTCAATGCTGTGACGGGTAAGCGCGGTCATACAGGGCTGAGGCCAATAGTCGCGGAAGTTCTCTCCGGACTTGCTGGTCGTCAGTGACATCGGCTGACTTTTGTCGATCAGGATGATGTTTTTCTGGTGATATTTGACCGCCAGCGACCAGGCGGTTGCAATGCCGGCGATACCGGCTCCACAAATTGCGATATTCACATTCTTCATAGCTTGCAGTGTACGGATTTTATGTTGTTATAAAACTTTTTTTTTAATCCAGGCTCTTACGGAAACGCAGAATCGCCAGTGACATCAGTACAACAATAAATATGCCAAGTATCGCCAATTCACCAGCGAGTTCCTGCAGGCTCGCGCCGCGCAAAATCACACCGCGAATCAATCTTATGAAATGCGTCAATGGCAAAGCCTCTGCGACGATTTGCGCCGGGCGTGGCATACCTGCAAAGGGGAACATGAAACCGGACAACAGGATGGACGGTAACAAAACAAAGAACGCCAGCTGCATGGCCTGAAACTGGGTCGTGACCAACGTGGAGATCACCAGGCCAAGTGCAAGATTTGTGATAATGAATACCAGCGTCACGATATAGGTATCCAGAAGGCTGCCCGCCATGGGTACCTCGAACAGGAAGTGGCCAAGCAATAAAACCAGGCTGGTTTGTATCAGTCCGATCACCACATAGGGAATGATCTTGGCGAGCATCAGTTCCGGTGTCTTGACGGGTGTTGTAATCAACATTTCCAGGTTACCGCGCTCGAGTTCCCGCACGATTGCCACGGCGGTGAACAGGATCATTGTCATGGTCAGGATGACGCCGATCAGGCCTGGCACGGTATTAACCGGTGAGCGCCGTTCCGGGTTGTAGAAGGTCCGTAACTCCATTGCAGGCGGTCGGTCATTGTAAGGGGATGCTCTGGATTGTTCTGATATTCGCGCAAGCTGGGCAGCAGCGCTTTGCACCACGGTATCTGAGCCATCCACCAGCAATTGCATTGCGGACCGGTCAGCCTGCTGCATACGGCGGTCAAAATCCGGCGCGATGTATATACCTACGCTGATTTTCCCCTGGCGCATCAGGTGTTCAAGCTCATCGGCATCACTGACTTGTGCGATTATTCTGATGATCTGGGTTTCCGCCATATCCATGACCATCTGGCGCGAAGCGGAGGTGCCCGACATATCTGCGACAGCTGCGTCCAGGTTGCGTACATCCATGTTGATCGCGTAACCGAACATCAATAACTGGATAACGGGAATACCGACGATCATGCCAAAAGTGAGCCGATCACGGCGTAGCTGGCGGACCTCTTTCTTAACGATGGCAAGAATTCGTTGCAATGACTTCATGCCGCATTCTTCCTGGCGCGGGTGGCCGCAACAAACACATCCTCTAATCCTGGCTGGGTGATATTGCAGTGTTTCAAACTCAGGCCTGCCTGTGTAATTGCATTACGCACGGCCTGGTCAGGCGAGGCCTGGTCAATAGCGACCATCACCCGTAAAAGTTTGCCCACCTGGGCGGAGCTGTATACAAAAGGTAGCTGTTCAAGCATTTTGCCGACCTGGCGTGGGTGCTCAGATTCAACCAGCACGATATGCGCGTCGATCCTTTGTTGTAGTTCTGCAGGGCTACCCTCCGCTACCAGTGTGCCCTTATCAAGTATGGCAAGCGCATGACAGCGTTCTGCTTCGTCCATGTAGTGAGTGGATACCAGGATGGTGGTGTCCTCATCGACAAGATCGAATAACGATTCCCAGAATGCCCGGCGGTTTTCAGGGTCAACGGCACTGGTGGGTTCATCCAGAAACAGCAATTCCGGACTATGTAATGTAGCGGCAGCTAACGCCAGGCGTTGTTTCTGACCACCGCTGAGTGTGCCTGCCATTTGCTTGAGAAAATGGCCGAGTTCATAACGTTCGGTCGCAATTCCTATCCTTTCACGCTTGAGTTTGCGGCCGAGAGTGTAGATATCCGCCATAAATTGCAGGTTTTCATTCACTGTCAGGTCTTCAAACAGGGAGAATTTCTGCGTCATATAGCCGACTTTCAGACGCAAGGCCTCGGCTTCTTGCGGGATGGAATAACCCAGTACATTGATGTCACCGGCGGTGGGTGTGAGTAGTCCGCACAGCATTCGAATGGCGGTGGTTTTGCCCGAACCATTGGGACCGAGAAAACCATAGATACGGGAACGCGGGATCTCCAGGTTCAGGTTTTGCACCGCTTTAACATGGCCAAAGTCTTTGCAAAGGCCGTGCGCTTGTATTGCGAGTTCAGTCATGCAGATTCACTCATTCCGGAAAATCTACTTCCAGCGGCACACCCGAAGGCAGGTCAGAGGCATCCGGTAAATCGATCTCGGCCAGGTAACTCAAACGTGAACGGTCGTGTTCGGTCAGGGCAAAATAGGGTGTGAAAGTGGCATCGGCGGATACCCACCTGACTGTACCGGTGACCGTTCGGGCGTCGCCGTCGATTCTGACGGTCAGCTTGTTGCCGGGTTGTACCGAAGCCCGTAACGGTTCGGGTACGTAGATGCGTGCGTAGGTTCTGGCAGCGTCCAGTATGACGGCAATGGTTGCACCTGGAAGCGGTCGTTCGCCCAATTGGTACAGGCGTTTGTCGAGCATGCCGTTTACCGGTGCGTAAACTTTAAGGCGCTTCAGGTCAAACTCAACCTGACTCACCTTTGCCTTTGCTGCGCCTAAAGCGGCTTCAGCCTGTTGCAATTCTTCAACGGTCGTACCGTTCAGTAACCGTTCCAGCGATTCGCTGGCGACCTTTTCTGCAGCTATTGCGGTTTTCCACCGCGTGCTTGCGAAATCCAGGGTTTGCTGATCGGAAAGGTCCCGTTCAAAAACCTCTTTTGCCCGTACCAGGTTCGCAGCCGCATTTTTGGCAGAAGCCTGAGTGGATTCCAACTGTGCCCGTGCTTCACGTATGGTCTCAGGTCGTGGGCCACGTACCAGTTCAGCCAGGCGTGCCGCCGCCTGATCCTTTAGTGCCACCTGTTGTGCCAGCATCACTTCAAGTCGCTCAGGATCCTGTTCGAGAATCAAGTCTCCCGCGTTCATTATCTGGCCGTCCTGAACATGAATGGCAATGATGGGTTCGTTGCTTTCCACACCGACCTCTACCCGGTCACGCTCCAGAGTTCCGACCATGAATGTTTCTTCGGAATTGTTGCAGGCCACCAGCGTCGCCATCAATAACAGAAGCAGTCCTGATTTATACATCATGTTATAAGTCCTCGCTTCAGCAGTTCTGAAACGTGTTGCGTAAGCTTGTCTGCACCATCCGTTCCCAAGTTGATGCCGAATACAGGTTCAGCCAGCGAGCGGGCGATGAAAGGGAAAAAGCATATGGCCAGGATCATCAGTGCTGAATAAGACGGATCAATATCGGCACGTAAATTTCCGGCCTTTCTCTCCCGTTCAAGCAAACCGGGCAGGGAACCACCCAGTTGGGGTGCCAGGTTCTCAATAAAATAGTCCTGCATTTCACCACCGGGGAGCAGCACTTCCCTGGTTAGTAGCTTAGGTATGTTGGGGTGTGCTGCAGCCAGTGGTATCAGCAACGCCACAATATCTTCAACAGAGGCTGATTCACTGGTCTTCAAGCTGGCCAGTGCGTTGACCATGGGCTCAAGTGAATGCTGTAGTACTGTCTCCAGCAATGCATGTTTGTTACCGAAGTAGTAGTGTACCAATGCGGGGTTGACGCCCGCTTGATCGGCGATGTTCCTGATGGATGTGGCAGCATAGCCATGATCTGTAAACAGCTGTTCTGCCATGTCGAGTATTTGTGTCTTCAAGTCCTGTTGACCCGTATCCATTGGTCGTCCCCGCGGGCGTTCAGGAGGCGCTGATGAGTGTTTTACTTGTGTCATGCTGTAATATTAATTAAACGGTTAATTAATTACAAGCAATCAATGATTTTCGACCATTGGGCCTTGCTCGTTGATCGGTTGATTGTCTATGGGTTTGTCGGGGAAGCCTGTAAAATCGGTGCTTATGACCACAATACGCCAGAATGGAATGGATCGGACACTATCGGTTGCGCCGATGATGGACTGGACCGACCGGCATTGCCGTTATTTCCACCGTTTGCTGGCACCATCTGCGTTGTTGTATACAGAAATGGTAACCACCGGTGCCATCATTCATGGTGATGCGGATCGTTATCTTGCCTATAACCCGGAAGAGCATCCCCTGGCGCTGCAGTTGGGCGGCAGTGATCCAGCAGACTTGGCGGCCTGTGCCCGTATCGCTGAAGAACGCGGCTACGACGAGGTTAATCTGAACGTTGGTTGCCCGTCTGATCGTGTGCAAAAGGGTCGTTTTGGTGCCTGCCTGATGCTGGAGCCCGCGCTGGTTAAAGATTGTATGTCTGCGATGATTGATGCCGTGGGGATAGCGGTCACGATCAAGACACGTCTTGGTGTTGATGATCATTACAGTTATGAATATATGCGTGATTTTGTCGGCCTTGTTGCCGAATCCGGTTGCACCATTTTTGTTATGCACGCGCGCAAAGCGGTACTGGCAGGTTTGAGCCCGAAACAGAATCGGGATATTCCACCCTTGCACCACGATTGGGTTCACCGCTTGAAGCAGGAAATGCCTGGGCTGGAAATTGTCATCAATGGTGGCATCGATACGCTGGAATCTGTTCAGGCGCAGTTGGAGTACGTGGATGGCGTCATGATAGGACGTGCCGCTTATCACACACCATGGGTGCTGGCTGAATGTCAAAATGCCTTATTTGATCAGAAAACAGGCGAAGATCGCGACCTTATTATTGAACAGATGACTGCCTATATTGAACGGCAGGTGAGTGAGGGAACGGCGGTGAAACACATCAGCCGGCATGTGCTGGGCTTGTTCCAGGGGATACCCGGTGCCAGGGCCTGGCGACGATATATCAGTGAAAACGCCTGGCGGGATGACAACAATACTGAGCTGTTAAATCAGGCGCGGGCAGCGATGAAGTGATCGTTAATAAGCCGGAAGAGTTTCTCGATCAACTTGAATATGGTGACTTTCCAGCCGATGCTCCGGCGTGTGCAAAGGCCGTGATGATGGTTGAACCTGCAGAGTTTTCCGTCTGTACAGAATCTGCTGTTGATAACCACTATATGAATCTGGATGATGCTGTAAATTCAGACCGGGCGTTGGACCAGTCACGGGGGCTGGTGAAGCTAATCACCCGACAGGGTATCGAAGTGGCGTGTTTCCCGGGTGATCCGCAAACCCCGGATGCCATATTTCCAAACAACGTATTCGCTACCACTGAAAACCGACTCATCATCGGTCACATGCTGCACCCGGGCAGGCAGGCGGAAGCAGGGCGTGAAGACATTCGTTCATATTTCCAGACCCGGGGCTACGCGACCACCGATCTTAGCCAGCAGGATTGCGTTGCTGAACTGACGGGTACGCTGATTATTGACCATGCTCGCCGAATTGGCTTCTGCGGCATGACAGGGCGCGTGGACCAGGCCGGGGTTGCGGCTATGCATGATGCCTTTGATCTGAAGATGATTTTCTGCTTTGAGTTAACGCCTGAGGAGTATCACACCAACGTCATAATGATGGTGCTGGCCGGGCGTGCCTGTGTCATTTATCCGGGTGCCTTCGTTGACCCGCGAGTGCCGGAAGCCATCGCGCAGGCGTTTCCCGGACGTACGCTGATTTTGAATGAAGCAGAGAAAAACGCCTTTGCGGGTAACTGTATCGCTTTATCCGAGACAGATTTGTTTATGAGTCAGACCGGTTTAGATGCGTTGAGGGCCACCAGTCTCGAGAGACTCGAGGCCTGGGGCTTCGTTGTTCACAGCACACCCCTGGATGAAATCGAAAAAGCCGGTGGCAGCCTGCGTTGCATGGTTGCAGAAATATTTTAGACTCCGGAGGGTCTATTCAGGTGCAATTCACACGATTGCGTTAGAATCATCTGTATGTTGAAAAAACGTCTTCAAATTTTGTGCATTTCAGCCCTGGTATTGCTATTGCCGGTGACTGCTGCCGCAGTCAAGCTCGACGAGGCCGCCAAGCAGGCGGCGCGCCAGAATAATGCCAAAGTCCTGTCGGCCAAGACGGTTAACAAGGGCAGCAGCCGGCAGCATGAAATCAAGCTTCTGACCAATAAAGGTGTGGTCAAAACGGTTAAAGTCCCTGATAACTCAAAGAAAAAGAAAAACTAATGAGGATTCTGCTGATAGAAGACGATATCAGTTTGCAGGATTCCCTGGCTGGAATCCTGCGCGAGGCTGGTTATGCTGTTGATGTCACCGGTGACGGCATTGAAGGTTTGTTTTTTGGAGAAGAGTACCCGCTTGACCTGGCCATTATCGACCTGGGTTTACCCGGATTATCCGGACTGGATGTGATCCGCAAATTACGTGAGCGTGAGAAGCGCTTCCCTATACTGATATTAACTGCACGTTCCGAATGGCAGGACAAGGTTGAAGGGCTCGAATCCGGCGCGGATGACTATCTGACCAAACCGTTCCATCCCGAGGAACTGAAAGCACGTGTCGGCGCCCTTTTGCGTCGCTCGGCGGGAATCGCACAGCCGGTAATCGAGTTCGGGGTCTTCAAAATCGACCTGTCCGGCCAACGCGTCTACAAAGAAGAGCTCGAAATTGATCTGACCACCTATGAGTACAAGGTGTTCGAATATATGCTGATGCACCCGGATGAAGTGGTGACCAAAACGGCATTGTCCGAACATATTTATGAAGAAGACGCGGATCGTGATAGCAATGTCATTGAAGTTTTTGTCGGGCGTTTACGCCGGAAAATTGATCCTCAAGGGCAGATGAACCCCATTGAAACGCTACGTGGCAGGGGTTACCGTCTGAATTTGCAGTCACAAAACACCTGAACAAAAAACGGCGCAAACAACACGGGGAGCGGGCCATCCATGGTGAATTCCGGGGCAGATAAAAAAGCACCTGTTTCCCTGCGTTTGCGCTTGATTGTGCTGGCCGCACTGGTGACGGCCATCTCCCTTGGCCTTGTCGGTCTGGCGCTGGATGCAGCATTTCAAAAAAGCAGTGAAGCTGGATTAAATACACGCCTGGAATCGCTGGTATACCTTGTATTAGCAGCGGCCGAAGTGGCAGATGATGGTTCCCTTAGCGTGCAGGATGATCCCGGTGACCCCCGCCTGGGCCAGCCCGGATCCGGAATCTATGCCCGTGTGCATGGGCAGAACGACGAATGGACTTCACCTTCATCAATTGGCGTTAATTTGCCGTCTTTGCAGTCCATTGAGCCGGGTTCAACTCAATTCCTGACCCCCTCCGCAGACAGCGATTTTTATACATTCCGTTATGGTGTTGCATATGAATTGCCTGATGAGCGGCTGTTGCCGGTTACCGTCACGATCCTGGCAAGTTCACTGGAATTGCAACAGGAAGAACAGGCGTTCCGGGCCGGGTTGTCACGCTCACTGGGTGCTGTCGGTATCATCCTGGTATTGGCACAACTACTGTTTCTTACCCTTGGCCTCAGACCACTGAGACGTATCGCGCGGGATATTGCCGGCATCGAATCGGGCAAGCTGCAACGCCTGGAAGACCACTATCCAAAAGAGCTGGAACCGTTGATCCGCAACATCAACAATCTGCTGGAAACAGAAAAGGCCAATCAGACCCGCTATTCCCATGCCCTGGATTCACTGGCGCATAGTCTCAAGACACCCTTGTCGGTGATACGCTCAAGTCTACCCGCTGATACCGCTGCCAAGTCTGAACTCGTCAACAATGCCGTGTCCGATATGCAACACTTGATCGCCACACGATTGCAGCGTGCGGCTGCGTCTACCCGCCGGACCATGGCACCCGCAGTGGATGTCAGAACCCAGGCCGAAAGATTGATACAGTCGTTAACACGTGTTTATTCTCAGAATTTGATAAACATTGATGTCATTATTGAATCCGGATTAGCTTTTTATGGTGAACAGCGTGATTTACTGGAGTTGCTGGGTAACCTGCTCGACAATGCCTGTAAATACGGTGGCGGGCAGGTGCGATTGTCTGCACAACAGCTGGATTCCACAGAACCCCGTGCAGGTATAAACCTGCAGGTAGAAGATAACGGCCCCGGCATGGTGCAAGGCGAGAGCGAGCAATTGTTGCGGCGCGGTGTTCGCGGTGATGAGCGTGTCGAGGGCCACGGTTTTGGCCTGGCCATCGTGCTGGAGATCGTCAATGCTTACAATGGTGAGATACAAATAACACAAAGTGATTTGGGCGGCGCATGTATAAGCGTTTCCCTGCAAACACACTAATTACAGACCACATTTTCAGGAAAGTTTATGCAACAACTGCTCGAAATCATGCAACGCTTACGCGACCCGGACAAGGGTTGCCCCTGGGATGTTGAGCAGGATTTTTCCAGCATTGCCCCGTATACCATTGAAGAGGCTTACGAGGTTGCCGATGCGATAGCCAGGGATAACATGACGGACCTCAAGGATGAACTGGGAGACCTTCTGTTCCAGGTGGTTTTCCACGCGCAGATGGCGCAAGAGCGGGGCGATTTCGGTTTTGATGATGTTCACCAGGCGGTGTGTGACAAGATGTTGCGTCGTCATCCACATGTGTTTGCAGACCTGGAGATTAAAGATGCAGCTCATCAGAAACAGGTCTGGGAGGTTTACAAAACGGCTGAAAGGAAGGACAAAGGTGAGCATAGCCTGATGGATGGTGTTCCCGCTGGAATGGCCGAACTGCAGAGGTCGATCAAATTGCAGAAGCGTGCAGGTAAAGTCGGCTTTGACTGGGCTGCTCCCGGGCCGGTGCTGGATAAATTTGACGAGGAACTGGCCGAAATGCGTGAGGCCATCGCCTCAGGCGACCGGGATGCGATGGAGGATGAGCTGGGTGACCTGTTATTTGTTGCCACCAACCTGGCCCGGCAGCTGGATATCGATCCTGGCACAGCTTTGCGGCGTGGAAACGCCAAGTTTGAACGGCGTTTCAGAGCCATGGAGGACGCTGTTGGTGGCCATGAAGGCCTGGAGGCCATGGGCCTGGAAGATATGGAATCACTGTGGCAGCAGGTCAAAAAGAATGCAGATAAGGAACAGAATGATAAGGAGCGCCATGTGAAAGGAGATGGGTCATGAGTGAGTGGCTGGCATTACTGGATATTAACAGCGTCGTAATTGGATCATTTGGCGGGCTCTTTATCGGCCTGCTTATCGCTGTTTTTGTCGCAAAGTCAGCCGGGCGCAAAGCGGCAATTGCTGAGATTGAACGCCTGCAGCCGGTTAACACTGCGCTTGAAGCCGATCTTGCCACCCGGGAAGAGGAACTGACGGGTATTCAGCATTCCCTGGCCGTGGCTGAAACCCGCCTGGATGAGCAAAAGCAGCATCACCAGACAGAAAAAGCCTCGCTGGAAGCTGCTGAAAAGCGTCTGACGGAATCTTTTGAACGACTCGCTGGCAAGGTGTTCGATGAACGTTCAAAACGTTTCACAGAGTTGAGCGAAAAACAGCTTTCCGGCTTGCTGAACCCCCTGACCAAAGACCTTGAATCTTTCCGGGATACGGTGGACAAAAATAGCCGTGAAGACATCCGCCAGCACGCCGCTTTGCAGGAAAGACTCAAGCATATGGAAGGCTTGAACGAGCGCCTGCATGAAGAAGCCCAAAATTTAACCAGGGCATTGACGCATGACGTTAAGGCCCAGGGCAACTGGGGTGAGCAACAGCTTGAACGCCTGCTGGAACTGGCTGGCCTGGTCAAGGGTGAACACTATTACACGCAACATTCGGTCAGCGGAGCCAACGGTGAACGCCTGCAACCGGACTTCGTGCTGCAGTTGCCGGAAAACCGCAGCATTATTCTGGATTCAAAAGTCGCTCTGACTGCCTGGACACGCTACCAGTCCGAAGATGACGAAGCGCAGCGGGATACTTTTCTGGCCGAGCATGTGAATTCCATCAGGACACACATCTCGGGTCTGGGTAAAAAGAACTATCCGGATGTGGAAGAGCTCAATGCACTGGACTTTGTATTGATGTTCGTACCCATCGAGTCCGCCCTGATCGCCGCGCTGCAAAGCGACCCAACCCTGCCGGAATACGCCCTCAAGCACCGAGTGGCCTTGCTATCACCCGCCAATTTCCTCGCCACAGTGCGCACGGTTGCCTCGGTGTGGCGGGTACATAAACAGAATACCAATGCCCGGGATATCGCCCAGCGCGCCGGTCACCTGTATGACAAGTTTGTTGGATTCACCGAGAACCTCAAAGGCGTAGGCATGCGCCTGGATCAAGCGCGTAAAGCCTATGACGATGCTTACAGTCAGCTTACGACCGGAGCGGGAAACCTGGTGGGCCAAACGCAAAAACTAAGCAAACTCGGAGCCCGTCACGCCAAACAGCTGGATGCGGCTTTGGTCGAAAAAGCATCAGGCGATACTTTGGGTGATACTTTGGGTGATGACGCCAATCTACGCCTGGTCAAAGAGGATGATGAGGACTAGCCTCAGTTTTTCTCACCCAC
>Ga0164313_10002469_pt1 | contig 16568 bp, 27 predicted proteins | sample GuaBasSedimGuay4_FD_113735 | JGI IMG/M metagenome (GOLD analysis project Ga0164313, IMG submission 113735) | Subseafloor sediment microbial communities from Guaymas Basin, Gulf of California, Mexico - Guay4, Core 4569-4, 0-3 cm | ecosystem: Environmental > Aquatic > Marine > Hydrothermal vents...
GGGGTAGCTAGGCTAGTAGTTAAGGTGTTACTCAAGGTCGTAGTCAAAGCCTTAGTTCAAGGCTTAGGTCGCCCTCCTGAGAGCCCCTATACCCCTAGACTAACGCATGCGTTAGCATTAATCCACTCATGTGGATTCTATCCCATGGATAGTAATTGGGTGTGGAGATATTACTAAATTATAAGGAAGGTGTGTAAATTATAAGATAAAATACAAATGACGTGGGATACAGAGCGTTTTATAGGTTATAATTTAGCCCCTTATAATTTATGAAAGGGTGGAAGGTGTGGTGATCATGGTTGTATGGGTCGCGTTGACAACCATGCTTTGATAATTTTCAGCCTAGGTCCTAGCATGTATCATCCCCGCTGTCAAGCATATTATATCGTGGTTGTAGGTTGACAACCATGTTAAACTATGCTAGGGCCTATGCTGGCTATGGTCTGTAGACAACCATGCTTAGCATACTCCACGATGGTTGTCAACTCTACTTTGTAGAGTATAAGCTCACAACCATGCTGTCATATTGTGCCATACTTTTCGGATAATGTCAAGACGATTCCGACGAACGGTATCCTAACATATTCCAGCATGGTTGTCAAGTTGATTCCGACGAACGGTCATAGATCACCGACGAACGGTCACGGATTGTCATGATTACAATCCCTTGGATTGATTGACCTATGGTCAATATTAATCACTTGACAGACACTGATATGCATGCTATTTGATGTTATTAATTCATTTTTCTCCTTGACAAGGCATGGCCCAATCTGTTAATTAAGTTTCTCGATCTGGGTATATGATCTCATGGTCTGGCCTATAGGTACAGCTCAATCAAATAATCAAAAATATTTGTCAATATCAATGGCCCAAAAAATGATTTTCATAATATGTGGACAGTTTGATTATAAGATGATACACTAGGTTGGTAGGTTGGAGATATGGGTGAGTTCTTTCTACCATGGTGATGGCCCAATAGTATGGTTGTGTTTTGAGTTGATGTCTGGTATAGTGGTGCTATGAAGAAATCCAAAGAGAAGACGTTGTTTGAGCGTATGGAGCCTACTAAGCGTGAGGGTCATCTATGGCAGGCATTGCTTGGAGTACTGGTTGTTATATTTTTTAGTTACAGTGCTATTGACCCCTACCTATATGGTACCCATAATGTAGTAGAAGGATTCTTACTATTACTGGAGTGGGGGTTTTATATTAGTGCTGGTTGTGGTACAGTGTTCTTTTTATGTTGGCGTATGTCTAAATTATAAGGAATTGTAATGATAGGTACTATGACTGTACATACAATCAGTTTAACAGATGTATGTAATGCTGTTACTAAGGATTTGTATCAAACCTTGTGGGATGAGGTGAGTGGACATATACATGGTAATCAGGTGTTTAGTAATGATTCGTTGTTTATCTATGTGTTGCCCTCATTGAATGGTGATGCATTGAGTAAGGTGCAGCGAACCTTGCATATATTATGTCGTCGAGTTATCATTGATCATACGATTATATTTGAGGTGAGCTGGTGAAGAGATTAAGATTATTTTTAACAATAATTGGGGGCTATCCCTATGGTGATGACATAACCACTGATAGTAATCAGTCGTATGAGGCTGCTATAGCTATCTGTGATCTTTTAGTGAAAGAAGGTTGGGGTGGTGAAGGTAAGACATTCCCATTAAAGACATGGATAGAACCCAATGACTAGATTAACAGTTAATCCGTACACGATTAAAAATGTTAAGTATAATGCATTGTCATTGGATGAGTTAGGTAAGTTGCCTACTCATAGGTTACTGGCATACTACAAGAAGCATCGGTCATTGCGGTTAAGAGGTCAGTGTGAATGTTGTGGTGAGTGCTTGACAAGTCGTGATGGAACGCTTAACATGTTGGCTAATGAATACATGGATCATATCAAAGAAATATTAGATACCCGTGAACATGTTAGTTAAGTTAAAAGACCGTGAATCATTTTTGCAAGGGGTATGGGGTGGAGATTGTCTGCTTGGTATATTCCCAGAATTAGAGACTAAAGGTATTGAATTGTCTTGTGTAGATGGTGTATACTATGGTCTTCTCGAAGGTAAGATAGTTCATGACTCTGCATTCTTTACAGAAGAAGAGTTACATAAACATCTTGACAGCATCTAAATTATAAGGCATACTACCTACTTGAGCTTGGAGGCTATTATGAAAATTGACGTAACACCAGAAGATGTGGCGAGATATGTTGTAGAAGGGTTAGCTCGTGATATGAAGAAGGATATCACATGTCCCAGAAATACAGTATTTCCATTAATATCATCATCGGCATGGGGTGGTACCGAGTTTCGTGGCTTCCGGGCAACCATTAACACAATCAAACACGATAAACAATCTGACCCAGTAACGGTATAGGACTAACATGAAAATCGAATTATCTATTGGTGACATAACAAACATTGATGCAGATTCAATTGTGAACGCTGCTAAACCTTCGTTACGTGGGGGTGGTGGTGTTGATGGTGCTGTGCATCGTGCGGCTGGTGCTGAGCTGAAAGAGGCTTGTTTAGAGCTGCCTGTATTAGAGGGTGCTGATATACGTTGTCCTGTAGGTCAGGCTAAGTATACCCCGGCCTTTGGTCAATTACTTCGTAAGAACAAACATGTTATACACACTGCTGGTCCTATTTACAAGGACTATGGTGCTCAATCGTCTGCCCCTTATCTAAAGGCATGTTATCATAACTGTATGCTTCATGCTGCCACACTGGGGGATTCAGTTGCATTCCCTGCTATTGGTACAGGTATCTATGGTTATCCTTTAGAGGATGCTACAGTGATTGCTATCAAGACGGTATGTGATTTGGCAACAGAAAGGCCAGAAGATTTTGAACACATGACAGTTAAGTTTGTATGTTTTGATGAGATCAACTATTTGGTGTATCGTAGTGTATTAGAGGCATACTTAGAGAAGTGGGTATATTCTGTACTTATTTGATTGACAAGTTGTGTTGGTTGTAGTTAAATGTATTTGTGATGCAGCCTTTACTAGCTAGAAGGTGGTGGCTCCATATGTACTATAGGGTACGAAAGACTGTTCAATTCAGAGCATCACATTTTCATAAATTATAAGGAGTTGTTATGCCCACAGTAATGCTGGCGATATACCGTAAAGGTATTGATACACCTGAGACTATGAAGGTTGATTATGTTGAAGGTATGGAATTTCGTGATGCTGTAATGAATATACATGAGAGTGTGACACCTATTCGTATCACTGCACTGTGTGATGGTATTGGTACAGTTACACTGACAGTTAAACCTCAAGATGTATCAATGATATTACTGGGGGAAAAATCAATTTAGTTGTTGACTAATAATCAAATGTAGGATATTATCTTATCTCACTTGGAGATTGATATGCAGTTAGCATTTAAATTATTTAAACAGCGTAAGGATGGTTCATTGGGGCCATTATTTATTAATGCTTCCCAACGTATACCGATAGGTGAATGGTTGGAAGCTGAAGATCATCCTACTAAAGGATTTGCTAATCGACCCGGTTGGCATTGTACTAAAGAGAAGAGGGCACCACACTTAGCTAAGGAGCCTGCTAGTGGTCAAAAGCGGGTATGGTGTGAAGTAGGGATTAAGGGTGAAGTAACCCCATTTGAGCGTCCATGGAATCAGGGTGGTACATGGTTTATTGCTACCCATATGAAAGTAATCAAGATTATTGATTAAAAGAGTTGACATATAACCCAAGTGTGGTATTATCTTTACTCACTTGGAACACGAAGCACTTGGAGCAGGACATGCAATTACAAACATCACGAAACAATGCAGAGACAGGAACAGTAATACAGTCAGGTAATTTTGGTATTAGCGAGTCAGGTAAAATGTTTCGCATACTATCAGACGGTATGTACAAAGACAAGATTGGTTCAATGGTACGAGAGCTGTCTAGTAATGCTCGTGATGCCCATGTTGATACGAATCAAGCAGACAAGCCATTTGTTATTCATCTTCCTAATGCCTTTGAGCCTTGGTTCAGTGTTACTGACTTTGGTAGTGGTATTAGTGCTGAGGATATTTTCAAGGTATTGTGCGTTTACGGTGAGTCTACAAAGGACCAAACAAACGACGCTATTGGTGCATTTGGGTTAGGTGCTAAGACGCCATACGCATACACTGATAACTTCACTGTACGTTCACGTTTTGAAGGCATGGAGCGTTTGTACACTGCTAGTATTGATTCTTCTGATATGCCAGTTATGAACCTTCAAATGGAACAGGAAACAACTGAGTCAAATGGTTTTCAGATTACAGTATCTGTCAGTGATAGTGATTTTAATCGCTTCAAGGACAAGACGATTGAACAATTGAAATTCTTCCCTGTCAAGCCAACTGTAGAAAATTGTAGCAATTTTGAATGGGAAGACACTACTGTTGATATTGCATACGAGAGTGATCTGGTAACGATGTACAATGGTGGTTGGGGTGGAGCTGTAAATGGCTTGATGGTTATACAAGGTGGTGTAGGCTATCCTGTAGACATTGATCTCTTAGATGGGATTGATAAGACCACACAACAATTTGCTGAGGCATTGAAGGAAAAGAGTGCTGTAATGGAATTTGCTATTGGTGACATTGATGTTACTGCACCACGAGAGAATATTTCATATGTCAAGCGAACTATTGACAATATCATTGCTCGTATTGCTGAGGTAGCAAAGAGCATGAGCCGAGAGGTGTTTGTAGAGGTTTCTAAGGAACCTTCTATCTGGAACAGGGCTGTCATATACAACAAGCAGCTTACAGTGATTCAGAAGGCTATACGCCAGTCTCCATTGTTTGATAAGTTGTTTTCTGGGATGGACAAAGACCGTCATGGTAACTTGGCTGTCAACATGGATGATCTGGTAGCACTTAAGTGTAATGCTGTCAACATGGTTAAATTCAATTCATATAGGTCTAATGCCGCTGCTACTACTGTCATGCGAAAAGTTTTGGGTAACTCTTCACGTCACAGTGATGAATACTTGACTGCTGCACAACAGATCAATGTATACCTGAGAGATACAAACAGTAAGCCAATGGCTCGTGTCAAGCACTTTGTGTTTGAGAATGATTTCCCATTGACAATTGTGATTGAATCATATACTGATGAGTTGTTGACTGCCAGTGACAAGGTTGCAGTAGCTAAGGCATTGCGTATGCCAGTAGGACACATTAACTTGTTGTCTGAGTTGGAAGCACCTAAGAACACTGCACAATCGGGTGAGCGTGACTACACCGCACCTAAAGCATACCAGTGGAGTTCTAGGGAGGACAATTCATGTTCACGAAAGTGGGATAGGTTGTACGATGATATCAATGATATTGGTGCTGCTGTCTGGGTCGAAATGGACCGACACGATGTCAAGTGGTGTGAGGATTCGTCAATGATGTTTAGTGCTGCTGGGGCTGGACAGTTGGGCTACGATGTGATAGCTGTCAATGGTCGTACTGCACGACGAATTGAAGCTGGCAAGATTGGTGCTGATCTGGTAAGTGTTAAAGATGCTGCTGATGAGGTACGGGCTGAGATCAAGGATAAGACTTCACTGTTTATCAAGTACGCTCGTGATCGTGCATTTGTATCCGAAATGAACAACAGTTCAGTGATTATGACATTGGCACAGAAGGGTATGTTACCTAAACTGGAAAAGCAGCTTGTTAACATGCATAGTAAGAACCAGACTATGGCTATCACACTGGAAGATCATACATGGATTCGTAGGCATTTGGATGGTATTAGTGGGGCATCTGAGAAGGGTGTTAAACGTGCCAAGCATGTAAGGGAAGGTATCATGTTAGAGTTCCCTATGCTCAAGTACATAGCTGGAAGGCATGGGGCATTGTTGGAAGATGATGTACTGGCAGACGTTATGATCTACATTGAAGATAAAAAGAACAAAGTAGGGCTTGACAGCCCTGCCTAGTTTTGATAAAATCATTGGCATCCCAAAAGGGATAACCTAAAATAACTTGGAGAGTATGAAATGTTTCCATATCAAATATCAGACCGAGGGGTTACAGTCTTTATAGACAGTAAGCCTCGCCAGTTTGCAGTAACCCACAGTCAGTACCAACTGATTGTAGACGCGATACACGCGGGTGACGAGCAAGCAGTAAGAACACACACCGATGTTGCAGAGTCTATTACCCTGCGTACAGAAGGTCGTGTTAAGATAGTAAACGATTGTATCTATATCAATGAGAAGCAGATTCAGGGCACCATTGTTGACCGTATCCTTGCCATGATAGCTATGAAGTCAGTAGCGGTACAGGGTCTAATCCGTTTCCTTGATCGAACCTATGACAACTGTTCAAAGGCTACCATTGATAATCTGTTTGATTTCATTGAAGCTAATGACCAGCCTATCACACCAGATGGTTGTTTCCTTGCATACAAGTATGTCAATGAAAACTTCACTGACTGTTATTCGGGCAAGATTGATAACAGCGTTGGTGCTAAGCCACGTATGCCACGTAACGAAGTTGACGATGATCGAACATCAACATGTTCAACTGGACTGCACGTATGTTCACTTGCTTATCTTGGTTCTGGTGTGGGTGATCGACCTATCATCGTTGTCAAGGTAGCACCAGAAGATGTTGTATCTGTACCTGTAGAATATGGTATGGCTAAGATGCGTACTGAGGGCTACGAAGTAGTTGACGTGCTTGACTTCAATAATGGTGAGAGAATCAAGCCTTGGTTTGATGATCAATACGAGACCCCAGAAGTTGATGAAGCTGAGCCAGTCGATGATTTAGATGATGATGTTATCGTTGATGCCATTAATGACGTTAATACTGATAATGTATTCCAGAAGGAGTGGTCACTCAAATCTATCAAGGCATCCCTTGTAGCTATTGGTCCTAACCGTGACGCTCTGCAAGCCTATCTCGAAACATTGGATAATGAGCTTGACGATGAGCTTCAGGACTGGTCATTCCTTACCAATGATGATATGTCAGTAGGTGGTGTACAAGTTTGGGTTAGCAGTGATGCAGTCGAAGGTCCAGATATTGTTGTCTACTTTGAAGATGATGCAGATGAACCTGAGCCAGTCGATGATAGCCCAACTCCCCCTGTCACTACTAAAGTGAGAGGCAATGCTAAGTTGAGTGCTGATCAGGTACGTGATATCAAGAGTCTGAAGGATGAATGGGCTGCTGGTAACATAACCTTAACAGCGATTGGTGCCAAGTTTGGTGTCCACCGTGAACAGATTGCCCGTATCTTTAGAGGGGATACGTGGAAACATATTACCTAAGTGCCTCCAAGTGCTAGGTAGGGCTCCTTCGGGAGCCCTTTTTATTTCCCTTGACAAAGTTGATTATTAGTATACAATCTACGCATCACTTGGAGAAACGATATGAGTAAATTTTTTGTAGTAGTAAACAGAGACGGTAAAGTAGATAGTGTTGAATTGTTTGATGAACAGGAAGCACAAGAGCTGGCGTTCACTAAACAGTGTACTGACCGGGGTGTAGAGCCTGATGATGGAACATTCATGGATGGATTCATGGAACTGGAAGAAGGTACTACCATTTGCATGGGTATAACAGACACCAAAAATCCAACCCAAGAGAATGATATTAAAGAGGTGTGGGATACCTTCCATGCTGGTGGTCCCTTTGCACACAACATGATATCTCTTAAACTGGGTATGATAGAGAAAGCCCATGGTAAGATGGTAGCACGAGCTGTGTATGCTGACCTGATTGAAGAGGGATACTAACCATGGAATACATTAACAGCGATGAGTTCTTAACCATGGTCTGGATGATAGGGATGGGGACTAGCACCATCGTGGCAATAGTCTGTGTTATCTTTACTGACATGTCTATTATTAATGCTATTAGTATCTTAATGGCTGGTGTGTTCACACACTACATCATATGCCTAGCAGTTATATTTGTTATGGGAGGTGTGATGATAGGTACGTTATACGGTGCATTCTGGTTGCTCAGGTCAATACGTAAGATCATTCCATTTAAACCAATTAGGTTATCATAATGAACAAACTGCATAAGACGTTTAAGGTAATCAAGTTCACCGGGCCGTATGGCAAGTTAAAAACACTGGGGTTTGAATTCCAGAGGTTGTTTGCTGGTAACTATATGCAGTGGCACCATGATGAATCAGATATACGTATCTGGAAAAGGGGTGCCGACCTTACTATCAATTGCATACAAAACAATGAAGGTGACTTGCTACAGTGGATCATTGACAAGGTTACAATAACCGGGTATGGTGCTAGAAGTAATGACGATGATGATTTACGGTTCCGGGTGTATAAGAACATCCAGACGCATGAAATAACCTTACACGATACAGAGTATATGGCTGAGAAAAAGGCTAGTATGGTCATGTACACTGAACAACAGTTGATTACACATAACATATGGCAGGTAGAGTACATGTCTGCTCAAACAATATACATGTTACGTGAGTTACATAGCCGTGGTTGGATTGAGATTAAAGAAGAGACTGGTACAGTACTGGTCCCTGTAATTGAAGACCCAATTCATGTTGACGACTTGGATTAATAATGATACACTGCACCCATCAAAACGGAGACACATAATGGCATGGGATGAGCCCGGTAACAATTACAAACCAGAGAAGCGTAGTGATCATAGCCATTTGGGTATTGTCATTGTAGCTTGCTTTATATCCCTGTGCATGTATATGCTAGGTAAGCATGACGGTGTATCTGACACCTTAATATCAAATCCTACAGCCTGCCAAACGATTGAGAACTTAGAAGACAACTAAATACCTGTATGGATGATAATATAGGTGGGGGCATCCTTATTGCCTCGGAAGAAGAATTGGATGACCTATTTGATAGATTACCATCAGAAGCATTCGATATACATATGATACCGGGTGATAACATCAAGACAGGATGTTATGGCCTTTTTCTCGTTGCATTAGACCAATGTAAAGACCCTGTAGAGAAAGCCAGCCTTGAAGAAGCTACTACAGCTATCGACAAGATTGAGGAGTGTATTGTATCCGGGGCACTCACATTGTATTACCATAAAGTGAATATTGACTACGCGGGCATTCTAAGTCTTGCTGACGTTATGATATTCTTAGCAGATGAGTTACCCGGTAAACATGTAGAGGAACTGTCTGACAGTACAATGGTAAATATAGATCAACATATATCAGACATTCTAGGCATCTCACAATTGGAAGCAGCATCTTCTATCTTTGAGGTAATAGGATTCAACCCGGTAGAGGTACAACAGTATGACGGACCAAAACAAACCGAACTCGACTTCGGGTGAGCTTCCAGAACCAGTAACAGAGTTCACGCTATGTGATAACTTCATACGGCAATACAAGAAGTTTAAGTTGGGCATGCTTGAGGGTGAGTTCTTTACTATACGAGAGCAGCAGGCATTAACAGCGTCGTGCATTGGCACCCCGGATGTAATGCAGGCATTCCTTGCTAACACTGTTCACATAGTAACAGAGAAAGCTAAGGAAGAGTTCCCGGTACAAGAAGAGCTGATGGAGTGTGTTGCATACTTTAACTCAGCTATCTATGGTGTTATCTTTCATGTGGTTGTACCGCTGTTGAAGCTTCCAGAAGAGCAGAAGATTGCTCTACGGGAGAATTACATGAGGAAGATAGAAGAAGCAAAAAAGGGAACCGAGGCTCCCTTTGATGGTTTAGATTTTGATATGCCGAACATAATGCCCGGTAACCCGGACACTACGCCGAACGCCTCATAAACTCCTGAACCTTAGCCCGGTTAGCCCATGTGTCAAACGACCATACCATCTTATAATCAAATAACAAGCTTATAATTTAGTAAATTATAACTGGACATCCTCTAAATTATAAGGTACACTAGGTTGGTAGGTTGGAGTTATAGGGTGTGTTAATGTCATACAATGTGATAAAATATCATGTTATTTTATCCACTTATCGGTAAACAGCGGGCACAAAAAAGCCCGGACGGGTATATTATAACTAGTCCGGGCCGTTTTATACCTTAACGGGTATTAACTGTTACCCAACTTCATGTCATCTCTAAATGCTTGTTGCTCATCTGGAGTTGACTCTGGTATGTTAACCCGGAGTATTGCGGGTGGTTCAACTGGTATATTAATTAGTGCATGTACCACGCCAATTGGTGTAACCACGGGTGTGAGATTCGATGCGTCAATCACCCGTTGTGTTTCAGCAGCTCGTGCTGCTTCGATCTCAACCTTTGTGCGTCGTGTCGTCTTCTTCGCTACATAAGCAACCGGGTTGGCCACTCCAGCCTTTTCCATTCTATCAGCAAGCGTCTTAGCACAGATGGCTGGGAATAGTGTGTCTTCCCTATGCTTCTTAGCGTCTGTTGCTTCCTTCTTCTTGATAGCAGCTCTTCCTATTGCTGCCAGTTGATATACATCATTCCATTGCTCTTCAGTTAGGTTTTCGAGGACCCGTGTGAGCCCACGTCCCCTAGCCGTCGGTGCGGTGTCATGAAGGATGTCCACTATTGGGGTTGTGCCCCTAGGGATGCCTGCCACAAATCTTCCATAGAATAGTTCTGGGATGTTCAGTTTAGTTAGTTTATTACGTACTTTGGTCATTTAATAGTCTCCTCTATTGTTAAACCGTGACACTAGGTAGTGTTTTCAACTTTTATTATAACATAAATCTTTTAATAAAACAAGTGATTACCGATATGGCCGACTAGTTGTAAATCATCGGCCCAATATGGTTCTACATAATCCGCGTGATAATACAATGCATATTCAATTTCTAGCATGTACTTGGGGTCTTTGAGTATTGTAGTGGCCACATACATAGCAGCTCCGAAGGCTTGACCATCTATAGGGTCATCCGGTAGACGGTCACAAAACCAACTGAAATTACATTTATGTTTAATTGGCATCTCTTTAGACCATTCAGAGTAAACTCCCTGTTTGACTACACCACATATTGTATTGGGGTAGTTGAAATGGTTAACCCGGTGCATAACAACTTCAGCAACAGCAAATTGTCCTTCTGGGTCCTCACCACGTGCTTCGAAGTAAACATTAAGAGCTAAGCAATGTAGCTCCTTATCTGGCACGGGATATGAGATGTTCCACTGTCTGAAAGGTTGTGAATCACCCACCGGGATGTCAATATCATATGAAATGAACTCTACCGGGTGCTCCAATACAGAAGCCCCGGTGAGTATTAACATCATAAATATTACAGCTACGATTTTATTCATAAGATTATTTATAGTTACAATGGGCTCATTTTATCAAACTGGTGATTATATGTCAAGCAGCCCGGACATGGTTGTGTGGGAATAGCTCTTCACCAGTTCTAGTGATGGTGAAGGTTTTGTACTCACCGTTTTGAAACCTCTTGTGTTGAATAGGACCCACGACGCACTCTGTACCAGCATCGCTGATGTACAACTGCTTGACAGAAGGTCTTCTTCTTCGAGATTTAGTTAGTGGCATTGAATGGCACCGTTCGCCATTACATCCAAGTTGTTTAGCTATACGTACCCATACTGGCCCATGCTTATTACCTTCCGTTCTACCATACACAAACCGCGTCACAATATGAGCTACTTCATGAGGGATGGTATCGAGGTACATGTCATTCCAATCCATTCCAATGGCTTCAACACTGAACTCAAGGTTCCATGTCTTTATTTGGGATGTTTCCTCTTTTGAATAACCAACCCATCGTGCACGTCCAGCCGTTCTACCTTTAGGATAGAATACAATAGGGATGTCAGAGGGGTGAAGGTCGAAGTCTGGGTATAAAGCTCGTGCTTGTGCTAAGCAGTCTCGTACACCCTCAAGGAACTCTTGTTTCCTTGGGAAGTTACCTTTATGAATATTTCGCTTTCGTAGAATAGTCATAATCACATCTCATGCCGAATGAAATGTGATTATAACACAGTTTGATTATAAGATCAAGGTAGATATACAAATGCTTGTATAACAATAAGACCAAACCCGATTACTGTGATCGCTACTGTAGCAGCGAATGCCGACGTACCATCATGTGTGGAATGAGCCATTTCCGCAGCATTCATAAACACCCGGCCAATTTCCTTACCCTTGACATCGTAATTGATTTCTTTCGTCTTAATCATCTTGTTCATACGGAAGATAATCCATAGACTCATCGGTATCATGAAGAAGAAGCCTACAACGAATGTAACTATGTCTGCACCAAAGAAGTGATAGACTGTCATAAACATGACGAGCTTACCTACCCCGGTCCCGGCAAAGTTATTAACCTCTACACCTAGTTCACGAGCTGCTGCACCAATAGACTGAGCTATAGCTTGTCCTACTTGTGCATACTTGTTAACCAAGTCCGGGTTCTCAATGACATCCTTAAGAACATCCCCGGTAATTGATGGGCCAGTTGCATTATCGAGTTTCATTTGAGCTTTCTGTGCTTCGAGTGTTGCTTTTTGTGTAGCAGTTAACCCGCTGGTTGAAACGTCAGCCATTGTGGGTAGTGTGAACATCAATATTAAAACCATTACTAAGTATTTCATTTTGCTCTCCAAGTTTGTGAGCTTATAATTTATACTAGGTTTGATTAAATGTCAAGAGTTAATTGAAGGTTTATGCCACCAGCCACTGTCCACACTTTCCCTGTAGTATCCAACATCATTACGAAGAGTATCTTCCATACGACGTTTACTGACCGGGTTAGCTGTTACGAGAGTAATGTGGTCTGGTAGGCAATCGTTGTCTCGTGCCCAGTTGAGAATTTCCCAACCATCAATTGATCCATAACCTAGATCATTGTCTAACCAGAGATGTGTTACCGGGTTATGTTCTAAAGCAGCAACACCATGATAGGATGTGCGGGCGGTGATGTCAAACTTAATATCTGTCACCCCACACATCTCTTCGTTGCGTATGTCATCAATCAGTAAGTGGAACTCGTCAGTCATTTATCGTTACCTGTGTATCAAACCAATCAGAACCACAAGCGTCGGTAAAATCATCACCTTCAGCCGGGTTAGTTAGATCAGCTATGCGTTTCATAAGACCCGCAAGGAACTCTTCATTGGTAACTTCATTTTCGTTATCGTGATGAACAGTGAATGCAAGTGTAGCTACTGAATTGTATTTAGTCATTTAGCTTTCCCCTGTTACAGATTCGATTGTGATTTCGAGTTGGTGATCCATATCAAGAATAGTTTCTACATCACACCCGGTTAAATCACCACCGTTGAGGACGTAGAACTGTATAGGTTGTTTGGGATCATGTTCTGATAAGCGGGCCTGTAACTCACCCACTGTTAAAGTATAGTTTCCATTAGCCATAAGCTTCTCCAAGTTGAGGAGTGATTATTACATAGTGGGGTGGGGTTGTCAAGAAAAGAAAGTCCGGGGTTACGTTCAACAGATGAGGATCAATTGTTCCCCCGGATTAACTTTATAGGTAAGTGCACTGGCGAGATTCTTCCCCTATCGTTGGTGCGGCAACGCTACCCTAGAGTAGTAACAGGCTTAACCATCCAACCTGACAGGTACTGTCTAACCGTATCGTGCTTCGCAGGCAATCTATGAAACTCCCTCCACACAATACTGTATCACTAACAGTCTCACACATTTTCGGTGTGGGTATTGCTCTACTCGCGGTCATCTGTGTGTTAACGACGAGAGCACCCGGCTATATGTACGCTTTCATTTTTACGGGTGAGGGTGCTACAACCACTGCCCATTCTTAACGTCCCTTTCGGGCTCTAAGAATTCTTTAAAACATGTAGGGGTACTAATGAGGTTCGACCCCCATTAACTTGAATGTATCTTATTCAGCTTCAAGCCGCTCATTCTAAATTATAATGCAATACAATCTAGAAACCTTCGCCCCATTCATGTCAGTATATGCATTACTGCCATGAACTTACAATCCCAAATGAGTGGGTAGGATTCGAACCTACATCTTACGGTGAAAAGCCGCTTCATTTCCGTCCTTACATATAACCTTGTACTTTCTGCGCTGGTTACACTTTTGCAAGTCTCGTTATGATACCACTCAAAACTTTAAATTAGTGTTAAGCTGCCCCCCTTAAAACCGGCTCTTAACTCTCCCCAACCATACATGGGGCTTACCTCAACGGTGGGAGCGTCCCTGTTCCGAACATATACGTACTACGCACAACTGTTCGTACTAAGTTAACCCTTCACCAAATTCGTTATGCTAATTGTAACCCAGCTAATTCATCTTTGCAAGCACTTTCTGTCTCATGTAGATGTTTAATCCGTGATTCCAATTTCTCAATGTTCCTAGTATCTATGTTTACCTGACGTTTGTCAAGTATTTTTTGAATATATAGTTAGTTGTCAATACTAAACCCCTCATCGGCAATTAGATCATCACCTAGTAATAACTGTATACGTACTTCCTTATGACTGCCATAGTCACTGTCTGTAACATCTAGGCTTAGGTGGGTTAAGATATAATCCTTAATAGCATCTCTTAGATCATCATCAGGTGTCATGTTATACCCCTCTATTAACGGGTGCGTTAGCATTAATGATTACTAGTGTAGGTTAAGTAGTGCCCGTTGTCTATCACTCAATGAATCAATAACCTCTTGACGTTCTTTATCAAGGTTTTCTTTAGCTTCCCGTTCTTCATCCCATATCTGATGAGTTTCCCACCAATCAGCCAGTGCCCGTGATTTCTTCTTTCGACCATCATACATGATAGCATGCACGTCGTGTACTGACTCGGTTTGAATGGTGTTACATAGTAGTGCGGTGAATTCATCACACTTATCTTCATCACCATAATAGTTATCAGCAGCAGCTTTAACTTCTGCCGGGATAACGAGTTTTAGTGCTGTACATAGATACAGCAGATGTTGAGCTACTGCCTTTGATTCAGCTTCGCGGGCTCGTGGTTCCATATGTTGACTGTTACAAGGCATATAATGCTCCGGGTAAATTTGTAAGGTCCGTACTATAGCAGATTAAAAGATTATGTCAAGTATTAAGTGCCCAACACCATACTACTTATGGTATGGAACTATTAGTTTCAGTGCACCTTCACTAATAGCATGCCTACCGCTGCCGGGATACGTACACATTAACATATAAATAGTGCAAGTCAAGTAGAATTAAAGTTTATTTAATGTTTGACTTTTGATTATTAGTTGGTATAATCTTCGGCATACACACTAACACTGGAAACGAACATGGCAAAGCGAAACTTACTAACAGTAGCAAACGCTAAAACTACTAAAGGCGAAAAGCTTGGAGTACTCACTGGTATACTGTATCTTGCACCGGCTATGATATCTGGTCGCCAAGTATGCCCTAAAGCTAGTACAGGATGCAAGGCTGTTTGTCTTTATAGTGCTGGTCGGGGTCGCTTCACTAATACCCAAACTGCCAGAATATCTAAAACTAACCTGTTTTTTGATAACAGAACCGAGTTTATGGATATCTTAGCAGATAACATTGCTGCTATTGTCCGTAAGGCTAAACGTGAAGGTCTTACACCGGCTGTAAGGTTAAACGGGACTAGCGATATAGCATGGGAGAAAATCAGCGTAGTGGTCAATGGAGAGCGTTTCAGGAATGTTATGGTAGCCTTCCCAGACGTACAATTTTATGACTACACTAAGATAGCTGGTAGAAAGGCTGCAATAGCATTGCCTAATTATCACCTTACATTCTCATTAGCAGAAGATAATGATGCTGAGGCATTTCAGGCTATTCGTGAAGGCTACAATCTAGCTGTAGTAATGAACCTGAAAAAAGGTGATGATAAGCCTAGTACATGGGCTGGTTATCCTGTAGTTGATGGTGATGTATCAGACGTTAGATTCTTTGACCCTAAAGGTGGTCACGTTGTAGCCCTAACTGCTAAAGGTGAAGCTATAAAGGATACTAGCGGGTTCGTTCGAGACTCGCTTGTTAACGTCAATGTCTATGATAAGATCATTGCAAGGGTTGCATAATAACCCTTGCAATTTGATTATTAGATGGTATACTTGCCTTGCACGGTTCATAGTGACTGGCAGGTAGCAGAATTTGGTAACGGTGAAGAAGCCGTGGATATTTCCGAAATAAAAGATTGACTCTAAATTATAAGGTGTTATACTAACACCATAACGATCAATGGCCCCTGAAGACCACCATATCTTCTGAATGCCTACTCTTGAACTCAGCATGACCATGGTAGCATTGGGGTGCGGGTAGGCAATAGTTCTCCGAATAGGGGAGCGGGGCAACCCAAATTATTTTCCATTAAGGCTTGACTAATAATCAAAACCTTGTATACTGAACCCACATTAACAGCAACCTTGGCAGATAGGAGCAATATTGAAAATGGTGTAAAGTAAACCCTTAGATTGTGTTGAGAGCATGACAGCACAATCAAGAAGCCTACAGGCGTATCCAACGTTGGTTTGTAGGAATGGGGTACAGGAGCAGCGGGGCATCCTCATTGGAGGTCGAAAGGGCGAACAGGTTAGGTATCGCTAGAGACCATTGATGATGAAGGGTGAAGCCTAGAAGA
>Ga0164313_10002471_pt1 | contig 16563 bp, 18 predicted proteins | sample GuaBasSedimGuay4_FD_113735 | JGI IMG/M metagenome (GOLD analysis project Ga0164313, IMG submission 113735) | Subseafloor sediment microbial communities from Guaymas Basin, Gulf of California, Mexico - Guay4, Core 4569-4, 0-3 cm | ecosystem: Environmental > Aquatic > Marine > Hydrothermal vents...
AGGACTTCTAGTTTTAAAAGTTAGATTTGTGGCGGTTGGAGCAGGAGAATCGTCAACCGGACTCACTATTCTGGCTTGCGAATTACTGTCTTCCATACTTACCGAGCCAACGATACCATAGTCAGAAGTCCCAATGTTTACAGAAAAGTTCACTCGGTATACACCATTACCCATATCGGTAATGCTTGACACATTACTTTGTCTCTGAATAGTATTATTCACACCATTGAATCTAGCCCATGCAAAAAGCTCTCCACCTACCACACCAGTTATAGCATTACCACCAGCAGTTGAACCATCACCTAAATACAATCTTCTTTCGTCCGTGGTAACAATTATTTCACCTTCGTCCGGTGTTATACCTGTTCTATTAGCTTCAGTTCCACGTTTTATTTTTAATACGCCCATTATAACCTCTTATTCCTTTAATTATTATAGATATGCTGCATCAGTTAATACTAACTTTAATGCTGGTTCATCAACAGCAGCATCTATGTCAACTTGTACAATAGCATCTGAATCACGAATGACTTGTCTATCTATTTCAGCTTGTGTTGATTCAGAAGGAATCGTCGCTTTAATGTCTAACGGTTTGAAAAGTTCATCCCTCGCTTCACGTCTAATATCATGCGCTACAACTTTTGCTTTAGGCATATCCGTTTTAACTTTTTCCGGTGCAACAGAAACATCGTGTTCCCAAGCAACCCTAAAGGTTTTGTCTGTAGGTATATCGGAATCATCTACGATTTCATAAGTTGTTGCAGCAGGGACATCGTTAACAGCATCATTAACGTCACCAGATGGCATAATTATAGCCAGAATACCGCTCGGTTGTTGATATAATATTTTACTCATTTAATGTCCTTGTGTTAATGCTATTTACTTATATTTATAATTTCTCCCTCTATCGCTTTCATCATAGAACAATGTTCTTCAACCATATTAAACTGTTTCATATCTTTAATGGTTTTATAACAACCATTACAAATTTGAAACAGTGAACACGAGAAACAATCAGTCTTCAAACTTGCTAAATTTACATCACTACTTAATGGTGTGATTAATTTGCCAGACATTTCATCTTCAAAGTCTATCGTATGACCTTCCCGATCATCAGCAATGGAACCACAACTATAATACTCTTCACCACCAGCAGGATTAAACGCTCGTATATTACTATCACAGCCACGATTTTGTGGACAAGTAGTGTTCCCACTCCCTAAGCGGTTTAAGAGCTGTTTGCTATTGTATTCATAGTCAGATAAGCCTAATCGTATTATCTCTAAATAGACTTGATATATCTTTGCTAGTATTAACGGTTTCGACTGTCTCCCACTAGCCATAGAATAGTTCAATTTACATTCCACACCCATCTTCCATGCTAGAAAAACATTGTCGATACATCCTTCATAGTTTTCTTCGTTAACCACTGATATAAAATCAGGTCGATAACCAACAAGTTTAAGAAATAAATCTGAAACTTTCCAGAACATTTCCACAGTGTATGGAACATTTGGGGCTATTGTTCTAGTGTTCCCATAGTTGAATGATGTTGTTACTCCCACGCGACGATGCTTAAACAACTTTACCCATTTATCAGGATTGTTGTAAAAGTTCCAAAGGTTTGATGTGAATGAAAGGGTGGCAGGGGATTTAATGTCGTCTAAATGTTCCAACAGTTCCCAATAATACGACGGTTGCACCATTAATGGCTCTCCACCATTAATGATAATCGCATTCGTTTCTGGGAATCGTTTTAAAAATTGTTTGACATAATCTAGGTCTAAAGAATCTCTTTTGTTATCTGAGATAGAACTAGATGAACAGAAGGTACACGACCAATCGCATATCTCCGTTATTTTTAGGATTAACTCAATTTTAACTCACCACTATTTTGTTACTTGAAAGACCCTTTTACCTAAAGGAGTTTGTTCCAATTGTTTGTAATTATAACCATGCTTCAACATCATAGATTTTTTGTTCCCACCTAATTCGGTGATCGAAAAACCTACATTGTTTCTACCATTAACAATAAACTTTCTACCTTGTGCTACAACTAAATCACCTTTAACTGGCTCATTATCAGAAGAAGCGGTTCCGGCTTGTTTAACGCGGTCAGCATCCATTTTACCTCGAAAGTCATTCGCTTGCTTATTGTAGTCTAATTTATTTTGACGTTCATCTTGGTGTTGTCTTACCAACTCTAAATCAGAAACATCTACTTCGTTTAAGTAATCTTTGAAAGTTAAATCAGTTATCATTGTTATAATCCTATACAGTGTTACTATATTTATCAATTATAACAGATTTGCTTTCAACATTACAGTTTTAGGCAGAAAACAATCAACAATATCATTATTCTCCATATATGTCAACACGTTTCTGCTAACACACGATGATAACAGTGCGCAATCTTTACAGTCTGTATACTCAGCATAATGATACTGTTCTAACGTTATGTATTCGTTCAACTTCGAAACATCCTCTACTGTTAAACCGTCTACAGGTATCTTAATCTTCTCCGAGTTATCGAAGATGTAATCATAGATGTATGGGTTGATAAAAATATTACCGTTTTTAAACGTTAACGTTAGGTATGTGTTGCCGCCAAAATAAGGGTCGATCATATTAAACAACATATCTTTAATGTTCACATCGTCGTATATTTTCTCTAACCTATCTCTCCAATTAGTTAAAGCATCCACGATTAAAGACTTCTTATGCGCCCGAAAGAATGAAGGGTTCATTCTAAAATGGGAATTGTATCTATCGTTCACTTCCTTTGATAGTTTAGCAATGTCAACACCGTTAAACATTTCACTAGAATGAATGTTATAAACGAAAATAATGTTTACATCGGTCAACTGTGCTAAATTCGTTTCCAATCTATTAATGTATTCTTTATCTTGGTTTAGAAATTTCTCAATGTCTAATACTACAAACATTTCATAGTAAATATCAGCCGGATAATTTTCACGGATAAAGCTCATGACGTTATTGACGTGGGACGGTTCCGACAGTAGAGTACTATTAAAAGTTAAAGCGTGAAACGTGTCAAAGAGTGATATGAATGCAGGATTGCTTAATATAGCCATCGTATTAGACGCGCCAAACATATCGGTTGGGGATAATACAAGCTCGTTTAATTCGTATTTGTCGTCAAATTGTGTTATAAATTTATTAAGGTCTAACAGTTCTTTATCGGTAAAAGTATTTCTACGCTTAACAAAACATCCTTCACAATTAAATTCACAGCTATCTAAAAATTCAGCATTAATGCTTACGGTAATTCTATTACAGTCCGATAATGATTTACTGTTCGTGGCGTTCCTACGTTCTTCAATAGTAACACCGTTATTAATTATCATACAGTTCGATACTTTTCCTAGATAATAAACACTGCTTAATATCGTTAGCTTGCATGTATTGTAGAATAAGTTTTGAAACGCACGAGGCTACATGTTGACAGTCTTCACAGTCGTCAGTTTCTTCCATGTATTGAAATTGAGAAATATTGGCATTAAATTCAAATTCGCTAATATCGTTCATTGTATAAAAATCGTTAGACTTTTTAATAGCGAACTCAGGTTTTAATGCTACAACGTTTTCATAGATGAAAGGGGTGGAATACAATGTACCGTTTTTAAATGTGAAAGTTCTTTCATTGTTGCCAGCGTGATACTTGTTTGAGATTGTTAAGGTTACATCATTCTTATTTGAGTCGTTAAGACTTCTTTCAAGTATACTGTTCCAACGGTCTAAAGTTTCAACAACTCTTTCTATATTCGCTGAACGCATGAAAGATGGATTGAACTCTAAGATAGTGTCAAATTCTTCTCGTACTAGACGGGTGATAGCAACAATATCAAAGTTTTCCATTTCCTTATCTAAGTCACGTATGTTTAACTGTAAAGCGTAATCAACATCAGCGTTAAATAAATCTAACAGTTTAATCTTTTCTTTTAAATTTTCAATATAACCACGATTCACCTCATGTAATTGTTTTATGTCTACTGGTATTAATACTTCAACCTCTAAACCGTCAAATTGGAAACGGGTATTGAACTCACAAATTTTTCCACATATAACGCTAACATCACTTTGAAGAGTGGATAACAATGTTAGAACAACGTCACCGTTTTTAAAGATTCCAGTAAATCTTTCATCGTTAATAACTTCTATAGAATTATAAGCACCAAAGAAATCGGTGGCTCCTAATATAATTTCATCGAAAGTATACCCACTCTTTCTAAATTCATTAACAACATCGACCAAAGAATCCATATCTTCAGACGTATAAGCACTCTTACGCTTAACAAAGCATCCAGCACAGTCGAACTCACAACCGTTTAAGAACTCAGCGTTAATACGCACTCTAAAGTCCCTAGCGTTAGCAATGCTTTCGCCAAAACATTCAGAGTCGTTCATTATGGCGAAGACATTGTTTATAATCATATTAAGTGTTGAGTGTTTGTGCGCTTGAAAGATTTGTTAAAGGTATTTTAGTGTACAAATCTAGCACGTCTTTAGGGTAAATACAATGTTGTATGTCTTTAGCTTCCATAAAGCTCAAAACATTTCTACCTACACAAGTGCTAAAGTATTCACACATTTGGCATTCATCTGTGATCTCAGCGTAATGATACTGCGCAACGGTTTGTTCTTGTATCTTAGCAAACACGCTTTCCGCACTAGGATTTTCAATTAACAGATCAACATGGGTCATCAATATCTGCTCATATATAAACGGGCTTAGATATAATTCACCTCGACGATAGTTCATAACAATAGTGTTAACACTGTTATGGTGCATGTCAGCAATCGTTACCATTAATTCTTTATAGTTATCAGCGTTAACACTGCCACTTAAAAACGCTTTCCACTGTGCCAAATGTTCGACGATTAAAGATGTATTCCCTGTTCGAAAGAATGACGGTAAGAATTCAATGATACCATCATACTTATCTCTAACGATACGGGTAATCGTATCAAAATAATCAACTAATGTTTGGTCATAGTGAACGTTTACAACAAATGACCAATCCACAATCTTAGTAGTAGAAGTCTTGAAGAAATTAATAGCTTGCATATTCTGTTCAAAATAATCCATATCACCGTTCAATACTTTATCCGGTTCCATAGGTACTAGAAATTCCATAATCATATTGTGACGGAAAAAATCTGGATTGTCTAAAATATTGAAAACGCGTTTAATGGTTTCAAGTTTAGTATTATAAAACATTGCGGTAGTAGTGATACGAGTTTTATCATTTAAACGTAACATAGCTTGAAAGTCTTTGTTACGTAATATTTCTTCTGTGTTACTGGCACTGAAAATATCAGTAGGTGATATAATCACTTCTCTGAATCTTAAACCTTTAGCGGTTAGCTCTTGTGCTAAGGTTAATGCTTTCTTAACATCAGTCGCAACGATTTCATTTTTTCTATTAACAAAGCATCCTGTACAAGCGTGGGCGCATCCGTTTAACAGTTCTAAGTTTATAACAAAATCCATAGCGTCATTGTCGAAGACTGTTTTAACTTCGGACGTGGACATTTTGCGGTATATATCTTCTTCAATCATGATGGAATCCTTTTTTCTTTTATTTATTCAAACTCGATTACTTTAGAAGCGTCACGAAACCATTTCTTAGGTAGCAAACACTTCTTAATCTTTCTATCTTGCATATACGATAACACATTTCTACCGACACATGATGTTATAAAATCGCAGTTATAACACTCTTCACACTCTTCACTGTATCCATATTGCTGTAACACCATATCACATTGTTTAGCATCTAAACCGTCAAGAGTGTATCTATTGCCAGTTTTATCAACCTTAAAGAAGTCCACATCTTGTGGAATCGCTTCGTATAGTAGAGGGGCTACGTACAATTCGTGATTTCTAAAAGAGTATGTATTAAAGGTGAACGAACCAAAGTATACGTCGATCATATTCATAAACACTCTACCGATATTTTCGTCGGTAAGTTGTTGCTCCACCAAAAGCTTATGTAATTCCATATACTTTGTTAAATGGTTAAAACTGCTCCCACGTAGATACGATGGATTAATTCTAATTTTAGAATTGTAATCACGGTTTATTTTTTTGTTTAATTCATCTAAGCTCATAGCGTCGAACATAGATTCAGAGTATACATTTAAAACGAAGAAAACGTTATACATTTCCAACAGTTCTAAGTTCTTATTAAACTTATCAAGATACGCTTTATCACCAGCCAAATATTTCTTATCGTCGATAACTATAAAGATTTCAATTTCTCTATTCTTCTTATCTGATAAGCAGTGTTCTACTAATAACTCTGACTTATGCTTTATATCTTCATAGTCGTTCATTAGTGTTGTGGTGCAAGTGAATGTGAAGTGTGAACATATCTCTTGAAACTTAGGATTTAAAACGAGTCTTTCGAAGTTTGAAGCACTGAAAATATCTGTAGGACCTATGAACAGTTCGTTAATATCATAGTGTCCATTGTCCCACTGGTTAACCAAGTCCAGCAACATATCAATATCGCTTTCGTCGAACTCATTCTTCTTAGATACAAAGCACCCTTCACAGTTATACTCGCAGCCGTTTAAAAGGTCTAAGTTTAAATCCATAGAAATCTGTCTGGAATCTCTTAACGATCTGGAACCGCCCTTATGTTGAGCATAGGAGTTAATTAACTTTCTAGGCATGATACATTTCGCTTACGTTCATCAACAAATTATCAGGGTGGTCTAAGAAATGTTGAATTAACTTATCACCCCCGTATATGAATTCATCATAGTAATGTTCAAAGTAAGACTGCTTATCTAAGGTGAACACCTTATCACCAACGTATGATAATAAGAATTCTGGGAACTGTATCAAGTGTGCAAGGTTTACACCAGCAAAGGGCATTAAACCTTTTCTAACAAATCTTTCGTCCTTTTCAATCTTATCACAAGATACTAATAGGAATAACGGTAATGATCTAATAACTTTGCTTCCAATATACGGAACAGTTTTCAATTCGTCTATATTAAACTCTTCCAATACATCATAGAAATACGGTTCCCCATATTTTTGAAAATATAAAACGTTGGCATGGTGTTTAGCTAGGTTAGTGTTACCTAAGAAATTCTTTGTGGCTATATAATCAGTTAAGAAAACTGCATCGAAGTTATCAATTTTGCAAGATATTTTCAAATGTGAAAGATAGTTCAACATATGTTCGTTAATCATCTTAGACTTCCCAATGTCAAATGTAACGCTCATTGGTGTTCCTTCTGCATTCTGTTCACAAAATGTAGCTATTTCAGACGGTGATAACGGTATAGTAGTTTTAAGTTCTTTCATTTATGTATTTAAAAAATGTATTAATCCAGCATCCCTTAACATCATGGATACCTTCATTGATATAATCCCACTGTGTATAACATCTGAACTTACAACGGTTGTAAAATTCACACGATAAACAGTTGAAGTGTTCTAAGTGTCTTTGCATCTGCGGAGCATTATCTTGATACTCGACAGCTTTCATATGTTTATATGTTTCGAAGTCTTCTGGTTTATAACGTTGCCATTTACAATTGGAAACGCTATCATCAGGAAAAATAGTTATCTTGTTTAACGATAAGCATCCCATAGGGTTTGTTTCGTTATTAACGAGTTCTGAAACGTTTACGATGTTAGGATAGGTGTTGAAAAGGAATTCATAAAACTTTAACATTAAACTATCTTTAGGCGTTAAATCGTTCTCAATGTTATCCGGTATATAATCGTCGATGTATATGGAAAAGTTTTTATAGAGGTATTCAAAGAATTCATCGTCACATTTCATCATATCTTCTATAGATGGTTGTGTTGCGACGATATTAATAGAAGAAATATACTTAGCTAAAAATTTGATGTTATCAAAGTATTTTTTGTTCGTGGGTCTACCAGAAAAATCATATGATACTATTAAAGACGATTTAATCTTTTTAAACGCTAACAAGCTCATAAAGTCCTGAATCTTCTTATAGTCAGAGAATAGAAAATTGGATACCCAGACAATATGTAAATTGTAATCATATCGTCGGGCTAAGATTTTAATTTCTTCAGCAATTTTAAAATAGAACGCTATATAATCATCTTCTAATAAACGATCTTGAAATAGTTCACCGCCAACGATATTTATTTGCATAAACTCAACGGTTCCTCTTCGATCTTTAAAGAACTGTTCGATGATGTCAACTTTCTTTAACATTTCAGATGCTTTTAAGCCTACGACTGATTTTTTGTCGTGGTGGCAGAATGAGCAGTTTATATCACAGTTTTCGAATAGAGTCAGTTCTACTTCTGCAATGTTAGGACGTTTAGATTCTAAAATACTTTTGGTCATCTTATTATCTTCACGGTTATCATAGTAGCCGAAATGTTTTGTATCGTTGTAAACCTTCAGGACGTTTTTCTTGTCCTTATAGATTGACGATACTGGTATGTTGAATTCCATCTAATCATTAAGTATATCATAAACATCGGTTAGGCGATCTAAAGCGTCAACGTTTTCTTCATTGACATTATCTTTCAAATCTAATAAGCGTCTTAGGTTTACCAAATATTGATAGAACATATTATCTTTAGTTGCGAAGAACGAGAAAAGGTTTCTACCTTTGAAATTGTAATTATCATCGTTAAAGTAGTCAGAAAAATACAATTGATCTTCCAGAGGTTTCATAGTTTCTAAGTATGCAACTAGAAAATCTGGAATGTTGTAAAGGTTTAAAAAACAAAAGCCCACCTTTTCTGGCATTTCACCTTCTTCGTTTTGTTCATAGTCGGTAAATTCTTTCGACAGTAGGAACAGTGAAGATGATTCAAACAGTTGACAGAAGAAAGTTATGATTTCCTGATTATTTTCTAGTACTTCTACGCCACATTCAGCGAATGATTTTGTATCATAGAATGGTTTACCGTATTTTCTGAAATAGCAAAGGTTAGCTACAAACAAATCCAACTCTTCTATATTACAAAGGTCTTTAAGATACAAGTATTCCGAAACCAGTTCAGCGTCTATGGTATCGAAGTCGCAAGTAATTTGTAGGTTTGAAAGATAGATTAAGATACTTTTAGGGGTCATGGTTTTTTTAGACTGTTCATAGTCTATAACAAACACACGATCTTTCTCCTTAAAGAAATCAATCATATCAAGAGGTGATAACGGTAAAACTGTTTTTTCTGTCATTCTTATGCCATATAGGATTTTAAAACGAAGTCGTTAAATTTAAGATAGCGACTACTGAAAAAGTTCAAAGCTAATAAACGTTCAAGGTTTACAACAAACAAATCTATGGTAGGACTTTTAAATAGTTCCACAAACATCATCAGTTCATTAAGGTGATCGTCTTCCATAGTATCATCTTCTTTCTCGTATGCCAACGCATATAAGTTAATAATATCATCTAAATCAGTTTGAACGTCAACAATGGAATCGCAAATAAGCTTTTTAAGGAACGTGTTGCTGTTTATAGCCTCTTTAAGCTTAGAATAGGTGCTTATACCAGTAATATCTAAAAAGTCCTCTAGCACGTTATAATTGCTTGTAATGAGTCCTACAATTTTTAACAGTTGACTTTCTATATAACCTGTTAACATTGGCTCTACCATGCTAGTAATTTTCACATTAGCAGCTTTGTCGTTTATAAGTTCGTTATCATACAGAAGCATTATAAATTCTAAAGGAATTTCTGCAACGTTTCTAGCGGTGTATAATTTTCCGGTAGCTTCATAGTCATTATACAGGTCGATCATTTTGATGTAATTTATCTCACGATTTTCCTGAACGAAATCACTAATCTCATATGCTTCTAGGAGGTTCATGATTTGGAAATCTGTAAGATAATCAAATGTTTCGAACAGTTCTTTAAGTGTATACATGAACAAAGCAGCGTAATCGTTTACGTCAGCCACATATATTCTAAGTTTTTCGTGGTTGGCAACCAACTCCCAAAGTTTAGAATAGTCGCCCTCATATTCTTGTTCGATCATATCTTCCAATGAATCGTATCTAAACAGAAAATTGGTATCTTCTGGAAAATAAACATCAGCGAATTCGCCACCGTCTAGTAATATGAATTCACCCTCATGTGGTGCAAATTTATCTATGTGTTTTACGTAGACTTTGTTTTTAATGTTAAACATTTTTTATCTTCTCCCTCTTGAACCGTGGCAATTATTGTGGCAACTGCTATGGCAGTAATAATAATTTGCATAAAGATTACCAGCATTACCAGCTAATGTTCCGTTTAATGTAGATAATATACTTTGATAGTTTGAAAGGTCAACATCGTTTAACGGTTGAATGTTATTAAATGTGGCTGGTGACGGTGCAGCATAGGATGAATCCACGTTTGGTGTACCCGGTGCTATAATTCGTGCGAACCTTGCATATTGATAAACGTTAGAACCGTTTATGTTCTTATAAAATCGAACAGTTCTGACCTGTGCGTATGTCTTCGTAAAGCTCTCTAACATAGCTTGTAGCTGAGGTCCACTGATATTACTCGATGGTAATGAAGCAGTTGTAACCGCTGTAAAATTGTTAAGTGTTATTCTATTTGCAGAACGTGCAACGTCTGTAGCGTTAGCATTCTTTTTGTTGTTGCTCGATACTAACAATGTAGCATTCACATCATTAACAAACTGAACTTTAGTTATACTTGCCATTTTTTATCCTTTATTCCTGTCCTACGAAACCATTTAAAAATTCTTTAAACAATGGTATATCTTTATTATTATTTAGTTCTAGCATCAATGATTTAGGAGCAGGACAAACATCACCTTCCCAAGCTAATTGATGGCAGTCACCGTTACAAGTGTCGTATACTGGACAAGTGTAACAAGCTTGATTCTTTGTATTTTCTGCTATGATATTACACATTCTACCTTCACTATTTAAAAGGTCGAAAATATCATCATAGATCGTGCCAAATGTATTCGTATGGTCATTAGGGCAACCAGCTACAGAACCATTAGCGTTCAACGTTAATACCTTCTGTTCGCACTGTCTGCAACGGCAACCAGCGTGTGTAGCATGAACAACTTCTGTTAATACTGAGTCGAAAAACATATTATCAATTTGTTTATATGTTTCAAATTCTTTGGACTGTTCCCACATTTTTAGAAACCAAGCATCTTGGTCAAAATTGGAAGGTATCAATCCGATAGCGTTTACAGCATTACCATCAGAAGTAATCCTTTCAAAGTTCACATGTTTAACACCTAAAGTTATCATTTTATTAATAATATCAATAGGTTCCATATCAACAACGGTTTGACTGACGCTAACCATCACAGTTATATCGTGTCCTTCGCTTGCCAATTCTTTAACATTGTTTTCCCATAGTGTTTCCATTGTTGAATTAGTCCAACGTATTCCACTATCCCAAGAAGTTCCCCACGATTTCCCACATATATCAGTTAAGATTTTTTTCTTATCGGGTGTTAGCGGAAATGTCAAGTTTGTTTGCACTGACCACCACACACCTTCCCAAAGATTTTTAACTCTATTCCACGTATCAAATATCATTTCGCTTGGAGCTATTAAAGGTTCTCCACCATGAAACGATATGTTACCAACTATGTTTGGATACATTGCGTGAAGTCTATGGAAAAAATCAACTGTAGCTTCTACATCGTACCAACCTTTTTTACCGTTAGTGCCAGAAGTGAAACAATGTTCACAATTTAACTGGCACGTTTCGGTGGTTTTAAGGTAAACCATCATTTCTTGCATTTAATTCCTCGTTATGGAGTATATTGCGCTGGGAATATTTTGTTCCAAGTCGAATTACCCCAAATAAATATTTCTAAAGAAGCTCCTGAACCTGTGACTTTTATATCACCGTTCACTGGAACCGATGGATTAGCGTGGACTAAGTTCCCACCGCCAGTACCGTTTAAAGTAGTAATAGCATCGTCAACAAATTTCTTGTTCGGTATATCGTTAACGTCTGTTACTAGTGTTTCATAGCTGGGAATATCTGAATGAATTGTCCCATCATTTTCGATTTTAAATAGAGGAACATTCCCAATTGTAGTATGGTCGCCCTTTGCTACAAAAAATCCACCGGATGAAGTATTATCTCCATCGACATGAATTAATACACTATCATCAGCAGAAAGTAACATAGCATTAGAAGCCCTCATATCAGGACCATGATCTGTGTTACCTAATCCTTCGTTTAATCTTAATAATCCAAAACGTAATACACCGTCAGTTCTTCCTACAAAACCATTACCGCCCGAATCTGGAAATATAATGTCACCAGATTTTTGAACATAAACTGTTCCTAACGCTGCAATACTATCATCAACAAATTTCTTATTAGGTATATCATTATCGTTAGTTAATAGTGCTTCATAAGCAGCGGTAAAAACATGTAACGTACCATCATTCTCAACAGACAGCAAAGCGGTTTGAGAACCACCCAAATGTGACCCTTTTGTTATAAAAAAATCATCAGTTCCAGTATTATCACCATCAAAATTTATTCCAAATCTTGTACCAGAGGATTGTGACATAGCAGAATCAGCTCTAATATCTGGTGCATCTGATATTTGCCCTTGTCCTTCGTTTAAATATAACGTCCCATTTGTTCCAGCAGCATTAGTAAACCTTAACACACCATCGGTATGCCCTACCGAACCTATTAATCCAGATTCAGAAGATATGGTATCGCCAGCTTTCAAAACATAACGATCTGCAACACTATCAAATGTTCCAGCATTATAAACCATCAACTGATCTGTAACAGTGTCATACCATAACATACCATCAGTAGGTAGTAAAGGTTCTTCTGGTGTACTTTCGAAAGCACTACCGGAACCCACTAAAATCCATTGGAAAATATCTGTAGCTGTATTCGAAACGTTACGATAGATGTATAATTTATCATCAGTTTTGTTAAACCACAATTGACCGATAGTATACGGAGGGAATAACATTGATGGGTCTGGTTCTACAATCGTATATTCAACATTACCTAGTGTTGCCGCTTGATCGTCTGGAAATGCTTCAACAATAATAACAGTTGTAAGATTGCTAGGTTGATCGTATGAACTAGAAACGGTTGTATATGTTCCATTGTTAATACTACCAGTTGAGCCGCCAATGTCGAAAATAAAACCTGATATAAAATCGCTTGTGGTATCACCGAAATAACTTACGAAGTGTGTTCCAACACTACCATTGTTATCAGCGTTTTGTATTGCAGATACTAATGGCATAGCACGTTCAGGGCTTGCGAAGTTTTCTAATAGATGAAGTAAATTTTCATTTAACGCTTCACCATATTTTAAACGACCTGTACCATGTAGTATTAGGCTTGAGTTAGAGTTTGAACCCGTACTTCCGTCAATTTGATTCGGGTTGATAATGAAACCTGGTTCATTAGTATCTGTATAATTTATAGAGTAAACAGTTGCCATATTAGAATCGTCCTTAAAATAACTTTTACTCTATTTATAGATTAAGCTTTTCTATATATCCTTTAATTTTAGTAAGTTGCTCAGGATTGTTCTTCATTTTAGATGACCAGACGTTTTCTGGTATCAAACTTGTTATAATAGACGTTTGTTCACGGTTCAAATTGTCGGACATTAGGAACGCTTTAAAGCCTTTAGTGTTCAACAGTAGCCACGGTGATAAATGTCTTGTCTGTATCAAATGAATATACTCGTTAGGATATAACTTATATAAGACTTCCCTTATGTTACAATTAAAGCTAGTAGCCAAACGGTTTAAGGTTTGTAGCGAAGCGATAGCATTATCTAACGGTTTAGAATTGTCCAAATATTCGATATAAGCCGTATAAACCATTTCACTATCCCAAGTGTTAGGTGTAAGCTTTTTCGAGCATACGAACTGCAAGAACGCGCTTATAGATGGGATATTTCTATCACGTATATAAGTTTCGAAACGCACAAAGCTGTTAAAATAGTTAGAGTCTAAGAAATAGTCAAGCTCATATGATGATGAATGTTTACCCTTCACCCATGTTACGAAATAGTTATACGCTCGTTTACCTTGCATAGTTTTAGCGTATTTTGCACGTTTCATTTCTTTACATGCGTGTTTTTCGAACGCTGAGGCAATCTTAAATTTTTTAAAACAGTAGTCACATTGTTTAATCACGTTTTTTCAATTCCCTTTTGAGGTCAGCAATTTCCTTTTTCTGATAACCTAACTCTTCACACATTAATACAATTTCTTCATTAGTATAGGCGAAAAAATAATCTTTACATATCTTTTTAGCATCACCAGTATACTCGCTTAGAACTTTTAATGCTTTAGGAAAGTTAGAAAGTGGTTTCTTCTTTGTCCATTTGCAACGTTGCTTAGTGGTGGAAGCCGCGCACATTAACTGGAATAACAATTGTTTATGGTTAGATAGTTGGAACACTGCATTGTTTACAACGGTGTTTACTAAGAAAATTTGCAACCCGTCGTCAACACCACACATCCATTGCTGGACTACTAATGGTTGAAACCCTTTAATTTGTTCGTCTGTTAATGTATCCCAAAACTTATAATCTTTTTTGGCTATGTGTTCGAGAGTCTTAAAGACATCTAATTTATATTCCTTTGATGCCATTGACTGTTACCTTTTTATTCGGGACGGAAAATTTACTCTCACAAAATTTACATAATATGTGATCGTCGTTATGTACAAGCATGTGCATAGGATGGACACAACTCGCTATCATTGTGGTTCTTAAATCTTGTATCATATCTAAGATTTCAACACGTTTAACTTGAAGTTCGCGCATTTCTTCTTCGATAGGTTCAAGTGTTGTTAAAATCTTAGTCATTTTTTCGTGCAATCTAGCCCACGCCATACGTTCTTTCTTAGATGAAAAGGTGTTAAGAGCTTCACACTCTTTACGTTTATCCTTTTCGTCCTGTGTTTCATTTTCTGGGACACGATTTTTAGACATTATATTGTACCCAATTCTATAAACAATGCAGCAAGATTTATTTCTCTGATTGCTATGGTGGTATCATTTTTAAGATACTTAGCAATCATAACAATGCCTTGTTCCCACGCTTCCGTTTCTTTGAACTTTTTACATTTGTCTAAATTTTTATACAGAAATTCAAAAACCGATACAATTTCATCATCAGAAACCTGAGCGCATACAATTTCGCGCATACTTTGCCAGTTATTTTTTTCCAGATATTCTAAGATTTTAAACTTATAATCATCACCTTCACCGACGCTGGATGGTTCCAGAAGAACACCATTAACGCAATGTTGTTGGATGGTTTGGATAGTTTTACGAAGATCAGGGTAACACGCATCAACGTATGGCATGATTAAATTCTTATCGAATTCTATTTTTTCATCCATGAGAATTTTGATAACTCTCATAACAGTAGATTTTTTGTCAGGTGCTTTGAAGTCGAATTGATACTGACAACGGGATTTTAACGCTGGGATTATTTTGTGGATATAGTTGCATGTTAAAATGAACTTAGCGTGGTCTACATAATCTTCCAATAGAACACGTAGAGAACCTTGCGCATTAAACGATAAGAAGTCGCACTCTTCCAACTGTACCACACGGTATTTACCGTCAGGGATGCACGATACGAAGTTAACCACTTTGTTACGAATAACTTCAATAGAAGTTTCGTCAGAACAGTTAATTCTTTTAACGTCTGATTCTGCAACACCCAATTCGTGTATCAACACATCAGATAAACTAGTTTTACCTGTTCCCTGAATACCGGAGAACAGCGCATGACCGACCATATCTTCTTCTATGATAGATTCGACTAGTTTTTTCTGCTTATCGTTTTGAAATATATATTCTTTAATGTTAGTAGGTTTGTATTTCTTAACCCACAATTTAGTCGATAAATTTGACATCAACCACAACTCCTTAATGTAAAAAGAGTCATGGTATCACGATTTCTTAGATCATTAAACCGATCTTATAGATTCCATAAGATTTTTTCGTTTAGCGACCTGTTCCGTAGTGGCTTTTATTTCGGGGGATATTTCTATCGGAGCAACAAATTCTTTTATCTCTTCGACTGCTTCTTCAACAGCTTCTTCGATAATTTCAATTTCGTCTTCGACTTCCTCTATAACTTTTTCTACAACAGGTTCTAATTTTATAGGTTCTTTACGTTCCTTTTGTAATTTCCTATCGCTTATAGCGGAGTTTGTTGCCAGCACCAGAACCAATGCTAATGGGTCGAATGCAAACATAATCATAAAGATCATATATTTTATAGCGTTATCAACGTCTTTGTTCATAACTTTTGCTATATAAATGATTGGACCTGTGTGACTTTCCTGCACAATTTTTTGTTTTTGAACTTTAGATAGTTCGGTGCTTATAACGTCTAAGCGTTCTCTAATCTTAGTGAACTCGTCTTTATACATCGTTTGAAGACGTTTACGCCCACTTACATAGTTATTAGGTAGTGCGGCTATGTCGTTGTCCATTTGTTGCTTACGCGCTTCCAGCTTTGTACGTTCGATCTTATAATCATCTACTAGACCGGACATTTCTGCTAAAGG
>Ga0164313_10002472_pt1 | contig 16555 bp, 12 predicted proteins | sample GuaBasSedimGuay4_FD_113735 | JGI IMG/M metagenome (GOLD analysis project Ga0164313, IMG submission 113735) | Subseafloor sediment microbial communities from Guaymas Basin, Gulf of California, Mexico - Guay4, Core 4569-4, 0-3 cm | ecosystem: Environmental > Aquatic > Marine > Hydrothermal vents...
CTGCTTACTGCTTACTGCTTACTGCTTACTGCTTACTGCTTACTGCTTACTGCTTACTGCTTACTGCTTACTGCTTACTGCTTACTGCTTACTGCTTACTGCTTACTGCTGTGCTTTTTCACATCAAAGCCATAAGGGCAATGTCTGCAATTACTTTCACAGCAATAGCCTCGTTTTAAGTGATATTGTTCTGTAAAACATTTATATCCTTCTGGGGTCATATAATAATCACCTTCTTCGAGTTCTATATTCTTTTTAAAGAATGACATTTTACAAAAATAACAAATCTAATATTGAATGGAATAGCTTAAAATAAAAAAAGACCTTTACTTATTAAGCAAAGGTCTTTTATAAAAATTAAATATTAAGGTTTGTTTATTTTTTCTTTTTTGAAACTGTAGGATTTGAATTACTAGATTGGCTTAAAGAAACATCTTCAGATTCTATATTTTCATCATCATCAACATCTTCTTTTTGTGGTAAACTGGATTTATCTATTTTTATATTTTTTGCTTTAGAAGCTTTCAGTTTTTTGGGTTTTTTGTAAAACATTCCACTTTCTTTACTTTGATTGTATAATTGAGGCATTAAATACTTTCCTCTGTCCTCACCTTTATCAAGTACATTGTTCCTTTTTTCGGGACTTTGTTTTAAGTAAGGGTCATTTCTTTCTGCAGTTAATACCCAAGAAACTTTTTTACCTGAGATTCCACCTGCAATAATAAAAGTGTTCGAATTACTAACTTCTTTTTCAACAAAAAGATTTGGCATTGAAGCACCTATTGCTGTTAATTGATAGGAAGCATTTTTGTTAATTGAAGAATAATAATCAGGTAATTGTACGATTGCTCTTCCATTAGCATCAAACAGTATAGTTCCTCTATATATATTTAAAATTTCATTTGATTCAACAGAAAAATGTTTTAAAAATTTGTTAGCTGGATCATTTGGATGATCAATCATAAATGCTTTTGTTCCACTTGCTCCAGAATCACCAGTTGCATAGAGACCATAATGATTACCCCCTCCTGTACTTGTATTTATACCCAAAACGCCGTACTTGCCTCCAGTCCCTTTTATACCAATACCCTTATCATTATCTGGAAATGAATATCCTGAAACTGCAATATGATCATCACTATCAGAACCTGTATATGAAAAATCAGCAACTGTTAGAGTACTAGCAGGGCTGTCATTTTGGTTTTGTCCAAGAATAACAGATCCGTCTCCATGATGTATCGAAAAAATAGCAGGGTCACTATTGCTAGTTCCTTGTACATTGAATTCTGCATTTCTTCCTTCACTACCTTTGTGATTGATTAAAATTCCATGTCCGACTCCATATTGGCTTCCAGCCAAAATAGCTCCTGAAACAGTATTGCTTACAGTAGGCGTATCGGTATCAATAATTGAACGAAAAGAAAAAATATCACCTCCATCTGTAGGAGTTGTATTGTCGTCTACACCAGAAACATAAACTCCAGCACCATCATAAACATCTAAATCAATATATTCACCAGTACCTCCTGATGCAGTTAAATTTGTGTAAATTCCAGTTTTACTGCTAGCTACTTGATTATAAATTCCAGATCCAGTTCCAGTATTAAAAGCAGCGAATGCATATCCTGATCCAGAGTTTTGGGCTTGAACACCAGATCCTGAACTTGAATTAGCTCCATATACGGCAATACCTGAAGAGTTATTATATCCTCTAACACCTTGTCCAGTTCCGTTATTATATCCTCTAACACCCTGACCAGTTGAAGTACTGGTTCCATAAACCCCATAACCTGTTCCTGCATTATTTCCTGCAACCCCGTATCCAGTTCCATTATTATATCCTCTAACACCCTGACCAGTTAAAGTGCTTTTACCGTACACTCCACGTCCGGAGCCACTAGCATCACCTAAAATTGCATAGTTATTTGTTGCAGCTTGAACACTAAACTGATATCCCGCACTTGCTGCTGTTGCACCATAACCAATAGTAACTTGCCCATCATTTTCAACTCTCATTCTGGTGGTATTATTCGTAAATAACTCAAGACTTATATCATCTGTTGTCCCTAAAAAATTAGTGCCAGCTGTAGTCCCTGCATTACCTGTTGTTTTCCAATCACCATTAGAAGATCCAGTACTGATTTTCACCCAAACGGTACCATCGTTTAAGTAAAATCCAGGAACGACATCTCCAGTTGTTGCAGTATTATAAACAATCATTCCAGCTACGTCTGCACTTAATGGAGATGGACTACTTGTGCTTGTAAGTGCTAATCTAGGTAGTAATATTCCGCCAGAAGTGGTAGAAGCATCAACATCTAATAAAGCATCTGAGTTTGGACTTGTTGTACCTATTCCTACTTGGGCGTTAGTTGAACTGCCTATGAAAATTAATAAAAGTAGGTTTAAAAAATAGGCTTTGGAGAGGGGGCTCGTAAACATATTGTTATTTTTGTTAATAAAGTACAAAATTACTGAAAATATCCGATAAAAGCACGAATAAAACGATAAAAAGCATAATAAGTTAACAATGAGGCCTATTCAATCATGCTCTATTAAACTTAAAGTGCTGTAAATTAGAGAGATGGTAAAATTGATAAAAAAGTTGAAAATGTATTTTAAATTAAAGGTAAAAAAGTAAAGTCTTGGTACCTACTCAAAAGTAGTAACAGAAGAAAAAATGTGTATTTTATTTTGCTCTTATTAATTTATTGTTCTCTTTCAAAAATAAGATTGAAACAAATAATATTATTGTTTTAATTATAACGAGGACTATTTTTTGATGTGTTTTCATGGGGCTTGTTTTTAATAAAAAGGTTTTTTAATGAATCTTGATCAATGCCTTTTGTAGGAATATTAAAAAAAAATAGGTTATAGAGTGGGGGCTCATAAATTTTAGTATTGGTTTTAACGATTTAACAGAACAATAATACTAATAATTACGATAAAATCACAATAAAAGCGATTAAAAACATCATAATTTAACAAAATGAGTATATAATGAACTAGCTAATAAAGGTTTTATATCAAATTTTAATTATTTTTTCTAATATTTCTTTTGTTAATATTTACAAAGGAATTTTCGTTTTCCAAGGTATCACCTGTTACAGTATTTACTGATTTTTTACTTGTTTCATTTTTATTTACATCAGCTTTTAATGGTCCAGGTCCTTCTGGGAATCGTACTCCAACATGTTTTGAAATAATTTTTCCGTTACTATCTTTAGTGTCTATTCTGTTGGCAACAAGTTGCCAGGAAAAAGACACATTACTGGTTCCACCTTGTAATTCTTTTACGGTAAAGCCGTCTATAGATTTATTAGTTACATAAATTCCATTACAATCTCCTTCTAAGGTAACATATACTTTTAGAGGATGCTGTGAGTCTACAAAGATCCCATTTTTTAATATTGGGTCAATATCTATTTTAGCAACACCATTTATTAATGTGCCTACTCCAAAATCTTGAAATAGTACTTCTGGAGCTTCTGGAGCAAATAGAGTTCTATGATTTCCTTCTTGATCTTTAATTAAAGTTGAAACAGATCCAGTACCAATAATCTTATAATCAGTAGTATTTCCTCCGCTAGTACCATTATTACCTATTCTATATCTCATTCCTACATAAGCATATGTCTGACTACTGCCATTTTCATTTCCACCGCTAAAATAACCTCCAAAATAACTTTCTCGTGTTCCATGTGGTGCGCCAAATGGTGCTACATTATCAAATCCAGCAAGAATTGCTCTTGCTCTATTAGATTCACTATTGTTAGAATTAGTTGTGGGATCATTATCTCCATCTAATACAAACTCAGCTCCTGCATTTCCATAATTAGCAGAGTTGTCATCTCCATTACCAGCATAACCAAATACCCCTATAGTATCAGCTGATCCAGATATACCAGAACCTCTACTATGGGTTGTAATAGTACCATTATTATTACCAACACCAATTATTCCAGTACCAGTAGATGAAGTAGATTTTCCATAAACTCCCGTATTTCCAGATCCAGCTATTCCAGAACCTGCAGTTAATGTATTTGAAGTTGTTCCAGCATTTCCAATACCAGATATTCCAGTTCCCGTTGCACTCGTTGTTAGTCCGACAACACCAAGAGAACCATTAAAAGTTCCACCAGAACCTGTGAAATTATATAAAGCACCGTTATTTCCAGCTGAAATAAGTGCAGTACCTGAAGTAGTTGTATTATTAACCCCTAAGGCTTTCCCAGAAGAATTAGCTGATCGTGCAAATATTCCGTATCCTGTACCCGAGTTATATCCTCTAACACCCTGTCCACTATTATTATTACCTCCATAAACCCCATAACCTGTAGAAGTATTTACACCATATACACCACGACCTGTAGAATTATTTACTCCATAAACACCATATCCAGTGGATCCAGTATTTCCGTAAACGCCTATACCACCACCAGAGTCTTCACCGTAAACACCTACACCTCCACCGGAGCCATAGCCGTTTATAGCATAATCACCCGAATTTCCCGTAACTGTCAAAAGATCACCAGCAGCAGGTGAAGTCTCATTAATTGCAATGCGACCATCTGTTAATATTCTCATATTCTCTGAACCATTGGTTTTAAAAATTAGATTTTGAGAATCTGATGTACCTATATAATTGGTTCCCGGCGAAGTTCCTGCATTACCTGTTGTTCTCCAGTCGTCACCTTCATAAATCTTTATCCAGTCCGATCCGTCATTAAAGTAAAAACCAGGGATTACGTCGCCTACAGTAGCAGTATTATAAACAATCATTCCTGCAACATCTGTACTTAAAGGAGATGGACTGTTAGTACTTGTAAGAGCTAATCGTGGCAATAAAATTCCTCCTGAAGTAGAAGATGCATCAACATCTAATAAAGCATCCGCATTTGGACTTGTTGTTCCTATACCAACTTGGGCAATAGTCGAAAAACCTAGACAAAAGATAAATAGTAAGCATAATGTGAAGGTTCGATTTGGGGATCTAGTATTCATAATAAGTTCTTTTAGGGCATTAATCAATAACCAATAGTAATAATAAAAACGATGTAAAGCAAATAAAACCGACAAAATACGCATTAAATTAACATAAGAAAGGCAATACTCACAAATTATTACTTAAAAATTGATAATTTTATAATAATTAATGTCTTTATTTTAAAAAAAATGAAATAAAATTTTCTTTATTTTGAAGAAAAATATAGGAATGATAATTAATAGTGAAAAAGTTAAAAATGAGGGTGTTCCTTTGGATTTATTTTCCCTTTCTACATGTTCATTAGAAATAAAAAGAGAAGATCAAATTCATCCTGAAATATCAGGGAATAAATACCGTAAATTAAAGTATAATATTCTTGAAGCCACTAAACAGGGAAAATCTAAACTTCTTACTTTTGGTGGAGCTTATTCAAATCATATAGCTGCTACCGCTGCCGCTGGAAAAGAATTTGGATTTGAAACTATTGGTGTAATTAGGGGTGAAGAACTCATCAACAAGCTTGAAGATAATCCAACTTTATCATTGGCCAAAAAATACGGTATGAAGTTTCACTTTATTAGCAGGGAGCAATATCGACATAAAAATAAACTTGATTTCATTGAAAACTTAAAAGCCTTATTTGGGGATTTTTATTTATTACCGGAAGGTGGAACTAATACATTAGCAGTAAAAGGTTGTGAGGAAATAATCAGTAAACCCGATTCAAGATTCGATTATGTTTGCTCCGCTGTTGGAACAGGAGGGACGCTAGCTGGAATAGTTAGGTCTTCATATTCACATCAGCATATAATTGGCTTTTCTGCATTAAAAGGAACTTTTCAGACTTCAGTAATTAAAGAATACACCACTAAAAGCAATTTTAAAATTATTGATGATTATTGTTTTGGCGGCTACGCTAAAATAGATCTTAAACTAATTCGTTTTATAAATACGTTTAATGAAAAAACTGGAATTCCTTTAGATCCAATTTATACAGGAAAAATGCTTTATGGAATATTTGATCTTATAAAAAAAGGAGAAATAAAAGAGAATAGCAGTATTTTAGCAATCCATACAGGGGGTTTACAGGGAATTGAAGGAATGAACCAACGATTAAATAACAAGAACTTACCTCAAATTAATTATTAATATGGTTTTGAAAATTGTCAAATTACTTTTTATTTTCATTTTACTACTGAGTAGTTGTAAATCAAAAAAGAAAATAGCATCAACTACCAAAATTGAGAAACCAAAGAAAGAACAGGTTATACATAAAAAAGAAAAAAAAGGAAGAGATAAAGTGTCGACTACTAAAATGACACCCATACCTAAACATGCTTCCTATGAAGAAGTCGTAGCAATTTATATCAAAAACTATAGTGAAATCGCCAAAGAAGAAATGATTCAATATGGAATTCCCGCTAGTATCACTTTAGCACAAGGTATTCTAGAAAGTGGAGCGGGTCGTGCTGAACTTAGTAAGAAATCCAATAATCATTTTGGAATCAAATGCCATAGAGAATGGACTGGAGAAAGGGTCTATCATGATGATGATGAATTACAAGAATGTTTTAGAAAATATAAAGATCCAAAGTATTCATTTAGAGACCATTCTTTGTTTTTAACTCAACGAAGCCGCTATCAAAGTCTATTTAAATATAAAAAAGATGATTATAAATCTTGGGCAAAAGGTCTTAAAAAGGCTGGATATGCTACTGATCCAAAATACCCCAATAAATTAATTGCAATTATTGAAAAATATAATTTGGATTCTTTTGATGATGCTGTTTTAAGAAAAAAATCAAAACGAAATAAAAAAAGAAATACTGCTAATATAAAGACGTATATCGTTAAAAAAGGAGACACTTTGTTTGAAATTTCCAATCGCTTCAATATAACTATTGAATCTATAAAGGAGTATAATGGATTGGATTCGGATATTATAGTTATAGGGCAAAAACTCTATTTACACCTTATTAAATAACATTTTATAAAAAAAAGATTGCCTAAAAAGACAATCTTTTAATAAACCTATGTTATTTAAATTAATGCTTTTGTAAGCTTAACCATTTCGAATACTGCTCTTTGCTTACTGTTTTTTTAATAGACGCATCCAAAATAGCATCTAATTTTTTCATCTCAGAATTAATTTTTTCTTTCGTGCTATTTTTATCCTCTATAAGCTTTCTATAATCAACCTCATGAATAACAAATGCTCTATATAGGGTTCTACTTTGCTCCCCACTTAAATCTAATTCATTTGTAAGTTTGTTAACTTGAGCTTTTGCAGCAACTTCAGGTCTGTCCTGATCTTGTGTTAAACTTTGTGCAGAAACACTTTGTACACTAAACACAATTACAAGTACTATTATGGATAATAAATTTTTCATATCTAATAATTTAATTACGAATTTAACAATAATAGATAGTATTTCAATAATTAAGCCAAAAAAAATAATTTTTTAATTAGGACATTTTTTGCTCTGGCGATCCCGATTACTCTGGCGATTCTGATTATTCTTGTTTTTCTTTTGTTTAGCAAAGCCCTTTTCCCATTTGTCATATTGATCTTTGTTTAATATAGATTTCACTTCTTTTTTTAAAGCGATTTTATCATCCAAAGAATTAGCTCTAATTTGATACCTTTCATCATCAGTAAGCTCATTTTTGTTTTTTCTGTTTTGTAACATCTCTTTCCTCTTAATTGAATTTTTAAGATGGATTTTGTTCATTTCCTTTTGCTGATTCTCATTAAGATCTAATAATAAGGTCATTTTTTTTGTTTTAAGATCAGCCATTTGTTCTGGAGTCATGTTGGAGTCATTATTTTTCCAACCATTTTTTTCAGATCTGTTTCCTTGTGCAATCATGGTAAAACTTAATAGTACCATACACAGAATAAATACTTTTTTCATTTTATTTTTATTTATATGTTAATACTGCTTTGACCATATTTAGGTCATTAGGTTTAAAAGGATAATCATTAAATTTGTGTTAATTTTTAAAGGAAAAAAGCCATTCCTATATAATCAGAAAGGCTTTCTATTTAGCTCTGAGCACAAAAAAAAGGGAATCACTAACTGTGATTCCCTTTTAATTAATATCTGATTTATAATTATTCTTTAATGAATTTCAACACTTCATTAGTTCCATTAATTCGTAACAAGTAAGTTCCAAAAGTTAGATTGGAAATATCAATACTGTTATTATTGGTATTGATTAGCTGTACTTTCACCTCTTGACCAAGTAGATTGAAAATAGAAACTTGATATTCTTGACTTATATTAATTAAACTAATAGTATTCTTAGCAGGGTTTGGATATAATGAAATAACAGCATCATCTACATCATTAACACCTAAAGTACTACATGATTCAGGAGCGGTACCAGTATTAACATCATCAAAAGAACAAGTCCCATCATCAGAGAAAGAAGCTGACAAATCAATTAATCCACCATCAGCAGGGAATTCAACCCCAACAAAAGTATGAGGAGAAGTTAATCCTGAAACAGAAACTGTAGCAGTACCATCACCTGTAAGGTCAAGAGTACCAGTATCTGCAGGATTGGAAAAAGTTACAGTAACATCTGCTGTGAAAAAATCATCTGAAGGTTCTCCAACAGTGCCATTATTATCACATTCTGAAATATTAGAAGCCTCAATAGCTGTTACTGAACAAGCATCAGGATCGCAGATATACTCAGGCAATACATATCCTCTGGCTTCAAATCGTTCTGTAAAAGCATTGATGTCATCACAGCTATAATTCATGTCTATAGCAGCTTGTCGTACAGCAATGGCTGCATTTTGTTGATTGGTACCACTGTTGGTCATCGCTAATCCTTCTAATACAGCTGCATCTGTATTTTCTCTTCCAATGATTTCCCAAACTTCCAATAATACAGTTGCCCAAATTTGTCCATCAGTATGAATACTACCAGTAAGCCCACCAGGATACATAGCGGTATAATTTGTTCTTCTTCCTGGCCAAAATGGATTGTGTCCATCCCATCCAAATACATAATAATAGGAAGCATCTGCTGCTGTCCAAAATCCTAAGCTTCTTTTATAAGAGTTCGCCCAATAATCACCGGTTCCTTCACTAAGTCCATTTACCTGAGAAAGACTACCATTGGTAACAAAGTCATGTAATCCATGACCTAATTCGTGTAATATTACATCCATATCCTCTGCGTCATCAACTCCACCTTCTCCAAAATTAAGACTTCCACCTCCATAAGATGAATTGTCGGCTCCATTAAAACCATGGGGATCATAACGCAATACGCCACCATTATAAAGTGACTGTAATGGGATGCCTAGATCAACATTTATATATCGTATACTTTTATCGAGATGATGATAGCAATTTGCAGCTTCAAAGCCTTGCTCATCTCTTGTAAAATTAAAGTCTGGTGAGTCTTGTCTAAATAAACCTGTAGATGGAGATTGTAATTGTGCAATTTCTACATAAGGGCCACTTAAAGTATATAAAGTTCCATCAAAATCAATTTCATATAAAGTAACCTCTGTTCTGGCAGCATCTAGTTCTGAATTTGTAGCATCATTATTATCAGAATATGGAGTGCCATAAATACTTGTCGTTTTAGTTAAAGGGTCTGGGTCAAAAACCAATGCAGAACCATCAACCATTATCGACGCTGCTCCCCTTTTTTCCGAAAAGCCAACATTTCCTTTTTTTGGTGTTATTTTTTTTTTAACGTCTTCTTTATTCTCATAGATTGCAATATCGTTTGTACTCAAAACTTCATTAGTTTTTGCATCTACGATTGTTTCCCAATATCCATTTAAGAATTCAGACATTGTTGTAACTCGATATACTAATTTGGTTTCATCAAGCTTATTATAAACATACAATTTAATTTCTTTTTGACTAATAGCTCCTTCAATTTCCAAAGTTCTAATTGCGGCATTTAAAGCATCTTCTTCAGAAATATTTGGGGTGGTATCGATGGTTTCAACAGTTTTATCAAAAGTACTCGAAGTGTAGGTCACTTCATTTTTATTTGAAACGTGTACTGCTATAGAAGAGTCAAATACTTCAACACCATTAACAGTATGATAGTATCGAAATGTTTCACCAGATCTACCGGATCTGCTGTTTAGCATATCAAAACTTTGATTTGTTTTTTCGTTCTGCACATTACTGTTTAACCAGCTTAAAGCGGTGCTTTCTTTATTTACTTGAGCTAGGGCTAACTGAGTAAAACATAGTAAGAATAATAGGGATAGGGTTTTTTTCATGGTTTTTTTTAAATTGAATTTCGCAAATATAACGGATTTTATTTAAGGGATAATCCAGTCCATTATCTCATTCCAAAATGTGAAATTGGGATCTCATGCCCATCTACGGAGTTGGATATATTAGTTTTTAATCAGTTTAGTCGTTTTATTGTAATTAGTAACTTTTAAAAAATAAACTCCAGTAGAAAAGCTACTAATATCAAGGGTGTAATTATCTGGACTAATAAATTGTTCTTTTACTTTTAGGCCATTTACATCATAGATTGAGACCGTCTCTTCTTGAGATAAATTAAAGATGCTAACGAACTGATTTGATGGATTAGGAACGATACTAATAGCATCTAGTAGGTTATTCTCTGGTACAGCTAATATTTCGACAGTTTCTGAAAAATGCAAGGCAGCACCCAAAGCTCCTTTGGTTATTTCGAATAGATAATCGAGATCCATATTTGCCATGGTATCATTAGAAGTATGAGGATATGGAGATTCATTTTTTTCATATAATCCTGTGATAACTTCTCCATTATTTTCAAAAGGAATATAATCGGAGCCATAAGCATAGGATATTTCAGTAGACAAATTAGAGTACAACTCCACACTATTTGCCAATACCTCGGTTGCAGCTGCTGAAGCGGCATTGTTAGAGTTGGGACTACTCTCATCTCTTTCACAAACGATGGTATTGTTAACCATCCCATTGATTCCTCCTATTTCATCAATATTAAAAACCAGTGAAATATCTAAATTTTCAGGAATAACAGTATTGTTTACGTAAAATTGACTTCCAATTAGTCCATTTTCTTCTCCACTAAAATGAATGAATTTTATAGAATATTCGGTATCTAAATCTTTTATTAGCCTCGCTAACTCCATAATAAGAACTGTTCCCGTCCCATTATCGTTTGTTCCAGGGCCATTTATCGTATCGTAATGTCCATCAATAATTAAAAAAGTATCTGGATAGAGGCTACCCGTTTTGGTGATGATAATATTGTATGTTTCATTTCCCGACACGAAAAAGGCTTGTTCCTCTATATCTGTATATCCCAGATCTTGATATCTAGATTTAATCCAGTTCTGTGCATTGCTAATTGCTGTAGTTCCCGGTTCTTTAACTCCAAAGTTTTCAAAAGTGGTAAGGTCGTTCACAAGATTTGTCTCAGAGACATTGCTCACAATATCATTGTAATATTCAGAATAGACTTGAGCTTTAGCTGTTGTAAATGAAATGAATAAAAAGAAGCTTGAGATAGCGATTAAATATTTCATAGGGAATATTTTTTGCGAATGTATTCATTTTCAAGCAAAAAAATCATACTGTAAACCCTAAATAATCTTCGTCTACGTTTGTCTCAGTTTTGTCTTCAATATTTTTTCAAAAAATTCATTATTGGAATTAACACTATAGCTAAAAAAATGATCAAAAATAGCTACATCGAAACTCGTTCCTTTAGAAACAATTCACCGCTATTGTTTTTCAAAATAAATACCTTTCGTTCTTCCATTCGAAACAGTAAAAGCTTCAACCTCACCAGATGAATTTCTTTTAAAAGCCATTTCTCCTATAAAATATACATCACCACTAAAAGTGTCTTCTTCAGTAGGGGATAATTTGATATCCTTTAAGTTTCGATGTTCTGCAATCATGGCACTATCTTTTACACGGATTGTATAAAAGGTCTCCAGTTCTTCACTTAAGTAGGTTCCCGTGTACATTTCCATTTCTGAAAGTGATGGATCAAAGGGAGGGAGTAATGTCAAATCATAATCAGTTCCTCCTTGTGTATGAATAGCTCCGGTACTTTTGCCTTCATCATCCGTATTAAAAACTACAGTAGCCTCAATCCCCGTATACGTAAAGCTATTATTCGAATTTGGCTCTAATGGCAGGGCTGATTGCCCCGTAGGGTAAGCGACTAAAGCACCTTCTTCCAATTTATATTCTATGACCATTCCAATGGATTCAGCTTTGTATTTTCCCACATAGTTTTGAAGGGTTTCCTCATCTAATTCAACATTTTCTTCTTCTTCGGATTCCTCCCCAACTTCCTCTTCGGCTTCCTCTTCAACCACAAAATGATCATTAAAAAACAGATCGACAATATCATTAGATATGCCTCCACTAAATGAAGCATTATTGCTTAAGGTAATGACTCCTGAATTAATTTCAGGAAAATAAATAAGCATAGCACGATGCGCAATATCGGCTCCTCCATGTGCATATCTTTTAATGCCTTTATAGTCTCCAACGCCTATTCCAAGACCATAATCCAGCGTATCTCCATTATTCAACCTTCCGGCGGTCACTAGTTTTTCAATAATTTCTTCACCACCTAGGTCAGGCTTATGAAAGTTATTTAACCATTTTGCCAAATCTGCAGGGGTTGTATAAATTCCACCTGCACCATAAGCCGCATAAAGATCTCCAGATTCTACAAAGCCATTATCCCCATTCGAATAGCCTTGAGATGATCCAGGGATTATCTGTGTTGGATCAGGTCTAACATAGGTATCATTCATCCCTAAGGGTTCAAATACATGTTCTTTCATCCACTCCGGAAATGTAGATTCTGTTTTGCGTTCTACAATTTCAGCCAGCATAATAAAAGCAGAATTATTATAATTGTATTCTTCTCCGGGAGAAGCTTGTAATTCTTTTTGATTCTTTAATATGTTGAGAACCTCCTCTTTTAATAATACATCTTCGCCGTTCCAGCCTCTTATAGGCATTAAATTATAAATTTCTCTATAGCCATTGGTGTGATTTAGTAGATTTTTAATGGTATTCACCTCTCCTAAGTCTGGGATCTCAGGGATATGTTTTCTCACATCATCATCTATGGATAATAAACCTTGTTGCTCTAGCAAAAGAATCGCAAATGCGGTAAACTGTTTAGAAACCGACCCAATATTGGTTGGAGTGCTCAATTTAAAATCAAGATTGTGGGTTAAATTTGCTTTCCCATAGGCTTTAGAGAAAACCATTTCACCATTATCAATTACTCCAATTACTGCGCCTGGGGCATCATTAGAATAAAATGAAAGTAATTGATCAACTCTTTTGCTAGGATCTGTAGCTATAGGTTCTACAGATTTAATTAAAATAGAATAATCTCCTGTTTCTTCTTTAAAAGGTTCCACATCCAATCGATAATTTCCAGATTCTTTAATATTGAAAGAAAAGTTTTCATGACCTCTGGCAGGGCTATCGAAATTTTCTACTTCTTCATCTTTATCATTGAATAATTTTACGACTACATCAACTGTTTTCTGATTCACATAGCCAGTTATAAATGAATTTGAATCCAATACAATTTGATAGGATTTTGCTACTTTTTTATCGAGATGCCCCGTTTGTTCAATGCCAATCTCCAGATCTCCTGACAGATTTACTGTTGGGTCTTGATTGCACGATATTAAAAATAATATCAAGAATAATGGAAGGTGAGTTTTCATATTTTTAGTGATTAGTTAGCGTACAATTTAGTAAATAATATTTTAAAAGATCTAGGATGAATAATTTACTGTTTTTTTGTATTGATTAATGAAAGGGACTATTAAAAGGGACTATTAAAAGGAATCAATTATATGCTACCTAAAACAATCAGGAGCATAATCACCCTCCCAAGTCCTATAATATCGATATCCATTTAAAAAGAGATTGTAGTCCTCGCCCCAAGCGAGATTATATTCATTGACCTTTCCCTCGGTAAAGGAAAGTGCCAAGACAAATGTGCCTGCTCGCTCAAAAATTTTCCAAGTGCCATGTCCTTGGGAGTTCCCCCCTGAATAACCACTACTGCCACTACCACCAACAGCCACCATACTCTGATCAAAAAACAAGAAATACCCTGCTTTGCACAAATGGATTTCTTCTCTCATATTATAACCACCGCCATTTTCCCCGCCAGAATAATACGATTGAGTATAGGTTAGTTTGGTGTTGCCAAGTTGATAGTTCCAATCATTTAAAGCTTTAGAATTTCCTGAATTAGTTGAAACTTTTGATGATTGAACTTCAGTAAAAACGACACTAGATTGAACATCTAAGGCAAGCCCTTTATAGATTTGTGAAGAATAGACTTCTGAACTTGTAATTGACAATATTGTTATACCATTACCTTTTGGGTTGGCCATCCCAATTAAAAATGCTTTTGCTGGTGTATAATCATAGATTCCTTCGAATTCACCACCGATAGCATTTTTATTAATCTGACTTAAATTATTAGGCATAAATTTAGTGCCATCATCAAAGATCAATCCTCCTGTGCTTTCAGACATCATCTCATTTGTTGTCATTGAGTATGAGTGTGGTATAATGAAGATCATTCCTGGAATACTAGTATGGGTCATGATGTATAATCCATCAGATTCTTGCCCAATCCATCCGGAAGGTATTTTAAATGATAATCCATATTGTTTATAATTAATAAGTCCACTGTTTTGTGAAACAGCCTTTGGTGCTATTATCAAAGTAAATAATACTACAAGTATACCTTTAACTAGAATATTTTTATTCATAATTGGTCAAATATGATTTTTATAAATGTAATAAAATTTAAATAAATTCATTTGAAAGACTAATCCGTGACTGCAAATTAGAATCCATCTGCTACTTGATTGAATAAAAAAAGGATTTACTGTTAAGTAAACCCTTTTTAATATTAGAGATTCTTCGACACTTCAACTCCGCTCAGTGACCACGCTCAGGGAGACAATTTATTGTTTATACCACCTCAACAAATAATCCATCATCGGTTTTGTTCACTTTGGCAATACCGTTCTTTGTCAAGCCTTTAATGGTCTTATCCCATTTTTTATTGCTTAAGCCAGACTGTGATTTTAAGTCAACCAAACCCATAGGGGAGTTATCTTTTAAAATATTAAATACCACTTTCTCATCATCGGTCATAGCTATCTGCTTTACTTCAGGTTTCATTTGAGGAAAGAATGAAATGAAACTTCCTTAACCCTTGTTATCACAGAGATTAACGATGTGTGTTTGGAGTGTCTTGACTAATGCGTGACCAGAATTAGTGATGTATCTGCTACAATCTGCGATTATGGATTTACTTTTATAAGCTCAATTCTAGGTTATTATAAATTTTTTCAATTTTTTCTTTTTTCAAACCACAATCTTTAGCAAGTTTTGGCCATTTAGAAACGGATTCTATAATTTCATCTATTATATCATCTGCTTTTTTTATATTAATATCATTTGCAATATTTAATAAATCATTTCTCGTAAAATTCTCTCGCTTTCCATTAACAGACATTTGATGCTTATTTGTATTTCTTCCTTTTTCTGGATTATAGCTATATGTTATATCATAAGCAGGCGATAATTTCCAAACCCCATTTTCCGGAAGAATAAATGAGGTGTTTTTGGTGTGATCATCTTGGTTTTTAGCGACTATATTAAAAACAAGTCTTCTATACATTTGTTCAATTTCATCATTTCCTAATCTTAATCTCCTCATAACTTGGAACAATTGCTCGTATGATGTTGATCCTATATCATTAAAATCAAAATGAGCTATTCCTGTTAGTGTTTGCATATGAATTTTTTCACCATTTTTCCTATCAAACCTTTTTGTCATAAAATGTGATCTAGAACCCTCTTTAAGCAGTTTACATTCGGTCATTATGATTTTAGCCTCGATTGCCATTTTATAATATATATATTCAATAATTCCATAACCTTGTGGATCTCCAAATAAATCATCTTGTATTCCGTCAAATTTTAATATCCAGTAGTCATAATCTTCACTTGCATTAATTTGTCCAGATATTATTTTGCCATTTTTTTTGTTCATCGCAATTATTGCTTTAGGTCTCATTCCTCCTGCAGATGTTCCGACTTTAATTATTTGCTCTAATGCTTTTGTTTCACCTACTTCAAATGTAGTTTTTAACCCTTCTTTTTGAGCAACTATTTTATTAGCTATAGCAACTAAATCTTTAAGTTGTATCTCTTCCATTGAAGCTTTATCCGCTCTTAGAGCTTTTTGGAATTCCAATGCTCCCATTGCTCTTTTTCCCACATAACATAATCTTTCAACTGGTGTAAAGTCATTTGGAGACCTGCCGTTTTGTGCAAGCCAAATATCTATTAATTTATTTCCAAATTTATCTGGTAATGAGTCTGCTAACATTCCTGGCATTTTTTTAAATGTTATTTCATTTAGGTGCGGGAATGAATATATGGTATTGCCGTTTTGTAATTCTTCTAGAGGCATTGTAATTGGAGCTAAGTCAATCCCAAGATTAACAAATTTTTTTTCAAATTCGAATATAGCTAA
>Ga0164313_10002473_pt1 | contig 16550 bp, 15 predicted proteins | sample GuaBasSedimGuay4_FD_113735 | JGI IMG/M metagenome (GOLD analysis project Ga0164313, IMG submission 113735) | Subseafloor sediment microbial communities from Guaymas Basin, Gulf of California, Mexico - Guay4, Core 4569-4, 0-3 cm | ecosystem: Environmental > Aquatic > Marine > Hydrothermal vents...
GGACGAGAACCGGGGGTCGATTGGTGGAGCGACGGTGTCTGCCACCTGGACCCTGCCCGATGGGTCTTCGGTACAGCAGACCGCGACAAGCAGCGGCGGCGGTCAGGCCAACTTCAGCGTATCCAGCCCGGGGGGACTCGCCCGGATAGACGTCACGAACATCAGCAAAGATGGTTACACTTTTGATCTACAACATGGCATCCTGTACGCATCGCGGGTGAAGTATTAGCAGTCTGGCGTTCCTGGAAAATCCCACAAAGGTTTTAATCTTTAAGTTTTGCTTGATGGCTTTAAAGAACAGCTCCACCTGCCAACGGTCTTTATAAGAGGCGAGCCAGGGTGGAGCGGGCAATAGGTTTAGCCCCAAGATGATAGAGCTTGGCTTGTTGAGCCTCTAAGTTGGATGCTATATCTCTCAGGTGAATGAAAACCCTGATGATCCGGAAGGTTGGGCCATCCTGGGACGCACTCTCAAAACCATGCAACGCTATGCTGCAGCTGAAACGGCACTGCGCAATGCCAATCGTTTGCTGCCGGACAACGCCCTGGTGATGGTTGAACTGGCCGAAGCCAGCCTGCTTGCCTCGGGAAAACCCCAGGTCAATGATGAGATGCGACAATTGCTCGAAGCTGCGCTCAAGATAGATCCACAGCAACAAAAAGGCCTGTGGTTACTGGGCATGGCAGCCGCGCAAGACGGTGACCATGCAAAAACCGTCTCTATTTGGCAACAACTGTTGGGCCTGCTTGATCCCGCCTCCGGTGCTGCCCAGACCGTGGGCCAGCAGATTGAAATGTCCCGGGAGAAAGGCGGTCTGGCCAGGACGTAGCAGCAGAGTCCTTCATGGGATTTGAATTGCCGGTCAATAGTGGTGATTACCAGGCCAATACGGTCAAGTTCGACATCAATGTAGTGCAGGAAATTGCATTACACATCGGTCAGCGTGTACCTTAGTCAGGGAGATTGATACAGGCACGAGGACAAGCAGATGAAACCTTTACTATTTCTTGCGGTATTACTGGCTACATTACTGGCGATGGCGGGTAACGTTTCTGCCCAGGAAAACAAGGTTGAGTTCAGCACCTTCCAGCTCTCCGACACGATTTACATGCTACGTGGCCGTGGTGGCAACGTCGGCATCTCCAGTGGCGAAGATGGCCTCTATATCATTGATGACCAGGTGCAGCCGGTCACCAGCCAGTTACTGCAAGCCATTGGCAAGATCAGTGACAAACCCATCCGTTTTGTAATCAATACGCATTATCACGCCGACCATACCGGCGGTAACGAGACCATCGGCAAGTCCGGCGCGCTGATCATTGCACATGACAACATTCACAAACGCATGACCACTGAACAGGTCAGCATCTTCATGAAGAACACCACCCCACCCTATGCAAAGGATGCGCTGCCGGTGCTGACCTTTAATGACCAGATTTCACTACATTTTAATGGTGAAACCGCCACGGTGTATCACGTGGCCCACGGCCACACAGATGGTGACAGCATCATTCATTTTCCGGCCAGCAATGTCATTCACATGGGTGATATGTATTTCAACACCTTGTATCCCTATGTTGATCTTGATGCCGGCGGCTCCATCCAGGGCATGGTGCATGCTGCTGACCTCGCGCTGTCACTGGCGGATGAAGGAACACGCATTATCCCGGGTCACGGCCCACTGGCCGTTACCGAAGATTTGAGAACCTATCGGGACTTCCTGATCAAAGCCAGCGCCAATGTTCAGGCATTGATCGACGAGGACATGGACTTGCAGCAGGTTATTGCCGCGCAACCAACGGCTGAATGGGACGAAGACCTGGGAAAAGTATGGATAAAACCGGCCCAGTTCGTAACTTTCATTTACAACAGCCTTAAGGGCATACATGAATATACACCGCCACCCGAAGCGGCTGTCAGCGAGGAAGAGTAGACACCCCGCGGGGCACAGTAACTGAAAACAGCCGCTGCGCCCGGTCCATATACTTTTGTTCAAATGGTGACACACTGGCCTGGGGCTGAAGGGCCTTAACGACAACCGGGGCACCAGTGGCAATCCTGACAGCCTGTGCGAATTCAAGCGCATAAATTTCCCAGTTACAGCGCAGTTCAATTTCACCACCCAGTGCCAGTAAGTCAGGAAAGACCGGATGGCCGTGCCAGCGTCGCTTTAGATGAGCAGATTTTGGCCATGGATTGGGATAAAACAGATAATGTTTTTCCGGCATGTGCCCATCCCGCAGCAGTAAACGCCAGAACGTGGGCAGGTCTGCCCGTACCAGAACACAATTCCCTCTCTGCAACAGGGCTTGCTCCACACCACTTTTTGCCAGGCGCACTTGAGATCGATCAACACCGATCACCAGATGGTCGGCATACTGTTTGGCCAATTGCTGTGTGCTTTTGCCGGTGCCACAACCTGAGTCGAGTATAAAAGCCTGCCCCGAGGTAAATGAAACCTCATCGATCAGACGCTGATAGCTCTCAACAGACGGGGTGTGAAACGGTTGTTTCCAGTGACTGTCCAGGTGGCGTTTCACGACTTCCTCCAGGCGCGGATGAATCCCGTGCTGACCGTCATGAACAAGCCCGGATTGATTGATATTCCCGGAATTGAATGTAGTTTTCTTTTGCTCTACAGCGCGCATTCAGCTTGCTCACACGTTATCATTAGACTAACTAATATGACGAATCATACCCTATGCCATCAGCGACCCGGTTTTTACATATTGATGAGCCCTTGCTATTCAAAAAGGGTGGTACATTGCCCTCCTACACCGTGGCATATGAGACCTGGGGTGAGTTAAATGCGGATGCTACAAATGCAGTATTAATTCTGACCGGCCTGTCTCCCAACGCACATGTTGCCTCCAGTCCGGGCGATCCTTCACCTGGTTGGTGGGAGCCGATTGTTGGCCCCGGTAAACCGATCGATTCAGACCATTTTTATGTTGTCAGCCTGAACTCGCTGGGCAGTTGCAAGGGTTCAAGCGGACCAGCCAGCACAAACCCTGCCACCGGCAATGAGTATCGTCTGGATTTTCCTGAACTGAGCATTGAAGACATCGCCACAGCGGCGCACGAAATAGTTCTGCACCTGGGCATTGAGCAATTATGCACCATGGTTGGCCCATCCATGGGTGGCATGAGTGCCCTGGCCTATCTGCAGCAGAATCCTAAAGGTGCGCGACACTTCCTGACGATCTCGAGCTCACCCAATTCGGAACCGTTCAGCATCGCCATCCGCTCGCTGCAAAGGGAACTGATCGCGTCAGACCCGGATTTTAATGACGGTAATTATGATGCAGAGCGTTGGCCGGAACACGGGATGCGCATGGCGCGTAAACTGGGTATGTTGTCGTATCGCTCGGCTGAAGAGTGGCGCGGGCGCTTCGGCCGGCGCGAACAGGACTATTTCCCAACAGAGTTGTTCGGCATGAACTACGAAGTAGAGTCGTACCTGGAAGCCGCGGCGCGCCGCTTTATTTATTCCTTTGACCCATGCAGTTACCTCTACCTGTCCCGTTCAATGGACTGGTTTAACGTAGCGGACGGCTATCCGGATCTGACCGCAGCGCTCGCGGGCATTGAATTGCAGACAGCCAATGTTATTGGCGTTGAGACGGACATACTGTTCCCGGCACACCAGCAGAAAGAAATTGCCGATGCGCTCAGCGCAAATGGCATCAAGACTGATTTTACAGAACTGGCTTCACTGATGGGCCATGATGCATTTTTGGTGGATTACGATCACTTCATCCCGATCATTGAGGGTTATTTCAAACAGGTTTGGGAAGAAGACGGGTTGGCGGATGCAAATTCGGCCTGATCTGAGGTATGGGCGAATTTTAATTGTTTGAAAAACTGGCTTCAAAGTTCATGCAAATATATAATCGGCGCCACGCAATTCCTGCCGGAGTGGCGAAATTGGTAGACGCGCGGGATTCAAAATCCCGTTTTGGTAACAAAGTGACGGTTCGAGTCCGTCCTCCGGCACCATTTTTTAATAACTCAGCCCTGTCTTGAAGCCTGAAAAGCCAAAGCCATCCTTTCAATATCATTTGCTGGAAGTTCAAGTTGTTGAGCTTTCGTACGCCATGTCGAGACCACCCCGAGGACTTCGCCTTTAATTGCTCTCGCCTGGGGTAGTCTGAGTTGAAAATAGGGAGCGACTGACATTACAAGATCAATATTAAGAGAATTATCCACTTCATCAATGTTCAATGTCAGGCCGGCCGGACCGGCTGGGTTCGGATTAATGTCATAAGCAGGCGACAGCACCCAACCGCCCGGAGTCAATAGAAAGCCGTGATTGCGCAAGTGATCATCGGTGTTGGAGACGGCCACGCTGAAAAGAATTCGACGCCACAATTGCGGAAGATCTTCAGGCACATTTCCGCCGCTTCGAGTCAAAAACTCTGCGATTTCCAGGTAGCTGGCGCCGTCAGCACGCCCGTCGTAATAGCCCAGTTGCGTCATAGCGGATGAGAAGTGGATTCTGGACTCTTGCGATCTGTCGAATCGCCTGGTCAGAAATGTACGGTGCGCTGAAGTGAATTTCTGAAGTTTGGCGGACGCCATCACGATGCCCGCTTCAAGCGCCAGTAAATAGGTGAGGTATTCCCAACCTGCTACGTCGTAGTCATCTTCACGGCCCGGAAACTTGGCCAGCCAGAGTTCATCTTCTCCGACTATGACTGACGCTTTTGGTCGGGCGCCACCCAGAGAAGATCCGGGAGAAATCAACATGCCCAACCAACGCGCTATGTCGGGATCATCATCGCTGTCTGGTTCCTGGATCCGCCTGGCGGCCTGCTCAAGTTCCCGCAGTGATGTTAAAGGCGGTGCAGCCAATTCATCCAGGTCGTTCAGAAAGGAGCCAGTTTCAACCTTTTTGAAGCGCAGCGCTCCCATGCGATAGGTGTCGTGCACACCCAACAGATAATCCACCTCTGTCAGGCGGCGCCGTGGCCTATCCTCTTGGCGAGCGAGGACCGCCTCTCGCCTTTGCATCAATGTACGGCCCCATCGATCAGGACAGGAGTCGAGAAAAGTCCGAAAATTGTCTTGACCTGATGAATACTGCTCCCCCTGAAAGAGCGACAGTTCAGGATCTATCGTACAAGCGTGTTCTGATAGCAACCAGGCATCGTCGTAACGAAAACTGAAATGTTCGTGATTCCGAACCATAGATTGCCGGAGCACGCCGACTAGAACCGGTTGCCCAAACTCCTCCCAATCGGCATATACCAGCACCTCTTGCGTCATCGATGCTCACCCAGTGCCTGAATATCTTGCAATTTACGACCCAGTTCGTCGTTCTGTCCGACCTTGCTTAAGTCATCCAATAATGACAATGCCGCCAGCACCCGTACGTAGTGACCCATAGATACCCCTGGGTCTCCTTTTTCGATTCGGGCAACTGTCCCTTTATTGAGCCCAGTGCGCTCACATAGTGCCTTTCGGGTCAACTTCCGTCGCTTGCGGGCCAGAAGCAGGTTTTGACCGAGGTCTTCTGTCGCCCGTAGCTGATCGGGAAATAGCACCGCTTTCTGTTTTCCGGTTCGGTGTGATTTATTCACGATGCGCCTCCAATTTTTTTGGTTCGGTTGCCCAGTTTAAGTTTCTACTGATCAATAATCAACTTAAATGGCTATATAAATAACCTTTATTCATTATTATATCCATTTTTATAACCTTTTCTGAATACATCAATGGGTTGAGATTGAACAAATGAATGTCCTTAATTGTCTTGCAAAGAACTTGCAAAGTTGAACTCTACAGTTATAACTATTTGATAATCACTTACTTTTAAACGCGCACTTATTTCAAAATCCCGTTTTGGCAACAAAGTGACGGCTCGAGTCTGACCTCCGGCACCATAATCCCCAAGCATACTTAAAAGCCCAATCCCCGTCAGTCGATTGTTGATTGTTCTGCTCATGACCTGTATTGCAACAAGTTTCAGTACCGGTACTTTCGCCTGGGGTAACGATGATCACAGATACCGGGTATCGTCTACCACTCATATCGATACTCATCTTTTTACAAATTTTAAAACTCTCACGTGTGCACGATACTAGGGGATCGCGACTCCGGTGGCTTGTGGGCTTTCCATCTTCTCGGCAATTTCTGCCAGGCGCTCGTTAACTTCAACAACACGCACATGATCTGCAGGCAGTTCTCTGAATAACTCCAGAGCCGCCAAATACTGAATTCTGGATTCGGCCAGGCGCTCTGTCTGTAACAGCACATCCGCCAGGTAACTGTGCACGGCACCGCGCTGCACAGTCATTTCCGGAGCGATCCGTTCCAGCGCTTCCAGGTTTTGCCGAAACATGTGTTCGGCCCGCGGGTAATCACCGGTCCTGGCGACAACAGTGCCCAGAGTGGCGGCTTCAAGCAGACTTTCAATGTGTTCCGGGCCTTGCAGCTCTACGCTCATGGCGAGAGTTTGCGTCAGAATTTCCGCAGCTTCGTTGTACTGTTCCTGCCCCACCAGGGAGAACGCCACGTTATGCATGGCTGACGAAATCCTCGGGTGAGGCATTTCGAAGTTGGACTGGTAAATCTCCAGCGCTTCCCTGTTAATAACTTCTGCACTGTCATAGCGGCCCGCGAAATACAGGGCGATGCCGTAATCACTCAGAATGGCCGCTCGGCCGAGCAAATTCCTGGGCTGGTCCGCCTGTTGCAGTTCAAGCGCACTACGGTAGTGATCCAGGGCGCTACCGTATTCACCGGTAACTTCAAGGGCTACAGCGTGGCGATGCGTGATCATGGCGCGTGCCCCGGGACTCGCGGGTCCTTCGGTGACTGCTTCCATTAACTGGTCAGAGAGTGTTCGTGCCCGGTCGTATGCTTCGGCGTCAACCAGGTAGGAAACCAGGCTGGCCCCTGACTCGAAGTAGGCTTCCATTAGCAACGGGTCGCCTTCAAAAATTTCCATGGCCAACGACACTTTTTCAACAGCATCGGTGTAATCGCCCTGCTCATATGACTGTTTGCCACGTTGCAGCAGGTAGTCAGCCTCGGTTCGGGGTGCCACCAGGTGCTGCTCCATCAGGGCTCGCGCTGCGTTGAGAAGGCGTTCAGCTTCATCATAATTGGTCAGTTCCAGCTGGCCTGATGCGATCAGGGTTAAAAGGGACACCAGGGTCTCGGGGTTGTTGCCCAATTCGTGTTGTGCCTGGTCAGCAGCAGTTTCAAGCAGGTCGGTTACGCGCAGATCCGCACCCGTGCGCATCAGGTCTGCCTGCTGAAAAACGTTGAGCATGAAATCCGCCACAGCTCGATGCTTGAGCGCCTCCTGACGTGATATCTCTGCTTGTTGCTGTGTACTCAATACGCCAACGAGACCGACCACGATGACCACGACCACTGCAGTCAACCATTGCCAGTGCCGCCGGGCAAATTTTCGACCACGATAAAAAACCGAATCTGGCCTCGCCACTACAGGGCGCTGTCCCAGCCAGGCCTGCAGGTCGTCAGCAAGGTTGCGGGCATTGGCATAACGTTGTTCCGGATCTTCGTGTGTCGCGACATTCAGTATCAGGTTCAGATCATGGTCGAGTTTCAAACTCCGCGTCAGGTGACGGAACAGCTTGCCGAGTCCGAACACATCAGTTCCCGTGGTTATGGCATCTCCGCAACGCTGTTCCGGTGCGGCAAATTCTGGCGTAAATGCTTTCAATGTCTGCCCCCGAGGGGCTTCCCCGAGCAGTTTCGCAATGCCAAAATCGATCAGTATGGGCTGGTCGTGTTGGTCTATCATCACATTGGCCGGGTTGATATCACGGTGCACCACCAGGTGGCGCTGGGCATAAGCAACCGCGCGGCACAATTTTAACATCAGACGACCGGTGGCCTTCAGGCCAGGCTGCCGCTCTTTGCACCAGCGATCAATGCGCTCGCCATCGACAAATTCCATTACAAGGAAAGGACCGCCATCAGGGGTCACACCGCCATCGATCAGGCGCGCGATGCCAGGATGATTCAGATCAGAGAGTATTTGACGCTCACGCAGGAAACTCGCGACGTGCTCGTCGCTCAGAAAGGCGATTGAGAGTATTTTCAATGCCGCGTGCTGTTCAAAGCCATCCCCTTCGTGGGTGGCGTGGTAGACGACCGACATGCCGCCGCGACCGATTTCCTCACCGAGGGTCCAGCGATCAAAGGTCCGGCCTTTCAGCGCGCTGTGTGCGGGAAGACTTGCGGGCATCTCTTCGAGCACCTTTTCCAAAGAAGAGTCCAGTGCGCTTTCGCCTCGCGCTCCGGTAACCAGGGCCATCAGTTCATCCCGAACCTGGTTTAAGTCGCCCAGATGACTGATTGCTTCGGTTTGCTGCCCGGGTGGTAAATCAAGCACCTGCTCCAGCAATTCGCCCGCCAGGGTCCAACGTGAAACTTCAACTTCATCCATCGGCCTCTCCTTTAGTGCTATATTCTACTGGCAGTATTTAGTAAATGCTCATTTGCGAGCTTATTTTTGGGGACACCGGCGGCATGAATAAAAACAAGCATGAGGATGCCGAACCAGAAGATCAGCCTATTACCGGCTGGTTGCACTCTGCGCGCGATGGAGACAATAAAGCGCTGGGACAGCTGTTCGACGCCGTTTACCCGGTGCTGTATCGCATGGCTGCAGCCAAACCAGCCGTAAACCATGACGCCTTGCTTTCGCCCACAGCCGTAGTCAACGAGCTCTACCTGAAGATTGCCGGCAGCGCCGTGCTGGAGTCCAAAGACCGTCAGCATTTTTATGTCACCTGCTCTCGGGCCATGCGGTTTATCATCGCAGACTTCGCGCGTGCAGCCCAATCCTTGAAACGTGGCGGAGATGTTGAGCATTGTGCATTCACTACCGCTTTGGCATCGCACCCGGACCGTGCGCAAGAGTTGTTGGATATCCATTCTGCGCTGAGCGACCTTGATCAAATCGACCCTTTGCAACGGGAGTTAGTCGAACTAAAGTTTTTTGGGGGCCTGACGCATGCCGAGATTGGACGGTTACATGGCCGCTCCGAACGCACCATCAAGCGTGACTGGGTCAAGGCCAGGGCATTCCTGGTTGCCCGCGCTTCAATACAAGCGCCGGACTAAACATAAAGGCTGGGTGCATTTTCATTCTCTGAAAATGCACTCAGCCTTGTCCTCCCCTAAAAATCAGCTCAGATTTACAATCAAGGTCTCAATTAGGCCCCTAATTTCAATCTGAACACTGCAGTCAATGATCCAGTCGTTACGGTCGGCCGTGGCACCACAGCCATCCAGGCGACCCAACATATTCATCAGATCCATGATGGCGCCGTCGGTGTCACCCATCAGGAGCTTCATTTCAACTTCTTCCAGGCGGGAATGAAGTGCGTTCTGGTGACCATGACTGGCAAACACTGATGGATCCTGCGCTGCAATGCGATCCTGGATAAACTCGACATCCTGGCCATCCAGCAGCCCATCGCCATCCGTGTCGGGGTTAGTCGGATCGGTGCCCAGGTCAACTTCTTCGCCGTCGTCCAGTCCATCGTCATCCGTATCGGTGTCGAGCGGATCTGTACCAAGGCCGACTTCGTCACCATCACTTAAACCATCATCGTCAGAATCAGGATCCAGCGGGTCTGTTCCCAGCGCCACTTCGTCACCGTCACTTAGCCCATCATCATCAGAGTCGGCATCGAGTGGGTCAGTACCAAGGGCGACTTCTTCGCCATCGGAAACACCATCGTCGTCGCTATCCGAATCAAGCGGGTCGGTACCACGTCCTGTTTCATCACCGTCCGATAATCACCAGCAGTGGGCAAACCCATGATGGTCATGCCATCCACACCCAGATTCGAAAGACTCGGAAGATTGTCAATCAATAGCCACACACCGCCCACTCGTTCGAACACCCGTGTAACAGGAATATGCAGCAGCGTGGAACCGGGCGCGACCAGCACATCACCATCAAATGCCATTGCACCGATAATCCGATCGGGGTCATAAATGGATTGCGAGGAAGACCAACCGAACACATCTGGCTCAAACATTTCCACACTACCGGAGTCGTCTGTTAAGCCGCCGCGACCGGGCACATTGGTTTTGGGTGCCCACACGGCAATGGTATCGCCACTGATAGCCACTTTTGTCCCAAACTGATCACCAGCCATTGACAAGCCGTCAATGGTCGGCATTGGATGTTCGAGTGTGTCTTGAAGAATCCAGACGTCGCCAAGCCCCTGTGCGTAAACCATCACTAGACCCATGTCATTGCCGCCACCCCAGTCGGCCATTGGCATTCCTACTACGACAATGCCATTGTCGATAGCGACCGAAGCACCGAAACGATCGCCGCCATTGGGCGCCACGCTTTCCAGTGTTGTGTCGTAATGCCAACCGGTATCGTCCCGGATGAAAATATCGACTGAACCGGAATCATCCCCAGCTACCGAGTCGTCCCTGGGAACGCCAACCACCGCAATGTTTTGCCAGATGGCAACGGATGATCCAAACATGTCTCCGGCCCTGATGTCGGGGCTGCTCAAAATGTTTTCGAGAACCGCGTCGTCAGCCTGGGTAACCAATGCAGCCATCATGCTGAGTATCAGCAATGCAGCCTGTAAAATTTTGTTAAACCCCTGCTTCGCGCTGTTACACAACAGTTTGGAATACTTCATACTTCTCTCCCTCTCACTTTTAGCAAAATCACTTTTCGATAAGGCCCGCTAATCGAGCGCTTATTAAGAGAATTCGCCAAACATGTCCTGAAGGGGACAGATCAATCGAAATTTGTGCCCGTTTGCAGACTCTGTCCGCCATCACGGGGCAAATCTGAAACTGTTTCGGGGACTCTATGGGAAATTCACTGGATCGCATTGTCAGTTAGACTATTATTTTTTTTATATTGCTGTTGAGTCCATCCTCCGGCACCATAATACCCATGCAAATCAAAAATCCATACCCCATCAATCGTCTCTTGATTATGCTGCTTACAGCCTGTGCAGCAATGAGTTTCAGTACCGGTATCTACGCCTGGGGCCATGACGGTCACGCTGCGGTCGGGGTTTTGTCAATTCGTCAACTACCCGCAGATACCCAACGCACGCTGGAACAGGTGCTGGGGTCTGTTGATGATCAAACGATCGCAGAAGCCTGTAACTGGCCCGATGCGGTGCGCAAAACCGCTGAGTGGGAATGGAGTTATCCGCTGCACTACATCAACATCCCGCCAGGCGAATCAAAATACTCTGAATCACGCGATTGCCCCGATCAACAATGTGCGACCGAGGCTATCAAGAAATATGCGCTCGAGTTGGGTGACCCGCAGGCCAGCACCAAAACACGCCAGCAGGCCTTTGCGTGGATTTGCCACCTGGTCGGTGATCTGCACCAACCCCTCCATGCCGGGTATGCCCATGATCGCGGTGGCAACGAGTTTGAAATCACCTATAAAGGTGAGCCAACGAATCTGCATAATTTCTGGGACCGGGCTTTAATCAAGGATCGGGCCGGTGACTGGCAAGGATTGATCGGGGCCGTCAGCGGGTTTCCCACTGTTCAGGCCGCAGATAACTGGACACCTCTGATGGTGGATCACTGGACAGAAGAGTCACACCTGCTGGTGCAACAGGAGCTTTATCCGGCCAACCCGGTGATAACACAAAGCTATGCAGATAAAAGCTGGGCAATTCTGCAGCAGCGCATTATCACTGCGGCATCGCGCCTGGCTTCGATTATTGAGTCGGTTTTATAGGCTTATAAATCGCGGGCAATTCGAATACCCACCACTGGCCCAAGTGTTTCAGGTTTAGCGGAAATTCTGAAGGCGGCACGGCTTTGCTCCGGCGCGCTGGCCCAATACCCGCCACGCACAACCGTACGTTTACAACCGGGATTCACCCAGGCTGAACCATTCACCGGCGCCTTGACGTAATTCGCGTGCCAGCAATCCTCAACCCATTCACTCACATTACCGGCAATATCATAAATACCCATGGGATGAATCAGTTCATTATCCTCCAGCGATCCAACGGGCGCAGGCCCCCAGTAGCCATCGCCATATTTTTTGAAAGGTGTGGTCCAGCGCCGTTTACTCTCTGACTTATCCCGCGAACCCGTCAGGTTTTCAACCACTTTTGCGGGTGAACCCTCACCCCACCAGTAGGTCCCGCTAGCCGATGCCCTGGCCGCGTATTCATACTCGGCCTCGGACGGCAGTCGATAGCGCTTACCTGTCTCTTTGGCCAGCCACTGCACGTAGGCACGGGCATCGTAAAGGTTCACATGTAACACCGGTTCATCGGCCTGGGCCTTTTTACCCGCGTAATCGTATTCCCAGAAGATACCCTTGCGTTTGCTAAGTCGTCCGGCAGCCTCATCATAAATAGTCGAGCCACCCGCACGTTCAGCGGCGGTCCGGTAACCGCTGCGCTCGACAAACAAGCGGAACTCTGCGACCGTTATTTCCCTGGCTCCCAGGCCAAAGCCCCGCGCTATTGTCACGCGATGGCGGGGTTGTTCATTATCGTAAGCACCGCCCGAATTCCCCCCGGACCCCATCAGGTAACTGCCTGAAGGAATCACAACAATATCAGGTGCCGTATGATCTGATTTTAAAAACTTGTCGTTGATGACCTGACCCGGCTGGAAACCACCGTAAAAGCGCACATCTTTCAGCTGCGCCCGCAGGTATTGAACACGGTCCTCATGTCCACCCAGTGCAATCAAATCAATAATCGTAAAATCAGCCAGGCTAAACTGGCCGGCGTCCATGGCCTCCATCACTTCATTCTCAAGGTCATCAGCACGCATGCTTGCAAATGCTTCCAACTGCCATTTTGCTTCGTCTACCAACGACTGGTCTTCACGTACTGCTGACGCCTCTTGTAGCCACTCGGCAGCCAGTTCAAAGTCAAGCTCCTGGGCCGAGTCATTGGCGCGCAAAATCAGCGCCTCCTGAACCTTTTGCAGGCCCAGTTGCGCCGAACGGCTATTCGGATCTTTACCCAAGGCCTGGTTATAGTAATGCAGGGCGCTATCATTTTCGGGCTCAATAAGATGCCTTGCCTGCAGTGCAATATCACCAGTCTCGACCAGGTCGCTGGCTTCACGCATAACCTGTAATCGTATTTGTGCAGATTTGAGGCCATGCAGATTGGGCTCTATCGGCTGAACGACCGCCAGTAGTTCTTCGGCTTCGTCTATGGAGCCGATATCCATCAGGGCATTTGCCTGGGCCACAACATCCGTTAACAGGGTACTTAATTTAGCCAGGACGCCGCTGTCACTGGGGTTGGCGGCCAGGCTGGAAAGCAGTCGTTGCAACTCTGTATTCTGTGCAGCATCCGGCAAGGACGTAATCCCACTATTTGCCGATGACACAGGTGCCGCAGCAGGGAGGGCCAGGTCCATCTCCCATTCATCTACGCCCGCCTCGCCCAATCGCTCAATATGGCGTGTGTCACCACTACCTTCCTGTTCATTTGTGTTTTGCTGGGCATATGCATAAGGCAGGCACAACAGAACACCGAGCAAACTCAGCGAGCAAGCAATCGCAGGTAGTGTGATGAATGTTTTTTTACACTCAATCATGCAATTTCCCTTACCCGTGGCCTCCGTCATGTTATGGTTTTCGCGGTAGAAATCTCCCGCCAAAGTGCGGAGTGCAACTTTAACTCAGAAGCACGATTACAACAAGCATAAGAAAAACAAATAAAACACTGAATAAACAACTGATAACGGGACGTTTGCAAAGTAATTTGTTACATTAGAAATGATTAATAAAACTGAAATCAGCAGTGCACTTGCCAGTGCAGATACCCCTATCATGGTGGAATCAGCGACAGAACTCGAACAGGCAATCGAGATCTGGCAACAATGCGATGTGATTGGAATCGATACCGAGTTTGTGCGCGAGCGAACCTACCGCGCTGATCTGGGCCTCGTGCAACTCTCGGATGGACACGAAGTGTGGTTGGTTGATCCGTTAAAAACCGGCCCGTTACACTCGCTGGCCCCGTTTTTTGAAAACGCAGAAGTCACCAAGATCCTGCACGCGCCGCCAGAAGACCTGAGTGTATTACTCAATACAACCGGTGCCGGCCCATGGCCGTTATTCGATACGCAGACCGCCTGTGCCATGCTGGGCCAGTCGCTGCAAATGGGTTACCACAAGACCGTTGAGTGGTTAGTGGAAATCACCATTGATAAGGGTGAGACACGTTCAAACTGGCTAAAACGCCCATTGCGACCTGCCCAACTGCACTATGCAGCACTGGATGTCTGCCTGTTGCCGTTAATGCAACGTGAACTTCTTAACCAGCTTGAAGCACTTGACCGTCTACACTGGCTTGAAGAGGACTGTGATCGTTTGTTGCGCAAATCCCGCATAACCGTTGAACCCGAGCAATCCTGGATGCGAATCAATGGCAACAACCGCCTGGATGGGGTATCGCTGGCAATACTGCAAAAACTCGCCAGTTGGCGCGAACTGCAGGCCGACAGACGCAACCTTGCACGGGGCTTTGTAGTGAAGGATGCAGCGCTGATGGTGATTGCCAGGGCAAAGTCATTCCCTGCCGATGAATTACTCGAACTGGACATCATGCACCCGCGCGTCATTGAGCGTAATGAGCAAACCATTACCGCGATGGTTGATGATGTCCTGCAATCAGGCCTCGAGATCACGCCCCTGGACACGTTGAATTCAAAACAACGCAAGCTGATGGCAAGCATGCGGGATCTTGTTTTAAACAAGGCAACGGAGCTATCGGTTGACCCTGCCCTGCTCGCCTCCAAACGGGAACTGGAAGGCCTGATTTTCACAAGCAACGTTGATGAAATACCTGAACGTTTCCTGGGCTGGAGAAAATCTGTGATTGGCGACGAACTCATTGCATTGACCGACCATTTAGCATGATTAATCCTTACCTTGCGGCAAGCATCGCTATAACTTTTTCACTGCACCTATTCGCGGCTCAAAATGTTTTCGCACAAGGCCTGCCACAAACGGACATATGGCTGGCAGACATCAATAACGGTCTGCCCGAAAATGTGGTCAAAATCAACCCGTCCACCGGATACAACAATCAACCGCACTTCTCGGTTGATGGTTCGGTTATTTTTTACACGCGTGAAATGCCGGGCAAAGATGGTGTAGCACAGACCGATATTGCCGCGTTTCATCTTGCATCGATGACAACATCCATGCTGGCAGAAACGGCTGAAAGTGAATACTCGCCCACACCGATCCCCGCTCGTAATGCCGTATCGGTTATCCAGGTTGAACCCGATCAGAGGCAACGGCTTTGGAGCATTAATGTCGACACGGGTGAAATGGAACTCCTGTTGCCGGATGTAGAACCTATCGGGTATCACGCCTGGTTTAGCGAACGCGACGTCGCCATGTTCATATTGGGTGAGAGCTTTACATTGAACCTTGCCTCGCTGAATAAAGATGGCAGTCTGGAAGTCGCCGATAATATCGGTCGAACCATACGCACACATGCCAACAGTGGTGAGATTGTATTTGTGGACAAGAACTCTGAACCATGGAAAATCGCAGCCTATGACCCTGCATCAAAGATGACCCGGTCAATCATGCCCTTATTCCCTGCCGGTGAGGATTTCACTATTGATGGCAATGGCAACTACTGGACCGGCAATGGCAGCAAACTGTATCGACGGACACCCGCCGACCAGCGATGGGAATTGGTGGCTGATTACTCTGCCGCAGGCGTAGGGAGTATCACTCGCCTGGCGATCAATCCAGCTGGCACCAAAATCACGTTCGTCGGCAATCACCCGGTACTGTAGGAGCCGCGTCCCCGCGGCGATAACGTCCATGGATGGACCGAATGTCGCGGGAGTGCATGGATGCACGTAGCGACTGTTTCAGTCTCGCACAAAGTTTAAATAATCGCGGCGGGACGCCGCTCCTACACGAATCGGAAGCGTTTGGATGCGGCCCAGCCTGTCAGAATTGTCGCTGCAATCAGCATAGCCATGTGCGGCAGAGCACTTTGCCAGCCCATGTTAAAACTGATCAGTTTATGTAGGGCATCCATGGTCCAACCGGTCGGTAAGAACATCTGAAGCTGCTGCATCCAGGCAGGTGCCACTTCGATAGGCCACCAGCAACCGCCCAGGGCCGCCAGCGTCATGGTGGCAAACGCACCGAGATTACCCGCCTGGCTGTCGGTCTTCGCAAGACTGCCCAGCAACAGAGCCAGCGAGGTGCAGAGTGCTCCCCAGGCGAGCAAAATCATCACCACCATGGGCAAGGCCTGTCCCCAGTTCATGTCAAATAGCGGTGTAAAAGAAACACCAATCGCGACTGCGATCTGAACCGTGGCCAAAGCCATGCGCCCGGCCCATTTACCCATGACGACCTGCCCCCTTGTTAATGGTGCCGAAGCCAGGCGTCTCAATAACTGTTTCTCACGATCATCCACCAGCATGGCTGCACCGGAGGTGAGTAGAACCAGCAAGGTGAACATCACCAGCGTTCCCGGGATTGCCTGTTGAAAACCTGACGGAATCTGCATTTGACGGCCAGCCGGGGTCACGACCA
>Ga0164313_10002474_pt1 | contig 16546 bp, 14 predicted proteins | sample GuaBasSedimGuay4_FD_113735 | JGI IMG/M metagenome (GOLD analysis project Ga0164313, IMG submission 113735) | Subseafloor sediment microbial communities from Guaymas Basin, Gulf of California, Mexico - Guay4, Core 4569-4, 0-3 cm | ecosystem: Environmental > Aquatic > Marine > Hydrothermal vents...
AGCAAAAGAATGGTTGTCCCCGTTTTTTGATAAGGACACCCGCAACCGCATCCAATACTTAATTGAAAATGACGAAAAAGAAATCGTTGAATCATTTTATAAAGACCTCGAATTTGGAACTGGTGGAATGCGTGGTATTATGGGGCCCGGAACCAACCGGGTAAATAAATATACCATCGGAAAAGCAACTGCAGGGCTTGCCAATTATATAAAAGACCAATTTACCGGAAACCTTGCCGTCGCCATTGCATACGATTCGCGCAACCTATCGGATTATTTTGCCAATGTTGCAGCACAGGTTTTAAGCGCACAAGGAATTAAAGTCTATGTTTTTAAGGAGTTGCGCCCTACTCCCGAGCTTTCATTTGCCGTAAGATATTTAAAATGCCAGGCGGGCATAGTGATTACAGCATCGCACAACCCGAAAGAATACAACGGTTATAAAGTTTACTGGAACGATGGCGGGCAATTGGTCCCGCCACACGACAACGGCGTTATCGATAAGGTAAATGCCATCAAACGTTTCGATGATGTTGACTTTAACGGAGATAATGACCTCATTGAGTTTATTGATGAAAAAGTGGATACTCCTTATGCTGAAAAAGTTTTAGGGCTGGTTGACCAAAATATAAAACGGGATACAAATATTGGCGTTGTTTTCACTTCATTACACGGAACAGGAATTACACACATTCCCGATTTATTAAAAAAGAGTGGTTTTAATAATGTGTATGTTGTTGAAGAGCAAGCCAAACCCGACGGTAATTTTCCAACGGTTGAATCACCAAACCCTGAGGAACAATCAGCATTGCATTTGGCCATTGAATTGGCAAAGGAAAAAAATGCCGACCTTGTAATGGGTACCGACCCCGATGCCGACCGCATAGGACTAGCCGTAAAAGACCATGATGGCAATTGGGTTGTTATGAATGGAAATCAATCCGGTTCAATTTTGGTAAAATATCTGCTGGATAATACGCCGGAATCCGAATACCCTACTTCATTTGTGTGCAAAACCATTGTAACTACCGGTTTAATAGACGAGATGGCCAATAAATACAAGGTCAAGTGTATCAACACCCTTACAGGTTTTAAATACATTGCCCGAGAAATAAGATTGCTCGAAGGCAAGATGAAATTTATCGGAGGCGGAGAAGAGAGTTTCGGATACCTTGCAGATGATTTTGTTAGGGATAAGGACGCGATTATTTCCGCTGTTTTATTTGTGCAAATAGCAGCAATTGCTAAAGCAAACGGACTTACCCTTTTGGATTATCTCTATGCCATTTATGAAGAATTTAGTGTTTATCGAGAAAGGTTGGTTTCGCTGACCAAAAAAGGAAAAGAAGGCCTCGAAGAAATAATGGCTATGATGGAAAGTTTTAGAAATGAAACCCCAACCACGCTAGCCGGGGAAAAAGTAACCCGGTTTATCGATTACCAATCCGGAATTGTAAGAAATCTGGCAAACAATACGGAAAATTCTACAGGAATTGATCTATCGAACGTTTTACAATTTGAAACCGAAAAAGGGTCGCTAATTACTGTTCGTCCGTCGGGTACCGAACCCAAAATTAAATTTTACTTTAGCGTAAACAGCAAGGTAAAAAACAACAATACCGAAAAAACCATCGTAAATTTAGAACAGCAGCTCGACAAGCTCGAAGAAGCATTTATGTAAATGGAATTGGTTGATCAGTTAATATATCTGGGAATACCGGGTATGTTTTTGGCAGGATTACTTGCCGGAACCGTTGTGCCTTTTAGCAGCGAAGTTGTTTTAGTGGCTTTGCTTGCGGTGGGTGTTGATCCAACAGCTTTGTTGATTTCAGCTACCATCGGCAATTGGATTGGAGGCATGACCACCTTTGGAATAGGTTGGCTTGGAAAAACCGATTGGCTGGAAAAATATTTTGGGGTTTCACACCAAAAATTGCTGAATTTTGAAAGCCGCTTGAAAAAATGGGGTGCCTATTGGGCAATATTAAGTTGGGTGCCTATTGCAGGAAATGTAATTACAGCAGCGCTAGGCTTTTTTAAAGCTCCTAAATATGGCGTTGCCTTTTGGATGTTTATTGGGAAAGTTGGAAGGTATGCGATTTTAGTTTTAGGTTACTTATTTTTATAATAATTAAATAGGTGCTTTTAATTATAAAACAAATGATAAAAATAACCATATTTGATGCCATAACGTAAGTATGGACTTAAGCTAAATCTAATTACTTTATGTCTAACAAAATATTGAGTGCTCTTAAAAAATTTGTGATTTTTGTTTTACCAATCATGTTTTTAATGATTGCTATTCTAATCCATTTTAATTCAGGCAAATTCTTTTTATCGAGCGTAGATCCTGAATACTTCCATTTATTTAACGGCTTAAACCTATCTGTTTTTAACCTGGGTGTCGATTACATTGCCCATCCAGGAACAACGATTCAGGTAACCTATGCAATTTCTGCACATATTGTTGATCTAACTCAACCTGGAAGTGATATTATATCGAATGCAATGAATAATCCAGAGCAATATATCCATGGAGCAAATATTTTATTGAACATTTTAACTGGAATAACAATCTTTGCCTTAGGATATTATGTTTATAAATATACCGGAAGTATTTTTCTCGCATTGCTTTTACAGCTTATGCCATTTGGGAATTATCATATTTTGTTAATGTCAGGGAGGCTTATTCCAGAGGCAGTAATTATAGCTCCATTGCTACTATTGGCATTACTTGTTGTTCTGTTCTTGTATGATCAAAATAGAGATGAAAACAGAAATAAATATTTAATTGGCTTTGCCATTATTGGTGGTCTTGGCGTTGCAGGTAAAGTCTTATTTTTTCCCTTTCTTATTATTCCTTTGTTTCTGTTTCAATCTTCAAAAGACAAATTAAAATACTTGCTTTATACATTTATTTCCATTATGATTTTTGCCTTCCCAATGTTTGTGAATTTTAATAAATCATGGGAGTGGTATAGCAATATGTTGTTGCATAGCGGAAAATGGGGTGCCGGTGAAAATAGCATTGTAGATTTAAATACATTCCCAAATAACATAATTAAGATATATTCAATCGATAAAACACTGTTTATAATATCCGGAGTTTTAATGATTGAACTTTTAATTGTCACACTTATTTCTTTAATTAAAAAACAACCCTTTAACAGGCTGTTATACTTAATAACCGCAGGATTCTTAACTGCTTTTTTTTTATCGGTAATAATAGTTGCCAAACATTTCGCCTACCACTATTTTTTTCCAACACTGATCCTTAAAATCTTCTTTCTTTTTTTAATCGCAGAATTATTGTTGGCACAGATTAATGCAAAACGGATTAAATTATTCATTCACTTTGTATTTTTTGTAATAGCACTAATTTTTTCAGTTGGTCAGGTTAAGGTTCTTAAAAATGCTGTGAACCACAAAGTTAAACGAGCAGCGATTTATCAGGATCAAATGGATCAATTAGAAGAATATCCTTTAGATGGTTCCCCGATAATAATAACTTCACATTATAGGGGCTCACCATTTATCCAATCAGCCATGGGTTCAGGATTTCTGATGAGTGGGTCGCTTAAAAGCACCTTTACCGAAATTTTAAGGAAGAAATATCCGAATACATATTTTTATTATGGCTGGACTGATAAGTTTTATTCGTGGGATAAATATAAGGATGCCAAATCATTTGTTGATCCTGCAAAGCCTGTTTATATATTTATTGGTAAAGGTAATAAAGATAGCCTCAAATTAATCCTATCAAGAATAAAAACAGATTTTCCTGAATACGAAATTAAGTCAACATTACTTTACAAATTCATAGATTTGGATGAGTTTTTTTACAAGGTAAATTTATTCAAAAGAGAAATTACTAATAGCAATCCAAACCTTTAATAAAAATTAATTATTAATTGAATAAAACCATCCTTGACTTAACTATATAAGTAACTTTGAAAAGATATGATCATAAAAAAGCTTTCAATCGTAATACCAGTTTTTAACGAAGCAAATACAATCCATCTGATTTTAAATAAAATAAAAGATGTTAAACTAGATGCTAATATCGAAAAAGAAATACTCATTGTAAATGATGCATCAAAAGACGAAACTAAAGCAGCTGTAAAAACATACATGGCCCAAAATTCCGATATCGGAATTCGATATTTTGAGCATGATAAAAATCAAGGAAAAGGAGCGGCTTTACATACCGGTATTTCACATGCAAGTGGAGATTACTTAATCATACAGGATGCAGACCTAGAATATGACCCTAGTGAATATAACGATTTACTTAAACCCATCCTTATTGGGCAGGCAGATGTGGTATATGGATCAAGATTTATTGGAAGCAACCCACACCGCATTTTGTTCTTTTGGCATTCAATTGGCAATGGATTTCTTACATTTCTTTCGAATATGTTTACCAATCTCAACCTTACAGACATGGAAACCTGCTATAAACTATTTAATATAGATATTATAAAGGGTGTTAACCTAAAAGAAAAACGATTTGGCTTTGAACCCGAAGTCACCGCTAAAATTTCAAGAATACCTAAAATAAGGATTTATGAAGTTGGTATATCGTATTATGGAAGAACTTATGAAGAAGGAAAGAAAATTGGTTGGAAGGATGGCTTTCATGCCATTTATTGCATCATTAAATACGGTTTGTTTAAGCAGTAACCCTAATATTCGAAGTAACATAAAATAATCTTGAAACCAGAGTATTTATAGTTAATTCGGCAATCGCTGAGATGAAAACTTTTTATTTCCTAATTTTCGGGCACTCTCAAATCCTTCCTAATTTCAACATATTGGTCATGCCTTGTTCGCCGATGGGCATGCTGGCAATATTGATAATTAAATCCCCCCGTTGTAAGTAATTTTTAGTTAACAGTACTTTTTTAATATCAGCAATGGTTTTATCGGTACTTTCGGCACTATCGTAATAATTGCAAACCACTCCCCAGACCAAGCTCAATTGTGTCAATAATTGACGGTTAGATGTAAAAGCAAAAATTGTGGCGTTCGGGCGCATACTTGAAACGCGATAAGCTGTATATCCCGAATGGGTCATCATATTAATGGACTTGGCCTTTACTTTCTGTGCCAATTTAGTAGCTGAAAAACATATTGAATCGGTAATAAAGCGCTCGTTTTGATAATGCACATCCGGAGTCTTATTTATTTTGCGCTCATATTTTTCGACGCTTTCAATAATCTTACTCATGTTCCTTATCACCTTTACCGGATATCTTCCTACTGATGTTTCGCCGCTAAGCATTACTGCATCTGCATTATCAAGCACAGCATTGGCTACATCGTTTACTTCAGCGCGTGTAGGTGATGGATACTCGATCATACTTTCCATCATTTGCGTGGCAACAATAGTAGGCTTGGCCATTTCCATACACATGCGTATAATTCTCTTCTGCACCAATGGAACGTCCTGCATCGGGATTTCAACTCCCAGGTCACCCCTTGCTACCATTATCCCATCTGAATGACGAATAATCTCTTCCAGGTTTTTAATGGCTTCCGGTTTTTCAATTTTTGCAATTACCTTGGCATGCTTATTACGTGTTGAAATAATCGATTTAAGTTCAATTATGTCCCTTGGCGACCGAACGAATGATAAGCCTAACCAGTCGATATTATTATCGAGTGCAAAATTCAAATCATCGTGGTCCTTTTCGGTTAAACTGGGCAACGAAATCCGGGTATTAGGCAAATTCACGCCTTTTTTCGAAGAGAGTATTCCTTCATTTAATGCTTTTGCTTTCACTATTTCCTTTCCGTCGGCACTTACAATTTCGAGTTGTAATTTTCCATCGTCGATTAATATGACTTCGCCCGGTTTTACATCACAAGGAAAATTCTTGTAGGTCATATAAACCTTATGCTTAGTTCCGATAACTTCTTCTGTTGTAAACGTAATGATATCCCCTTCGGCTATTTCAACACTGCCGTTTTCAATCATACCGATTCGCAATTTCGGCCCTTGTAAATCGCCAAGAATAGCCACATGCCTGTTCAATTCTTTATTCAGTTCCCTTATCAGGTTTATCAGTTCTAAATGCTGTTTATGATCGCCATGCGAAAAATTTATACGGCAGACATTTACACCTTCCCGGAACATTTTTTTTAATGTCTCTTTCCGGGCTGATGCCGGACCGAGTGTAGCAACAATTTTTGTTTTTTTAAGAATCATTTAATAAATCAGATTATATTTTGATCGAAGATTTTCAGGATCTACCTGAAATGCCATATTAACCATGGAGATGGTCCTAAGTTTTTGGATGAGTTCTGAAATCGCACCGGTATAAAAATCATCAAACTTTAAAAAAAAATCTGCTTGCTTCATTTCCGGAATTAAAAAACCATCTGCATTTCTATTTGCAATCAGTTCAAACATTACATCGCTCTCAGGACATATAAAATAAAATGTAGGAAACGCCAACAATTCCTTGTTGTTCCTCTCATGGACAATAATTTCATTATCAGCTCTTTCCAATTTAAAATCTAATGATTTATTAATCGCCCAACACAACCGATAATCATGATAATGACTTGAAATTCCAATGAGATTAAAACTAAACGAGATGTCCTCTTCAAGCAAATAGCGGGTCATGGCTCAAATATAGTGTATAAATTACACTTAGTTCAAAATCATAAGTATATTATAACTATCGTGCTTACCTAACTAATCCCAAGTATTTTAATCGCTTGTTTACTCACCTCTTTTTCGGCCGACTTTTTATTCGTAGCTGATGCTTTGGTAATATATTTTTCGTCAATAAACAAAGAAACTTCGAAGAGCATATCTTCGTTTATCTCAAGTGCCTTATACTCCAAGGACTTTTTGTTTTTTTGCGTCCATTGGTACAAAAGGCTTTTATAATCCTCATCCTTCGAAAGAAAATCTTCAACATCGGTGAACCGTTCGATCAACCCCAAAACCCTTTTCTTCGAAAAATTATACCCTTTTCTTAAATAAACTGCACCAATAATTGCTTCCATTGCATTACCGGCCAGGTTTAACCTGACACCCTGGTCACTGATATCACATACAATAATTTTTTCCAGTCCGGTAGATTTAGCCAGATGCACCAAGTGTGCCCTGCTGACTAATTTTGAGCGCGCTTTAGTTAAAATTCCTTCATGCTCATCCGGAAACTTCTGATATAAATAATCACCAATAATCGCATCTAAAATAGCATCTCCTAAAAATTCGAGCCTTTCGTTCGAATGCCTGATGCCGGCCGATCGGTTTTTGGTAACTGATTTATGGATAATGGCCTGTTTGTAAAGTTGTAAATGAAAAGGTGAAAATCCAAAATATTCCTTTAAATATCGGGAGAGTTGCTTATCCGGTTCGCTTTTAGCAGAAAAAAAAGCAGAAAAAAACAAGGACTAATCTTTAAAGTTTCTAAAGACGATAGAGGTATTATGGCCACCAAAACCAAAAGTATTGCTAACAGCAACATTTATTTCACGTTCCTGGCCCTGATTAAAAGTTAAGTTCAACTTAGAATCTATTTCAGGATCATCGGTAAAATGATTAATGGTTGGAGGAACAAAATTATTATTAATAGAAAGCACTGAAGCAATCGCTTCAATCGCACCTGCCCCTCCCAATAAATGACCGGTCATGGATTTGGTAGAACTGATGTTCATTTTATAAGCCTGATTTCCGAAGACCTCTTTAATAGCTATAATTTCTGCGATATCGCCAAGTGGTGTTGCAGTACCATGCACATTGATGTAATCTACCTCATCGTTATTTATCCTGGCATCAGCAAGGGCATCGATCATAACCAACTTTGCCCCCAGACCTCCAGGGTGTGGCGCAGTCATGTGGTAGGCGTCGGCCGAAAGGCCCCCACCAATTAATTCGCAATAAATTTTTGCCCCTCGTTTTTTTGCGTGTTCCAATTCTTCCAGAATTAAAGCACCTCCACCTTCACCAAGTACAAACCCATCCCGGTCTCCATCAAAAGGCCGGGAAGCGGTTTCAGGACTATCGTTTCGGGTTGAAAGTGCACGTAATGCATTAAATCCACCCATCCCTGCTTCACAAACAGCGGCTTCTGAACCGCCGGTTACAAATACATCAGTTCTGCCGAGCCTGATTAAATTAAAGGCATCGATTAAAGCATTTGATGCTGAAGCACATGCGGAAACCGTTGCATAATTAGGCCCGTTGAAACCGTATTTCATCGAAATTTGCCCAGCCGCAATATCTGCAATCATTTTAGGGATAAAGAATGGGTTAAAACGAGGTGTACCATCGCCACGCCCATAATTCATCGATTCGTCCTGAAATGTTTTAAGTCCTCCAATACCAGATCCCCAAATAACACCGACCCTGGTCCGATCTGTCTTTTCAATATCCAATCCGGAATCTTCTACTGCCTGTTGGGAGGATACCATCGCAAAATGGGTATATCTATCCATTTTGCGCGCATCTTTTCTATCAATAAAATCAGTTATAAGCCAATCTTTAACCTCACAGGCAAACTGAGTTTTGAATTTTGAAGCATCAAAAAGTGTAATTGGCGCAGCTCCGCTAACACCATTAACCAATCCAGACCAGTATTCCCCTACGGTATTTCCTATAGGGGTTACTGCACCTAAACCGGTAACTACAACTCGTTTTAGCTCCATAAGGGGAGGTTTCAGAAAATAATATTATTTAGTATTTGCTTCAATATACTCAACAGCTTGCGCTACAGTTTGAATTTTTTCGGCATGATCGTCAGGAATGGCAATGTTAAATTCCTTTTCAAATTCCATAATCAATTCAACAGTGTCCAATGAATCGGCACCTAAATCGTTAGTGAAGCTAGCTTCGTTAGTTACCTCACCTTCATCAACACCTAATTTATCAACGATAATCTCTATTACTTTTGTTTTTACTTCTGACATAATTCTTTTAATTAAATTTAAGGGTGCAAAGAAAATACAATTAAAGATACTACAAAATTTATATTTCATAAAAATTCTGAGACTTCTTTTAACTTTTTTCTTTCAATTTCAGGTATTAAAGCATCATCAGGGGGATATCCGACAGGAATTAAAAGATACGCCCTTTCGTTGGGTGGGCGTTTAAGTAGTTTTTCCAAAAAATTCATCGGGCTTGGGGTATGGGTTAGTGCAACCAAACCCGCGTGCTGAATGGCTGCCAGCAAAAACCCTACAGCAATTCCAACCGATTCGTTTACATAATAATTCTGCTTTTTCTCCCCATCGATTATGTCGTAAGGTTTTTTAAAAACAACGATTAACCAGGGGGCAATCTCTAAGAACGGCTTTTTAAAATCGGTGTCGAATTTTTTTAAATCTTCAAGCCAGGTGTCACTCATGCGGCCGGTATAATTTTCATACTCTTCTTTTTCGGCGGCTGTTTTTATTCTCTTTTTTATTTCAGGATTGCTCACCACACTAAAAAACCAGGGTTGCTTATGGGCTCCTGATGGCGCAGATGATGCGGCCATAATAATATTTTCTATTGCTTTTCGGTCCACCGGCTTATCAGAAAACATACGTAAACTCCGTCTTTTATCCATGAATTTATAAAAATCACTACTTTTATTTAAAACCTGTTTTTCCGAATAGTTTAAACCTTTAAAAGAAATAAATGAATGATGCTCCATAATTTTTGGTTTTTGATGTTATAATAATGGCAATAAATCTAATTTTGTCGAAAATTTTGTCCTTATAAAAATAAACTAAAAAGTGAAAAGTATCGTCATATTCGCTTCAGGTTCCGGCACGAATGCCGAAAATATAATTCAGTACTTTAATCAATCTGATTCGATTGGATGGGTTAGCCGCATTTTTACCAACAATGCTAAAGCCGGTGTTATAAAACGTGCCGAAAATCACGATGTGCCGGTTACCATATTCGAGCGGGATACATTCAAATCTGAAAGGTTTTTAAAGCAAATCGGCAACCCCGATATAATTGTACTTGCCGGTTTTTTATGGTTGGTCCCCAATTATTTGGTGAATGCTTTTCCCAATAAAATAGTAAATATTCATCCGGCATTATTGCCAAAATACGGCGGAAAAGGGATGTATGGCAGTAAAGTGCATGAATCGGTAATTGTAAACAACGAAAAGCAATCAGGAATTTCCATTCACTATGTAAACGAAAAATACGATGAAGGTGAAATTGTTTTACAAGCCCGATGCCAGGTAACCCCGGAAGATACCCCAGATAGCCTTGCACAAAAAATTCACGAACTCGAATACGCCTATTTTCCAGTTACCATTAAAACCCTGTTAACATCTTAAACTATGGAAATTAATTATACTGAAGTCGCCGCAGCAGGCATGATCTTATTCGCGGTAATCGATATTGTTGGTTCAATTCCTTTAATCGTTGAAATAAAACGAAAAGCGGGTGAACTCCACCCTGTTAAAGCAACAGCTGTTAGTTTTATTATTATGATCGCTTTCCTTTTTTTGGGGGTTAAAATAATAAACCTTATCGGTATTGATGTAAATTCGTTTGCTGTTGCCGGTTCGTTTGTACTCTTTTTTCTGGCATTGGAAATGATTTTGGGCATTCAGCTTTTTAAGGATGACGATCAAACCCCAAAAAGTACGGCATCTATTGTTCCGCTTGCTTTTCCGATAATAGCCGGTGCAGGTTCTATGACCACCATTATTTCCTTAAAGGCCGAATTTGAATCAATTAATATTGCAATTGCAATTTTTTTAAACATGGTTCTCGTATTCGCGGTTTTAAAATCGACAAATAAAATTGAAAGAATGTTGGGACCCGGTGGAATAGCAGTTTTAAGAAAGGTATTTGGGATTATTTTACTGGCAATTTCGGTAAAATTATTCACTAGTAATGCGGTGCCTTTAATTTTTCCGAATGGCAATTAGATAATTAACAATGAGCAATGAGCAATGAGCAATGAATAATTAACAATTAATAATTAACAATTAACAATTAAACTAAAAAAGTAAACTTAGTGTCAACCATATTCATGAATGGACAACTCGCAACTCGCAACTCGCAACCCGTAACTCGCAACCCGTAACCCGTAACCCGTAACCCGTAACTACAAAACATGACAAAAATATCCATTTACACCGACGGCTCAGCACTTGGAAACCCAGGCCCCGGTGGCTATGGGATTGTTATGAAAAGCGGAAAACACCGGAAGGAAATTTCTCAGGGCTATAAACTTACAACCAATAACCGCATGGAATTAATGGCGGTGATTGTAGCCTTGGAAACCATCAAACAACCGGGGGCTGATGTAGCGGTTTATTCCGACTCCAAATATGTGGTGGATGCCATCGAAAAAGGATGGGTTTTTTCGTGGGTAAAAAAGGGGTTTAAAAACAAGAAGAACCCCGACCTGTGGCGGCGCTTCTTAAAAATATATCCAAATCACCAGGTAAAGTTTATTTGGGTCAAAGGCCATGCCGGGGATCCGCTAAACGAACGCTGCGACCAATTGGCTGTTGAAGCCGCAAACGGGTCTGATTTGTTGGAAGATTCTGGGTATTTGGATTCAAAAAGTACGGATGAGGGCGGGCTTTTTTGAATTGATTCTTTGCCCCGATTAACCCACTTTAATCCTGATTTAGTCAGGGCTTCACTTTAAGTAAAACCCTGACTTTTATCATCGCAATTACTTCCAGCAACCATTACATTTACACTCCAAAAAATTAGAAAAATTTAAACCACTTATTATGTCAAAGAAAAACGTAATTATTATTGGGGCCGCCGGAAGGGACTTCCACAATTTTAATACCTATTACAGAGGTAATTCAGCTTATAATGTAGTTGCATTTACAGCAGCCCAGATTCCGGATATTGACGGACGTAAATACCCGACAGAACTTGCCGGTGAATTATATCCTGACGGTATTCCGATTTATGATGAAAAAGAGTTAGAGCGTTTGATAAAAGAATTAGATGTTGATGACTGTGTGTTTTCATACAGCGATTTACAATACGAAAAAGTAATGCATAAAAGCGCGTTGGTAAATGCTGCAGGAGCAAACTTTATTTTACTTGGTCCCGGTGATACCATGGTAAAAAGCACCAAGCCCGTAATTTCGGTAGTTGCCACCCGTACAGGCTGCGGAAAATCCCAAACATCCAGAAAAGTGATTGAATATTTGATGGAAAAAGGGTTGAAAGTTATTGCAATCCGCCACCCGATGCCTTACGGCGATTTGGTAGCTCAAAAAGTACAGCGTTTTGCCGAAGTTGCGGATTTGGAGAAACACAAATGTACGGTTGAGGAAATGGAAGAATATGAACCACATATTGTGCGCGGAAACATTATTTATTCAGGTGTTGATTATGAAGCAATTGTACGGGCCGCAGAAAAAGACCCCAATGGCTGTGATGTTATTTTATGGGATGGCGGAAACAACGACTTTTCATTTTACAAGTCTGACCTTACCATTACCGTTGCCGACCCACATCGCCCCGGGCACGAATTAACCTACTACCCCGGAGAAGTTAATATGCGTTTGGCCGATGCCATTGTAATTAACAAAATGGACTCTGCCAGCCCCGAAGGGATTCAGATCGTGCGCGAGAGTATCGAAAAAGTTAATCCGAATGCCGTTGTAATTGATGGTGCCTCCCCGGTTAAGGTTGATGACCCATCGTTAATAAAAGATAAAAAGGTATTAATCGTAGAAGATGGCCCAACTTTAACCCATGGTGAAATGAAATTGGGTGCAGGCACAATTGCAGCCCGAAAATATGGTGCTGCCGAGTTTGTTGACCCACGGCCATTTACCGTTGGTAAACTTTCTGAAACATTCGAAATCTATCCTAACATTGGTATTTTGCTTCCAGCAATGGGGTACGGCGACGAGCAATTAAAGGATTTGGAAACCACCATTAATAATACCGAGTGCGATTCGGTGATTATTGGTACACCCATTGATTTAAATCGAATTATCGATATTAAAAAACCAAATACAAGGGTTTATTACGATTTACAGGAAATCGGCGAACCTACCATGGCGGGTATATTAAATGACTTTGTAAAAAAATTCAATCTTTAATTCGGGTTAGAAATACCTTTTTTAAATAAAAATGTCCCGCTAGTCGGGACATTTTTGTTTTTATTGCCAATAAATAATTGGCTGGCAAAGAAATTATTTAATAATCAGTTTTGTGGTTTTAACAAAATCCTTTCCCTGAACTTTTAACAGGTATATTCCTTTAGAAACCTCAGGTAAATCAATGGAGTAATAATTATTAGTCGCTTCCAGTTGTTGGCTATAAAACAATTGCCCGTTAACACCCAATAATTCAACGGTAAAAGTTCCGTTGATGTTTTCGGAACTTATATTCAGATTGCCCGAAGTTGGATTGGGATAAACGCTAAAAGCAGCTGTATTGGGGTTCTCATTTATTCCTACAAGCATTGAAGACCAGAAGTATTCGTATTTAAAAAATTCCACCCAATCATTTAGTTCTGAATCCCAGTTATATCCAATATCAGCTAACCAGTTACCGTTATCATAATAGATAAACTCATATTTGCGAATCGCAACCCAAATATTTAATTGAGAATCCCAATCATACCAGGCATATTCAATCAAATCGCCGTTGTCATCATAGGAATATTCCCATTTCCTATCCAAAACCCAGTCATTCAAATCAATATCCCATAAATATAAAATTCTTTCATCTCTAATTCCATCCTCATCATAGGAATAAACAACTTTATAATCTATAACCCAATCGATAAGTATTGAATCCCAATCATAACTAAACAACTCTGTTAATTGGATACTATCATTATAAAAATATAATCTTTTCGATGAAAGAAACCAATCCATAAATTCGGAATCCCAGATATAATCAATAGCCTCGGTTCTATTCCCATTTTCATCATAAGAGGTAATACTATTCCACATACCAACCCATACATTGAGCTCGGAATCCCAGAAATAAGATTGATCTTGAATTACATTTCCATTCTCATCATAACTACGCAAAGTCTTAGAGCTATTAATCCAATCATTAAGTTCTAAATCCCATGCAAAACTGTAGCTTTCAATTAAATTTTCACCATCATAAGTTCTTACTGTTTTTGAAGATATAACCCAATTTTCATTCTCCGAATCCCAGTTATAACCAAAACTTTCATCATACAATCCATTTATATTGTAAGAATATGTTCTTTTCCAATTTTTTTCCCACGCATTTATCTCAGAATCCCAGTTATAACCAAATTTCAAAATCAAATTTCCATTATCATCATACGAACTTTCCGTTTTTAAAAAAACATCCCAAACATTGAACACCGGATTCCATCCATAACTATAAGTTGAATCATTTACCCAAATAAGGTCGTCTTCAGACTTAAAATGAGTAAACTCCTGCTTTTTAAAATTGGATTTTCTTTCTTCGGTAAATTGATCAAAACCTGATTTATCAACCTCTGGGCTAAACGAGGATTCGAAAAATCGTTTGTCCTTTTGTAATTGATTTTTGGGGTTATCCTGTGCAAATAATGTTATGGATAAAACCAATGCGATTAAAAGTAAAAGTCTCTTTTTCATATTTGAGTTTTTTAAAGGTTAATAAATATTTTTTATAGCATATTGGTAGTGTAATATAAGCAATTTCAGTGCCGATTTTATAATCATCCATTTATTAGAGCAACAAAAATCTAAAATGGTTGCCCGAAATTAAAAAATCAAGGCATTTTTGGAAATCTCAATTTTTCAATCATCTTTATTGTTTAATAATCATGACAGAAAAATCAAATAGAACAACTATACTACTTAAGAGAATATTCTTTATAGTATTGGGAATAGTTTTCTCTATACTGTTGGTTTTAAGCGTTTTGTTTCGCATTTATAAAGACGATATTGCCAGAAGTATTTTACTCGAGGTTAACAACGTACAACAAGGTGAACTAACATTCGACGATATCGCGTTTAATCCTTTTGCACAATTCCCCGGCATTTCGATTGAACTTAACAATGTTGATTATTATGAGAGAAAAAACATAGAAAGGGAAGCAGGTAAAAACCCCATTGTTAAACTCGAAAAAATATTTCTGGCATTCAATATTATTGACCTGGTAAAAGGAAATGTAAATGTTTCTAAGGTTTTATTGGAAAATGGTAAAATCAACCTGAAAACCTATGCAGACAGTTCTTTTAACCTGCTTAATGCCATTCACGGAAATCAATCATCCGAAACCAAAACAGATACAATTAGCTTTGAATTGGATGTGAAAGAAATAAAACTGAGTGGAATACTCCTTTATTATCAAAACATTCCCGACAGTACCCAATTGTCATTAGCTGTCCGATCTCTTGATGCTTCATTAAACTACCTCAACGAAATTATTAATTTGCAGGTAAGTACAAGCATACAATTTAATGAAGTAGATCAAGCCGCAGGTTTTCTAATCCAAAATAAACAACTCGATTTTGAATCATCGTTGGTTTATGATGAAAATGAAAACAATCTTCAAATTAATTCCGGCAAATTATTGTTTGAAAATGCCAACTTCGTTTTAAACGGTATTTTGAATCTAAGCCAACCCGCTTTTATCGACGTTTCAATTAAAGGGGATGATAAGGATTTTAGTATCCTAAGTTTATTTCTTTCAGAAACAGGCATGGATAACATCAAAAGCGGGAGCCTATATTTTAACGGAACTGTTAAAGGGTGGTTATTCCCTGAAATTCCAATGATTGATTTTTCATTTGGACTGAATGATGTCGAAATTCAGATTCCAAATACCTCAGAAAGTATTCGGAAATTAAGCCTTAGTGGTGAATTTAAATCGGGTGATAAAAATGACTTCTCCGAAGCTAAACTTGTAATTAAGGATCTGAAAGCAAATTTGCCCGGTGGTGGCATGAATGGATTTTTATCGATTCAGAATTTTTCGAAACCCCGGCTGGATATTAAATGCAATATGAATGCCAATATTTTAGGTTTTGATAAAATTTTCAATATCAACCTTATCGACAGCCTCTCAGGCAAATTGGATATTCAGGCAGATTTTAGCGGGGTTTATAACCTGGAAACCAATACGTTTGTCGAAAATGCCGGTGAGTCGAGCATTGTATTAAAAGATGTATCCTTCGTAATTCCTAAAGTAAATCCGGTTAAAAATATAAACGGTAGGATTACATTTATAAAAGACACAACTTTTTTAAATGACTTAACACTCATTATCGGAAACAGCGATTTTATTGTTAACGGATCGGTAGCAAATATCAATGATTTGTTTTTGAAAAATGAAAATCCTATAGTTGGAGACCTGCATGTTCTTTCAGGAACTTTCGATTTTCCCGATTTCTTTCAATACGACTCCAAAATAGCCAACAGCTTTGCATACCGGATAAACGACATTGATTTGAATGTAGTTGTGTCAACTTCATCAATCGATTTAAGTAATTTTAATGTTGTGCCTCGCATAAAGTTTGATATCCAGAGGTTAAATGCCGAAATCGTGAATTTTTTACCGCCTTTAAATATTAATAAGGGAGGATTTAAAGGCGGTAAAAAATTCACGAT
>Ga0164313_10002475_pt1 | contig 16544 bp, 13 predicted proteins | sample GuaBasSedimGuay4_FD_113735 | JGI IMG/M metagenome (GOLD analysis project Ga0164313, IMG submission 113735) | Subseafloor sediment microbial communities from Guaymas Basin, Gulf of California, Mexico - Guay4, Core 4569-4, 0-3 cm | ecosystem: Environmental > Aquatic > Marine > Hydrothermal vents...
AGTTGGTGGGCCCCCAGGGACTCGAACCCTGCACCTACAGATTAAAAGTCTGTTGCTCTACCTGATGAGCTAGAGGCCCCCCAAACCGAACACGATCGCGCCCGGGCAGCATTCTATCTAGTCCCGCGCCCCATGCACGCAACTTCTCACCACCCCACCAACCCCGCGACCCCGGCTCAGTCGTCAACGCGACTGAGCAAACACCCCACGAACTGGCCAGATCCGTCGATCCAATCGCAGCCGAAACCCAGAATCTTCGGCAACGACAAGGGATCTACCCCCACAACACCGACCGTCCACACACCCCCCACGACCACCCGCCGGTCCCGTGCTATCCTGTTCAAAGCATGACCCCTGTCCCGCATCCACCCGGAAACCGTACAGATGGCCACGCACCTCCCTGCCTCCAACGAAGAGGAGCCGATATGGCCAAATTCGTCCGCGACCTCATCGCTCACAAGGGTGATGCCGTCTTCAGCGTGGCGCCGTCCGACACGGTGCGCGCCGCCATCGAGCAGATGGCAGAGCGAGGCGTCGGCGCCCTTCTGGTGATGGAGGGCGAGAAGCTCAGCGGCATCGTTTCCGAGCGCGACTATGCCCGCCAGGTGATCCTCAAGGGCCGGGCCTCGCGCGACACCGAGGTGTCCGTGATCATGACCTCAGAGGTCATCTGCGTTGAGCCCGAGACCACCATCGAGGAGTGCATGACCCTGATGACCAAGAACCGCATCCGGCATCTGCCAGTCGTCCAGGACGAGCGGGTCATCGGCGTGATATCGATCGGTGACGTGGTGATCGCGGTGATCGCCGAGCGAGACTTTCAGATCGAACAGCTTGAGGGTTACATCAGCGGCTGAGCCCCGGCCAATGACCGGCCAATGACCGGCAGGTGACCGGCGGACGCAGGCAGTGTAGTCTGCCTGCGTCCGCCCACCTGATCGCCGAGCTGAGGTACGCGTGCGCACCCGAAAGATTGCCCTTCTTGCCGTGCTCCTGCTGGCCGGCCTGAGCACAGCCTGCACGCGCCTGGCCGATCGCGACTTCATCGGCAATTCGCTGCATACCGGTTCATGGTCGAAGGGCTACACGAGCAGTGACTCGCTCGTCGTGGCGTCCTACAACATCCGGTACGGACAGAATCTCGATCAGGCCATCACCGACCTGCGCGCCGACCCGATGCTCGCCGCCGCGGACATCCTGTTGCTGCAGGAAATGGACGACGCGGGCACCGAACGAATCGCGCGTGAACTCGGCTATAACTTTGTCTACTACGCTGCCACGATCCACCCCGAATTCGACCAGCCCTTCGGTAATGCGGTGCTTTCACACGCGCCGATCTCGCAGCATTACTTCATCGCGCTGCCTGTCCGGAGCCCGTTTCCGGTCACGTCCAGGATTGCGGTCGTGGCCCGTGTCGGCACGGACGAGGAATCGGTCGTGGTCGTGAGTATCCACACCTCAACCGTTGCCGTGGAACGCGAGGTGCGGCTTGAACAATTCCAGTCCGTACGCGACAGCATGCTGGCTTTCGAAGGACCAGTAGTAATCGGCGGCGACTTCAATACGCCCACCTATGATGACCTGCGGATGCTGCGCGACGAGATGCGTGCGCAGGACCTGCAGCATGCGCTGCCACCCACGCCTACAGCGCATGTTCCGTGGTGGCAGAAGCCTTTCGACATCCGCGCCAACCTCGACCACTTCTTCTACCGTGAGCTCAAACTGCGCCGCAACGGCGTCAGCACAGATGCCACGGCAAGTGACCACCTGCCGGTCTGGGCTGTCTTCGAATGGCAGACGGTCAGACGCTGATCAGGCCGCTTTCGCGCCGCATGATCCAGTCATCGCGCGTGGCCCCGTTGCTCACGACCGTCACCTCCACGCCCACCAGCTCGCTCAGCCGGTCGACATACTTGCGGCAGGTCTCGGGCAGGTCGTCGAAGTTGCGCACGCCGGAGATGTCTTCCGTCCAGCCGGGCATGTCCTCGTATACCGGGCGCGCCTTCTCCGTGCGATCGGTCCAGTTCGGGAAGTCCTGCACGGGCTCGCCGTCGATCTCGTAGCTGGTGCAGATCTGGAGCGTGTCGATCCCGGTCAGCACGTCGAGCTTGGTGAGCACGATTTCGTCCAGGCCGTTGATCGTGGCGGCGTAACGCGCTGCGACCGCGTCGAACCAGCCGCAGCGCCGCGGCCGGCCGGTGGTCGCGCCGAATTCCTTGCCACGCGCGCGCAGGTCTTCACCCTCGTCGCCATGCAGTTCGCTGACGAAGGGACCGTTGCCCACGCGCGTGCAGTAGGCCTTGAACACGCCCATGACCAGGCCAATGCTCTTGTGTGAGATGCCGGTGCCCGTGAGAGCGCCGCCGATCGTGCAGTTGCTCGACGTCACATAGGGAAAGTTCCCGTGGTCGACGTCCAGCAGTGCGCCCTGGGCCCCCTCAAGCAAGGCCTTCCATTCACCATTGCGAACCGGCTGCAGATACTCGAAGGCACTCACGATCATCGGGCGCAATCTGGCTGCTGCCGCAATCACATCGTCGGCCACGGCCTCGCTGGCCATCGGCGGCGCGTCGTAACGCTCGGCCAGCAAGCGGTTGGCGCGCAGCACCTTCTCGATGACCAGACGGCGCAGTGATTCGTCCGCTCGCATGAGGTCGGCGGCACGCAGGCCCAGTCGGGACATCTTGTCCTCGTAGGCCGGTCCGATACCACGGCCCGTGGTGCCGATCCCCTTGCTGCCCAGCGAAGCCTCGCGCAGTTCATCGAACTTCTTGTGGTAAGGCATCACGAGCTGCGCCGATCCGGCCAGCTTCACGCGCTCGATCACGTCGATATCGCGCGAGTTAAGCCCGTCGATTTCCTCGAGCAGTGTCCAGGGATCGACGACCATGCCCGGACCGAGCAGGCAGCGCACGCCTTCGCGCAGCACGCCGGTCGGCAGCAGGTGAAGGACGAACTTTTCTTCGCCCACATAGACCGTGTGACCGGCGTTCGCTCCACCCTGGAAGCGCACCACCAGATCCACCGCCTCGGCGAGACGGTCGACGACCTTGCCCTTGCCCTCGTCGCCCCATTGGCAGCCGAGAACGACCGTGGTCGGTTTCATTTGAATTCCTCGATTCGGCGCTCTGCTGGCGCGCACCAAGAAGCCGCCCGATGCCTGTCAGCCGGACGGCAGAATCAGCGGGCAATGGTACTCAAGCCGGTGTCCAGCGTCCACCTTCACACCCGAAAATAGCCCTGAATATAGCCCTGAACGGTCTCAATCGTTGTCAAACAACGCCTTGAGCCGGGACCAGCTCTCCTCGGAGATGGGCAGCGTGCAATCGTGCAAGTTGGGATCGCCCGTGCTCTTGTCGACGCCGGGGGCCTGCTCGGGCAGCCAGCTGCCGGAGGGATCACCCAGCTCGTAGCCGTTGGAGCAGCCGTCGCCATCGGCGTTGCCCACGGCCAGGTCCGACCACAGCCGCTGTGCCTCGCTGGCGGACTGGGCGATCCAGGCCAGACCCAGGTTCGTGAACGGCACGATCGAAGTCCCGGACACCGTGTCGGGCGTCACATCCGCAGCACCGTGACAGTTCTGGCAGCCCCAGGGATTGGGCGGCAGTTTCAGTTGCGCCGTCTCCGTCGCCCACGACGAGAGCGGCGCCGCGAGAAACGCGGCCACCAGCAATGTCGAGGTCAACTTGAGCAAACGGTGCGACACAAAAACCCCATCGCTTTGCGTGGCGGGCACAGGTCGACCCGCCAGGCGGCAGGCGCCGGCAGGGTCGTTTCCAGACCCCTTCTACACCCGGACGGGCTCCGGGGTCCCAGAATTATAGTGAGACCTGCCCCGGAGCGTCAAATCAGACAATCCCTGCCAGAATCAGGCCGAATGGCCGTCTGACTGGTCGGCCAGCCGGTCGGAGAGCCAGGCCAGGAGCTCATTGCGCCCGAATCCCTCCGAGGCCGAGGTCAGCACGACGGCCGTATCGGCCGGCAGGCGTACATCCAGGGCCTTCAGGTGCTCGCCGAGCTTCGCCTCGCGGCGGGTCTTGGCAATCTTGTCGGCCTTGGTCATGACCAGGCAGAGCGGCCGGCCCAGCGATGCCAGACCGCGCAGGCGGGCCCGGTCATCGTCGGTGGGCCCGACCTTGAAGTCGATCAGTTGCATGACGCCACAGAGCTGCTCGCGCTGGCTCAGGTACTCCTCGGCCTGTCGCGCCCACTTGCGGCGCTCTTGCTGCCCGACCTTCGCGTAGCCATAGCCGGGCATGTCGACCAGGTTCCAGCGCTCGTCGACTTCGAAGTAAATCAGGCACTGTGTCTTGCCGGGATGCTTGCTGGTGTAGGCCAGCTTCTTCTTGCGTGTCAGCAGATTCACGATCGATGACTTGCCGACGTTGCTGCGACCACTGAGCGCGAACTCGGGCATGTCGCGGGTCGGGCATTCCTCGATGCGCGCGCAATAGTGAACCAGTTCGACCGCGTCGATACGCAAGGTGCCTCCCGCTCAGTGCGCGGCTGCGCCGGGCGACTCGCCGGAACGCGGCGCATCGGCAGCAGTCGACGCCGCGTGCTTCTCGGGCAGCAGCGCAAGATCCAGGACCTCGTCCATCCTGCGCACGAGGTGCCACTGCAGGCCCTGCTGCACATCCTTGGGCAACTCGCGGTAGTCCTTGTCGTTCTCTTCGGGGATCAGGATCTTCACGCAGCCCGCGCGTTGCGCCGCCACCGCTTTCTCGGGCAGTCCGCCGATCGGCAGCACCTTGCCGCGCAAAGTGATCTCACCGGTCATCGCTACGTCGCGCCGCACCGGCCGGCCCGTGAACATGCTCGTCAGCGCAACCGCCATCGCGATGCCTGCGCTCGGGCCGTCCTTGGGCACGGCGCCTTCGGGCACGTGGATGTGTATGTCCTGCTTCTTCATCTTCGCAGCCACCTTGGGCACCGTGGCGCGCGTATAGCTGAGCGCTGTCTGGGCGCTCTCCTCCATGACTTTGCGCAAGTTTCCAGTGATCTGGAGCTTGCCCGTTCCAGCGAAGATGGCGACCTCGATCTCCAGGATCTCGCCACCGGTACTGGTCCAGGCCAGGCCGGTGACCACGCCGATTTCCGGTTCGCGATCGACCATGCGGCGCAGGAACTGCGGCGGTCCGAGGAACTTGTGCAGGTTGGTGCGCTGCACGATTTTCGGGATCGGCCGGCGCTCGGCCTTGCGGCGCGCAATCTTGCGGCAGATCGTCGCCAGCTGGCGCTCCAGTCCACGCACTCCGGCCTCACGCGTGTACAGGCTGATGGCGTCGGAGATCGCCGCCTCGCTGATCGTAAAGCGGGCCCTGGCCAGGCCGTGGCTTTCGCGCAGGCGCGGCAGCAGGAAGTCGCGCGCGATGGCGACTTTCTCGTGTTCGAGATAACCGGGCAGGCGCAGGATCTCCATGCGGTCCTCGAGTGCCGGCGGGATCTGGTGGATGTCGTTGGCGGTACAGATGAAGAACACTTCGCTGAGGTCAAAGGGCACCTCAAGGAAGTGATCGCTGTAAGCCTTGTTCTGCTCGGGATCGAGGACTTCCAGCAAAGCGCTGGAAGGATCACCGCGGAAGTCGCTGCCCAGCTTGTCGATCTCGTCCAGCAGGAACACACAGTTACGCGTGCCCGCGCGCCGGATGCCCTCGAGCACCCGCCCCGGCCGCGATCCGATGTAAGTACGCCGATGACCGCGGATCTCCGCCTCGTCACGAATCCCGCCGAGCGAAACGCGTACGAAGTTACGCCCCATGGCGTCTGCAATGCTGCGCCCGAGCGAGGTCTTGCCCACGCCCGGAGGTCCTGCGAGACATAATATGCTGCCCTGCACGTTGCCCGAGAGCTTGACCACGCTCAGGAATTCCAGGATGCGCTCCTTGGCCTTCTCCAGACCGTGGTGGTCCTGGTCGAGGTGCTTCTTCGCGCGACGTGTGTCGAGCTGGTCCTCGCTGCGCTTCTGCCACGGCATGCCGCAGAGGATATCCAGGTAGTGGCGCGTGACCGTGCTCTCCGGTGACATCGGCGCCATCTTGGCCAGGCGCGAGATTTCCTTGTGCGCGACCTCGCGAGCTTCCTCGCTCATTTCCGTGTTTTCGATCTTGTGCAGGTACTCCTCGACCTCGTCGTCATCGTCGTCGCCGTAACCGAGTTCCTTGCGGATCGCCCTGAGGCGTTCGTTGAGGTAGGCCTCCTTGTGGCCCCGCTCGACCGAATCCTTCATCTCGTCTTCGATGCGTTCTTCTACCCGCAATATCTCGACCTCGCGGTGCAGCAGTTGCACCAGGCGACGCAAGCGGCGCAGCGGATCGACTTGCTCGAGCAATTCCTGTTTCTCTTCAGCCGGCAGCACCATCCAGGCACCGATCGCGTCGGCGCGGCGCAATCCATCGCCGATCTGGTTGACCGAATTGGAGACTTCCTCTGGCAGGCGCTGGTGCGCACTTGCGTACTGGCCGAAGAGTTCCAGGGACTGGCGCAGCAGCGCCTCGAGTTCGGTGGGGTCTGCGGCTGCCTCGGCCTCGAAGAGCTCGATCTCGGCCGAGAGGTGGTCGGTGGCCTCGATGAAGGCCGTGATGCGGACCCGGTGCAGGCCCTCGACCAGGATCTTCGTCGTGCCATCGGGCAGGCGCAGCATCTGGTGGATGCGCGCCACCGTGCCGATATCGCGCAGGTCGCGCGCCTTGGGGTCTGAAATATCCGGCTGGGTCTGGACAGTTACCACCAGCAGCTTGTCGGCCTCGGCGGCGAGTTCCAGGCTGTGCACGCTGCGCTCGCGCCCGACCAGCAACGGCACCACCGCGCCGGGCAGCAGCACGACATCGCGCAGCGGAACCAGGGGCAACTCGCGCCCGATCTCCAGGCGTTCTTCGTCATGCCGCTCGGAGTCATCCATCAATTCCGCCTCGTGCTCCGGCAATCGCCGGCGTCAAATGTAGAGCGCGGCGGCAGGGACCTTGCCCCACCGCCGCGCAGGATGTCAGACCGGAAGGATCAAGCCTGCTTGAGCTCGTCGCCCTCGCTGATGACCTCCGGGCCGGTGCCCTTCTCGACGGTTTCCTTGGAGATCACGACCCGCACGATGTCTTTGCTCGAGGGGATTTCGTACATCAGATCGAGCATCATCTCCTCGAGGATCGAACGCAGGCCGCGCGCACCGGTCTTGCGCTCGATGGCCCGCCCGGCGACGGCCTCCAGCGCGCCCTCCCCAAACACCAGCTCGACGCCCTCCATCTCGAAGAGCTTCTCGTACTGGCGAACGAGTGCATTGCGCGGCTCGGTAAGGATGCTCACCAGGGCTTCGCGATCCAGTTCCTCGAGCGAGCAGGTCACGGGCAAGCGGCCGACGAGCTCGGGGATCAGCCCGTACTTCATCAGGTCGCCCGGATCCAGGCGTGAAAGCACGCGACTGCGATCGTTGCTGTCCGGCTTGACGTCAGCCCGGGCAAAGCCCAGAACCTTCTCACCCAGACGATGGCGAATAACCCGGTCGAGTCCCTCGAAAGCACCACCGCAGATGAAGAGGATGTCGCGCGTGTCGACCTCCAGGTACTTCTGCTGCGGGTGCTTGCGTCCGCCCTGCGGCGGGACATTGGCAACAGTGCCCTCGAGCAACTTGAGCAGCGCCTGCTGCACACCCTCGCCGCTCACGTCGCGCGTGATCGAGGGGTTGTCGCTCTTGCGACTGATCTTGTCGATCTCATCCACGTAGACGATTCCGCGCTGCGCGGCCGGCACGTTGTAGTCGGCAGCCTGCAGCAGCTTGACCAGGATGTTCTCGACATCCTCGCCCACGTAGCCAGCCTCGGTCAGCGCCGTGGCATCGACGATCGCGAAGGGCACCTTGAGGATGCGCGCGAGCGTCTGCGCCAGCAGCGTCTTGCCGGTACCGGTAGAGCCCACCAGCAGGATGTTGCTCTTGTCGAGCTCCACCTCGTCGGCGTCACGCCGGTGGTTGATGCGCTTGTAGTGGTTGTAGACGGCGACGGAGAGCGTCTTCTTGGCCTGATCCTGGCCCACGACATACTGGTCGAGCAGCGCGCGCAGGTCGGCGGGCTTGGGAAACTCCTTCGTCTCCATGGCGGAGACGGCCGGAAGCTCGTCCTCGAGGATGTCGTTGCAGAGCTTGATGCACTCATTGCAGATATACACGGACGGACCGCTGACCAGCTTGGCCACCTCGTCCTGTCCGCGCCCGCAGAACGAGCACTTGATCACCTGAGGGGTTCCCTTACGCGACTTCATGGAATTAACGGTGCTCCTTCCAGGGTCCTGAACACCGCCCGGGCAACCCAGGTTCCCACAGGCGGCGTCCACTGCATTCTACGATGAAGCCCGGCGCGGGGCCAGAAGCGACCCCACAGCCCGGAAATGCCCTCAAATGGCCGAATCAGCCCTTGTCCGTCGGAGTATCGGCCCTTTTCTCGATCACCTTGTCTACCAGGCCGTACTCGGCCGCATCGGTGGCCGACATGAAATAATCACGGTCGCAGTCCTTGTGGACCTTCTTGACCGTCTGACCGGTGTGGTGGGCGAGGATCTTGTAGAGACGGTCGCGCGTGCCCAGGATCTCCTTGGTGTAGATCTCGATCATCGAGGCCTGACCCTGGCTGCCACCCAGCGGCTGGTGGATCATCACGCGACTGTGCGGCAGCGCCGAACGCTTGCCTGCGGTGCCCGCGCAGAGCAGCACCGCCCCCATGCTCGCCGCCTGGCCCATGCAGATCGTGGCCACATCGTTGCTGATGTACTGCATGGTGTCATAGATAGCGAGCCCGGAGGTGACCGAGCCACCCGGGCTGTTGATATACAGATAGATGTCGCGCTCGGGATCCTCAGCCTGCAGGAACAGCAGCTGCGCGATCACCACGTTGCTCACGTTGTCGTCGATCGGCGATCCGATAAAGACGATCCGGTCTTTCAGCAGACGACTGTAGATGTCGTATGCGCGTTCTCCGCGCCCCGTCTGCTCGACTACCATCGGCACCAGCATGCCAGACTCCTCAGGCTTCGGTTTGAGACGCCTCAGCGTCTGCCATTTCTTCGGCGACCGTGATCTTCGCCGAATCCTCGATCAGGTCAAATATCTTGTCTTCTTCCATCTCACCGCGGACGCGGCTGAGCTGGCCGCCACGCTCCATGAGCAGGCGCAGACGATCGGGCTCGGTGCCCTGCTCGGCGGCCATTTCGGCCAACCGGGCGTTGAACTCATCCTCTGTGACCTCGATCTCGCGACCGCGGCGGAGGTTGTCGATGAGGATCATCCGCTGCACCGAGCGCTGCGCCATCGGGCGCCAGGCCTCGCTCAGCTGCTGCTTCTGCTCGTCCGTGGCCTCCTCCATCCCTTGCTTGCGGGCGAAGTCTTCAACCATCGCCTGCACATATCGTTCCTCGAGGCTGGGCAGGATCGGGATTTCGTTCAGTTCGAGCAGCTTGTCCACAAGTTGCTCCCGAAGCTGACGATCGCTCTCGCGCTTCGTGCCCGAGGTCAGCTGGTCGCGCACCATTTCGCGCATTTCGGCCACGGTGTCCTTACCCGTGTGCTCCTTGGCAAAAGCATCATCGAGCTCGGGCAGGTGCTTGATCCGGATCTCCTTGACCGCGACGCGGAGCTTGCGCGTGGTGCCCCGCAGGTCCTCGTTGGGGAAGTCGACGGGATAATTGACATCGAAGTCCGTCTGCTCGCCGGCCTGCATCCCGATCAGCGTGGCCGTGAACTCAGGCAGCATGCCGTCACCGCCGACCAGCACGGCCTGGTCTTCGTCGGCCGACTGCTCCGGATCGACGTTGCCCTGATCATCCAGGCCCTGAGTGTCCATGAGCACCGCGTCGCCTTCCTCCACGCCGCCGTCTTCGCGCTCGTGCCAGTGCGCCGCGCGTTCGCGAGTGCTCTCGACGGCCTCGTCAACCCGCTCCTCGGTGATCGGCGGCAGGTAGCGCGTGGCCTCGATCGTCTCCAGACCGGTGATCTCCAGATCCGGCCGGACCTCGATCACAAGGTCAAAGCGCACGGGCTCACCCTCGGGCAAATCAAGGTTCTCCACACGCGGATCAGCAACCGGGTGCAGCCCCTCGTTCTCGCCCAGGACTTTCTGGTAGACCGTAGGAATCAGGAGCTCCAGGGCATCCTGCTCAACGGCAGCGGCAGCAACCTGACGCACCTTGGCTACAGGCACCTTGCCCGTCCGGAACCCATCCAGGCGAATCTTCTTGCCCAGCTGTTTGGCGGCGGAGTCGCGCATCTCCTCCATAAAGGATTGCTCGACTGTCACGTGGGCGATGCGCTTCCAGCTCTCGGCCTCTTCGAGGTCGCAGCTGATACGGGTCTCGGTCATCGGGGTCTCCTGGAACTTGCAGGGGCCAACGCAATTGGGCGCAAGAGCGGGCGCAAGAAAAGATGGTGCGCGAGGAGGGACTCGAACCCCCACGGGTTTCCCCACTGGAACCTAAATCCAGCGCGTCTGCCAGTTCCGCCACTCGCGCGAGTCGGGATCGGGGGCTCCCAGAGCCGGACCGCACAGGCTAGGCACAGGCCTCAGGCGGGTCAAGCGGCGCGCTGGCCGCCAGAGCCCCTAGAGTCCCTTGAATTCGGCCTTTCGCTTCTCCATGAAGGCTCCCATGCCCTCGGCCGCGTCGTTCGTGGCGAAAGCAACCCCGAAACGCGCCGCCTCCAGCGCGCAGGCCTGGTCAAAGGCCATCTCCGCACCCTCACGCACCGTGGCCTCGGCCAAGCCCAGCGTGGCAGCGCTGAAGCCCGTCAGCTTGCCGGCCAGTTCGCGTGCACGGTCCATCAGGGAGGCTGCGTCGACGACCTCGTTCACCAGACCCATGGCCTCGGCGCGGTCGGCCTTGATCATCTCGCCCGTGAGCACGAGCTGCAGGGCACGACCCTGCCCGATCAGGCGCGGCAGGCGCTGCGTACCGGCAAAGCCCGGGATCAGCCCGAGCGTGATCTCGGGCAAGCCCATGCGTGCCGTATCCGCGGCGATGCGCAGCGTGCAGGCCATGGCCAGCTCGAGGCCGCCACCGAGCGCGAAGCCATTGATGGCCGCGATGGACGGCTTGCCCATGGCCTCCAGCCGGCCAAAGATTGCTTGTCCCATTGCGGCATGGCGAGCGGCCTCCAGCGGGGACAGTGCACTGAGTTCCTTGATGTCCGCACCCGCGACGAAGGCCTTTTCACCAGCGCCGGTGAAAATCAGCACGCGCACGGAGTCGTCGGCCGCGGCCTGCGCGATCACCGACTCGAGTTCGTCCAGGGTGGCGCGATTGAGGGCGTTGAGCGCCTTGGGGCGGTTGACGGTCACCGTCGCGATCGAATCGCTCAGCTCATACTGCAGGTTGGCCAGTTCCATGGAGGTCCTCCCGGGGCGACGGGCGGCGCGGGGCTTGCGAGGCCGCCTGATTCGTGGATGATACGCATAACGCCTAGCACACCGACCCCCCCGCCGCCAGCCGCGGGGAACCCTGACGGAGGACAGATCCAATGCGAACGCTTCGACTCCTGCTCGTGTCCATCCTCGCTCTCGGGCTGATCGCCCTTGCCGGCTGCTCCGGCAAGAAGGTCACTCGCATCGACACCGACACCACCATCGACCTGAGCGGCAAGTGGAACGACGCGGACAGCCGCATGGTCTCCGAGGAAGTCATCGAGGACATGCTCAAAGCGCCCTGGGTCGTGCGCTTCTCCGCGCGCAACGAACAGGCTCGCCCGACGGTAATCGTGGGCCTGATGCGCAACCGCTCCGACGAACACATCGTCACCGAGACCTTCACCAAGGACATCGAGCGCGCCTGCATCAACCAGGGCACAGTGCGCATCGTGGCCAGCAGCGAGGAACGCGCGGACCTGCGTGATGAACGCAGTGACCAGGCGGACTTCTCAAGCGCGGCCACGGTGAAGAAGTTCGGTCTGGAGTACGGTGCCGACTACATGCTCATGGGCACGATCAACAAGATCAGCGACCGCGAGGACGATGAGGAAATCATCTTCTACCAGGTTGATCTCGAGCTCACCGACATCGAGACGAACGAGAAAGTCTGGATCGGCGGGAAGAAGCACAAAAAGTACATCGGCCGGGACAAGTACAAGAGCTGATCCATGCCGACCTTCGTCACAGGATCAGGCCGCGCCTTGCTTCGTGCCCTGCTCCTGGCGTCGGCTGTTGCCCTGCTGGCCGGGTGCAGCACCTACGCCAATCAATCCACGCGCATCCGCGGCCACGCCGACCAGGGAGATCTGGAGGGCGCGCTCGCGGAGGTGCGTGACGAAGCTGGTGACGATCCAGACGTCCTGGCACTGCTGCAGGAGGGACTGCTCTCCTACTACGTGGGTGACTACCCCGCCTCGACGGCTGCCTTCGGACGGGCCGACGAAAAGATCGACGATCAGTTCACGAAGTCGATCAGCCGTGAGGCCCTGGCCTTTCTCTCCAACGACCAGTCCAGGCCCTACGACGGCTACCCGGGCGAGCAATCGCTGCTGCACGTCTACGCGGCACTGGCCTACCTGGCCGAAGGCGATCGCCAGGGCGCGCTGGTGGAAGCGCGCGCCGCGAGCACACAGCTCGAACGCCTGGAACAGGTCCGCGAAGGACACGAGACCTACACGCGCGATGCCTTCGCCGAGTGGATCGCGGCCATGCTCTACGCCGAGGACGACGACGCCAACGCCTGCCTGGTCAGCTCGCGCCGCGCCCTCACCGCTTACGAGGATGCGCACCAGGCCTGGGGGCAAGCGGTCCCGCAGGGTTTCCTCGATGACTACGCACGCTGGGCCGACCGCTTTGGCTTCACGCAGGAGCGTGAAGAGCTGGTGCAGCGTTACGGCGAGCGCGGGCCCGGTGCCGTTCGTCTCGGGCGCGAGCAGGGCGAAGTTGTGCTGCTGTACGGCAGCGGCTGGGTCGACCACCTGATCGAGGCGAAGATCTCGTTTCCAATTCTCGAGAGCGATGACTACTCGAGCCACGATGAATGGGCCACGGCCATCTCGATGCGCGGGCCGCAGGGTGTGTACGTGGCGCCACACAACGTCAAGGTCAAGTACTGGCTGAGCGTGGCCTGGCCCGTCCGCCAGCACCTGCAGTCAGAACTGCACGTGGCGCGACTGAGTTCGGGAGTGGCCAGCGCCGAGAGCGAAGCAGTGCACGACCTGTCGGCGATCTTCGGCCTGACCTTCGACGAAGGAGAGGGCACGCGCACCGTCCGCACGATCATCCGCGGCCTGGCCAAGTACACCGCGGTCGAGGCCATCGACGACGATGAGGACACTGGTCGCCAGGTCGCGTCATTTATCGCCAACATGTTCGCGAGCGGGACGGAGGTCGCCGACACGCGCAGCTGGACGATGCTGCCCGACCGCATCCATATCGCGCGCCTGCGTCTGCCCGCAGGCGTACACAACATCACGGTCGAGGTCCTCGACACGCAGCAGCGCGTGGCCGAGCGGCTGGAGTTCGAGGCCGTGCGCGTGCTGCCCGGATCGAGGACCCTGATCCACCACCGCAGCTTCCGCTGAGGGACACCGGCGTCCACCCGGCAGGACAGAACTGCGCCGGCACCTTCGACGGTGCCGTGCACTGAATTCGGCACAGTCCTCTGCTTCCTGTCCGGATAGCTCCTCCCGATTTCTCATCCGTCCGCGTGAAGGACAGCTGCCGCCCTGCGACAGGGCGCCCGGTGGCGTGACGCAGCGGGCTGCGCCGTGGCGTGCCTCTTGCAGAAAGTCGTGTGGGGAGAACTGCGACCTCCCCTGGCTCGAGTCAACGCAGAGACCCGAACCAGTATCCCATCCGGAGTCCGTGCCGACAGATGCCGCGACTGAATAGAATCCTGCTCGCCATCGGAATTCCGCTGGCCAGCCTGCTGTGTAGCGCCAACGGCACCTACGCATCTTCCGCGCGTCATTTTGTCGAGGCCGGTCTGGCCCTGGATGAAGGCGAACGCGAGCGCCTGGCCGCGAAGTTCGATGCCCGTCAACTGCCACTGATCCTGGCATCGTTCAGTGCGAACCCTCCCGATGACATCGACCCGGCGCGCCTTTACAGCGCGCTTGCCGGATGGCACTACTTCGCTGGCAAGCACTTCGACCCGCGACAGCGGGGGGTGTGGACGACAGGGGAGTCCGCATTCAGCGCAGGTGACCACAGTCCAGCGAATCTCACGCTGAGTTCGGGCGCCGCGCTCGAACTCGTCGAGCTCGCCGCACTGGCCCGCCTCGCCGATCAACGCGACTACATCTTCGACCCTATTGTGTGGTGGCACGACCACCTCGACCTGCGCGTCCGACTCACCAACGCCTTTTATGATCCAGTGGACGGGGCCTACGCCCATCTTGATTCGCTGGGCCGGCGACTCACCGAACCTGCCCTGTCCGGTTTGATTCCCGTGGCCTTGGGTGCGCGTCACGGCAGCGAGGCGACACGGCGCGCGGCCTGGAAGCTCTGGACCGGCTCCGAACAAAGGATAGAGCAGGGAGACTTGCAGACCGGCCTGCAGGCACGCCAGGCCGCAGCGGCCTTCGCGGCCGCCAGCGGCGACCACGGCCTGCACGTCGCCACCGAAGCGGTGATGGCCGCCCTGAGCCTGCAAGCCCTGGATGACCTGGACGAACCCGAACTGTCCGTCTACGCACGCGACGCGCTCGCGGCCCGCGGGCTGCCGACCGGCCGCGACGTGGAGATCGTGCTCGGCAGCTCCACTCTCCCGCTCTCGACCGAGTGGATCGCCCTGCAGCCGCTCGAGCGCAGCCGCGCCGCGATCCGCTTCTACAAAGGCGTCGGGGTGTTTGCCCCCGCGCGGGCAGATTCCCTGCTTGCACTGACGCGGCTGCCCGAAGACGCCACGGACTCGACCATCGCAGCATCCGTCGCAAAAATCACCGACCTGCTCGTAGAGTTGAGTGCCGTAGATGTACGCAAGACCTCCAACCAGTGGCTGATTCGCAGGGCCGGGCGCAACGACCTGAACGAGACCGACGAAGCAGCCTTCGAGCTGCAGTGGACCGACCTCAGGATCTGGTTCGATCACGGGCTCGAGTTGCTCACTGCCGACATACTCGCCTGGCACCTGCGTTCTGACCCTGCCTCGAAGTGGACGGCAACGCTCAACCCGCACGTGATCGGTGAGGGCGACCAGCCGCACCTGCTGGTGCACTGCCGCAGCGGCCAGGAAGCATCGGACTACGAACCCGACAGCCTGACCCTGATGTGGACGGACGGAACCAGCCTCCTGCCACCGCAGGAATTTCAGCTCACACAGACAAGCCCACGCGACTTCGAGTCCGCCGTGCCCACCCTGCCCACGAAGATTGGATTGTGGCAACTGATCGTCGAGGGCTTGCCGAAGCGACCACGTCTGAGCGCCGCGATTTCCGTCGTCGATCCGGTCGTCGTGAGCATCGTGCCCACAGGGCGACGCGCCAGCACCGTCGACTGGGCCGTACAGCTGCGTAGCCAGGTCAGGTCACCGATCAACGGTCGCATCAATCTGCAAACGCCGCTCAGCTGGACCGGCGCGCCGGGAACCAGCCTGCAATACTCGCTCGAACCGGGCGAAGCAAGCGAGCTCCACTTCGCGGTCACGCCTGACTTCGATGTCGCCCCCGGCAGTTACCCGCTGCGTTGGACGGCGTGGAGCAACACCCAGCTGATCGGTGAGTACGAGACACAAGTCGACCGGCCCTTCGCCTGGTTGCGCATCGGCCCTCTGCCGATCACCGACCCGGACAAGCCGATCAATTCGCCCTATGCATTTGATCGACGGATCGACCTGGCCCAGCGGCTTCAGGGGCTCGAGAGCACTGTGGCCTGGACCAAACTTCCCGGTGGCCGCGTCGACCCCGAAGGATTCATCGTCCTGGAGTCCGCTGGCAACCAGCCCGGTCTTCACTACGCCTTCACCGGCTTCGTCACTCAGTCCGAGGACGCCGTGCTGGAGCTGGCCAGTGACGGGCCCGCGCGCCTCTTCGTCAACGGACGGCGCGTCGTGAACCTCGAACGCTGGGGCGGGCGGCGCGAGGCCGAGGTCCGCTTCGGTTCGGGCACCAACTTCGTGGTTGTCAAGCTGGCCGATCTCGATGGCTCGGGAGCTCGCTTCCGGCTGCGTGTCCGCGACATCGACGGCAGCGAACTGCGCGCTGTGGGCAACAAGCTCGAACACCTTCTGGAGAACTACGCCTACCTGGCCCGGGCCAGACAGGGTGAACCCGGCAGTGTTCAACGCCAGACCCTGCGCCTGGTGCCAATCCGCTACCTCGACCCGCAGGCGGACACGGTGAGCGTCGTGGGCAGCTTCAACGGCTGGTCGCCGGCATCCACCCCCATGACCCGGCTCGAGAACGGCAGCTGGCAGGTGAAGATCCGCCTCAGGCCCGGTCGCTTTGAATACAAGTTCGCTGTGGACGGGTCTGACTGGATCCCCGACCCCAACAACCCTGCAGCGGTGGCGGACGGCTTCGGCGGTCGCAATTCGGTGCTCATAATCGACTAGGTTGTGCCTCGAAGAATGTGCATCCCCGTCTAGAACGCATACGCAAGGTC
>Ga0164313_10002476_pt1 | contig 16535 bp, 10 predicted proteins | sample GuaBasSedimGuay4_FD_113735 | JGI IMG/M metagenome (GOLD analysis project Ga0164313, IMG submission 113735) | Subseafloor sediment microbial communities from Guaymas Basin, Gulf of California, Mexico - Guay4, Core 4569-4, 0-3 cm | ecosystem: Environmental > Aquatic > Marine > Hydrothermal vents...
CCATTATCTGTCAGATGGCAAACCGGCGGCAGTGGTGCATTTCAGACGCGAATCTGACGGTCAGTTTAGTGCCCATGTTAAAGACCACATGGGCCACGAATACATCCAGAAATTAACAGGTGACTATTGGCAACTTGATGCACGGGTACTTAGGTTGAACAAACATATGTTTAGGGATATCGAGCCAATGATCAGGCTGGAATATTTTTATGCACTGAATGTTACATCCCGTAAGGCCGCCAGCATAGAAAGGTCTGCTGAGTTATTACATACCAGTAGTGACTTGATCGATTCATGGCCATTCCTGAAAAAAATACCGTGGATCGACAGGTTTATTTCCCTGCAAGTTACCAGCACTATGAAAAAGCCAGTAACAGATAAGACAGTTTATATAGTAAACCTGACTAACCTCGGTTTGGTGGCAGAAAAGAGTCGGGTGGCGGATAATGCCCCCTGACCCGGTATGTATGAACCAACAGGAGATAATTTTTGGATTTTGTAACTGATTACGGTCTTTTTCTGGCAAAGATAATAACGGTTTTGCTCAGTTTTGGAGTGCTTATTGCGCTGATAGCCGGTGCATCCAGGGCAAAACCAAAAGATAAGGGACATATTGAAGTAACATCTCTTAGTGAAAAATTAAAAAAAAACGAGGATACTTTTGCAGAATCTATATTGCCCCCCCATGAGAAAAAAAGTGCAATAAAGGAGAGGAAAAAGAGAGATAAGCTATCCGCAAAAAAAACAACGAAGGATATTGCTGAGTCTCAGGGAGGAAGGACGTTTGTATTAAATTTTCATGGTGATTTACGGGCTTCGGCGGTAGCTGCCCTACGTGAAGAAATAACGGCGATACTTGCACAGGTGAAATCAGATGATGAAGTGGTTGTTAAGCTGGAAAGCAGCGGCGGTATGGTTCACAGTTATGGACTTGCAGCTAGTCAGCTGGACAGAATTAGAAAGCAGAATATTTCGTTAACCATCTGCGTCGATAAGGTTGCAGCGAGCGGTGGCTATATGATGGCGTGTGTGGCGGACAAAGTTGTGGCTGCACCCTTTGCTATTATCGGCTCTATTGGCGTCGTTGCCCAAATCCCCAATATTAACAGGCTGTTAAAGCGTCATGATGTGGACGTCGAGCTGATTACGGCAGGCAAATACAAGCGTACCCTGACAGTATTGGGAGAAAATACTGAAGAAGGTAGAGATAAGTTTCGTCAGGATATGGAAGATATTCATGATTTGTTTAAAGAATACGTTGCTGAACGAAGACAAAAACTGGATATCGAGGAGGTAGCTACTGGTGAGATTTGGTACGGTAGCAGAGCGCAACAAATAGGTCTGGTAGATGACATTAAAACCAGTGATGAATATTTAACAGCCCTGGCGAAGGATAGCAGTGTCTTTGAAGTACATTATATAGAGAAAAAAACCTTGCCAGAAAAATTTGGTATTGCGGTCGAAGAAACAAGCGATCGTTTGCTGGTGCGATGGATCAACCGTTTATCAAAATCTCATCACTACTTCTGATCTTGCTATGGGGTTAATGTCTTTAGTCTCTACGTAGTTCCTCTTTGATAGCGATAGGATTGGGGAAATTTAATACCACAACATAGCTTGATAACAGGAAGGTCAGGATTGCGGCTGCCTGGATTAGGTGAGATGCCAGGTTACTGATTAAGGATGCACTGAACGCCACATAGGCAATTAACAGTGAAAACTCACTAATCTGACCTAGCCTGAAGCCAAGATCCCATGCCAGGGCATTTTTCTCGCTTTGCTGGCGCAGCAAAAAGCGAAAGACCAGAGGCTTTATCACCAACATACTGCCGCCCAGCAATAGAGCTGGTGCAATGATGTCCGGCAGCAGAGTCAGGTTAAACTGCGCACCCAGAGAGAAAAAGAAGAGGATAAGAAAAAAGTCGCGTAGCGGTTTTAGACTAAGTGCAATATGTTTTGCTATTGGGCTGGTAGCAATGGTGATGCCGGCGATAAAAGCACCTATCTCTCGGGATAAATTGACTAATTCGGCGAGCTCTGCAACGCCGAGACACCAGCCGATGGCAAGCAGAAAAACATATTCCCCCATACGATCAAACCGTGTAAATAAAGGTAGTAATAAATAGCGCACGGCTGTGACGCACAGGCCAACCAAAATGGGCAGTGCCAGCAGGGCGATTCCAATCTGTCCCACATCTACCGAACCGTCACCGCCGCTAAGTAATATAAGCAACACAAAGATGGCAAGAAAATCCTGGACCAATAACATGCCGATCATCATTTCGCCGACATGACGGTGGTGCAAGATGGTTGTGGGTAATAGTTTTATCCCGATTATGGTGCTGGAAAACATCATGGCGCTGCCGATGATTATGTTTTCTAGCTGAGTGAAGCCAAACAGGTACCCAACTCCATAGCCAACCATGGCAAAAATTATTGCGCTGATGAGCGTGACAAGGGTGACTTTTTTGAAAACGCCAAACAGGGCCTGAGGTTGCATATCAAGGCCGAGCAGAAATAAAAGGAAGATAATGCCAATGTGGGAAATGTCAGCGATTAGCTTGACGTCGGGAACGAGTCCGGAGCCGTAAGGCCCGAGCAGGCCTCCGAGCACAATATAGGCCACAAGCATGGGCTGGCGTCCGTATAGAGCCATTGAAGCAACCACAGCTGCGCCAGTAAATATGAGGAAAAACGAGTGAAATACAGTGTCGTCCACGGCATTATTCCGTTAAAACGGTATTTTGCCCAGAACGAGGCATAAACACAAAAATAAATTTTTACAATAAAAAATCAGGTTCTGCGTCTGAATAGTGGTTGCGGCTGATCGACGCTACCCTGGTAGCTTACAGTGAAATTGTTGAGGTAGGGCAGTGGGTCAAAATCCGGGCTGTAATCTTCAAGCAAAAACGTATCGAACCCACAGCGGGCGAGGTAGTAAAACTGGTCGGGGATAATATTACCAAAGGCCCTGAGCTCGCCCCGGTAATTATATTGCTCCCTGAGAAGCCTCGCCAGAGAAAATCCCCGGCCATCCATAAATGTCTGAAAATGAATGCCGATACAATCCCATGTAGATATATGATCAGCGAGAGGCTCAAGTTCGATATCGCTGTCTAGCCATATACCACTCGCATGTTGATCATTACAGACCGAGTTAGCATCACTATCTGGGAGAGTATCCAGCCAGTATTGCACTGGCACCAACATATGGTCGCTGTTTAACATTCCGTCAAAGCCTCGAGGCATAATCTGCCAGGGGTCTTCGCTTAGCACATTGCCATCTTTATCAAGCAGCTTTTGCATAGATGCACTCCTTGAAAGGGGTTATACCGATACGTCGTTGTGTGTCGAAAAAACGTTCGCCGTCAATTCGATGGTCTACATAGACCTGCAGAATTTTCGCTATTACCTCCGGTACTTCACTGGCAAAGAAAGAAGGCCCGAGTACGCTGCCAAGTGCTGCATCGCTGCCGGCACTTCCACCGAGCTGGATCTGATAAAACTCCAGGCCCTTTTTATCGACACCGAGAATGCCAATATTACCAATATGGTGGTGTCCGCAGGCATTCATGCATCCTGAGATATTGAGGCTGACGTCGCCAATGTCATAGAGGTAGTCCATGTCATCAAAACATCGCTGAATTGCTTCCGCCACCGGAATTGATTTGGCATTGGCCAGTGAGCAGAAATCACCACCGGGGCAGCAAATCATGTCCGTTAACGTACCTACGTTCGGTGTTGCAAAACCCATTTTCTTTGCCTCAACCCACAACGCTGGTAAATCCTTTTGTTTGACATCGGCCAACACCACATTTTGCTGATGTGTGACGCGGACTTCACCAAAACTGTAGTTGTCAGCAAGTTCCGCAATGGATTCCAGCTGTTGTTCGGTGACATCACCTGGGGCGACACCGGTGGGCTTTAGGGAAAGAAAAACAGCACAATAACCTGGTGTTTTGTGCTGCTTTACATTTCTGTCACACCACCGTGTAAAGGCAACAGGCTGCTCTGGCATTGTCAGTTGGTCGGGGCAGTCGGTATTTTTTTCATAAGCTGGCGCAGTGAAAAATGATTTTGCCCGGGCAATTTCGGTATCTGTTAATGTTGCGGGGCCATTTTTTGCGCGAAGCCACTCTTCTTCTACTTTTTGAGTGAAAACCTCAGGTGTCCATGCTTTTACAAGTATTTTGATACGGGCTTTGTATTTGTTGTCCCGACGGCCGTAACGGTTATACACCCGTAATATGGCCTCCAGGTAAGTGAGCAGGTGTACAGCGGGCAGGAAGTTTTTGATCACGGTGCCGATCACAGGGGTGCGGCCCATTCCTCCGCCGACTAGAACCTGGAAGCCGATTTCGCTGCTGGGGCCTTTCACTAATTGCAGGCCGATGTCATGAACCTGGGTAGCGGCGCGATCACCCTCAGAGCCAGTAACAGCTATCTTGAACTTGCGTGGCAAAAATGCGAATTCCGGATGTAGTGTTGACCATTGGCGAATAATTTCGCACCAGGGGCGAGGATCCTCAGTTTCATCCGTACTTATCCCGGCGAACTCGTCGGAGGTTATATTGCGAATGCAATTGCCGCTGCTCTGGATAGCATGCATATCGACTTCAGCGAGTTCAGCAAGAATATCCGGTACTTCCTCAAGTTGAGGCCAGTTGAGCTGGATATTTTGTCGAGTCGTAAAATGTGCATAACCCTTGTCGTAAGTTCGCGTGATATGTGCGAGCTTGCGTAACTGATTAGACGATAACATACCGTAAGGGATGTTAATGCGTAGCATAGGCGCCAGGCGCTGAATATACAGACCATTTTGCAGACGCAGGGGCAGGAATTCATCTTCTGCTAGATCCCCGGCCAGAAAGGATTCGGTTTGCCTGCGAAACTGGGTAACGCGTTCCCTTAACAGGGTTTTATCGTGATGGTCATATATATACATAAAGTCTGGCTTACCTACTTAAATTAACCAGACGGATTGCCTGGCCAAAATTTGCTCAGCCGCACACAAGATTGTGCTTTTTCACCGTGCCCTGCCGATGCGGCATAATATCCTTGTCAGCCATATAGGTAAAAAACTGTTTATTTATAATGTCGTTGGAAATGGTAATAAGGGCAGACACCTGAAAGACATATTGATAGAATGCGCGGCTTTTAAATGGGCAAACGTAGGAGGAAGTGCAGTATGAGTGAAGATAATACCGGTAGAGATGAAGACGGTTTTGCTGACGCGATGGCAGCGCTGGCATTGATAGCGGTGGTAATTACAAGCGTAGTGGTCTGGTTAAGCCGCATGTAGTTTAATTAACGCTATATCTGGAGGGCAGCCGGCGCTGCCTTTTTTGACATTATATCCCCTGGGCCGAGCTAATATTTATTAGCAGCGCATAGGCTAATTATCTATATTTCCCACTGTTTTTTTATCGTTGTCTGATCCAGGTTGGTAGGCGAGTATGGCGTTCAATTCGCGCTCAACCTGGGATGCCGCAATACCTTTACGTTGCGCAAGGCTGGCTACCTGATCAGGATAAATTTTGCCCACATTGAAATAACGCGACTCTGGATGGCTAAAATACCAGCCGCTGATTGATGCAGCAGGGTGCATTGCGTGGTTTTCAGTTAACTTAATACCGGTATTTTTTTCAGCATTTAACAACTCAAAAAGTGCTGTTTTCTCAGTATGATCAGGACAGGCAGGGTACCCTGGTGCCGGGCGAATACCCTGATATTTTTCCTTAATGAGTTCTTCATTATTCAATGTTTCGTCGACAGCATATGCCCATAGTTCGGTGCGAACTTTATGGTGCATGTGTTCGGCAAACGATTCTGCCAACCGGTCAGCGAGGGCTTTGACCATGATCGCATTGTAATCATCGCCCCTGGCTTCATATTCTGCAGCGAGTTCATCCGCCCGGATACCAGTGGTTACCGCAAAGCCGCCAATATAATCAATTTTATTAAGCTCTTTGGGCATTATAAAATCGGCCAATGACAGCAGCGCGTCTGATTCGCTCGATTTTCTGAGTTGTTGGCGAAGGTGATGTAGCGTAGCAATAACTTTGCTGCGTGAATCGTCAGAGTAAACTTCAATGTCATCATGGTTAACGCAGTTAGCCGGCCATAGGCCTATGACACCATTGGCTTGCAGGCGTTTATTTTCTACAAGATCCCTGAGCATAACCTGCGCATCGTCAAAGAGATTTCGTGCCGCCTCTCCGATCACTTCATCATCGAGTATTTTTGGATATTTGCCGATCAGATTCCAGGTAATAAAAAAGGGCGTCCAGTCAATGGTGGCGACCAGTTCGGCCATCGGGTAGTCGTAAAAGACCTGAACACCCAACTGCCGAGGCTGATGCGGCGTATAATTCGACCAGTCAATTGCCAGGCCCTGATCCATAGCCTGTTCATAGGACACGACTTTATCGCGAGGTTGGCGCTTCGCTCGGCGCTCACGCACTTTTTCATATTCAGCGCTGATGTCAGCGTAGTAATCCTTGCGTGAGTCCTGGTTAATCAGCTTACTGGCCACGCCCACAGCGCGCGAAGCGTCAGCCACGTAAATTGCCTGTGCGCGATGATATTGAGGATCAATTTTTACAGCGGTATGTGCTTTCGAAGTAGTCGCACCACCAATCAGCAAAGGTAAATTAAAACCCTGACGCTCCATCTCCCCGGCAACATGAACCATTTCGTCCAGCGACGGTGTAATAAGGCCGGACAGACCAATAATATCGACATTTTCCTGCCTGGCCGTTTCCAGTATCCGCTCGCTGGGCACCATGACGCCGAGGTCGATGACCTCAAAGTTATTACACTGCAGCACCACACCGACGATATTTTTACCAATGTCGTGTACATCGCCTTTAACAGTCGCCATCAGGATTTTACCGTTACTGCTGCGGGCACCATCCTGCTTTTCTGCTTCGACATAAGGTTGCAGGTAGGCGACTGCCTGCTTCATAACACGGGCTGACTTGACCACCTGAGGCAAGAACATCTTGCCCTCGCCAAACAGGTCGCCAACGACATTCATGCCATCCATCAGCGGCCCTTCGATAACATGCAGTGGACGCTCTGCTTCCTGTCGTGCTGCTTCACTATCCTCTTCTATGTAAGTGGTTATACCCTTTACCAGCGCGTGTTCAAGGCGCTTCGCAACCGGCCATTGTCGCCATTGTAGATCTTCCTTTTTGGTTTGCGTTCCGCCATCTCCACGATATTGTTCGGCAATTTCGAGCAAATTTTCGGTAGCCTCTGAAGATTTATTGAGGATAACTGCCTCGACCGCTTCACGCAGTGAATCCGGCAGATTATCGTAAACAGCAAGCTGACCAGCATTAACGATACCCATGCTAAGCCCTGAGCGAATAGCATGGTATAAAAACACCGAATGAATGGCCTCCCGTACCGCATTGTTACCGCGAAACGAAAATGACACGTTACTGATACCACCGGAAATCAGTGCGCCCGGCAATTGCGCGTTAATCCAGGCGGTCGCCTCTATGAAGTCCACGGCATAATTATTGTGTTCTTCGATGCCGGTCGCGACGGCAAAAACATTGGGATCAAAAATAATATCTTCGGTTGCAAAACCCACCTTATTGACCAGCAACTGGTAACTGCGTTGACAGATGTCGATGCGACGCTGCAAATTATCTGCCTGTCCGTCGGTATCAAAGGCCATTACCACAACGGCAGCACCATAGCGAAGACAAAGCCTGGCCTGCGCCAAAAAAACTTCCTCTCCTTCTTTCAGGCTGATGGAATTGACGATGGGTTTACCCTGGATACACTGCAGACCCTTTTCTATAACGCTCCACCTGGAGGAATCGACCATCAATGGGATTCTGGAAATATCGGGTTCCGACGCCACCAGTTTAAGGAAGGTAGTCATTGCCACCTCGCCGTCCAGCATACCTTCGTCAACATTAACGTCGATAATCTGCGCGCCGCTTTCGACCTGATCCCGCGCAACGCTCAATGCCGTGTCGTAATCGTCCTCAAGTATTAGTCGTTTAAAACGTGCCGAGCCGGTGACATTACACCGCTCGCCTATATTCACGAATAGCGAGTCGCTGGTGATATTAAAAGGTTCTAGCCCCGCAAGCCGGCACGCCGGAGCGATATCCGGTAATGAGCGTGGTTTAAATTTGCCGACAGCCGCGCAAATAGCTTCGATATGCTCCGGCGTTGTGCCACAACAACCACCAACAATATTGACCAGCTGGTCCCGGGCAAACTCAGCGATGATTTCAGCTGTTTCATGTGGCTGTTCATCATATTCGCCAAATTCATTGGGGAGTCCCGCATTGGGATGGGCACTTACCGGTAGCGGACAAACTTTCGCCAATTCTTCGATATGGGGGCGCAATTGGCGAGCACCCAGTGCACAGTTAAAGCCGATAGAAAAAGGGCGGGCATGAGCCAGGCTGTTCCAGAATGCCTCGGGTGTTTGTCCCGACAGGGTGCGGCCACTGGCGTCGGTAATAGTTCCAGAAATCATTATCGGCAGCTCTAAACCGAGTTCCGTAAAGACATCCTGCACAGCAAAGACAGCAGCTTTGGCATTGAGCGTATCGAATATAGTTTCGATCAAAATGATATCTGCTCCACCCTCGATCAAAGCGCGGGTGGCCAGGCGGTAGTTGTCGGCGAGCTCGCCGAAACTGGTGTTGCGCGCCCCCGGATCGTTTACATCTGATGAGATTGACGCCGTTCGGCTGGTCGGCCCAACAACACCTGCTACCCAACGTAATTTATCAGGAGTAGCTCGACTGATTTCATCAGCAGCTTCTCGCGCAACCTGCGCACCAGCAAAATTGAGTTCGTAAACCAGATCCTCGGTAGAGAAATCAGCCTGGGAAATAACCGTCGCATTGAAAGTATTAGTTTCGATGATATCGGCCCCGGCCTTCAAATAAGCAAGGTGGATATCGCGAATAATATCTGTCTGGGTCAACGTCAATATATCGTTATTGCCCGCCTGATCCTGCTCAATGTTCGCCAGCCGATCACCGCGATAATCGGCTTCGCTGAGTTTATATTGTTGAATAACAGTGCCCATGGCACCGTCCAGGAATAAAATCCTGTCCGAGGTGGCCCGATGTAGAGCGGAGATTCTTTGCTGGCGATTATTCAACGTTATGTATCCGAAGCCTGGCGCAAATTTAAAAGGGCGCGTAGTTTAACAAATGGTACCGCCTGTGGCTTGCAGGAATTGTTTGAAGTCAGCAGCTTCTAAAGCCGCGGCATCTGTCACCTCTGAAGCTGTAAACGTGGTGCTAACAGGTCCAGGTTTATCAACTGTTCAGATAAGCCCCTGGCCAGGGGCTGCTTGCCCGTCTTCTATAGCAATCCGAATCGGTTTTTCTGAATCGAAATGCACATCATGCTGTGGAAATGAGATAACGATCCCTGCCTCTTCGAAGCGTGCATAAATCATTCGATGAAGAGCGGTGAGGACAGGCCAGCGATCATCGAAAGAACGGACAAAACAACGTGCAGAAAGTTGCAGCGCATTGTCACCGAATTCGTTGAAAATGATCATTGGTGGTGGTTCGTCGAGTACATCGGCGTGGTCAACAACAACTTCATTTAATATCGTCAGCGCCTGTTCGACATTACTGCCGTAGGCAATGCCCACATTAACGACGATACGTGTGGTCGGATCCGACAGCGTCCAGTTAAGCAAGCGCCCAGTGATAAATTCTTTATTCGGCACTAGCAGTTCCTTTCCATCCCAGTCCCTTATGGTTGTTGCCCTGATTCGTATTCGCGTCACGACCCCTTCGCTTTCGCCAACCGTAACAACATCGCCAACCCGGATCGGACGCTCAAACAGGATAATCAGGCCGCTAAAAAAATTGGCGACGATTTCCTGCAAACCAAAGCCGATGCCAACACCTAACGCGGCCACCAACCACTGTAACTGCGACCAGTTCAGACCGAGCGTAGAGGCTACTGCAATCGTCCCGCTGCTGATTATCAGGTAACTCAATAAAGTACTGGCAGTGTAATAAGTGCCTGTAGTTATGCCTGCCCGACTGCGCATCACCAGTTCCACTAGCGCGGGTAAAGTACGAGCTCCATAGAATGTCACAAGTCCCAGAAATAATACGATAACCAGGGTTTCCAATGTGATCGGTGAAATCACTGGTTCTCCATCAACGAGGCTTGACGTTGTCCACAGGGTCACTTTTTCCAGTACATCTAACATAGGTAACAGGGGTGACCAAATGTACACCAGAGTCACAATGCCTGCCGCAGCTATGCCCACTTTCACCAACTGTGATGTAGTGGCGCTGAGCTCGCCAAGATCAAGCTGATCATCATCGAGCCCGCTATCACTGCCCTCCGATTCTTTCCGCGACGCTAGCAGTTCTTTCAGGTGCAAGCGGCGACGTGCGATATTGAGCCAGCGCATGAGTAATGCATAAAGGAGGTCGAAAATAATTATTACCCATAACGTATCGACACCACTTTGAACGACAAGACCAACAGAATAGATGTGCCCATCGGCAATCGCCAGAAATAGCATACCCATGGCAAACAGCGCTATCCATCGTACGCGTCGCGGCTCTACTATCATCACACTCTGCTGGTCTGGCTTTACTGGCCGCCGTAACTCCCGGATCTCGCGAACACTCACAAATGCGAATATCAGCAACAACATTAACCTGCCTAAGGTTGCGTCTATAGCCTCTATCTGCAGTACTATCGACGTTAGCCCCACCGTCGGCAAACACCAACGGATGAGCCAGTCCATTTGATTTTCCATGCGGTCGCATGCTGCTTCGGTCCACTGGAAATGAACCCGGGCAACACCTGATTTTTCGCAGACAACCCGGATAAATACAAGTGCAAAGCTAACAGCAACCAGGCTTTCGAATGTGTTGGATAAAGCGCCAGCAAAGGGTGTCGCTGCTCTGGAAAACAGTGCGCTAAATGCCATCAGTAATAAAGGCAGTGGTAAGGCCCTGAGTGCGCTGAGCATCAACGCGCCTACGGTGTAGTGTATCGAGTCATCACGTAGCCGTGTGATCTTCTTGTTGAGAGCTGTTCGGGTGCTTTTTATGCGTCGAGTTAAAAGTAAAAGGCCTAGCGCACATAGAAACCATATAACACAGACCACCGGTCTCGCCGCACCTGCCCGCAGATCTTTGAGTGTTTGCGTTAACTGTGCTATCTCGTCCGGCAACCCGCGAAAACTAAGATCTAATACAGAAGGGCGACTAGGCACCCAAAGAATCAGGCCACCGAGAAATGTTCTGTATTCGTCGATAAGCTGTGTCAGGCGTCGATAACCGGTGTCGAGCCCTCGAGATGCCTCTATGAATGCAGATTCCATTGTAATTGTTTTTGATAGTCGATCGCGGATCGAACGAGTCAGGTCAACCAGTATATCTCGGACATCTTCCGTAACCAGGCTGGGATCAATATCAGCCTGATCGATCTGGCGTGCTACAAACATGGGGGCATTCACCAATGCCAATCGGTCTTTCTCGTGCCCAATGCGATTAATCACTGTATCGCTGGTTGTGCGTGAAAGCTCGCCAGTCATATCCGCCATTTCAAATGTGGGAATCTCATGCCAATATACCAGTAGAATGTTGCCCAGGATCTGACTATCACTTGCGAAATCAACGATTCGGCGCGCGGTGGTAAAACGCTCATTAAGCAATCGACTACGGCGATTTACTTCATCGCGTTGGGCCAGAGTAGTTTTAAGTTGATCAGCCAATTCCACGGTCTGTTCTTTTAAGTGGATACCGCTTGCTACTAACTTTTGCGCAATTGGAAAGGCAGGATCATCCGAATCGATGGCTATATCGTCTAGATTCACCCCAGACAGCTCACTCCTGGCTAGTACTTCTTCTAGTACCCGAATCGTTTGCGACCTTCGATCAACACGCTGTGTTAACTCTTCCCGCTCCACGCGATAATTACTGTAGCGTACAGACTGGCTACTTAATCTGGCTTCCAGTTCACGCCGTTCGGCACTAAGTGCATGAAGCTCACTCGCAGTTTCCCACTGCTGGGCTTCGAGCGGAGTGGGAGGGGCCATGGGGTCGATTATTCCCATTGAGTCCGGCAATTCACTCACACGCAGGTTAATCGCTGTCAGGCGGTCACGTATTTGCCGGGCATTTGTTTCTCGAGCGGCTAGCTGTTTCTCGATATTTTCCCGCGCACTGGTAGCTTCAGCAAGTGCGCTTTTTTTGATAACTAGTAGTGCTTTGAGTTCCTGATAGGACAGCTCTTTATAATCGTCGTCGCTGGGAAGTACCTGTTGTTCCGCAGTTTCCATGCGTGCTACGGTCTCAGCTTCGCGTATTGGCCCGTTAGTTAAAGCCGTGACATAACTTATTTCATTGTTTTTATGAGTAGCTGCTTTACTCAGCCAGGCCCCTGCCTTTCGGTAGCCGCTCAGCGCTTCATCGTCGTCGCTGACGCCGTCTGACTGTAATGTGCTGATCTTCTTTTCTATTAGTTGCTGACTGAGTTCCGTCACTTGCTCGGCAGCAATACTCGAAGTCACGGATAGTCCTGCCGTCAAAAATAGAACTAAGGTCTTTTTCCCTATGCGCATATTTTTATAGTTTGATGTCTGTGTAGAACATTACTGGAGAGGACATACTTTACTGTTAGCGAGCCTCTGATCATAAATCTTCCGAGCCACGACCAGAAATAACTGTCGCCAATACCGGTGTGCGTGAATGACATATTACATTATCTGTGTGTCCATCGCGTACTACAAACCTGCTCTGCTCATATCTCTGACGCGACCAATGCTTTGCTATTGTGCGCCGCATTTTTCGCTGATAGAATACATGACTAAATTACTCGGGTATAGGTTTTGCTGATGATCTAAACTCGGGCACTTAAATCTGGGTACCTGACCTGGGGTACCTAAGTCAAGGTACCTAAACCGTAGTACCGAAATTATGAGGTATGGCAATTATGGCTGACGTCGAAATTACTGAATCAGCGCAGAAGTATCTTGCTGAATTACTGGTAAAGCAGGAATGCGAAGGTATGGGCATACGCCTGTTTATTGCTGACCCAGGCACGCCTAAGGCCGAGACCTGTATCGCTTATAACAAGCCTGGTGAAGAACAGGATGATGATATTGCATTACCGCTGAACGGGTTCACAGCCTATATTGAAAAACGTAGCTTGAAATTTCTGGAAGATGCCAAGGTGGATTTTTCTGCCGATAAACTCGGCGGTCAATTGAGCATTCGAGCCCCTAATTCCCGCCTTCCACAGGTGGCCGATGACAGTCCAGTGGAAGACAAAATAAACTACGTGCTTTACGATGAAGTTAATCCCGGACTTGCCGCCCATGGCGGCAATGTCACCCTCGAAGAAATGGACGGCGATATCGCCGTGTTGCAGTTTGGTGGTGGTTGTCAGGGTTGCGGCATGGCTGACGTCACACTTAAGGATGGCGTCGAAAAAACCCTGCTGGAGCGAATTCCAGAACTCAAAGGCGTACGGGATATAACTGACCACTCCGATAATTCCCAGGCTTTTTATAAGTGAACTGGTTGCACATGAATAGCTGACCAGAAAGCTCAGTTGTTAATGGTTTATCTCTGGTTATTAAAAAATGGTATATTAGGAGGCATAATTATTAAGAGAGCTATTCAAATATGGCCCGCCTTCCCGAGTATGATCGCACCGAAGTTCTGGAGGCTGCTCTACATCTGTTCTGGAGAGATGGCTATGAATCGACCACCATCGAAAAGCTATTGGAGGCCATGCAGTTAAATCGCGGCAGTCTATACGCAGCTTTTGGTGATAAGGAAGGGTTATTTCGAAACGTCATGGATGGCTATGGCCGCTATCAGTCGGTAATTATGCGATCGAACTTAACCGGCAAAGACGAGCCGATTGAGGCGATTCGATGTTTTCTGGAGGATTTTGCTTTACATGAAGGTGCTGAGATTCGCGAGCGGGGTTGCCTGGCTTTTAACACCATCGCTGAGTTAAGCCATACACGGCCGCAGTTAGCCGAGAAAGCTTCGAAGCAAGTGGGCTTGCTACGTAGACTGTTTATTAAGAGATTGGAACAGGCGAGCAAACTGGGGCTTATCAGAGTGGATAAGACGGCAGGCGAGCTAGCTGATTATCTTGTGACACTGGCGAGCGGACTCAGAATGCACTGCAAAATAAAAACTGAACCCGCCATTATGCGTGAGATTATTAATCTTGGTCTGGGAGTGCTGGCAGTACCTGCCGACAAACAACCTGCCGACAAACAACCTGTCGACAAACAGGCCTATATCCAATAACCCATGTTCAATAAAAGGCAAAAACACGAAGTATATAGATCGCTTAGATGATGGCATGAGTCTCAATCACTCCCACAGGCGGCCGATGTTCTATTTCAGGTCTTTGTAAACCGTACCCAGGGGCTTCAGCTCCAGGTTTCATTGCGACCAGTCTATGATCGATCGCTTTGGAGAAGAGCGGCAGGAACCACCGTCCCCTGACAGATGCCTTTTTTTGTATAAATTCGCTTGTAGACAAACAGTTTATGGTCTTTTGATGGCTTGATGATTGTCGTTACGCAGCGTGCATCCCGCTTTTTGTTCCATCTTGTTCCGTCGATAATGCTCGTTCGTATCCCATAAATTTTTCATGGCGCTGTCAGGCCAGTGTGTGCACAATTGAGCAACTAATAATTAAGGGTGAATAATCATGAACAGGTTTATAGCAATACATGGCGAGCAGGCAGTGACCCCACAATTAGCCAAAGGCTGGCAGTTAACTCAAGTAACGCCACCCAGCGCACTTTTTGGTGCTAATGGCATGCAATTTGGCACCGATGGCCGACTCTATGTGGCGCAGGCTATGGGTAGCCAGGTGACTGCCATCGATACGACAACGGGTGAGCATGAAGTGATTGCTCCCAACGGCGGCCCGATTACCGGTCCCGATGACGTCGCTTTTGACTCCCAGGGCAATATGTATTCCACCGAGGTAATGAGTGAGCAGGTGAGTATGCGTAAGCCCAATGGCGAAGTCACCATTGTCTCCGATGGTTTACCGTCAGCTAACGGCGTGACAGTATTCAATGACCGGCTGTTTATCGATGAGCATCGTCCCGGTGGTCGATTATTTGAGCTTTATCCTCACGATGACCGGCCACCTCGACAGATCGCCGACAACCTGTCCGGCCCTAATGCCCTGGCGGGTGGGCCCGATGGTAAGTTGTATTTCCCGCTGGTGCCGGAAGGGGAAATCTGGCGTGCCGACCTCGAAACTGGTGAGCTGGAAAAAGTAACTGAGGGTTTGTTTCACCCGACGGCCGCCAAGTTTACGCCGGGTGGGGAGCTGGTTTCACCCCAGGCGGGTAATGGCGAAGTAGTAAAAATAGATACAGACACTGGCGCGAAGACTGTGATTGCAAAAGTAAGACCCGGTATTGATAACCTGGCTTTTGATGCGGATGGCAATTTGTTTCTCAGCCACTTTGTCGATGGTGGTGTTGCCGAAGTCAGTATGGACGGGCAGAGCACGGAGCGAGTGCTGGCTGAGCCGGGCTGGGTAGGGCCATGGGGTATAGCCGCCGATCCTTCCGGCACCTGCTTTATTGTCGATTGTCTGAGTCTGGCCAGGCTAGAAGCCTCTGGTGAGCGCTCGTCGGTTGGCAGCCCTCTCGATAAATCCGCACCACGTTTTGTGCGCGCCGTAGCAGCGGGAAATGCGGGAGAGTTTTTAATGACCACGGCACGTGGTGATGTGATTCGCTACCAGTTTGCTAGCGAAACGTCGCATATGTTGGTGGCTAAACAGGGTCAGTTGAAGGGTTTGTGTGCTGGCGATAATGATACGGTCTATGTAGTCAAAGACGACGATGTTAAAGACGAAAAGGGATCAGTGTTTTCGGTTAACGATGCAGGGGATATGTCGACATTGGCGGAAGGCCTGTCTGCACCAAAAGACGTCTATGCTCATCAAGGTGTCTGTTATGTATCCGAAGCTGGCGCCGGGCGATTGATCGCTATCGATAGTAAAGGTGCGATCACTCCAGTTCTTGAAGGTCTGCAAGATCCCAGGGGTATTACAGTTATCGACGATGTGCTGTACGTGCTAGACCGCGGAAGTCGTGAATTGTGGTCAGTCAATCTGGGGGAGGGTAATGCTGCTGCTAAAGTGGCTACTCATTTACCGGTGGGCGCTGTTTGCCCCCTTGATCTTGCCGGAGGGCTTTGTTGTGATCATAAGGGAAATTTGTTGATCGCTGCTGATGGAGAGGGCAGTATTTTGCGATTGCGTCCTGGTTAAAGTCAGATTTTAGCGGGGGCAGGGGAAGATACTGGCGGAGTAGCTTTTTAAAGATTTGTTTAGAAGTTCGCACAAATGGGCGACTAATCTATTAAATTGTACTTATTATTTGAAATTGCGCCCATTTATTTCTCTATAGAATATAGTTATTCTTGTGGGGAATAAACGTTTTAGCTATGCTGGCTACCCGCTATGCAAGACTCAAGTATGAATAAAGGCTCGAACTCGTCCAG
>Ga0164313_10002477_pt1 | contig 16522 bp, 7 predicted proteins | sample GuaBasSedimGuay4_FD_113735 | JGI IMG/M metagenome (GOLD analysis project Ga0164313, IMG submission 113735) | Subseafloor sediment microbial communities from Guaymas Basin, Gulf of California, Mexico - Guay4, Core 4569-4, 0-3 cm | ecosystem: Environmental > Aquatic > Marine > Hydrothermal vents >...
GACGGGTTGCTGTTCTGGGAAATACCGGCAGAAATTTTGCTGCCGGTATGAGTGGGGGTATCGCTTATGTCCTTGATCTGGATGGTGATTTCGAGTATTACTGCAATATGGATATGGTTGAATTAAGCGGAATATCTGATTATGAAGATATCCAGGAATTGCAACAACTTATCTCTGATCATTTAACAAATACTAAAAGTCCTCTGGCAGAGAAAATCCTTACAAATTGGGAGTCTTACCTTCCTAAATTTGTAAAAGTTACTCCACTGGAGTATAAAAAAGTGCTAAACGAACAGAAGATCCGGGAAATAAATATCAAACTTCATAGGGCAGGTCATAGTATTGAATCCGAATAAATTAATGAGCTATTTAAGGTATTGACATGGGAGATCCAAGAGGATTTATTAAAGTTAAGAGAAAAGATGCAGGCAACAGGCCGGTAGATGAGAGAATACGGGATTTTAGTGAAGTTGAACAAACTTTAAATACAGAAGACCGGATACTTCAGGCCTCCAGGTGTATGGATTGTGGAATTCCTTTTTGTCACTGGGCCTGTCCCATAAACAGCCGTATTCCTGAATGGCAGGATGCCCTTTACCAGGAGAATCTGAAGGAATCTATCGATATACTCCAACTAACGAATGATTTTCCTGAATTTACCGGAAGAATTTGTCCTGCCCCCTGTGAAAAATCATGTGTACTGGCTATCCACGAGGAGGCTGTCACCATCAGGGAGAATGAAGCTGCCATTGCAGAAAGATCATATGAAGCAGGTCTGATAAAGGCCAAACCACCACAAAGAAGAACCGGTAAGAAAGTTGCTATAATTGGTTCAGGCCCTGCAGGACTTACCGTTGCTTCCCGTCTGAACCGTCTGGGTCATAATGTCACCATTTTTGAGAAAGATGATAAAATTGGAGGTCTGCTCAGGTATGGTATCCCCGACTTCAAACTTCATAAAAGTGTAATTGACCGAAGACTGGATATCCTTAAAGAAGAAGGCATTAAGTTCAAAACTAAAGTAAATGTGGGAATAGACATCAGTCCTGAAGAACTCCGGGGAAATTATGATGCTATCTGTCTCGCCATTGGTGCCATGCAACCAAGAAACATAAATGTACCCGGAAGGGAAGCAGAAGGTATTTACCTTGCTATGGACTTCCTAACACAACAAAACAGGATAGTTGCGGGCAAGAATTTTTCAGGAAAGAAAAGAATCTCTGCAAAAAACAAACATGTGATCGTTATTGGTGGTGGTGATACCGGCTCTGATTGTGTGGGTACTTCCATTCGACAGGGGGCAAAAAGTGTAAAACAAATTGAAATTTTGCCGGAACCTCCGAAAACCAGGTACGAAGACAATCCCTGGCCATTTTGGCCTAATACGCTGCGTACCTCCTCATCCCAACAGGAAGGATGTAAACGTATCTGGGGTACTTCCACAAAAAGGTTTATAAGTAAGGACAATAAGATTCAACAGATTGAAACCATTAAGGTAAAGTGGGAGCAAGATAATAAAGGAAAATATATCATGACAGAGGAACCAGGTTCTTTGGAAATTCACAAAGCTGATTTAGTTCTTCTTGCACTTGGCTTTACCCAGCCGGTTCATGAAGGTTTACTGGAGAACCTGGGGCTTAAATATGATGAAAGAGGGAATATCCTTATCGATGATAAATCGGCTACAAACAAGGCAAAAATTTTCGCAGCCGGAGATGCTGCGGATGGAGCTTCATTGGTGGTTCGGGCAATTGCTTCCGGCCAGGATGCAGCAGAATCTATACACCTCTACCTTACGAAATGTTAAATGCATTCAAATGAACCTTCTGACCAGCTTATTTTTTTTTACTATATAAGAGTTAATGCTTATTGTTGCCAATACTACTCCTTCACAAATAGCATCAACAGGTTTTTGAACAATACAAAAAATCAACTACCAGTTGTTTCATATTTTTAGTTTTAGTTAATAATTCCATTTACTATAGCATTAACCAGTTTAAATTCAACATCTATAAATTTAGTATCGTAAACCTGAATCTCTATTTTTGAACTCATAATTTCTCTCCCAAGTTCATCAGCATTGTAATTATTGAATTTCGCAATTGCCCATTCTGTATATTTATTAACCTTAGCCTTTGAGGAATAATTTTTCTTTAATTCAAGGATTAAATCCTCATTTCTAAATTTCTTTAAAACCACTAATTGGAAATACAATTTAGAACTTTCATTCAAGTAATCAGGTGTTTTATGTTCAATTATCTTATTATAAAACTTTACAGATTCCTCTTTGTTTCTAAGTTTTTCAAAAGAATAAGCAATTAAGTAATTGTCCAACCTCTCATCAACATCGTAATGCTTACCAACACCTAGGTTTTTGGGCCATAATTTTGCTTTTTTCGCATAGCAGATGGCTTTTGAATAATCCATTTTTGTTATTGCATCTAGCGATATCCTGATACAAGTTTCGTAATAAATATTTCTACCCTCTGTTGCACCCTCAAATGGCAATACCTCAAATTTCTCTAAAAATGTCAAACATGTTTGGTATTCTTTAAGTTTTATAAGTATTTTGGCATAAAGCATTCCAATTACAACTTTTTCCGGATATTTTTTATAGGTTTCTTTTGCTATCTTTTTTGCAGGTTCTAACTGATTATTTCTGTCAAAATATTCTATCCAGGCCAACTCCACTCTCCAATATTCTGGATTAATTGTATCAACTTTTTTTAATGCATTAAGTGTGATATCACTATCAAAATTGAACAATTTAATTTTTGCTAAGTAAAAAGGAACAACATTTGGAGTATCTCCACATTCTTGAAATAAGGTTTGAGCAATTTGAATATTACCTTTGTACCATTGTTGCATGCCCAGGTAGTATTTTAATTTCCAATGATTATGTTTTTCTATGAAATATCTTAAAATCATTGCGGTTTCTTGTCTATGTGGGAAAACCATCTCTGAAGAAATAGTAAGTGCTTTTTGTAATAAGGAATCCTGGCTCCCTTTATCAAGATATGCTTTCCAAAGTGAAATAATTGCATTTTCCGGAGCAATATCTAATAATTTCAAGGCATCATCTTCACAACCATAATCTAAATATCTTGATGCTAATTCCAAATAGCTTTCAACAGGAAGTTCATTTGATATTTGTTTCTTAAAAGCAGCTATCTCCATTGTGCCGAGCAGATATTTTTCAAAATTCTTAAGATGATTAGTTTCATCCAATTCACCAATCTTCACTAGAATTTTTAACTCCTGCTCTTTCCTATTGCTTTTTCGATTAATAATAGCTTTAATCTCATAAGCAATTATATTAAAAGCATTAAACGCCAGTGCTTTATCGATGTATCTTTCAGCTTTTATTAAATCATGTTCTTTTAAAAATAATTTAGCCAATTCTGTGTAAGAAGCTGCACGGAATGACATGGATTGACTTGCAATGGAAAACCCACTTTTTGCATTTGCATTTTTATTCAGTTTAATGTTTATCAGGCCGAATAAATAATTAGCTAAGCCATCATATGTATCTATAGCTAAAGACTTATTGCAGAAATTCAATGATTTCGAATAATCCCCTGATCGATAATAACTTAAAGCTAATCGATTTAATGTTGGGGGAAAAGTAGCTTCATTTTTATAACTTTCAATGTATAATAACCGGGCATCGTTGTACCGTCTTTGTTTTTCCAGCTCCAAACCTTTTATGTATAGGCCATAAGCTGAAGACCAGTTAAAATCCACCTCCTGACTTATTGGTCTATCTACGATACTATTTTCATTATTAGAATTATAGACTAATAATTTGTCGCCTAATTCAATAACGAAATCTTTTGATATATCAATTGAAACTGACTCAGTTATTAACTTTAAAGTCTCAGCTTCAATTTTTTTATTAAAGATACTACTTCCCTCAACTTTTATAACTAATTCAGAATTTATAGGTTGAAGTGGGCTAAAATATAAAATGACATTAACTCCCTTTCTTTCAACATTTAAAACAGCATATTCCGAAACGGCAACCATTCCTTTGGTCCCTTTCAAAGGAAACCAAAATTCATGCATAATATCAGTATCAAACGGACTAAATTCTTTATGCTTAAATGGTGTTAATGTGCTACTGTCAGCTGCCTGATTGAATAACTTTCCGGACTGATACTCAATATATTGCCCATCTGAATCTGTCAATAAATCTTCCCATATCATTCCTTGATCAGATAAGCCCCAAATCCATATTTTTTTCCCGGGCTTATCATCATAACTGGAATAATGACCAAATCCAAAATCATCATCATGCCAGTAACCTCCAAAAAAGTCTGAATAACTATTTATTATATGGTAAGATTTATAGATCCCGAAGTCATTATTATCATACTTAGAAATATCCCTATCACTGTCTATTGGCCATTCGCCAAGTTCTCCTCCATGCCCAATTCGTTTGTTACCGGGATAAATAAATTCTAAATCACCTTTAGATTTAGCCACTGCATTCATCCAATGATAATAGGTTACGGGAACTGAAGATGTATTGAACCAGGAAACTTTTGTTTCAAAAAAGGCTTTGTCTTTTTTGAGTAAAATTTCAACATTCCATTTTGTCCTTGACGGCAGGTCAATAGCTCCTACAATACAGGACACACTTCCATCTTCATTTTCTTTTATAACATAATCTACTGGTGTAGCACAGATTGGGATATGGCCTATATCTCCAAAATTATACTCTAATCCACCAGAAGAATAGGGGCCTCGCATGGCTACATCTCTAAATTTTACTACATTATTAAAATACAGAAATTCCTTACCTGTGGATTTCTCAAAAGCACCCCATATTTTACCTCCTATAGCAGGGCAAACATAAACTTTGATGTATTTGTTCTCTAAAACCACCATTTCCCAGTCTTTGTTTTCACCTTTAGAAGTATAATTGTCAAATCTAAAATAGGGATATATTCTACTAATATCAGGAATAGGATCGGGCTCTGAAAACATATAAGTTTTCAGAGATAAAGTTTCTTTTTTTATTGTTGCATTTAGATCAGACATGATAAAACTACAGCAAATTGAGAAAATTAGTGATTATCATTTTCTATATTTTAAATATAATTGACTTCATAAGCTTACAATACCAGCACTTCAATTTGTATTTAGATTATTTAATGGTAAGTATTTGAAAATTTGTAGTTGCTGAGTTCTCTCCTATAAATATTTCGAAATCTCCTGCTTCCACAAAAGAATTTCCAAGATTATCTATAATTGACAAGTCCTCCTTTGAAATTTTAAATTCAACTGTTTTTGAAGATCCTTTTTTCAAAAATATCTTTTTAAATTTACGCAGAGATTTCAAGGGAGTTGTAACACTTGCCTCCTTATCATTTACATATAGTTGAACTACAGTTTCTCCATCATACTCACCTGTATTTGTTACAGTAACTTTAACCGTATTTGTTTCATCTTTACCCATTGCAGATTTACCCAGATCAGGTATTGAATAAGAAAAATTGGAATAACTTAATCCATAACCGAAAGGATACAAAACTTCTCCTTCAAAATAGCGATAGGTACGACCTTTCATATGATAATCTTCAAAAGGAGGTAAATCCTTTACTGATTTGTAAAAAGTGACGGGCAATTTTCCAGATGGATTGTAATCGCCAAAAAGCACATCGGCAACTGCCTCACCACCTGCCTGTCCCGGATACCAGACACTTAAAATAGCGGGTAAATTCTCCTGTTCCCAATTGATAGCCATGGCACTTCCACTGGTAAGTACAAAGATTACTGGTTTTCCTGTGGCCTGTAATTCTTTTAATAAATTGTGTTGCGCTTTAGGTAATTTTAAATTGGTACGGTCTCCTTTTTTAAATCCTTCTATTTCTACAGGCATTTCTTCACCTTCCAACCGGGCGGTAATACCACCAACATAAACAATAACATCACTTTCTCTTAGCTTTTGCATCATGAAATCTTTTCCTTTAAGATATTCCATATTCCACAATAACTGGATAGAGGCCATCCAGGGATTCGTGCATATATAATCAAGCCGGAGCTCATAATTTTTACTTTTTTGCACCCTGATCAAACTCGATAAAGCATTGGTACCATTACCACTGGAACCGGTAAGAATTTCTTCTCCGTTAATAAACAACTTATATGAACCGCCACTTTCCAAAACACCAAGAGATACTTCTCCGGTAAAATCAGGATTTAATACTCCGGTAAACCTGATAGAAAAGTTACCAGGTTTTAGCAGATCAATGGGAACGGCGCCTCCCCACTCAAAATCAATAAAATCCTTTGTCTCCATTTGTACAGGTTTTCCTACAAGATCAATATTATCAAAATATTCAGCAGTAATTTCTCCTTTGAACATTTTAGTACTAATCACATTAAATATAGTATCATTATCAGTTAGATTTGTCCCTTTAAAAAAATGTACTTTAATTTTTTTGGAAACCTTGTCCTGAATTCCCTCCAGAATAGTTTTTTTATATGTTGGAGTTCCAAAATAATTCCCGAGAACAAAATGTCTGTCATTAGCATTTGGACCAATAACTGCAATAGTTTTGATGTCTTTTGAAAGTGGTAAAGTTTGATTTTCATTCTTCAACAAAACAATAGATTCTCTAGCTGTTTGCAGAGCCAACTTCTGATGTTCCTCTGATTCTATAAAATCATCGGAAAATTCAGAAAAAGGAAGCTTATCTAAGGGGTTTAACAAGCCAAGTTTTATACGGGCCATAAACAATCTTTTCAAAGAAACATTAATTTCTTGTTCTGTTATCAAGCCTTTTTCTACCGCTTTTTCAAGGTATTTATAGCTGGACCCACAGTTCAGGTCACATCCTGCTTTTACAGCTAAAGCAGAAGCCTCTTCAGCGGTTGGAACAATTTTATGAAATTTATAAATATCATAGACAGCACCACAATCGGAAACAACATATCCTTTAAACCCCCATTTGTCCCTTAAAATATCACTGAGTAACAACTTACTGGCTGTTGCCGATTCTCCTAAATATCTGTTATAGGCAGACATAACAGAAAAAGCCTTGCCTGCAATTACTGTTGCTTTAAAAGCGGGTAAATAGGTTTCCCATAGATCTCTTTTATCGGTATAGGCATCAAAACTATGCCTGTTATACTCCGGGCCACTATGAACAGCAAAATGCTTGGGAGTTGCAATTACCTTAAAATATTCAGGGTCTTCTCCCTGTAATCCTGTTACAAAAGCCACACCCATTCTTGAAGTGAGATAAGGGTCTTCTCCATAAGTTTCCTGACCCCGGCCCCATCGTGGATCTCTAAAAATATTAATATTTGGTGACCACATAGTCAATCCCTGGTATCGGTTGTGCTGTCCTAATTTTATGCTATGGTTGAATTTTGCCCTTGCTTCGGTACTAATTACACCTGCTACTTTATGTATCAATTCTGGATTCCATGTGGCCGCCATACCAATAGCCTGAGGAAATGAGGTTGCCCGACCAGCCCTGGCAACTCCATGCAGACATTCATTCCACCAATTATATTCTGGAATTCCCAATCTTTCGATAGCAGGGGCAACATCTTGCATTTGCGCCACTTTTTCAGCAAGATTTAGTCGTTGGATCAAGTCATCAGCCCGGGTTTCAGTATCTAATTTTGGGTCTTGAAATGGATAAGAAATATGTTGGGCCGTTAATCCCAAAGGGATTATAAAAACCAGAAAGCTATATTTTAAAGAATTTGATAGCTTGTGAATTATTGCATGTAAGTGTCGATAAATTGTTTCCATTTTGAACTATTTAGATCTTTAATTTAATCTGGGAGTATTACCCATAATAATTTTAAGGGTACTGCCACTTTTTATATCCATATGACTAAAAAACAAGTCATTCAGTTTTTCTTTATTCAGATATGCCTCCTGAACATATTTGTTTTCAGGACTATTATTTTCAGTAATTATGGTAAAAGTTTTCCCGTTTTCTAATGGAATCTCAACCTTTTCAAATATTGGTCTGCCAATAGTGTAAACAGGATTGCCAGGTGTTAGCTGATAAAAGCCCATAGCATTTAAAATATACCATGCCGACATTTGTCCACAATCTTCATTACCGATGATACCATTTGGTTTTGAAGAATAAAAATCTTTTAAAATTTGATCTACAAGTCTCTGGGTTTTCCATGCCTGTCCTGCATAAGTGTACAAATAGGCAATATGGTGGCTGGGTTCGTTGCCGTGGGCATATTGCCCGATTAAGCCCGTAATATCACCACTTGCATCTTCTCCTTCAATTTCGGAAGAAGTTGTAAATAAGGTATCTAATTTTTGAATGAAAATTTCTTTTCCCTTATATAAATCTATAAGGCCATTGATGTCATGAGGAACAAACCATGTCCATTGCCATGCATTTCCTTCCACATAAGAGGATGTTTTATGACTGGAATATTTAGGATTAAAAGGTGTCACCCAGGAACCATCTTCATTTTTACCCCTCATAAAACCAGTTTCGGTATCAAAATAACGCTCGTAATTTCTTGCCCTTTTTCCGAAAACGCTCACAAGGGAATCGTTCTTATTCAATTTTGCTATCTCCGCTATACACCAGTCATAATAAGCTATTTCCAGACCAAAAGAAACAGATTTAATAATCATATCAGCAGGAATATATTTATCCTCATTAACATACTTATTATATAATGGCATTAGTGCTTTCTTCCTGGGATTTTTTGTTTCTTCAATTAGCCAGGGTTTATAGGACGCACTATTTAACGAAGCTTCCAATGCCAGTTCCTTATCTATTCCGGGAATTCCTTTAGTTAAGGCATCCACAATATTTGCAACCGCCGGGTAACCTACCATGGTAGCTGTATAATTTGCTGATAATGGCCACATAGGCAAAAAACCACCTTGTTGGTATTTCAATAGTAAGTTATTCACCCATTCAGCAGATTTTTTTTCATCTATTATGGTCATTAAAGGGTGTAATGCCCTAAAGGTATCCCAAAGGGAATAAACCGTATAATTTATTTTATTTGTTTCTGACTTATGGATCAATTTATCCATTCCTCTATAGCGCCCATCTACATCCTGATACATCATTGGGGCAATCATACTATGATATAATGCTGTATAAAATATAGTGAGATCATCTTCATTTTCAGAACTCACAATGATGGCTTGAAGTTCCTTATTCCATATTTCTTCAGAATCCTTCTGAACCTGATTAAAATCCCATCCCTGCAATTCGGTTTGCATATTATTCTGAGCACCTTTTGTGTCAACCGGAGATATGCTCACTTTAATTTGTAAAGGTTCATTGGCTGCAAGTTCCTCAAAACTTAGATAGGCATAAACATTTTTACCCTTATTTATCTTTGCACTTACAACTGTTTCATTATCGGCTATTATTTCATCAACTTTAAAGGGACTGGAAAATTCAGCATAAAAAAACACTTTATGGTCATGTGCCCAACCTTTTGAATGTTTTAATCCCCTGATGGTTTTATTGTCAATAATTTCTATTTCATTATAAACATTACTATGACCCCATGTGCGCTGCAAAATATGTCCAATATCCACTAAAAGTCTTTTTTGTTGATTGCCAGAATAATGGTATTGATGGATTCCAACTCTTTTGGTAACTGCCAGTTCTGCTTTAACATCGTAGTTATTAAACTTCACAGAATAATATCCCACCTTTGAATGTTCATCTTCTTTATCAAATGTGGCAACCGGTTTTTCTTTAGTTTCACCGGTAAATGGCAATAACAAAATATCGCCCATATCTCCAATACCGGTACCACTTAAATGAGTGTGAGAAAATCCGTAAATTGTACTGTCATCGTAATGATACCCACTGGAAGCATCCCAACCATTTAATTTAGTATCGGGACTTAATTGTACCATACCATGAGGCATTACCGGCCCGGGAAAAGTATGCCCATGAAAACCTGTTCCGATAAACGGATTAACATATTGCAACAGATCAGTTTCTGTTGAATTAGTTTTCTCGCCTTTTTCCGAGCAACTCTGACCTATAAAAACCGAAATTAACAATATCACTATGTGCTTAGTTTTTAACATAATTTAAAGGGTTATTTTTGTTTAACGTAAATTTAAAACTATTCTATCACAAACCAGGTATAAGCCATAGCCGGCACTTCGATCTCCAATTCAATTGAATAATCTCTTTTAAGTTTATAGGTCCTGGGCTCTCCTTCTTTTTCTCTGATTATAGCATTTGTTTCAATACCTGTATAATACAATGGTAAATTCATCTTTTTACGAATTAGCTTATCAGTTGGATTAAAAAACATAGCGAATCCTTTTTCTTTTAATTCAGGGTTCACGTGCAAAAATCCGTCAATATTACGTCCATCTGCTCGTTTTATATGCACTATTGGAGAGTTTAAAATATCCCTGTATTTTTTATACCACTTTACAACTTTAATTACGGCTTGTTTTGTTTCCTCTGTGTCATATAAACGGGGGCCCCGATAACACGCCTGAACACCGTAACCGTAATTTTGCACCATATGTGCGGTATAGGCATCCAGATGTTTATTTAAGGGTTCTATCGTTGCTTCAGCGCCTCCCCCATGATATTGGGTTAAAGGAACAAATGTCCAGCTCATGCCAGGCATTCTATCATAAGTGCCATCAAACATATTTTGTCTTCCCAGTACTAATTGGCGATCTCTCGGTAGTGACCAGTTCACTTCTCTGTATCCAATTCCGTTTTTTGTACTTCCACTTAAATAATACCAATCGGGAATATTTAGTGAAACTCCTTCTTCATTACACCATTTATAGAAATCAGTGATCCTTTTCCAGGCTTTCCATTGAGAGTCTTCAAGTCCTTTATGTCCTACATGCACGGTAGAGGCACATAGTTGCCCAGGATATGAACCATCATGCTCCAGAAGGTCAAAACCCGTTTTCTCAAAGAAATTATACAATTTATCAAAGTAATCAATCCCCCACTGGCTGTTTAAGCAAGGTGAACTTCCGTGGATCATTCCTCCCCTCTTTCCTGTTTCAGGGTTGATAACATCTACTTCTTCACTTATCCATCGACTTGACAATAAAGAATACCCTCCTAATTCAATACCTTTTGAGTGGGCATAATCGGCATAAGCTTTATATTTAGCAATATATTTTCCCGAAGTTTTTTCCATATCTAAACCACTGCCAAAACTCAGAATTACCATTTCATACCCGGTTTCTGCACATTGATCAATAGCTGCATATACTTTAGATTTTTTTGTAGAAGTCAGGTGTAAAAACAAAGGATTCTCAGTAACCCATGGACTTATAACTTCATACATTTTATTGGTGTATAGGCCTTTACGCTGCCTATCAAAACTATCAAAAGGCAGTTCCCAAACCCTGAAAGATTCAAAAGTTTTTCCAGGTTGAATTGTTTCATCCGGTCCGATTGGTAATTTACATTCCAGTAAACAAGGAGTACTTAACAGGTAACTGGCCTGAGAAGTATATCTATCGTCTTTTTCCCAGTGAACAACCTTGTTGGCATTATTCATAGACATAGAATGAAAGGCAAAATCACTTTCAATATGAATATTAGGGGTTTCCCAGCCTTTATGTTTTTCTACTGAACTTTCAGCTTCAACAAATGCCAGGATTTCACTTTTAAAATTATTGAGGACCACCTCTTTAGTTCCTGAATTAGTTAAAGTCAACCATTTACTGATCATTGGAATACCATCATAAATATCATAATGAATATTCACTTTTAATTTCGGAAAATCCTCATGCACATACACAAAATTTAATGATTTTCCTTTAGTTTCAGCTTTTTGAATAAGTGACCATCGCCTGTTTTTCCAGTTAATCCGTGGTTTAATTTCTTCCACTTTAAGATCTACTAATTGAAAAGATTCTGCCGGACTCCACATTTGATCTAACCATTCTGTTTTCAAATAGCCGTATTCTACCTGACCATCCAAACCACCTACCTTGTATTCTTTTCCATTAATGCTTAATAAAGCCTCAGGGCTAACACCTCTGATCAGGGTTTCATCATTAACCAGGTTTTTATAATCTACTGTTGCACAATTAGGACTTAGCCTGAAAGTACGACTTATCAGCCCATTTGAGATCAAAATTTCCTTTTCATTTTCACCTTGAAAAACACCTGATTCTAAAGTTACTTTTTTAACCAGCCAATCCTGTTTTACACCATCTAAGTATTGCTCATCAGGTTTAGGAAGCTGCGCTATAATGGATTTTAGATTCTTTGAAAATAAGCCTTCAGACATCAGCTTACGATTTTGGAAATCTCCATCAACCAGTTGTGGTTTGAAATCATTATATAAAATTGTAGCATTTGCCCAATTGGCATGATCCCCGGACACTCCATCTCCATTGTCTTCAACAATCAGCTCAAGTAATTGAATTTCTTTGATACTGATATCAACTCGAATTGCCTCATCTAAAGCTTTAAGCGTTTTACTTTTCCATAATTCTTTCCCATCACCAATAACTACAAATTTTACAGATCCTTCTCCAATTAAATCTTCAGTTTTAGCGACACCTACAAAATTCTGACTATCCCCATTTTTAGTATAAAATAATTTTGACCCATCACCAAGAGCATTAAACTCAAGTTTATCTTCCTGAAGACCTGATTGAGGTTTTTGTACTCCAACCCAGGCTTTAAACCTTTCTGATTTTCCATCGAGAAAAACAGAAACTTTACTTCCTGAGATGGTTCCTATTCCCTTTTTAAATTTTTGATCTTTAATAAGTATTTGTTTCCCGTCAATCGCTTTGTCCTTTTGGGCTGTCCAATATGCTTGTTCAACTTTTTTAAGGTCTAAACCCGATAATTCCAGGCTATTTGGTTTTGTATCCTGAGCATTAATAATTGTGACAGAAAAGCTAATTAAAAAACTGAATGCTAAAAATATTGTTTTATTCATAATTTACCTTTTGGATTTCAGTTTTTGGTTGAAAAATATTTTGAATTACTGAACCGATAATCATTCCTACTAATGCAACTACAAAACCTCCCCAGCCAAGTTCAGACGCATAAGTTTTAGCCTGCTCAGGCCATACTAAATAAAGCAGGGGAGGAATTACCGCAAATGTTATTGCAAGATAAGCACCCAATGTCCGTGCTTTTTTCCAATAAATTCCGAATGCAAAACAAATAAAGGTACCGGGAATGAAAAGCATAGCTGTCATTTGGAGATAAAAATATAAATACCCTTCCATATCGTGAAACAATGACCACCAAATAATAAAAATCATTACAACAACCATTGTGATTTTGCTATAGACTAATTGCTTTTTTGAATCCAGCTCTTTGCCGGTTACAAATTTTATTATACTCCCAACAATATCCTGCGAAACAATGGAACTCCACGATAATAAATAACTTGCATATGTTGACATCGAAGCAGCAAGCAAACCTGCAAGTATTAAACCAAGCAAGCCAGATGGAATAAGTTCACGAAGCATAAGAGGCAATGAATCCAAACTATCAACATCCTGCCCCAAACTGGAAAAATATCCAAAGGCTATAATTCCCCAAAAAACAGGCAATATAGCCCGAAATAAAAACATTATTCCAGACCATTTATAAATTTTTTGTCCGGTTTTTAAGTCTTTAGATGAAAAAAGTCTCATGGCCACAGCCTGCCATCCTACTAACATTGCAACCCACATTAATATTTGCCAAACTATAAACCCTAATCCGAACTCAGCTTCAATGATTGAAGGGTAAAACGGATTCATTCCTTTTTCACCCATAGAAGTAGTAACAGATTCAACAATGCCATTCCATCCAATAGCAAAAAAACTAATAAAAGTAATTAACACCATTCCGATACTCAAGATTACATATTGGACATAATTTGTAATAATTACTGATACCATTCCTCCAACAAAGGTATAGAGTAAAACTACTGTTAGAAGAATAACCATAGTAACAAGAAGATAATCTTCAGGAACACCGGTGATTACATTAATAAATTTAGCCTCAACTCCCGGGAAAACCCCAAAATTTAAGATGCCACCTACAGCCATCAAAACGCCTATATAAAAACGAACGCCATGGCTGAATTTTATAGAAAAAAATTCAGGAATGGTCTTTATTTTCATTTCCAATAATGGCTTAGTTATAAATCCGGTCTTGCCTAAAAATACAAATGCAATTAGTGGGGGTATTGCAACTATTAAACTGGCAAAACCAGCTTTAAACCCCAATTCCCCGAAGTAAACAAAAGTAATCATACCTATTTCGGTACACATTAAAGATATTAATCCAAGATTAAATCCCATCGAACGACCGGCTACAAGATAATCATCAATTCCTTTTACATATTTTTTAACAAAAAAACCTATGAAAAAGACAAATACCATATATACCAATACTATGGCTATGTCAAAGTAACTTAAGTTCATAAACTTCCTTTTTTTATTGTGGCAATTGGTTTACTGATATAATTTATCATCTCATTTTGTAGTCGCAAGATTTAAAACACAATTATGGCGGTTGCACCAGGGAAATTAATACTACATAAGGCAGTAAGAATTAATCTTGCTGCCTTTTCTAAAGGCTCAACGGTGCTTTTAATACTATTATGTTAGCAACTGGCCGTTTTTGTTTTCTGTCATTGATCTTTCAATTTTGTTGCAACCTTTTCAGTCCTTTTGTTAGGGTAGCCAAACTTATTGACAAGTTTTGTCGTGCGGTGGGTTTTTCTAGCGACTTGGCAATCTGCATGGATGCTAAGGATTGACATTATTTTCCAGTTATTTCGTTAATAAAAGTTTATACTAATGACATAATCTTATCTGTAATTCATTCCGCTATTTTTCCTCTCAGTATGTTTGCAATTCCCCGGAGTTCCCTTTCTAATATTTATTTTTGATCTTCTGACATATTTTAAATTTTTTCTATCAATCTGTTTTTAAGCCACTTAAAAGCAGCATCTTGATTGTATTCGATTCCTGACCGCAATAATGCTTCCATGTCACCTGTGAAATTTGGGTCATTTTCTTTTTCATCTATGTTCAATAAAAACTCCTTTTTACCTGGAGGTCTGTTTCCAGTAGCAAAAGTCGTGTACTCTTGAAAGCATTCAATAATTTGGTCTAAATCCAATCCCATTTTTAGTCTGGAATAATCCAGATCAAATAAATCACGTCCTTTACTTCTTTGGTATAGAACCCTTAGTTTTGTACCTAAAAGCTCGTTTATGTTGTATGTTCTAATCTCTACTTTTCCTGAAAACCATTCGCTTTTCACTTCAAAAGGGAAGTCCACCCAATCCAAAACATTAAAATGTTCTTTACAGTTAATTTCTAATTTTAACCGCAATCGGATTTCTTCATATTCTGAAGTAAAACGATATAAGACTTTTGCTCCATGACCTTTCACTTGCGTTTTTCTTGGTTCTTCAAAAAAAGTAATTACTTCATCAATTCGTTGCATGATAGGTTTAATTGGCCCTGGTTTTATTTGAACCAAATCAATGTCCTCCGAATATCTTGGAGCAGGATTTAAGTACAATTTGTGTAAGGCTGTACCACCTCTAAAAGCTAAATTTTCCCTAAGGAATTCATCTGAGAAAATTTCCACCAATGCACGGCTAATTACCAAATCTTGTTCTACTTGATAAAATTGTTTCCAAGCTGCATAATCCTGCCATTTCGCTATGTGGGGTCTTGGAATCATAAATCACTCTCCAGTATAATATTTACATCCACCTTCCATAGATTATCAACTGCACCTGGTTTTTGTTCCAACTTTGGGCTAAGTAATACAGGGAAGAATTTTGATTGCTGAAGATATTCTTTTATTTGTTTACTTAAATTTTGCTCAGCATCTATTTCTTCAAGCAAAAATCCGAATCGCTGTAAGGTGCTTTTGTGTGGATACCAAGTTAATAGTTCTGCTATGTCGTTTTGGTTTATCTCTTCTGTTAATTCTTCCAGAATGGCTAACATTCGGTTAAGTCCACCTAATTTGGTTTGATGATGGATTAAATCTACTGCGGTAAGAGCAGGGCTTGAGATTTTAAAAATACCAGCATCTGATTTTTTGTCAATAATATTTTTATTCGGCCATCTGGCTGTTGTGAAAAATCGAATGTCAAAGCTATTTTTCACAATGTCAATTAATTTTGATTTTTCGGTCATTACATATTCCCGCTGGGTTTGTTGATGACTTGCTCCGTGAAATTTAGCAGCCGTGTAAAATCCTAAATAATAGTTACGGCTAAGGCTCTTAAAGAGCTTATCAATGTACAATTGAATGGGCAATTGTCCTTGTTTGGAATACCTTGGTGGAATTATCAGATAAAATCTTTTTCTCAGGTTTGCAATTTCTTTTTTATCAATCAGTCTGGCAAGTTCAAATTTTAGTGACGTTCCTTTTCCATCAGTATATTGAGTTATTTCTTCGAGAGAGAAAGAATAATTCTCAATGGATAATAAATGTTTAATAAATTCTTTAGCGTTCACTTTAGTAAAGTTTTGATAAAAGTAGCAAAATAAACTACTTATCTCGAA
>Ga0164313_10002478_pt1 | contig 16514 bp, 18 predicted proteins | sample GuaBasSedimGuay4_FD_113735 | JGI IMG/M metagenome (GOLD analysis project Ga0164313, IMG submission 113735) | Subseafloor sediment microbial communities from Guaymas Basin, Gulf of California, Mexico - Guay4, Core 4569-4, 0-3 cm | ecosystem: Environmental > Aquatic > Marine > Hydrothermal vents...
CACGATTATCAATCCTGATATCGCGAAGAGAGCAAGTATCTGCCAGGCGGGATTCCTTATAAGAAGATTGTTTATAAAGTATCTGATTCTGCTGCCGATTGAAATGCACTTTGCATTCTTCTTCCGGCAGAACATCACTTATTCCTTTTTCGTTCCATGATGAAATGATGTGTAAGGTACCCGATTACAAAACCGATAAGGGCAGCGAAGAAGATGAGAATAATCATGGACATGCTGATTTTCCAGAACAGCAGGTGTACATCCGCTGCATTTGAGTTCTGAATAACGACGACAGTCAGTAGAATAAAGAGAATTAGAACTATGGCCATTTTAGGTTTCATAACATACCATCCTTACCAGATGAAGTGTAAGAATTACCCCTTTTCATGCCCACCTGAACAACGTACTCTTTTGTTCTTACGCTTCTTCGAGTTCGGAGAGGAGTTCTCCGATAAGTTCTTCAACGGTTACTACTTTATCAACTCGATAGGCATTCTGCCCGCAGAAGATAAGCCCGCCATCTACATCACCGAAATATGAATTCAGAAGAGCCAGCGCGATGCAATATCTTGCAGTCTCGACTTTGCAGGCGGTGAGACACCTGTAAGGACAGGATATTTTCAGTTTACCTTTAACTTCAAGGTCTTTCAAGAATTGATTGTTTATTGCCCGCCCGGGCAGACCGACAGGACTTTTGATAATGACGATATCCTCTTCTGTAGCATCCAGGTAGGCTTGCTTGAATTCCGCAGAAACATCGCACTCTTCGGTGCAGACAAAACGGGTTCCCATCTGAACGCCAGAAGCTCCAATGGATAGCATTCTAGCAATATCTTTCCCGGTGTAAATACCGCCCGCAGCAATAATAGGAATTTTCCTGCCGTATTTATCTTCGTAAGGTTTAATAACTTCAAGGACTTCAGGCAGGAGTATTTCGAGGGAGTAATCCTCCGGGTGTTCAAGCTGTTCCGGTGAAAAACCCAGATGTCCGCCGGCAAGCGGTCCTTCAAGGATCATCCCGTCGGTGATCCTTTCAAAGCGTCTATCCCAGGTTCGAAGGATTAATTCCGCAACTCTTGCAGAGCTTATTATTGGAACGAGGCTTACAGCGGGATCCGGGACTAAAGCTGGAAGTCTTGTTGGTAATCCGGCGCCGAATACTATCATCTTGAGTCCGGCGGCTACCGTTGCTTTGATAAGGTTGTCTACGTTAGTGAGTACTCCCATGAAGTTCACAGCGATGTGACCATCGGTCATGCTCAGGGCTTTGCGAACCTCATCTACCAAAGCCTCGAGGGATGTTCTTTCACACACCTCGGCCGAACCTTCGATATCACCTAAACCAATGCTGGATATCGTGCCAATCCCGCCCTGATTTGCTACTGCTGAAGCCAGTGAAGCAAGAGAAACCCTGACACCCATTCCGCCTTGAATAATTGGTATTTTGGCGGTTATACTTCCTATCTGAAGTTTAGGAATTTTCATCTATGTCTCCATATTTCTTTATTAACAGGCAAGCATTGCCTCCACCGAAACCAAACGAATTACTCATTGCTGCATTCACATCTATCGATTGGGCGCCATTGGTAACATAATCAAGAGTACAATCAGAATCAGGTTCCGAATAATGAATAGTAGGTGGTATCATACCGGTAAATACACTCATTACAGTCGATACGAACTCAACGGATCCCGCACCCGCCAGAAGATGACCAATCATTGATTTAATCGAACTGACTTTCAAGGTTTTCGAATGTTCTCCAAACACTTTTTCAATCGCTGCACTCTCGCATTTATCATTTAGAATTGTCGATGTTCCGTGGGCATTAATATAACCAATTGCTTCAGTATCCATATCAGCATCTTTCAGTGCCGCTTGCATAACGCGGGTCATGCCATCGCTTTGGGGCTCCGGTGCTGTAATATGATAAGCATCAGCAGTGTTTCCGTATCCGACGATCTCAGCATAAATGCCTGCGCCTCGTTCCAGAGCGTGCTTTAGATTTTCCAGAACAACGATTCCGGCTCCTTCACCCATGACGAAACCATCCCGGTTTTTATCGAATGGTCTGCAGGCGGTGTCTTCATTATCGTTTGGAGTCATGGATCGTGTGGCGCAGAAGCATCCCCAGGGCAGTGGGGTTACGCATGCTTCTGAACTGCCTGCAATCATTATGTCGGCATCGCCTCTCTGCAGGATTCTGAAAGCGTCTCCAATAGCGTTTGATCCGGTAGAGCAGGCAACAGAGGGAGCAGAGAGGGGGCCTTTCAAACCGTGTTTTATTGAAACCATGCATGCCGCCATATTGACAAGGAGCCTGGAGACAAAGAATGGACTCAACCTTCTGGGGCCTTCCTGAAGCAGCATGGTGTGTCCTTCTTCTATCGCCTGTGAACCACCGATCCCCGAACCGATGATGACACCCGCTCTATTTTTATCAAATGATATGGATTCCAACCCTGCATCTTCAATAGCCATTGCTGATGCGGCCAGTCCAAACTGAGTGAACCGGTCCATGCGCCTTGCTGATTTTCTGTCAATCCAGTCTTCAGCCTGAAAATCTTTCACTGTCCCGGCGAGTTTTGAACGAAAATCTGTTACATCAAAGCTGGTGACCCTTGATATTCCATTTCGTCCGGTCTTAAGTCCTTCAACAAAGTTCTCTACGCCTATACCAATTGGTGTTACAGCGCCCAAACCTGTAATAACAACCCGGTGTTCGTTCAACATTGGAAATTCCTTTATGAAGTTTTGTGCAAAATGAACTCAATGCCAATATCTCTGACAATCTGAATGAATTGCTCTCCAATATCACCTTAACAATATACGGTATTTTTTCAACTATCGCCCAAAACTGTTCAAATCACTTTATTCAGGGCTCATTTCATCACATTTCTTCTGCTTTGTATTCTCGAGCTCCCCTGGAAATGGCAATGTCATCGGGAATTGTATCCTGCCACCCCGATCTTACGTTTTCTCTCGAATCAAACCTCTGGATATATGGTTTAATATCAAATAGAGGTGTGCCGTCCAGTATATCAATATCCTTAACATGAAGGACATTATTTTCGATATTTACCAATCTGACCAGACTCATCCCCAGTTTGTTAGGACGGTGTGGAGCACGGGAAGCGAAAATACCCTGTTCCTGATCCGAAAGGTAAGGTTTCAGCTGCAGGCAAACCTTTCCCGATTCATGGAAATAATAGAAAAGGTAAATATGAGAGAATCCTTCAAGACCTCTCAGACCGTCTGTATATTCGCTCTCCAATACGATACTGCCCTCAATATCATTGCAGAAGACTGGCTGTATAGGGATACTGGAGATCTCTTTGTGCGGAGAATAGATAGTTCCTATAGATCTAAAACTGAATATATCGTCATTCACATAACCACCTCAAATCAACAGGTTCGGGAAGCTGTAAAGAGTTAACTCAGATGTTAACTGTGTTCAATTGTCTTCGATTATTTTATCGAACTGGCTCAGTAAACTCAATAATGGCTGCGCCTGTTCAATGAAGCTGTGGTAATTATACTCCTTCATTGCCATAAGCCCGACCTGGCTTCTTTCAGGGTACTTACTTTTCCCGGCAGCACAGCGAGCGTTTGGTATGAAAATACATTGAAGCCATAGCTCGAAAGTCGGGGCATCCAGATAGTTGTTAACTGTGAAAGAAGGCGGGTTGTCCGACCAGAACTTGATTCTTTTCATTTCCGCTTCGATTTCATCGAGTTTGGACAATACCTGCTTATCCTTCTCAGACAATTTTCTCCCCTGTTTCTTTTGCAAGGGCTCGAACAATAATGTTAGCCGCAAGTTTGCTTGTGAGCCGGTCTCTATCGAATTCCGGACATACTTCGGTGATTTCAATGATCCGGGTTCTGGGATCCGAAGCAGCAACATCTGCAATTTCACATACTTCGCGAGCGCTGAATCCCATTGGACCGGGATCACTGACCCCGGGTGCTTCAATAGATCTGACAGCATCAAGATCAAAGCCGAAGAAGATCCCATCTGGATCAGCGGTATCTATGATTGACCGGAGAGACATTCCAACACCAGCTGCTCTCAGGTCTCCAAGATAATGGATATTAGCGCCAGTATTCAGGACGTACTCCAGGTACCTGGGAGAATTAGCGAAGGAATTGATACCGAACTCGTGGAACATGCATGGCTGTATTATCCCCTCTTCCAGCAATTGTCGGTAAGGTGTACCGCTGTTTCTGGGTGTATCTGCCCGAACATCCAGATGACGATCAACATTGAAAACCAGCGGTTGGCTGGTTTCCTCTGACAAAGCAAGACAATCAGGATAAGAAATGTCATTTCCACCACCAAGAACAATGACTTTCTTTCCGTCTGCGATCAATCTGCGTACTGTCTGTCTGAGCAATTCGTGTGTTTTCTCAAGCGTATCACTGATTTTCAGGTCTCCGAGATCCATAAGAACAAGATGCTTGTGGGATTGAGTTACAGGATAGCGATATAGATCTCTTCGAATCTCGGTCGGCGCAAAACGGGCGCCGGGACGACCGCGATTCCGTGAGATACCCTCATCCTGAGGACATCCCAGTATGACAACCTGTGCTGTTGAATACTGATCGATATCACGGAGAACGATATCCCCGAACCTGATATCATTTGGGTCGTTTCGTGTGTAGAAAACCCCATCATCAGCAGGAATAAGATGATCCATTACCTTTGCCGCTGTCATCTCAGGTTTTTGTCAATGTGTAGATAATGAAGTTCGGCACCCGCAATTCATCACGGAGCTCCGGATATAATGCCAGTTGTTCACCGGACAGAGTTGGCTCGGTTATTGCTTCAATGCTGAAACCCGCATTGAGAAAACCGGATGTGTATGTCGATAAAGACCGATGAAAATTGGTTAACTCGACTCCCATAATCTTCCAGTGCCGTTCACCTTCGTCGAAGTACCTGTCCAGTATAACGTGCTGTTTCTCACCTTTATCTGTTCTGTACCACTTGCCTACAGCGGACAGCATCGGGTGCAGATTGGCGACTATGAGCCGTCCGCCGGCTCTAAGGATTCGAAATACTTCCCTGTTGTTAGCCTCGAAGTCCGGCAGGTCACACTGGTTGAGATAGGATACAGCAAGATCGAAAGCCTCATCTTCAATGAAGCTGAGATCCTGAACATTTGCAACTCGATATACATCGTTTCCGGATTGCAGCTCTGCTGCTGCCTCAATCATTGCCTCGCACAGGTCAAGACCAAGCACGTACTCCGCGCCTTTATCGGCAAGTATTCTGCAGAAACGACCTTCTCCGCATCCACAGTCCAGTATTTTCAGACCTTCTACGTTTCCGCATGCCTCAAGCATGGGCTTATCGAGCAAACCTGTGCGAGTGGGGTTTCTGCCTTCTCTGGCTTCCTTAATCCAGGGCATCGATAGCTCATGCCATTCTCGTTCAAGATTGTTCCTGTTCATCTCGATTCCAATCTCCTATATAAACAACGTTTTCAAGTCAGCGGCACCAATGGTACCCTTTAGATCTGATTGCCAGTCAAATCCTTGTACCACATCAAGCATATCTCACCTGGCAGATCGGGATAGGCAAATGTATTGATGGCTCCTAGAACACAGCCTTGTTTCTGGTAAAACAGGCAGGCAGGTACATTAACGTTTTGAGTTTCAATCTTCAGGTATTTACACCCTTTCCCAATGGCCCAGGTTTCCGCAGTCTTAAAAAGGTTACTTCCAACACCCTCTCCACGGTATTCGGGGTGAATGCGAATGTCCCAGAGTACCGCTAATTCCCGGCAACCCTCCAGCATGAACACACCAGGTGTATTCCATGCAACAGCAGCCCCGCCCAAACGTTTATCACCTGAAAAGGCAGAAAGGAAGACCCAGTTGGAAAGGTCCCACCGGTTTGCCCATGTTAATGGTCCTCCTCCAGAACAGGCATCATAATCCTTGGTGTAAGGTGGATCGACTCTATGCTCTTCCAGGATCATGCCCCCAAATCCCGTTTCCTTTACTGTTAACATACGATTAACAGTGAAGGTCATGGGAGTTTCCGCGTACTCGGTAAGAGTTGAACTGTTATCTTCCCTAATCTGAATGTTCATCTGTTTTCCAATTGTTCGATTGCCACCAGCAGTATAAGAATAGAATTCCGGGAACTGCTAATATAGATAACTGGATGTAAGGAGGATCCTGTAGAAAGAGTATCCAGCGTATCCATCCTGTAACTATACTAACTGCATTATCTGTCATGACCTGTCCTCCTTTCAGAACAAATGATCATGAAGAGCCTTAATATAGTGTCAGCAATTCCTCATCTGACATTATTCATTCAGGTAATATGATGTCAATGCTTGTCGCAATCAGGAAATATAACAGAAGCAGATCCATATTATAGTTTACGATCGGAGGGAATACGCTGAGAGCATAATACCTATGAATCTGATACAGGATAATCATATAGCGTAGTTGCCCTGTAGTAGCTGTTGACGATATGATGATATTAACATATAATCATATACATGGAAAATCTATTTGGCGCTCTGGCTAATATCAGCAGGTTGAGAATGGTCCGCATACTGCTTCGGGGACCGCTTAACGTAAGTGAAATAACCAGTGTTCTCGGGCTGAGCCAGTCCAATGTAAGCCACAGTCTTCGTAAGCTGCTCGATGCAGGAATTGTAATCCGGCAGGGCAGGGGCAGCTGGGCTTACTACAGTCTGAACAGAAGCGATACTGTCATTGTGAATATTCTTGATAGTGTTTCCTCCGGTATGAAGGAGATCGAGAATTATAAGATCGATATGTCTCAACTCAGATCATGCTACGATAAAAGAAAATCTGAAGCCAGAGAGTTCTTCGACAGTAAAGCCTCGGAGCTTGAGAAGGTCTCGTACCTGATGCCTGACCCGGAGACTTACATTGAGGATGTTATTGATCTGTATTCTTCAGGTAACACAATTCTTGATGCCGGGTGCGGACGTGGTGAACTTGTTCTGAGGCTTGCACGGAGGGGAATGTCCGTTATAGGTGTTGACCAGTCACCGGAGATGCTCTCAGAGGCGGAGAGAGTAGTTTCTTCAGCCGGAAACGGTGGTTCCGTTGACCTTCGTCTTGGAAGCGCCGAGCAGCTGCCCCTTGACGATTCTTCAGTTGACGGGGTCATTGCTCACATGCTGCTTCATCATCTGAGCGAACCTTCCATGTTTTTCAAAGAGGCTTCAAGGGTATGCAGGGATAACGGAAGATGCAGTGTTATAGAACTTACACCGCATGAGGATTCCGACCTGAAAAGGATGCAGGGGGATCTTTGGCCGGGTTTTGACCGTGATGAAGTAAGAGTCTGGATGTCCTTTGCCGGATTCAGTGGAATAGAAGTGAATGTTAGTGATGATGGAAGAGTATTTATTCTTTCAGGTGTACTGGACGAAAGGAATTTTTATGGATGATTACAAGGTTGCTGATTTATCCCTGGCAGGTTTCGGCCGTCGGGAGATTGAAATAGCTGAAATGGAAATGCCCGGGCTGATGGCTGTGAGAGATAAGTACGGAAAGAGCAGACCTCTGGACGGATTGAGAGTCACGGGTTCTCTTCACATGACCGTTCAGACTGCGGTATTGATCGAGACTCTTGTCGAACTCGGGGCGGATGTAAGGTGGGCAAGTTGCAATATCTTTTCCACTCAGGATCATGCCGCAGCAGCCATCGCTGTGACAGGTATTCCTGTTTTTGCCTGGAAGGGTGAAAGCATTGAAGAATACTGGTGGTGCACTAGGAAAGCTCTGAGTTTCCCCGGGGGGAAAGGTCCCAACCTCATAGTCGATGACGGCGGGGATGCAACCCTTTTCGTTCACAGGGGATACCAGCTTGAGCAGGATTTCGCAGAAATCGGCAAGCTGCCGGAGGTTCCGCAGGGTCCGGAGGACGAAGTAGCTCTTGCGAACAACCTCTATGAAGGGATCTGCGAGAATCCGGAATACTGGACTTCCATAGTTTCTGAGATCCTTGGTGTTTCGGAGGAGACTACAACCGGTGTTCACAGGTTATACAACATGTTGAAGGCAGGGGAACTGCTGTTTGCCGCATACAATGTTAACGACTCGGTTACAAAGAGTAAATTCGATAATCTCTACGGATGCAGGGAGTCCCTTGCGGACGGGATCAAAAGGGCAACGGATGTTATGGTCGCTGGAAAGACCATCCTCATCTGCGGGTATGGAGATGTTGGCAAAGGCTGTGCCCAGAGCATGAAGGGTTTCGGAGCAAGGGTCCTGATAACCGAGATCGATCCTATCTGCGCACTGCAGGCGGCTATGGAGGGATTTGAAGTCACCACTGTTGAGGATGCCCTGCCAGAAGCTGCGATTTTCGTAACCGCAACCGGTAACTACAACGTATTAACCGCAGAGCATATGAGCAGGATGAAGGACCAGGCTATAGTTTGTAATATCGGTCATTTCGATAACGAGATCGATGTTGCCGGTCTGGAGGCATTTACCGGTGTTGAAAAAGAGGAGATCAAGCCCCAGGTGCACAGATTCCGTTTTCCCGATGGTAATTCCATCTATCTTCTTGCAGAGGGAAGACTCGTTAACCTTGGGTGCGCAACAGGGCACCCAAGCTTCGTGATGTCCAGCTCATTCACAAACCAGTGTCTGGCCCAGATAGCCCTTGCTGATGAGAGACCCCGAGTCGGTGTTTACATGCTTCCGAAACTCCTTGATGAGGAAGTGGCGAGGCTGCACCTTGAGAAGCTTGGAGTTAAACTGACAAAACTGACTCCCCAGCAGGCAGGCTACATAGGTGTTGAGCTGGACGGTCCCTACAAACCTGAACACTACAGGTACTGATCGTTCTTGAGACTGATCTGGTTTTGGAGAATTATGGGATCTACTATGTCAGCGGATAAGCCGGGTCTATGATTTCCAGTGACATTTCTCTGCTTATTCTTGCCGGTGGAGCATCAAGCCGCATGGGTTGTCCAAAGCACCTATTGCCGGCCCCGGGCGGGATTATGATCGATCAGATCATAAACCGCCTGGGGAATCTGTTCAGTGAAATTATCGTTGCCGGCCGTGATCTTGATCTTAAGAGCGACAGTGCCAGGATCGTGGATGACATAAGGTCCGAGCAAACCCCGCTGGTCGGGATACTTTCGGGTATCATGGTATCCGCAGCTTCAAATGTGTTCGTGATAGGGTGTGATATGCCTTTCGTTAAACCCGGCCTGATACACCTTATCACTTCCAGGAAAGATGATTCGAACGACATAGTGATTCCTGTCATAAGGGGCTATTATGAGCCCCTCTGCGCGATTTACAGCTGCAGTACTTCAGATAGAATTGAGCAGTACCTTGATTCCGGCGGGAGAAAAGTGACAGGTTTCTTTCAGACGGTGAGATTAAGGGAAGTTCAGGAATCCGAGGTAAAGTTGTTCGATCCTCTCCTGGAATCGTTTATCAATCTTAATACACCTGACGATTATCAGAATTGTGGCGGCGGGGTCACCCCGCCGCCAGAAGATTCTGTTACTTCTTCAGAAGGAATCTATCCGCAGGGCTGTTGACCCTAAGAGGACTTCTCCCCTCCGCAAGCTTCATATAGGGAGATATCATGGATGGAGTAGAGATTCCAAGAAGGGTACGTACGAGTTTTCTGTCAATTCCGTCCTCAAGCATATGAACTGCAAAGCTGTGCCTTAGCCATCCCAGAGTTGCACGTTTTTCAATACCGACTGCAAGCATCGCTTCGGCGAAAGCTCTCTGGATTGTTCTGGGGGAAATACAGTTGGTTTTGCCCCTGCCGGGGAACATCCATGGAGAATCATCAGTTCTGGTTTCGATGTAGTACCTGAGAATTTCAGAAATCGATTTCGCCAGTATAGTATCCCTTATAAACTCACCATTCTGATCGTTTACATGGATTACCATATCGTCAAAGTCGACAGCACTCCTTTGCAGATGTGTAACTTCACCCACTCTCAATCCTGAAGAATAAATAAGCATGAGAGCCAATCTGTATTTCAACTCGTGTACGTTGGCGAATATCTGGCTGATCTCATCTCTGCTGAAGATACCATGCATTGGCATCTTCTTTGAAATGAGACCGGGACCGGGGAAAGGATTCTCCTTTTTCAGTACATGCTTGTACATGAATCTGATGGCGCTCTGGGCCTGGTTAATGTAGGAGAGTGATTTTCCTTCATCAACAAGATCCTCGAGGTATTTTCTCAGTGTATCCTCATCCAGTTCAACCGTTCTGCTTCCGAAGGTGTTTTCCAGTCGTCGGATGTGAGACAAATAGCTGTTAGCAGTTTTGGGGCTGCGTCCGGCGCTTCTGAGAATTTTTCTGGTCTGTTCAACATAGTCCGGCATTATTATTCCATCCTTTCAAATCTTCATTATCATATATATAATACAATAAACAAGTTTAATATATTAATTACCTGAATTAATTTACTAAATGATTTTAAACATGTCAAGTTACTTACTGATTAGAAACTGAACAAAACAGACTAAATCCATACAGCGGGAATACGAAATAACTGCAATTCCTTCCCTAATCCGGTAGAAAATATGGTAATTCCCTGTTTCCGGCTGGATTTTGCTTCTGACCCTTGACATATTCATTTCATATGCTGAAACTAATTACTTACTAATCTCTGAAGGGAGAACAATGATCCTCTTCCCGGGTATATCACCGAAGATCATGCTGAGGGCTCTGTTCCCCTTCATCTTCAGTGCTGTCGCAATATTCGCTGTGATTGCAGCATACATCTACTTTGTTGACGATCTTTGCTCGGGCGTAGTGCTGATGGAACAGGAACAGGTCATCCGGACCGCAAAGAGCATAACAGGTATTTCAATGGATGATAGCATTGCCTTTGAGATGTTCGACCGCCGTCAGTCTGAGGGATTTGTCTATCTCGATCTGAAACCTGAATTCCTCGGTTCTTACAACCTGAGCGAATGCACTATCGTATACTCGATACAGGATGAAACGTTCGAAGCCATTAACTTCGAGGAAGATTCTCTTGTCCGAATCTCACTGACCACTGGATCCCCGGTATTACAGTATCTGGAAAGGGGTAAGGAAAACAGTCTTCTCGTTTTCTATCCTGTCATTGATTCATCCGGGAATACTTCCATTTCAAGGATGATATTTGAGAATGTTCGGGGAAATGACAATGCCGACAAAAAATACAATTTCTATATGATCTCTGCTGCAGTGTTAGTACTGCTGATTCTGCCAGGTTTATTTCTGAAACTGGCCGACCTTCGAAGACAAATAGAAAAGAACGGTTACTATCATAGCGGTGACGATGCGATAAGTACCGGTAATTCGGGAATTATGAATATTGACGAGTACCCGTCGTCATTCCTTGAGGGGTATGAATTTCCTGCCTTGTTCCGGCTTGATAACAAAGGCGGAGTTCTTTATATGAATAATTCCGCTGAAAGACTGATCGACATCTCGAAGAACGATGTCAGGGGTATCAAATTCAACGAACTGCCCTGTTTTTCGCGGGAGGATCAGGATCTGATTGAGTACCCGGAGCATGAAGAACCGTTTGAAGCAACTATCGGCATTATCGGCAGTTCAGGCAGTTCGAGTAAAGCTGTTTTCAGGATTGAGATGCTCGGTGAAACGGGATACGCCATATCGGTTAAGGACATCGGAGTTCAGGAAGATGAATATCCTGGAGAAATGAAAACCCAGAGTGATCTGCAGCTGCATGAAATATCCGCAGAAAGCCTGTCAGGCAGTGATCTGCAGCGTATCAGATCATACGTGGAAGAGGGGAGGACCAGGTTTCAGGAAAATCAGACCTTCCTTGATCACCTCAACGGTATATATGATCTTCTTCAAGGGAAGGAGAAAATTCTTGAAATACAGGACCAGGGCCGCGTTAATACTATTGAGGTCTTTTCTGAACTTGATTCAATATCCACAGCTCTGAATGATGTTCTACCGGAGAGAGTATTAATAGAGCTGGATGTCCCCGGTTTTCTACCGGAGGTGGAATGCTCGAGAGAAGACTTTACCCAGATAGTCAAGAACATGGTTTTCTATTCCCTTGAAACTACAAGCGGATCTGTAAGGATAAAACTTGGTGCAAGGGATGTACCTTCACCGGTATCCGATTCGGTTTTCTCGGCGAACTGTGATAGAACCGTTTCCAGATCAGTATCCATGAGCTTTACTGATGGAACCAGAATACCTGTAGTTCTGAAAGAAGCTCTACTTGATCCCGAGACTGATCTATCAGGTATTCAGAGAGATTACGGTTCTCATATTTCATCGGTTGCTGCGGTCCTTTCAAAGCTTGACTGTCATCCTGTGTTCACAGAAGGACCCACAGGTACTACCCTGAATATCCTCTTTCGTACCAGTGAAGATTACCTGTTTGATGTATCCCGTTCGGAATCACCCCACAGAAATAACCTCAGCAGTATGAAACTGGCGATATGTGATGCTTCCAGGGCTGTCAGGGAGAGTGTTTCTGAAGTTCTTACGATGTATGGCATAGATGTTTTTACAGCCTCTGATCTGGAGGCAGTTAAGAAGATGATAGCTGATTCAGCTGATTCAAAAGTGGATTATCTGCTGTTGGATCACTCTGTTATCGATGAAACCATGGGAGAGGCTGTCTCAGAAATAATAGCAGAGTTTCCCGATCTCAATATAATCTTCACGACAGGCTTTTCTTCTGACGTTAGTTCCATGCCCGAAAACTCTGGATCGAAAGTAAGTATTCTAAGCAAACCCTATTCCACGGATGATCTGCTTAACATTATCGAAATGCTTGTGTCACCCGGGACACGCCCCAAACGCGATGAATAGAATCACAGGGAGAAAACGATGATCTTCGAAAACTGGATACTGAAACTGCTTCTTGCGGCTTTCCTGGGATCCCTTATAGGTCTGGAGAGAGAGTACCATGGAAGACCCGCAGGATTACGGACTCACATGCTCGTATCCATCGGAGCAGCAATGATAACCATCTGTGGTCTGGCAATAAGCGGGAGCAGCCCCAACCCCGGTGCAGAGGTCAGCAGGATAGTTGCCGGAGTGGTTACCGGGATTGGATTCCTGGGAGCTGGAGCTATCATCAGGACAAGCGATTTCGTAAGGGGACTTACTACGGCTGCGTGTATATGGTTCGTCGCTGCCCTGGGTGTTACCATCGGACTGGGCGAGTATCTTCTGGCGCTGTCATCAACAGGTATTGCTCTGCTTGTGCTGATCCTGCTGCCGTTTCTCGAAGACCGCCTTGCGGATCTGAAGTATCGCGATGTAAGAATCCTGGGAGAGAATATGGAACCGGAACTGCTCGTGGAAAACTGCTCCAGCATTTTTGAAGAATACAATATGGGTATACATGATATCGATATTGAAATTGTGAGAGACGGAAACTCGATCAGTCTTCTATACCATCTGAGGATAAGAAAACTGGAGAGCAAGCTGCAGCTTCTTAACGCTCTATCCGATGTTAAGGGCGTTATAAAGGTTCAGTGGCAAAGGTCGCTGGGGAAAATCTAGTCCGTTCTCTTTGGGAACAGCGGCGTTGCAGCCATCTGGAACAGTTCCTCGCAGGCTTTTCTTACCTTATCCTTGATTTCCGGACTGCAGCATACGGTAAGGTAGTTACTGTTTGGACGTGCCCGGGACAGGTATTGTGCAAAGGGCGGATCCACTTTTTCAAGCGGCAGAATACTTCCAGACCGGTCAAGGTACTTAATACCGAGTTTTGAGAATCTCTCCTCAGATACCTTAACGACTTCCAGAGGCATATCCACGAGTATGTATCCAGGTGCAACACCGATTAGTCCGGACAGCTTCAGTGCGAGATCGCTGACCCGCTCGGCAGGAGTATCACCCGATCTGCTGACTGCATTAAGAAATGAAATATCGCTGTCATCCAGCGTGGAAGCATCTATCTGGAAAACCTGTGAAAAGAGCTTCTGCCTGTATTTCACTCTCCAGGCCATATCCCTCACCCACGGGTCATTCGATCTCTTGGTAAGAAAACTCAGTATTTCGTCATCGGTCATGATATGGAAATCTTCGATCTCCTTCAGATCTACAATGCTTCTCCTGGCTGCCGCCAGAAGCATCATGTCGACAATTCTTGTTGTTTTATGCAGGTAGACACTTGAATACATCTGCATCCTTGCGAAGAGGAAATCACGGATAGCTTCGTGGCCTTTAATGAGAAAGACTATCTCATTATCCACAACCTTCATTGTTGATATTATCCTGTCCAGTTCAATATGACCGAAGGCGACTCCAGTGAAATAGAAATCCCTCTGAAGGTAATCAAGCATATCTGCATCAACCTCACCGAAAATCATCTGCTGAAGGTATCGAGGTCCGCTGTAACTGCTGCTTATCAGGCCGGCTACATCCGAGGGATCCACACCATATGACCTCAGTATTTCCGGGATTCTTCCGGCTCCTTCGATATTTAAGGTTGTTTTGCCCATGACCATGTCTGATACAAGGTCCATATGATCAGCACCGTTCATCTCTATGTAGAGCGGTTCAAGAGTATGTGACCAGGGTGTATGTCCAATGTCATGAAGCATGCCGGCTGCCTGCAGCAGCTTCCGTATTTCAGTTTTCTCCGAATCCTGCATCCCCCGCATTTCTTCAAGTATGTGGATGCATATAGTGTCCGCAAGGTAAGAAACGCCGAGTGCATGGGAAAGACGCATTCCGTGGGCGCCTGGATAGCTCTGGAATGTTGTACCCAGCTGGTGTATAAAACTGAGCCGCTGAACCTCCACAGTCTGAATCAGTTCTTCCTGGAGTTTTGAAAGGCGGATACTTCCATGTACAGGATCTCGAATGTACATTACCTTACGTTCTGTCTGATTCTTCATAACTGACTGTATCTCCGTTCGGACTAGGCGTTAATGAACCGAATTCCGATTCAATTTCATCGATCCCGGCTGCGATCTAATTCCAGATGCAGCATGGATATATTTACCGAATCTCCGTCCGGAAGTAAACAGATAGTGTTGCATGGTGTTTCGGGGGGAACAATATTCAGGCTTCCGGAGGAAATAACATTATGGATAGAGTAGATCTTCATATTCACAGCACTGCGTCCGATGGTACCAGGTCACCAGTTGAACTGGTTGCAATGGCAGACAAGAAATCCCTTTCGGTTATTTCTATTACGGATCACGATACGCTGGATGGAATACGCGAAGGTGCTGATGCCGCATTGAAACTTGGTCTGGAATTCATACCTGGAATCGAGTTGAGTGTTGATCTTGAGGAGAAGGGCCTTACCGCGCACCTGCTGGGCTATTTTCCAGGTGCTGATATCCCTCATCTGCTAAGTGAATCGCACTCCCTCGGGAAAGCTATTACTTATGTTCAGGGAGGTCGTTCTCGAAGGAACCCCGGAATACTTGAGAAACTGGCAGATAGAGGAATGTATATCGAGATGGAAACAGTGAAGCTTATCGCCGGAGGTGATGTCGTCGGAAGGCCGCATATCGCACAGGCGTTGCTGAATGCCGGGTATGTAGGTAGTATGAATGAAGCCTTCAGCAGCTTCCTCGCGAAAGGAAAGCCTGCGTACGTTGAAAGGGACAGACTATCCATTTTGAGAGCTATTGAGGTAATTCTGGAATCAGGCGGATTGCCTGTCATGGCTCATCCGGGATATATTGAAATGAATCGCGAAAAGCTGAGGAGTCTCTTCGGAAGAATGAAGGGGTATGGGTTGGCGGGAATCGAAGTATACTATCCATCACATTCTGCATCAACGATTGCAATGCTCTTGTCATTCGCACTGGAATTCCAGCTTGTTCTTACAGGCGGAACCGATTATCATGGCATGAGTAATGAGGCCCCTGAGCTTGGGGGAGTGGAAGATGGATTTCATATAAAGCAGGAAGATGTGAGGGATTTTATAACCCTTTGCAGAAGTCATAGCAGGAGGTAGGACAAGTGGCGAAACTGAGCGAACTGGTTGATAAAATAGACGCTGAGGCCAAAGAGGGTAACAGGCAGAAAGCATTGCTGATGCTTGGTAAACTTCTTGAGAAGGTGCCGGACAACAAGCAGCTGCTTTCCCGCAAGGCTAAGTACGAAAAAGAGTTAGGCTTTGAAAAGCGGATTACAGCTCTTGAAGAAAAGTACGCATCCAGCAACTGAATAATGCGGGTTAAGACTCTTCTTTGCGTATTCTCAATGTGTATTCTTCTTTCCTGCGGTACTGTAACTCAGGAATCCCTGCTCAGACAGAGCGAGCTTTATGCAAGCAGGATAGCCTTCGGCTGGGAAAAACTTGGCAGTTTTCAGCTCAGGGGATCAGCCAGGCTTCAGGGAAGCAATCTGGTTGCCAGAGGTCCTTTTGTACTCTGGGGTCATGCTGAAGAAGGTTTACTGAGAGGGGATTTTTTCGGCCCTGACGGCAGGCCGGTCATTTCCATCAAAGGAGATTCAACCGGTATCCTGATCTATATGCCCGGGGATGAATATGCATCCTTCACGCCCGGA
>Ga0164313_10002479_pt1 | contig 16510 bp, 17 predicted proteins | sample GuaBasSedimGuay4_FD_113735 | JGI IMG/M metagenome (GOLD analysis project Ga0164313, IMG submission 113735) | Subseafloor sediment microbial communities from Guaymas Basin, Gulf of California, Mexico - Guay4, Core 4569-4, 0-3 cm | ecosystem: Environmental > Aquatic > Marine > Hydrothermal vents...
AATCTGCACGCGCGCCCGATCCTGTCGTACAGCGTCACGCAAACGATTTTCAACTTCGCGCTGATTTCGTTGTGGGCCCATATCGATAAAATCGATAACGACCAGACCGCCAAGGTCGCGCAGCCGCAGCTGGCGGGCAACCTCATCAGCCGCTTCCAGATTCGTGTTTAATGCAGTCGCCTCAATGTCGCTGCCTTTGGTCGCGCGGGCGGAGTTAACGTCGATCGCAACCATTGCCTCGGTGTGATCGATAACCACGCTGCCCCCGGCGGGCAAGGTAACGGTGTGGGAAAATGCCGATTCGATTTGCGATTCGATCTGGTAGCGAGTGAATAACGGTACCGGATCGACATAGTGTTTGAGCTTGCGCAGGTTGTGTGGCATGACCTGGCCAACGAATTCAGCTGCTTCATCGTAGGTTTTCTGGTCATCGATCAGGATCTCGCCGATTTCATTGGTCATGTAATCGCGCAGTGCCCGGATCACCGCATTGCTTTCCCGGTAAATCAGGAATGGCGATGGTCGTTCGACGACAACTTTCTTGATTGTCTCCCAGACTGCCAGCAGGTTCTGCAGATCCCAGGAAAACTCTTCAGCGCTGCGATCAATACCAGCCGTGCGCAGGATGACGCTCATACCGGAGGGCACATCAATGTCGCGCAAGGATTGTCTGGCCAGGTCGCGATCTTCACCAACGATGCGCCGCGAGACGCCACCGGAACGTTCCTTGTTAGGTTTCAGCACGATGAAGCGGCCTGCCAGGCTGACGAAAGTGGTGAGCGCCGCGCCCTTATTGCCGCGCTCCTCTTTGTCGATCTGGACAACGATGTCCTGGCCTTCTTTCAGGACTTGCTTAATCTGTACCTTGCCGCCGGACTCAGGCTGGTTTACAAAATACTCGCTGGAGATTTCCTTGAGTGGCAAAAAGCCGTGCCGGTCGGCGCCATAATTGACAAACGCCGCCTCGAGGCTTGGCTCGATGCGGGTGATCTGGCCTTTGTAGATATTGGCTTTTTTACGTTCGCCGGATGGCAGTTCTATGTTGAGGTCGTACAGTAACTGGCCGTCGACCATCGCCATGCGCAACTCTTCTTCCTGAGTTGCATTGATTAACATTCTTTTCATGATGCCCTTCTTGATAGTTTTTATCGGGCAGCAGGCGGGTGTGGCTTAATGAGGGCGATGCGGCGGAGCAGGGGAATACGTACAAAGACGCCAGGTAAGAATTACCTGCGTTCAGATTGACAAACTTCGGTCGGAGCTGATTTTCGAAAACCAGGTCCAGCAGAAAACTGATCATTTATACCCTGCGGCTGTGCCGCGTCGGCGCTCGCCGGTATACCGTGCTAGCTGCCGTGGAATCTGGTCTTGCGCATCGCAAGGCCAGAATTGAATACATTTTTGCTCGTTGGACGGGTCTTGCCGTTCAGGAGAAAAAATCGAATGTGCGGCGGGGAAAAAGCCCCCTGTACCGTCACAGGGAGGTAATATAGCACAGCATCGCGCTTCGGCAATGTGAAATAAGTCATTGACCCCACTAAAATAAGTTCCATTTTTATGAATTCCAGTGCCAATTCAGAGCAGGGTGTCCGGCAAACGGGCGTACGCAAGGTTCGCGTTGACGGCGATATGGCCGGCCAGCGGCTGGACAATTTTCTGCGCCGCGAGCTGCCTGGATTGCCGCGCAGTCGCCTGTACCGGATTCTGCGTCGTGGCGAGGTAAGAGTGAATGGGGGTCGTGTCCGGGCAGATTACCGGCTCGAGGATGGTGACGAAGTCCGCATTCCGCCAGCACGTATCAGTACTGGCCCCGGAGCGGCACTCCCGGGACGTGTTGCCAGCCTGGAAAAGCGGATTATCTATGAAGACAAGCGCCTTCTGGTCATCGACAAGCCCAGTGGCGTCGCCGTGCACGGGGGCAGTGGTATCAGTCATGGGGTCATCGAACTGCTGCGCGAAGCCCGTCCGGATTTGCGGGATTTGTCGCTGGCGCACCGTCTTGATCGGGAAACGTCGGGTTGCCTGGTACTCGCGAAACGCCGTAGTGCCCTGCGTGAATTGCATGAGAAATTTCGTGAAGGGATTGTGGAGAAAAGCTACCTCGCCCTGGTGGTCGGTGACTGGCAATTTGGCGAGTACCTGGTCGACGCGCCCTTGTATGTGCAGCATCGACAAAATGGAGAGCGGCATGTTGTTGTGCGTGTTTCGGGGAAGCCTGCGCAAACAAAGTTTCGCCTGTCACGCACTTACGGAAAGTTCAGCTTGCTGCAATGTCAGCCGCTGACAGGACGTACTCACCAGATACGGGTGCATGCGGAGCATATGGGTCACCCGCTGGCCGGCGATGATCGCTATGGAGATTCAAAGGCGAATGCAATGGCGAAAAAACTGGGCTTAAAGCGCTTGTTTTTGCATGCGCAGTCGATTTCATTTCCTGATGCAAGTGGCACCGAACAGCATTTCGTGGCACCGCTTGCGGATGACCTTGAAAGGTTTTTGAGCAAGGGTTTGGCCAGGTCGCGGAACCGGCCCATTCGCGGCTAAAGTCCCAATTTGCCTGCTTTTCTTGAATGTGCGAATTAGATCGGTGCAAATTGATCTTTAGTGCAAGAATTGTCAGATCGCATTCGCCGCTTCTTAAACGAGTGGCCCTTCATCAAGCCACCAAATACCCCAACTCCTGCAACGTCCCAGCCAACCAGATCATCGGCAAACCAATCAGTGCAGTCGGGTCATCGGTAGTTACCGAATCGAACAAAACAAAGCCGGCGCCCTCGATCTTGAAGCTCCCTGCACAGTCGTAAGGTTTATCATGGTACAGATAGGCATCTGCCAGTCGCCGGTCAAACTGGCGAAACCTCACTGTTGTCTTGTCAATGTGTTCATAGCGACGACGACTTGACGCGTCCAGAACGCAAACTGCTGTCAGGAAACTTACCGAGCGCCCGGATGCGGCCAGCAATTGTTCGACCGCTTTTTGATGATCACCCGGTTTGCCCAACACAACACCATCGAGTACCGCGAGTTGATCTGCGCCGATGACCAGGGCATCACGATTCGTGCTCGATACCGCTTCCGCCTTTTCCCGCGCCAGGCGACCGGCCAGTGCTTCAGGGTCCTCTCCCTCTGCAGTCGACTCATCTATATCAGGTGCGACCATCTGGTAGTCGTTAAGAAAACGATCCAGCAGACCCTGGCGGTAGCGCGAAGATGATGCCAGCAGGATCGGGGCGGCGGAGGGATTTTGCATATGTAATCAGTATGTTGTGGTGTTTTGTTAATTGTAGCGGCTTTCAGCAGCGCACAATCGCAAAATCACCGCCCGCAGATGAAACGAACCTTTGACAGCAGCGGGTGTCCTCCTTATCATGCGCGCGCCATGGCCAATCCACTGCTAGATCACGCGTCGCCAGGAGATCTTGCGGACCGCGGGCAAACCTTTGAAACTGAAGGGGAAATTCAAGATTTTAAGCGCTTGCTTGAAATTGTTGAGGCAGATCTGGCCGAAGTTCCTGCGCAACTTGTGCCCGCACAATGGCGCATGGCGCCGGTCGGGATTAAACTCGATTTTTTCTGGGCTGATAGCAAGAAGGAATTTCCGGCGCTGACGGGCCAGGTGACGGCGAGCATTGCAGCCCTGTGTCAACGTTGTCTCGAACCCTGTGAGATAGCTGTTGAGACAGAGTTGAAGATGGTTTTGGTGAAGGAATCGCCGCGGTCGAAGGTGGCAGAGACAGCGTTTTCTGAATTTGAAGTTTGGGAGTTTGCAGAGGATACGATCCGGCCTCTGGATATTGTGGAAGAGGCGCTGATTATGGCTTTGCCATTGTCGCCGCTGCACTCGTCGCGAGACTTGTGCGGTCAACTGGCAGATGATGTAGTGCAGGAAAAATCTGGCACTGCCCGGCCGTTTGCGGACCTGAAGTCGCAAATGGGTAAATGAATTAATAAGTGTCAGGCCGGGTGGCCTGGCGGATAACATAGAATTGAATGATGGCCGAAAAGTGCCATCGTTTGCAGGAGAATAAAATGGCTGTTCAAAAAAGTCGCAGGACCCCATCAACTCGTGGCATGCGACGTGTGCATGACAAGCTCAAGAACCCGACGCTTTCGGTAGATCCGACGTCAGGGGAGACACACCTGCGACATCGCGTCACACCTGACGGTTTCTATCGCGGCAACCAGGTTGTCGTACAAGTCGAAGAAGACGTCGAAGAGTAGGCGTTCTCGATCTCAGGAACGGCGACTCGAATCTCGAATCCCCTGACCGAAAGATTCCGTGGGAACAAAATCCGTAATATCACTCGATGCCATGAGCGGCGACCTCGGCGCCGAGATTGTGGTGCGGGCTGCACATTCGTGCCTGGAGAAACATCCGAATCTCGAACTCATCCTGGTCGGCGATGAAGATGAACTCAACGGTCTCGTTACACGAATCGTTGGTAGTGAAAAGCGTCTGGGCATAAAACATTCGACCGAGGTGGTCGGCATGTCCGAATCGCCCGCAGACGCGTTGCGCAAGAAAAAAGATTCCTCGATGCGCGCTGCAATTAATCTGGTTAAAGATGGCACAGCAGCAGCATGCGTTAGCGCTGGTAACACCGGTGCGTTAATGGCGACCGCCAAATTTGTTCTTAAGATGTTACCCGGGATCGATCGACCGGCAATCATTGCCGAGCTACCGGCGATCGGTGGCACGGTACATATGCTTGACCTCGGTGCCAATACCGTTACCAATGCTGCGCAGTTGTTTCAATTCGCGGTGATGGGATCGATTGTGACTGCAGACATACGCGCTATCGAGCAACCGCGGGTTGCCCTGCTTAACATCGGTGCCGAGGACATCAAAGGTAACGATACGGTTCGCGCGGGCGCAGCGCTACTGGAAGCCAGCGGACTCAATTACATCGGCTTCATCGAGGGTAATGAAATTTTTTCCGGCAAAACGGATGTTGTCGTAACGGATGGTTTCACTGGAAACGTTGCCGTCAAGACCATGGAAGGTACTGTTGGACTGGCTTCCCATTATCTGCGGCGCGCATTTGTGCGCAACTGGTTGACCAAAATTCAGGCAATGGTCGCGATGCCTGTCCTGAATAAGCTTTCTGTTGAAATGGATTCAAGAAATTATAATGGTGCCTCCCTGGTCGGTCTTAATGGTATCGTTATAAAAAGCCACGGCGGTGCAGATTCGTATGCGTTTCAACACGCTATCGAAACGGCACTGGTAGAAGTCAAAAACCAGGTGCCGGAACAAATCAGAAAACTTATGCAACAGGAAGCCGCATGATCTATTCGAAAATCGCAGGGACAGGCCGTTATCTTCCGGAAAAAATTCTAACGAATGCCGACCTGGAGAAATTGGTTGATACCACCGATGAATGGATCCGCACTCGTACCGGTGTAGAAAGACGACACGTAGCATCAGAGGATCAGACGACGTCCGATCTTTGCGTAGAAGCCGCAAAAAAGGCGATGGAATCCGCGAATGTCACGGCTGATGACATCGACCTGATTATTGTTGGTACAACCAGCCCGGACCTGATATTCCCGAACATTGCGACCATCATTCAGGATCGAATGGGAATACATGGCTGTCCCGCATTCAGTATTGAGGCGGCATGCACTGGATTTATTTACGCGCTTTCGACTGCGGATAAATTCGTTCGTGCGGGAGAGGCGAAATGTGCGCTCATTATTGGCGCCGAAATTATTACCAAGTTAATTGACTGGAGTGACCGCAGTACTTGTGTGTTGTTTGGCGACGGTGCCGGCGCGGTTATTGTGAAGCCATCGGATGAGCCGGGAATTATTTCGACGCATCTCGGTGCCGATGGTCAGTATAGGGATTTGCTCTACTATCCGGTTGGCGCATCAAAAGATCTCGCCAAAGCCGGACTTGGAGATTCACGAATCATCATGAAGGGTAACGAAGTTTTCAAAGTCGCCGTGAAAACGCTGGGGAATGTTGCCGAGCAGGCTCTGAAGGCGAACAACATCGACAAGAACGACCTTGACTGGCTGGTCCCGCACCAGGCAAATCTGCGCATCATCCAGGCAACGGCAAAGCGCCTGAAGTTACCGATGGATAAGGTTATTCAAACGGTGCAGGATCATGGCAATACGTCGGCGGCTTCTGTGCCGATGGCGTTAGACGTGGCCGTGCGTGATGGGCGGATACAGCGTGGCCATTTGATTCTTTTGGAAGCGTTTGGTGGTGGCTTTACGTGGGGCTCGGTTTTGATGCGGTATTGATCCGGCGGTTTTTTGTGGCGGGTGTGGTTGGTTGGTGTTTTGCAAATAATTAAGGGCATGTTTTCAACATGCCCTTAATTATTTGTCGCCCGTCGGGACGGGCTCCAACGATACGTTGCTACAGTTTTCGGACTTGTGGGGTTTCCCTTACTGTAGGAGCGACTTTAGTCGCGAATTGTTTACCAAAGCGCCGATGATTTTTTGGCGCGGCGGTCGCTTTGTAAACGACGTTTCATTCTCTGATGTAGTTGTTGTCGTTTCTTGTCGATTCGATCCCGTCGTATGACGCCATCCTGGTTTGATTTGAATTTCTTGTCGTAAGCATCACGAAAATCACAAAAATCATCATACGCTTCACGAACATGGTGCAGTTCGCGAACGATGAGCTCAATCATGATGACGTCATCGAGAAAACCGATGACCGGAATATGATCCGGGATAATATCTTCGGGATCGCCAAAATAGATAAACGTTGCGAGCAATGTTTCGCGTTCGTCTTTCGGTAACTCCCACTCTGCGTCCTGCAGCATCCTGATAAGCGACTCGAGTTGCGGAATGCGTTTTGAGACGAATTCCGGCAAAGGTTCGGCACTCTTGATATCCGCAAGTACGTCACCGATTGCCTCGATAATTTCGGCGTCCTCAGCATGGCGCACAGCAGCACGCGACTTTTGCAAAGCCTGACGAAAGAACCTGAGGTCCCGGTCACTAAGTTCAATTGAAAATCTCATACTCATTTTTGTGGTCCTGCAGAGCGATATTGACAGGCTACCAAATAAACAGGGATCAGACCGCGAATAGTTTCTGTGGGATAATGACCGCTGAGAAAAAGGTGTGTTCAGATGCAAACGTCACTCGTCATTGGTAACAAAAATTATTCCAGCTGGTCACTTCGGGCCTGGCTCCTGTTAGCGGAAACCGGCATCGAATTTTCCGAGCAGCGGGTTCCTCTTGATATTGAGAGCACGGCCACGGAACTGGCGCGATTTTCACCCTCTGGCAGGGTTCCCGTGCTGCTGCTCGGTGACGAGATAATCTGGGATACGTTCGCAATTGCCGAGACGCTTGCTGAGCGCTGGCCGGAGAAGGAATTGTGGCCGGCCGATGCTGCTGCCAGGGCGCATGCGCGCAGTATCAGCGCGGAAATGCACGCAGGTTTTGCGTCATTGCGTGAAACAATGCCTATGAATTGCCGGGCTATGGGGCGTAAAGTATCCATTCCGGACGATTTGGCCACGGATATCAATCGAATTTTCGATATCTGGTCTGATTGTCAGCGCCAGTATCATTCTGCGGGTGACTGGCTCTTTGGCAAATTCAGCGTCGCGGATGCGATGTTTGCGCCGGTAGTACTGCGCTTTCGCACGTATGGCATAAACCTCCCGGAATCGGCGAGTGCCTATCCGGAGCGACTGCTGAATAGCAAAGCGATGCAGAACTGGCTGGCCGCAGCGGAGTCAGAAGTTGAAGTAATAGAGACGGACGAGAAGGGACAATGAATTTCAGGCACCACCTAATTACGATTTTGCTATCGAGCTTGCCTTTTGGCGCGCTTGCAGAAGTCTATGAAATGCCGGCGGATGGCAATGACGTTATCGGTGCGCTGACAACGATTGCTGCTCGCGCCGATGACACATTGCTTGATATCGCGCGACGCCACGGCCTTGGTTACGAAGATATCGTGCGCGCTAATCCTGATGTAGATACCTGGTTGCCGGGAGAGGGCACCGAGGTTGTGTTGCCGACACGTTACGTACTGCCGCCCGGACCACGTACCGGCATCGTGCTCAACCTTGCTGAATACCGGATGTACTATTTTCCAAAGCCGAAAGCTGGTGAAACAGCGCTGGTGATGACTTATCCGATGAGCATCGGTCGTATGGACTGGGAAACGCCCTTAGGTCGCACCACGGTAATTTCCAAAGTGCGCAACCCGAGCTGGTATCCACCGGAATCAATTCGCGCCGAACATGCGGCAGATGGCCGCCCGTTACCACGGATCGTGCCGGCCGGACCTGACAACCCGCTGGGTGACTACGCCATGCGACTTGGCCTGCCAGGGTATCTTATTCATGGCACCAATCGCCCTGCAGGCGTTGGTATGCGTGTAACTCACGGCTGTGTGCGCATGTTTCCCGAAGACATTGGCTTTCTGTTTGGCCAGGTCGAGGTAAACACGCCGGTACGAATTATCAACGAGCCGGTCAAGATGGGCTGGGATAATGATGAACTGGTTGTTGAGGTACACAGAACGCTCGAGTTCGTACCGCCACCGGTTGAAGATATTGTCGAACCGACAGATCAGCTAGCGGCTGAATCGACAGATCAGGAAGCGACAGACGCCGCCGGGAATGCAGAAGATATTGTAGTGGCACCACCGGTACGTGACGCGATGACCGCATTAACCGAACAGTTTGTCCTGGCAACAAACACACGCCCGGGCAGGCTTGACTGGGATGTCGCAGAAGAAATGCTTGAGCGAGCCGACGGCATTCCCGCAATTGCCGGCCGTAAAATAAACGACGCCGCGACAAGCGCGGCGTCAGAATAAATGCTTGGGTAGTCTTAAGCTACTTGGACATTGATTTCTGGAACATGCGTTCCAGACGATCACGGTTTGCATCACAGCAATTTTGTGCTTCTGTTGCTGCTGACAAAGCCTGATCTGCCGTGCTCTGTGCACTTGCAGCTGTCTGGCTTGCGCTGTCAGCTGATGCACGAGCAGCTTCAGCTGCCGATTTGGCTGCTGCAGCATCTCTTGCTGCGCCGTCTGCTGTAGCCTGTGCAGCATCAACTGCTGACTGGCTGGCGCAACCAGAGGCTACGCCCAGAACGAGCGCAATTGCGCTTACTTTCAATACTTTCTTAATCATCATCCAAAATTCCTCTGTTGGGATAAAACTGCAGGCGCATTATTTCCTAAAGTTCCCTTCGCTTCAATGAAAATCATTGTTTTTTCAGCAATTGTCGCTGTTTGCCGACGTGGGCTGCTTTTTTCTGCTGATGTTTTTCTGCCGGGGTCGACAGCATAAGTTGATCGAAGTGTTGCGGATAAAATATCGGTCAGCAAAGCTGGGTCGATATGCATAAAGTTTAACTGTGAAAATCTGTGGCGGGCGCAGCCGGCCACTGCATTTTCGATAGCGTAGAAGAAAATTGCATTGATGAAAAAAAAGCTGTATAAAACGACACTACTGTTTATTTATACAGGTCCCTTAAGATGCGCCAACTCACTCCTCGACAAAAACAAATTCTCGAGTTAATTCAAGAGTTTATAGCCGAATACGGCATGCCTCCCACACGTGCCGAGATATCCAGGGAGCTCGGTTTCAAGTCAGCGAACGCCGCCGAGCAACACCTGCGAGCCTTGCAAAAGAAAGGCATGCTGGAGTTGTTACCGGGCGCATCGCGGGGCATTCAGCTGAAAGACTCGTTGCGTGATCAGCTTGGTCTGCCGCTGGTTGGCAGGGTGGCTGCCGGCAGCCCGATCCTCGCCGAGGAGCATATAGAGACGCATTACAAGATCGACCAGGCGCTTTTTAACCCCAAGCCACACTACCTGTTGCGTGTTGAAGGCATGAGTATGCGCAATGCAGGCATTCTTGATGGCGATCTCGTTGCCGTACACCGGACGCCCGAAGTGCGCAGCCGGCAGATTGTGGTGGCCCGGGTTGAGGACGAAGTTACCGTCAAGCGCTACCGGCAGGACGGCAAAATCGTCTGGTTGCTACCCGAGAATGAGGATTTTGAGCCGATACGGGTGGACCTGAGTGAGCAGACCATGGTGATTGAAGGGGTTGTTGTCGGCGTTATCCGTGACGGCATGCCGCTCCACTAACAAATGCTTCATTAACAGATAATGCAAGTGGTCCAACCAGGTAGGTTTGATGGGTTCAGAGTCACCCGGATGATTCAAGATAAGGCGCAGTCTGCAGTGGCACTATTTTCATGTTTGCCAGTCAGTATGGCGCAGAACACGACCTGGCTCGGCGTGTCCTTTACAAGGGCTGCAACGCCGTATTGGATTATCCGGGTGGCTCCCTTCGGGCGAGTCGTGAAGCGCTCGTCCGCGGTGTTGCGCCCCTTGGCAAGGACACGCCGTGCCAATATCGTGCAGCGTGCCAAGCCAGTGGCAAGGGTAAGAATTGTGACCCGGCGAGACGCGCCTAGCGGCCAAACGCTTCACAACTCGCTGAACCCATCAAACCTACCTGGTTGGACCACTAGCAGTGAATGATGCGCTTGAGAAACTGCTGCAGAACCCGCGTCTCTGGCGCGGACAAGCGGCTGCCGGCAGTCTGAATAAGCCAGGCTGGCAGGGTCTTGCCAGTGGTTATCCGAAGCTCGATCAGCATCTGCCCGGTGGTGGCTGGCCACAACACGCCCTGACCGAAATTCTGTTGGAATACTATGGCACCGGCGAGTTACAGCTTTTGATGCCGGCACTGGCACGCTTGAGTCAGCCAGAAGATGATACCCAGGCGCGCTGGATTGCCTGGATAGCGCCGCCTTTCGAACCCTACCCACCGGCATTGCTGCAATGGGGCGTTAATCTTTCGCGGGTGCTGATTGTGCGACCGAGGAAGCCTGCAGAGGCTTTATGGGCTGCGGAACAGGCTTTGTCTTCAGGCAATTGTGCGGCTGTCCTGTTGTGGTCTGATGCCTTCAATGACACAACCGCCAGTCGACGTTTACAGCTTGCTGCGGAGAAGGGGCAAAGCTGGGCAATCGCCTTTCGCTCATTAAGCGTGCTGTCGCAGTCATCCGCTGCGGCTTTACGGGTCCAACTCAAGGTTGGCGAGAAGGGCACAGATCTCGGCATCCTGAAGAGTCGCGGCGGCAGGCCCGCCGTAGTACAGGACTATGCGGGTTTATAGAGATTCCTTGTGCCTGTCTCGGATAAACCGCCTGCGATTTTACGGGAAGTCACCCCGACTCCCTCTGTAAAAGGTGGGCGAGGACAGTATCGCCCGGCACCTGAACAACAATCACTTCTGCTGGCACCAGCAGAGCAGGTTCATCCACCACCGCTACGGGCTAGTCCTGTGCAGCGTTTATGGCTGTGTATTTATTTGCCGGCACTGGCGCTGGAAGCAGTGAGCGATGTTGCAGAAGCCTTTGCCGTGTTTGAAGACAAGCAGGGCATACGAAAAATCTTACTGGTGAATGCAAAAGCCGCAGCCGCAGGTATCGGGCCGGGGTTATCGGTTAACGCAGCGCTGGCGCTTTTGCCGACGCTTGGCTTTGCAGAAAGAAATCCGCAGCGAGAAACTCAGGTATCGCGCGAGCTTGCGGGCTGGGCTGAAAAATTTACCTCTTGTGTCTGTATCGAAGCACCTTCGCTGTTACTGCTGGAGATTGCCGGCAGTTTGCAGTTGTTTGGCGGCTTAAAGGCGCTACGCCAACGCATCACCTTAAGCCTGGAAAGCCAGGGTTTCAGTGCGGCGATTGCTATTGCGCCGACACCACTTGCAGCCAGCTGGCTGGCAAGAGCCGGGCGTAAGGTCTGTATCCGTGATCCACAGAACCTCGCCGGGAAGCTGGCGCCGTTGCCGCTATCCTGTCTCAACTGGCCGGATTCTGTTTGTGCGTCTTTAAGCGGCATGGGTGTTACCTCCGTTGGTGATTGCCTGCGGCTGCCACGGGCGGGTTTCGCGAAGCGCTTTGGTGCATCGAGGTTACTGCAGCTTGACCGGGCCCTCGATCGCTTGCCGGATCCGCGTGCGAGTTATCGGACCCCGGAGCGCTTTGCGGCAGAATACGAATTAGATGCAGCGCAGAGTGACAGCACCTTGTTGCTGAATGCCTGCCAGGAACTGCTGGTCAGGCTGGAGCGTTTTTTGCTGACGCGGCAAATGGCGGTACAACATGTGCAGTTCAGTTTTTTTCATTTGCGAGCACCGGCAACACATTTAGCGTTAGGTTGTGTGCAGGCCGATCGGGCTGTACAGCATTGGTATGATTTACTCGCAATAAAATTCGAGCGCCTGGATTTGCCCGAGCCGGTCATCGCCATGCAACTCTGCGCCGACCAGGGCCAGCCCTTTTCTGCAAAGACCAGCATCCTGCCTTTTACGGGGCAGGTGACACAGCAACAAAACACGTCACTCACACAACTTGCGGAACGCCTGGGTGCGTACATCGGTGCAGAATCGGTTCACGGTGTTATGACGGTTGCCGAGCACCGACCACAATATGCCTGGTGCTCCAGGAGTGCCGTTGCCGACGTGCCGCGTTGTGCCAGTGTGCCGGGTTACCAGGGCGCTGATTATTCGCAGCTAATAGAAATGCAACGTAATAACAGCCTGATATTGCGCAGGCCTTTGTGGATGCTGCGCGAACCTGAGTTGCTCACGAACCGGCAAAATCTGCCTTTTTACCAGGGCACTTTAACCTTGCTCGATGGACCTGAGCGCCTGGAAACAGGTTGGTGGGACGATGATGGTATCGCCAGGGATTATTTTGTCGCACGTAATACGAAAGGCGTACATCTGTGGGTGTACCAGAATCGCAGCAGGGAGGACGGTGCCTGGTATCTGCATGGAATATTCGGATGACGGCTTATAGGAACCTCTATAAACCGCCCCTTTTCCGCGATTGCGGCGTCAGCGCCGTGCTCGAATCCTCATGTTCGTATAGTCACTGCGGTTCTCCGCGCGGCGCTTCCCTTAACTCACGAATGTGACGATTTATAGATGTCCCTTTATGCCGAATTGCATGCGCTCAGTAATTTCACTTTCCTTAAGGGCGCGTCTCACCCGGAAGAGCTGGTAGAGACAGCCGCACAACTGGGTTATGCGGCGCTGGCTATCACGGATGAATGTTCAGTCTCGGGTATTGTGCGTGCGCACGTCACCGCGAAAGACTGCGGACTTGAAAAACTAATTATCGGCTCGGAGTTTCGACTTGAAAGTGGTTTGAAACTCGTGGTGCTGGCACAAAATCACGCAGGTTATACACAATTGTGCCAGCTCATTACGAACGGCCGGCGTGCGGCAGAGAAGGGCAGTTACAAATTGACTGCCGACAACTTCAGTGGCGGGTTGTGCGACTGTCTCCTGTTATGGGTTCCCGGTAATCAATTGCAGCTGGAGGTTGCGGACAAGTGGATACTCGACGCTTTTCACAAGCGACTGTGGATAGCGGTGGAATTGCTGGCAGATGGCTTGCACCGTCAGCGTATCAGTCACCTGCGAAGTTTGGGAAAAACACTTGGTCTGCCGCTTGTCGCCAGCGGCGATGTGCATATGCACTGCCGGGAACGACGAGCATTACAGGATACCGTTACCGCAATACGTACAGGCCTGACACTCGATCGGGCTGGCTTCGCTTTGTATCCAAACGGTGAGCGATATCTGCGATCGCGTGCCGTTATCAGCGAGATTTATCCGGCCGATCTGTTGCAGGAAACGTTGCGAATTGCAGATGCCACGCAATTTTCCCTTGACGAATTACGTTATGAGTATCCCGATGAGCTGGTGCCGGCGGGTGAGACGCCGAGCAGCTATCTGCGGCAGTTAAGCGAGGCGGGCATGGCGCGGCGCTGGCCGGGCGGTGCACCGGACAAAGTCGTTGCACTGGTCGAGCATGAGCTGGAGTTAATTCGCGACCTTGCATACGAGCCGTTTTTTTTGACGGTGTATGACATCGTCACCTATGCCAGGCAGCAAAATATTCTTTGCCAGGGACGCGGTTCGGCGGCGAACTCAGCAGTCTGTTTTTGTCTCGGCATCACTGAAGTCGATCCCGAACGTATGGCTACGCTGGTTGAACGTTTTATTTCCCGGGAACGCAATGAACCGCCGGATATAGACGTCGATTTCGAGCACGAACGTCGCGAAGAGGTGATTCAGTACATCTACCGGAAATACGGTCGGGAAAGAGCGGCGCTCGCTGCTACTGTCGTTACCTACCGGCCGCGCAGCGCACTGCGCGACGTTGGCAAGGCACTGGGTCTTAGCGGATTGCAGGGCGACCGGCTGGCGAAGTCGATGCAATGGTGGGATGGCAAGGAGGTGGATGACAGTCGTGTACGGGAAGCCGGCCTGGATCCGGCCAGCCCGGTAATGCAACGATTGTTATACCTCGTTCGGCAACTGATGGGTTTTCCACGGCACCTGTCACAACACGTTGGTGGTTTCGTGATTTCAAACGGGCCACTGTCGACCCTGGTGCCGGTCGAGAATGCATCAATGGCGGATCGGACGGTGATTCAATGGGAAAAGAATGATCTGGAAGATCTGGGCCTTTTGAAAGTGGATGTGCTGGGTCTCGGTATGTTGACCGCTATTCGGCGCAGCTTCGACCTGATCAGGGAATATGATGGACGGGATTACAGCCTGGCCACTGTGCCTGCCGAAGACCCGCTTGTTTACGACATGATCTGTGATGGAGACACGATGGGGGTCTTCCAGATTGAATCGCGTGCACAGATGGCGATGTTGCCACGACTAAAACCGCGCTGTTATTACGACCTGGTGGTTGAAGTTGCGATCATTCGCCCAGGCCCGATACAGGGCGACATGGTGCATCCCTACCTGCGCCGACGCAGTGGCGAGGAAGCGGTTGAGTATCCGAGCGAGGCGGTCAGGGAAGTATTACAACGTACGCTTGGGGTGCCGATTTTCCAGGAACAGGTCATGCAGCTGGCAGTGGTTGCGGCCGGATTTACGCCGGGGGAGGCGGATCGTTTAAGGCGTGCGATGGCAGCCTGGAAACGGCGTGGTGGACTGGGCCCGTTCGAGAAAAAACTGATTCACGGTATGCTTGAGCGAGGTTACTCGGAAGAATTTGCCCGGCAGATATTCCAGCAAATACTGGGCTTCGGTGAATACGGTTTTCCGGAATCGCATTCGGCCAGTTTTGCTTTGCTCGTGTATGTCTCCTGCTGGCTCAAATGTCATACACCTGCTGCATTTACCTGTGCATTACTCAACAGTCAGCCGATGGGCTTTTACTCGGCTTCACAACTGACCCAGGACGCACGCCGGCACGATGTCGAAGTACGCCCTGCCGATGTGAACCGCAGTGACTGGGACTCGAGCCTGGAGCGTACCGATGGTGGTCAACCTGCATTACGGCTCGGCTTGCGGCAGATCAAGGGTTTGTCTGCAGCAGCGGGACAAGCAATCGTTACAGAGAGGGCCAAAGACCGGTACGAGAGCATCCAGCAATTACTCGAGCGCGCCGGCCTGAATCGCAGCGAACTCAGCGCACTGGCGGCAGCCGGAGCCCTGAAAACGCTTGCTGGACACCGGCACAAGGCGCGCTGGGCGGTTGCAGGTGTTGAGGAGCCAACACCACTGTTCACATCGATGGATCGCTATGAGGCCTTACCCATGCTCAAGCGGCCAACAGAGGGCCAGGACATCGTTGCAGACTACCAGAGCCTCGGGTTGACGCTTGGACGCCATCCAATGGCGCTTATCCGGGCACATCTTGATGCGTATCGTTATGTTGCTGCCGATCGCCTGCCAGCATTGGCATCGGGAAGAAATATCAGGATCGCAGGCCTGGTGATCACCAAGCAACGCCCGGGCACCGCCAGTGGCGTTACCTTCATCACGATTGAAGATGAGACCGGCTGCAGCAACCTGATTGTGTGGAAAAAAATAGCCGATGAGCAGCGCGACGTACTGTTGAACGCGCGTCTGCTGGGTGTCGAAGGGGAACTACAAAAAGAAGGAAAAGTGATTCACATTATTGCGCGAAGGCTGATCGATCACAGTGAATTGTTGGGGGAGCTGCTGGTTAAATCAAGAAACTTTCGCTAATCGCCGACTTTATTTGACCTTCTCACCAAGGTCGATTGCGTAGGTGTCTTCGAACGATTTCTCTTCAGCCATTTCTTCAAGACGCCGTCGAACTTCCTTTTTTCGTGCCGCATCTTCGTCATTCTCGCTTTCAATATCAGCGATCAATTCTTCAACATTGATTTCGACCGATACATCTCCAACATTGTCCGTGACTACAGGTTCAGTCAAAACCGCTGTTTCGACGGACTCTGTATCATCAAAATCATCGCGTGCTTCGTCATCGACATTCGAATCCGGGTCACCTGTTTTACTGTCAACTTCACTGTTCATTGTCACGAACCCCAAGAAAAGATCAGATCAATATTAAGAAATTGCAAACACCTGTGAGCTACTTATGGTTTGTATACCGCGAATACCGGGGCCGCGCAAGCGCACCCTAGACACTTTTTTAATTATCTGGAAAGTGCATATTGTGGGCTATAAATTTAGCGACGGGATAT
>Ga0164313_10002480_pt1 | contig 16498 bp, 17 predicted proteins | sample GuaBasSedimGuay4_FD_113735 | JGI IMG/M metagenome (GOLD analysis project Ga0164313, IMG submission 113735) | Subseafloor sediment microbial communities from Guaymas Basin, Gulf of California, Mexico - Guay4, Core 4569-4, 0-3 cm | ecosystem: Environmental > Aquatic > Marine > Hydrothermal vents...
ATTGTCCCAGGCGCCACCACTATTGGAGGAAGCGATTGCGAGCACGCCGCCTGCAACCAGCGATCCAACCAGGATGCCGGCGACGGCTTCAACACCAAACAGGTAGCCCGCGACCAGCGGTGTGCCCATGATCAGCACACCAGGGGCGATCATCTCGCGCAGGGCTGCCTGGGTTGAGATCGCAACACAGCGTTCATAGTCAGGTGTACCGGTACCTTCCATAATGCCCGGGATGGTCTTGAACTGATGACGCACCTCTTCGATCATGGCAAAAGCTGCTTTACCGACCGACTTCATGGTCATGGCGGTAAACAGGAACGGTAATACCGCACCGATGAACACGCTGGTGTAGACCATCGGGTCAAGCAGGCTCATCGTGATGGGTTTACCCATCAACTTTTCAGAAGCAGTGATGAAGGCTGCAAACAGTGCCAGCGAGGTAAGGATGGCAGCACCGATGGCGAAGCCTTTACCAATGGCAGCAGTTGTGTTGCCTGCAGAATCCAGAATGTCTGTGCGGCGGCGAACTTCTTTGTCCAGGCCAACCATTTCAGCAATACCACCTGCATTATCTGCAACCGGTCCGTAGGCATCAATGGTCAGTGCTATCACCAACGTGCCGAGCATACCCAGAGAAGCGATTGCAACACCGTACATGCCGGCTAAATCCCAGGAGATAAAAATGCTGGCCGCAATACACAGGTAAGGCAAAACCGTGCTCTTGTAGCCCAGCGCCAAACCATAAATGATGTTGGTCGCAACACCGGTTTCGCAAGATTTGGCGAGTTCCTTCACCGGGTCGTATTTATCCGAGGTGTAATAACCCGTCAACAAACCAACCGCCAGACCGGCTATCAGGCCGGACAGGAAGCACCAGTAAACGCCCATGCTTGAGTAAACCTTACCACTCAATTCAAACGATGCCGGAATCAACGCCAGGGTAACGAAATACATGACGAACGCCATCAGTCCACTGGAGATGATCAACAGCTTCATCAGTGCCGGAGCAACATCTTCTTCGGTCTTAACCCCAACCATCAACTTGGTAAGCAGGCTGATGGGAATACCTATTGCGCTAATCAGGATTGGATACAACAGGGCATTGGGGTTGGCTGCAAACACGACGGCGGAAATCACCATGGCGGCACAGGTGCTTTCTGCACAGGAACCAAATAAGTCAGCGCCCATACCGGCAACATCGCCTACATTGTCACCAACGTTGTCGGCGATAACGGCCGGGTTTCTCGGATCATCTTCCGGAATTCCTTTTTCAACCTTACCCACCAGGTCAGCACCAACGTCCGCTGCCTTGGTAAAAATACCGCCACCCACACGGGCAAACAGTGCGATAGTTGAACCACCCAGGCCAAAGCCGGCGATTACTTCCATCAGAACATGGTTATTTCCCGGCCCAAGATCAGCCAGAAGGTAGCTCATCACAACGTAAACAGTGACCAGGCCAAGTACTGCGAAGCCAACGAGGGCAAAGCCCATGACTGCACCCGAGTTGATCGCAACATCAAATGCGTGGGAAATATCTTTCTTGGCAGACACGGTTGTGCGTGCATTACCCTGGGTAGCCACCTTCATACCAATGTAGCCCGAGACGATAGAAATGACCCCGCCAAACAGGAAGGCGATAGCGGTATAAATGCCTTCGCGTATATCAGGTGTATGTGCGTCATCGATCAGCAGTATGATAATGACGGCAAACGAAATCATAAAAATAGTCAGAAATTTATATTCCTGCTTAAGAAAGGCCATCGCTCCCTTTGCAATTGCACCATGAATGAACCTGAGGCGCTTGCTGTCTTCATCATTCAGGCCCATATCCAACGGCACAGCCATGACCTTTTTCATATAGAAAAAAGCGATCGCCAGGCCCAGCAATCCAAGTACTGTGCTGACTGTAATTGTTATTCCAAACATCGTGTTTTCTCTCCCCGAGATAAAATGATTATTTTGACCGCGCGGACTATACCACAACAGGCCCAAAATATGCCCGTAAACACTGACAAATTAACGCTTTGGGTATCTTTTACTTTGCAAAGGTTGTTCCAAAAAAATCACCTTCGTGCCAGCGTGGCCGACGTGATTCATTGGCAATGATTTCACCGATTTTTGCATTGATTTTCGTAAATCTCGCGGCTGCGCCATAATGAATCGGCAGATTCAGGTCATCGCTGGGCTTGTGGTAGTGCTTTTGCAGGAATCCCTCAATAAGTGGCTGTGTATCGATACCTCCATCCAGCGATTTCACACCCGTTACCAGGTACACCGAAGGGATTCCCTGCTGCACAAATCGATAATGGTCGCTGCGTACAAATATATTTTGCTCGGGAAATGGATCAGGTGACAGTTCAATATCAAAACTACCGGCGGCATTGCGAACGGCTTCACCCAGGCTGGAATGTTCGGCGCCAAAAGCAATCACATCTCTAAAATCATACAGCAGCAAGGGCATATCCAGGTTGATTTCGCTGACGATGGATGTAATGGGCACGGTTGGGTTCATCGCGAAATATTCTGAACCTACCAGGCCCTTTTCCTCAGCCGTCACTGCAACGAACATGACAGAACGCCTGGGAGCCTCCGCCAGCTTGAAAAGTCGCGCTGTCTCAAGCATCACAGAAACACCCGAAGCATTATCCAGCGCACCGTTGTTAATCAGATCATCATTTCCATTGGCTGGAGTATTGGTGTGTAATTCGCCGATATGATCGAGGTGTGCGGTGTAAACAACGTACTCATCTGCCAATAGCGGGTCTGACCCCCGCAAAACCCCTACAACATTTGGGCTGGAAATATCCTGGTGTGTACTGCGTTGCGACATAGTGACCTTGCCGTAAAGCTCAAATACGGGTAACTCATCCGCCCTTTCATCCTTTTCAATCAGCATTGACAGATCAAACGGCGTCTCTTCAAAGAGAATTTCGGCAGCCGTGTAACTTATCATCGCAGCAGCCCGCAATTGTTCAAACTCGCCATGGACTTTACCTTCCTCGTTGATCCATCCCATCGATGGCATGCCCACGCGACTGACTACCTGGTTCCAGTGATGTCGTTGCGAGGCCCTTGGCGTATGGATGATCAACACACCAATTGCGCCATGCCGGACTGCAGCGCGGGTTTTTTCTGTGGCGGAAGCAAAGTGCGCCCCCTCCTCGCTGGGAAAATCTTGTGGCTGACCCGCAAATGAAACGACTACCTTGCCGTTGACATCGACGTCATTGAAATCGCTGTAGTCCAGTTCGGGAGCATCGATACCATAGCCAACGAAAACCAGCCCCGCTTCCAGCCTGGATGATTTGAAGCCCAGCGATGGCCGCATGAAAAACTGTTCAATAAAATTCAGCTTTGTACTTCCTCCGTCACGGCTGATCACCATATCAGCACTGCCAGGCTCAAGAAGAGCTTGCCGCAACGGAACCTGTTGAAAAAAACCTCCGTTATCGCCCGCCGGCAACAATCCTGTTTGCAGAAACTGACTGGCTACGTAGTTGGCTGCAACGCCATAGCCGTCGCTGCCGGGTTGCCGGCCACGCAGCCGATCATCGGCGAGAAACTCGATATGCGCCCGTAAGCGATTTTCCAGTAGCTGATCAGGCGCTTCCGCTGCCAGCAGAAAAGGGGTCAGAGTCAAGTGCCAGAGTAAAAAGCCGGCCACCCAAAACAGTGGACCATGAGATTTACTCTGGCACTTGACTCTGACCCCCGCACTTTTCACCACGATTCAGATTTTAAACTCAACCAGTTTTTTGGGTACCAGCAGGTTTTTCAGCCTTACATATTTTGGCAATCCATGGCGATCGTAAGGCGGATAATCTTCACCCTGTATCAATGGCTCGAGATAACGGCGCGCTTCGGCCGTAATACCAAACCCATCCTTGGAGATATACCGCCTGGGCATCTTTTTCTCGCGATTGGCAACCTTGGCAATATCCGCCTCACCCACTTTCCAGCGATAAGGCTTGTCAGAAGTTCTGACCACAATAGGCATCACTCCGCTTTTGCCTTGTAGCGCAAGTTCCACGGCTGCCTTTCCCATTGCATACGCCTGGTCCACGTCGTTTTTCGAAGCTACATGACGTGCTGAGCGTTGTAAGTAGTCCGATACGGCCCAGTGGTTTTTATAGCCGAGCGCATCGGTGATGATGCCGGCAACAACGGGTGCCACGCCACCTAACTGAGCGTGTCCGAACGCGTCGCGTCGACCCGAGTCGGCCAGGAATTCACCCTTTTTATTTCGAACACCTTCTGACACCACGATAGAGCAATAGCCATGAGTTTTGACGGCCCGATCCACCTTCTTAATCAGGGCCTCTTCATCCAGCGGTAACTCTGGAAACAGGATGATGTGCGGTGGATCGCCTTTCTCACGTTGAGCAAGGCCACCAGCGGCGGCAATCCAGCCGGCGTGACGACCCATCACTTCAAGCACAAACACCTTGGTTGAACTCGACGCCATCGACTCAACATCCAGGCTGGCCTCCATGATAGAAACTGCCACGTACTTGGCCACCGAGCCAAAACCGGGGGAATTGTCCGTGATCGGCAAATCGTTATCGATGGTCTTTGGAACACCGATGCACTGCACCGGAAAACCAAGCGTATCGCCAATCTGGGAAACCTTATACGCCGTATCAGCCGAATCACCACCGCCGTTATAGAAGAAATAGCCAATGTCATGGGCTTTGAAGACTTCAATCAGCCTTTCGTACTGTGCCCGGCTTTCATCAATACCTTTTAATTTGAATCGGCAGGACCCGAAAGCACCACCTGGAGTATGCCGCAAAGCCGCAATATCAGCCTTGCGCTCCTTGCTGGTGTCAATCAGTTCCTCTTTCAGGATTCCCAGGATTCCATCCTTGCCGGCATAGACTTTTCCGAGCCGGTCCTTGTTCTGGCGCGCGGTTTCAATTAACCCGCATGCAGTAGCATTAATGACCGGTGTGACGCCGCCGGATTGTGCGTAAAGTAAGTTCTTTCCGGGTAAATTTTTCGTAGGCATGATTTTTCCTTAAATTCCCTTTGAGTCTGCATTGACTTGGATGGTATGAGCGGTTAGCGTTAGCGCCTATTTTAAAGGACGAGAACCGTCTTATGCGAATTGTATTATTAGGCGCGCCAGGTTCAGCAAACACAAACAAATGCAAAAATTTTTCATAAGCCTGGCAAATATGCTGCGACTGCGTGGCGGTCCACAGGAGTTTTCAAGCTCATGGCAGCTGACGATTATCCTGGTTGCCGCTTACCTGATACAAAACCTGTACACCGGCTCACAACTGGAAGACAGCAACGCCGGACTTAAAAGCCTGCTGGCCATCAGCCTGCAGGTCATCGTATTGGTAGGTTTGCTCAACTGGCGGCGACATCCGGAGCGTTTTTCCCAAACACTAAGCGCGCTGGCGGCGGTCGGTATTGTCTTCAACCTGGTCACATGGGTGCTTTTAAGCCAGTCGGACCCGGAGTTAAATCAACCTGTGCTGGCAATCATCTGGTTTGCTGTGTTTATCTGGAGCCTGTTCGTGGATGCAAATATTTACCGCCACGCCTTGCAGGTCACGTTATCGATTGGTGTGCTTATTTCCGTGATAACGCTGGCAGTGAGCTATTCATTAATTGAATCTATATTTCTTGGTAATGGTTAAATGAAGATACATATACTCGGAGCCTGTGGCACCTTTATGGGCGGTGTAGCGATGTTGGCCCGGCGTGCCGGCCATGAAGTTTCGGGGGCCGATCAACACACCTACCCGCCAATGAGTACACTACTGGAGAACGAAGGAATCGTCCTGCATGACGGCTATGATGAAGCACCGATGCATGACACACCGGACCTCGTAATTGTCGGTAATGCACTTAGCCGGGGCAACCCGGCAATTGAGTATGTTCTCAACCAGCGACTGAATTACACTTCCGGCCCTCGCTGGCTCGGAGAGAACTACCTGCGAGGCCGCAAGGTCATTGCGGTGGCAGGTACTCACGGCAAAACCACCACATCCAGCATGGTGGCATGGATTCTCGAATATGCCGGACTGAATCCGGGGTTTCTGATTGGTGGTGTACCGTTAAATTTCAATATTTCAGCCCGCGAAGGCTCCGGGTACTTTGTGGTCGAGGCGGATGAATACGACACGGCATTTTTCGACAAGCGTTCCAAGTTTGTCCATTATCGCCCGCAGATAGCCATACTCAATAACCTCGAATACGATCATGCCGATATTTTCCCGGACCTTGCGGCCATCGAAACCCAGTTCCACCACCTGGTTCGAACCATCCCCGGCAATGGCACCATTATCAGCAATGGATCTGATTCGAACCTTGAAAATGTGCTTGGCCGTGGGTGCTGGAGTCATCTACAGCGTTTTTCTCTGGATAGCGGGCACGACTGGCAAGTCGAACTGCTCAAGCCTGACGCCGGTGAGCTTCGCTTTTATCACCAACAGCAGGACCAGGGCAGCATAAGCTGGGGTGAGTGTGGTCGTCACAATGCAACTAACGCCTGCGCTGCCATTGCAGCAGCGGTGGCCGCCGGGGTTCCAGCCTCTACTGCCATTGAAGCGTTAATATCTTTCCGGGGTGTGAAACGACGCATGGAGCTGATCTCACAAACATCAGACATTCATGTCTACGATGACTTCGCCCACCACCCGACTGCCATCCGGCTTACCCTGGAAGGCTTACGACGCAAGGTCGGAAACGCCCGCATACTGGTTGCACTCGAGCCTCGCAGCAATACAATGCGAGCCGGTGTACATGCGGATGAACTCGGGCCGGCCCTGATCGCTGCTGACTATGTCTGGCTAAAGACCGGCGATGACATTGACTGGGACCCACAGGTTGCATTGGCACCGCTGGAGGGGCGCTGTAAGGTAGTGACCCAGGTGGATGACATGCTGCAACAACTCAGGAGCAGCCTGAACCCGGGCGATCATGTTGTATTTATGAGTAATGGTGGTTTTGAAGCGGCACCCCACAGGCTGGCCGGGTCATTGAATTCGAACTAATCCTTCAGAAGCAGCATTGATTTATCGCCCCATCTGGAATGCAGGCTCTTCGTTTCCTCGTCCAGCTGCCGTAAAACTTCTTCCAGTACTGGAATAGCCGTCCAGTAACTGTAGACACCCATTCGCTGCACCAGTACTTCACTGCCTACCTGGCCTAAATAAACAGCCTGGTTGGATGGCTGTAACCTGACCCCTGAATCCCAGATTCGAAGTGTCTCCTGTTGCAGTGGATCGCCGCCCAGCCTGTGTAACAACAAGGTGTCAGCATGACCAAGGTAATCCTTTTTGAGTGGCGGCAATGTGTGTTCTGTCGGGTTGGGATTCATGGACAGAATGATCCAGCGCCAGTTGGCCGGCTCAGCAACCTGCCAGCCGTGAACTGCGAGCAATTCTGTCAGCTGCTGCGGATCCCCGGCAAACTGAAAATTGAAATAACGTGATGATACCGAGCTCAGGCGGGCCCTTTCCCTGGGCAGGGCCTGCCACTCATCCAACCACCACCTATCTGCCTGGACCTGGTGCTGCGGTAGCGGAAGCTGGAACGCCGCAAGGTCGTCATCCAGGTTCTGATCAACCTGCCAGGCAAAAGTAAGGGTAAGCATGCCAAAGAAAATCAGGCTGGCCGTCATACCGCTAAAAGCACGTACAGCCCTTTGCCGGTATGCAATACCTACAACGAAGGTCCAGAATAAACCCAACGCAACCCCCATCAGGGCACCGCTAAGCCAATCCAGACCCAGGTAAAGCCGGGCCAGCACCAACAGCGTTAATAGCAGGCCGGTGATAACATACGGCCATTTCCGCTTACGTCTTTTAAGCTCTCTTGCAACCATCACAGCGTAATACCCCAACACAACAGTTGCCAGGGTCAAGGCAGCGCTCGGGTCATAAAAGTCAACATTACCGGTTTCCATGAGAATCGGCGTCTGGCGCAATGTCCAGCCAAGCAGGAGCTGCAGTAACATTCCGCCACCCATGGCAACCAGCCAATGCATAGCCGCCTTTTTCCGTCCGGCACCCAACAACCACAACAACACCGCCATGGATGTCGGTATCAGGACCCACAAACGGGATAATTGCGTCAGTGCGACCATGATCGGGTCAGCAACGTGATTGCGTAAGGCCAGCGCGTAAGTCTGCACCGCCTGGTCAATAGACTGGGGATGGGCCGAGAATGGTGACAGGAACAACAACATGATCGTTCCCCAGAAAAACACCAGCAACAGCAAGCCCATCATCATGATTGACAGAACTTCAGGCTGTGAGGAATCCAGTAATGGTCCGGCCACCCGTCTGAATACCGGATGCCGCCGCAGCCAGCGGATAAAGTGCCGCAGCCAGCGCGCCGAGCGACTCGCTGCAAGACCGTAAGCGGTCCAGATCACCCACCAGGTCAACCAAAGTGCGACCACGGCAATAGCCAACACCAGTGCCATTCGACCCGCATATTCAGATGCCAGTTCAAGTGAGGCCCCAAACAACATGCCGGGAATCAGGTAAGCCGGCGTCCATGCAAGACATGCTGGCACAGCCACCATCAGAAAGCGGCGGGGCGCCATACCCATCATACCGGCAGTAACCGGTATCACCGGCCTCAGTGGGCCAATAAAACGACCGATGGCAACGCTCTTTGCGCCATGCTCACGGAAGAACTCCCGACCTCGCTCCAGCATGCCTGGAAAACGGGAAAACGGCCACGATTCTGCCAGGTGGCCTCGATAACGATGGCCAACTGCGTAACTAATCACATCTCCGGCGAGCGCACCAGCGGAACCCCAAAGCCACACAGGTAACATTTCGATCGCACCAAAGCTGATTAACGCACCAATACCAAACAGAATGATGATTCCAGGTACCAGGATACCGACAAAAGCCAGCGACTCGATAAAGGACATGACGAATATCCAGAACCCGGCCCAGCCCGGGTTGGCTGACAACCAATTCAGCAATTCCTGTGTCCAGCCAGTTTCCATTCACATCCTTCCTGAAATCGCCAATACGTAATAATACGGCAATCTCACCTCTATTGGTGCCACTTTAAACTGAAAAAAAAGGCCCACGCCATAATAACAATGGCGCGGGCCCCGGGTATCGCTTCGAGCTGGTTTTATATCAACCAGCAAGTAATGGTCACGATTTAGCCAGTGGTTGGCAACGCTTCTACTTCCTCAACTGGCGCTACAATAATTTCTTCGACAGAAGAATCGTCGGTAGCGAAAGCAATTTCATCAACTTTCTCTTGTGCAAACTTGTCGACAGAAATGTAAATACCAATTTCGTCACCACGGCTCATGTCACGGACACGCAGTTTACGACCACCGACATGAATGCGCTGTGATGAGTCTGAAGTCACTTCGAAAGTATGATCGGTCGCAGGTACATACAAACGTACTTTGCTGCCACGAATACTACGGACAGTTGCCGCTGATCTGACATACAACGCACCATCAACTTCGTAGACACCTTCACAGCTTCCTTTCAAATCAGCAAAACGGGCTTCTGCTTCCGCTGTAAGTTCATATGTCTCACCCAATTGTTCACAGGTGATTTCTGAACGCTGGGGATCAACCGCATAAGCGGACGCTGCGCTAAATGCACACAACACAACCAATGTCTTAACAAATTTCATTTCACTATCCTCTCTCTGGTTTAAAATAAAAAATAAGATACGAAATGTTTGTGCCTTAAAGAACCAACATTCTTCGTATTCTCGGTGCTTCCGCTGGATGCCATGTCTGCGGCGTCCCTGCTGGAAATTGTTTTGCAAATCCCGGTTACGACTCCACTGGAATAGCACGAACGATAAAACGATCCGGCGCGTAGCCGACGTAATAAAACGGGTAACAGGTAATCAATGTCAGGACTGATGTGTCAGTCGGGTCAAGCACACTGATATCCTGTGAATCCACAATGGTGATTTCAGAAACTTCAAATTCCTGTACACCTTTCTGAGTCAGCAATTCTATGCGATCGCCAACCACAACATCCTTCAATGGCCGGAAATAGCTGTCGCGGTGGGCCGACAGGGCCATATTACCGGTCTCTCCCGGCATCGCCGTACCAGCCACCAGGCCAATTCCCCGGTCCAGCGTTAGTTTATCGGTGCCATCAAATATTGGACCCTCGATGTTCAGCCGATCTATTTTTATAACCGCCATGGGAGCGGTGCCATTATTCTTGGCTTTTTCGAATTTGACCCTGGCTTTATCTGACCACAACGATTGATCGGGCGAGAATGTAGACATATCAAACTCTACCGATGGCGTTTCTTCACCATCCGTTATTGCTGCAATTGCCACTCCGCCATTCATGGCAAGTAGTAATAATAAAACCGGAGCAAAACCCAGCCTCAGCAGTCCGGCTTTTGAGAGAAACCTGTCTGTTCTTTTCAATAAACTGTTCAAACCTTTTCCTTCCGACCTTCAATTCCGACCTTCAATTCCGGCACAAATAAACCAGCAACAATTTGTACCGGATCGATAACTATAACCGATTAAACCCATACAACCAATGGCTAAGCGGGCATCAGCATTGTCTGAAAGCCTCTTTGGCGGCATTGATCGTTGCTGAAATATGCTCCTCGGTGTGTGCCGAAGAAACAAACCCTGCCTCGTAAGCAGATGGTGCCAGGTAGACACCTTTTTCCAGCATCGCATGGAAGAAGCGTTGAAAGCGCTCAACATCCACCGCACCCGATTGCTCAAAGTTCACTATTTTTTTGACCCCGCTAAAGTACAGGCCAAACATACCTCCTACACGTGTTGTCGTGAATGGAATGCCGGCGAAGTCGGCTTCCGCCTGTACCCCCTCCGTCAACATTCGGGTCTTTTCACCCAGCGCTTCATAAAAACCGGCAACGGTAATCTGGTCAAGTGTCGCCAGGCCCGCTGCCATCGCAACGGGGTTTCCGGAAAGCGTGCCGGCCTGGTAAACCGGGCCGGAAGGCGCAACAAGTTCCATCAGCTCCCGTTTGCCACCAAATGCACCCACAGGCATACCGCCACCAATGACCTTGCCAAACGTTGAAAGGTCCGGAGTAACGTCAAACAGGGCCTGTGCACCACCCAGGGCAACCCGGAAACCGGTCATCACTTCGTCAAATATCAGCACCACACCATATTCATCGCAAAGTTCCCGCACGCCCTGTAAATAGCCGTCTAGCGGTGGAATACAATTCATATTTCCGGCCACCGGTTCAATAATAAGGCACGCGATTTCGCTGCCCTGTTGCTCAAAACAGCTTCGCACAGCTTCCAGATCGTTAAACGGCAGGGTCAGCGTGAGGTCGGCACAGGCGGAAGGTACACCTGGAGAGTTGGGCACGCCCAAAGTCAGTGCGCCACTGCCTGCCTTGACCAGGAAGGCATCAGCATGGCCGTGGTAACAGCCTTCAAACTTGAGGATTTTATCGCGTCCGGTCGCGGCTCGTGCCACGCGGACCGCGCTCATGGTCGCCTCCGTACCGGAATTGACCATGCGAACCATTTCCATGCCGTCCACCAGTTCACACAGACGCTCTGCCATGGTCACTTCCGCTGCTGCCGGAGCACCAAAGCTCAACCCCCGTGCGGCCGCTTCCTGCACGGCTGAAATGATGGCGGGATTTGCATGGCCGGCTATCATCGGACCCCAGGAGCCGACATAGTCAATATAAGATCGCCCGGCAACATCGTAAAGGCAGGCGCCCTCGGCATGGTCAAAAAATACCGGGTCACCACCCACGCCATTAAATGCCCGTACTGGTGAATTCACGCCGCCGGGTATGTGAACCCGCGCGCGTTCGATCAATTCCTTGCTAGTGGTCATAATTTGATGTCTGCCATTTAAAACTCAATTTTAACCCGTATATTGTTTCATGTTTAAGCATAAAGCCTTGCATGGCAAACTACGTCTATAATCATTACAGGAATTTTGGTGTGACAGAGAATAATTTTAAAGTCTGGATGTGTATCATCTGTGGCTGGGTTTATGAAGAAGAGAAAGGTTGCCCGGAAGAAGGACTTGCACCCGGCACCCGCTGGGAAGATATTCCCGAGTTCTGGGTGTGCCCCGATTGCAGCGCGGGCAAAGAAGATTTTGAAATGATAGAGATCTGACGGAGATCAATTATGGCAAGCGGTAGTATTACCAGAGACAAGCACAATGCGATGATAGGTGGTGTCTGTGCCGGTCTTGCGCGACATTTTGGCTGGTCGGTCACCGGCACAAGGATTGTCTACGTGCTGATTTCAATTCTGTCCGCAGCTTTTCCCGGCATACTGGTATACCTCATTCTCTGGTTGCTAATCCCTGAATCCGGCTGAAGCCCCAACGATCTCCACGCCCACCTTTATCCGTTCCTCTTTTCAGGCGGTAATAATGCCGTTTCTGATTGTGCCATCCGCTTCTAAATTCAGCCAGCGACAGGTCGGGCCCAACGTGTCAGCTGTAAATTTTTGCATACCGGGTTTGCTGTTGATCGAACTGGACGGACCCCCCAACATGGCAACGCTGCCCCTGGTGGCGTCATAAACCTGGTGCACATGTCCCCAGACAACCGCTTTTATGCCGGGGGTTTGATCGATCAATTTCAAAAAAGCCTCCGGTTCGCTTAACCGATACTTGTCTATCCACGGACTGCCAACAGGTACCGGTTGATGATGTAGCGCGATAAGGCGGGGCCGATGGGGCGCAACGAGTAGTTGCCATTTAAGCTGTTCCAGCGAACGTTCGGTCAAGCGACCTTCCGGTCTGCCTTCGATACAAGAGTTCAAACGGATAACTTGCCATGCCCCATGGTCTGAGACCGCCATATCATCAACCGGACTGCCTGAAAAGGTCTCTGCCAGCAACCCTGCATCATCGTGATTTCCGGGCAAAGCCAGCACCGGTAGTCCCGTTGATTTGAAATAAGCCCGCAGTGTCTGGTAAGAAGCCGCACTCGCATCTTCACTGAGGTCACCCGTGGCCAAAATCAGATGGGGGGAAAGGGTGCTAACCGTCTCTAACAGAGCCTGCAGGCCCTGGTGTGAATCTACGCCGCGATATCCCAGTTCCGGATCACCCGGCAGGTGGCAATCTGAGATCTGTGCGATGCGTATGGTCTGACTCATGGGTCAAGCCATTCAATCCAGCTCAAGTGTCATCCGGGTTCCCGGTCCAATGCCCAATGAATCAGCCGTACCTGCATTAAGTTCCAGAACATACATGGCCGGCGCAACGCTGGGATAGGACGGGCAACTTCGAACTCTGCATGGTTGCGTATCCAGTGATGCGCTGACCATGTTCAGGTCTTTGTCAAAGTACATGATGTCCAGTGCTATACGGGTGTTTTTCATCCAGAAAGCACGCGGGGCTTCATTTGGGAAGATGAATAACATGCCATGATCTGCCGGCATCTCGTCGCGGTACATCAGGCCCAATGTCTGCAGTTGCCGTGTGTCCGCAATTTCTACACTGAACCGTTTGCCGCCGATCTCAACACCCGGGCCGCCGGCAGAACATGCGGTGCAGGCAGCTATCATTAAGAGGGATAGAAAAAAACGCATTTGGGTGATCCGCTTGTTTGTTCAGGCGAATCATAACAGCGAAAATCTTTGGGTGGTGCAAAACCTTATCGTAACCAGCGGAGCTGGTCTCTCCTACAGGACGTCAATTCACGGTGGCAACTTGTATCTCCGGGGTGTCGTCCATATCCAGTGCCAGCATGACGTCACTGTAATAAACAGGATCTATATCACCCATAACGTTGACAACAACAACTTCAGACTCATCAGCAGACACAATGGTCAAACCGCGGATGCTGCCTGCGGATGACTTGATGAACATCTGCACCAGCTCACCTTCTTCCCGCACCAGCAGCACAGGGTCCCATCCATCATCAAGCAACTTGCCACCCATACGTTCAAAGTTGCGCACAATCCTGTCGCTGTCGCCATATACCTCGTAGGTACGGACACGTACGCCATCGAGGCTTCTCAGCAGTGCCTGAGTTTCCGGCTCATCGTCAAGGAACCTGGCGGCAAACCGCAAGGTTGTCGGACCAATCGACAAGGCCATGGTCCGGTTGGTGTCATTCATGCCGGGTGAATCCAGGTTGGCATAACCTTCGTTACTCCGCGGCGCCGTAATACCACAAGAACAAACACCAATCACCATCAAGCCCGCAAGCAGCATCCGGGAAACCTGTAGGAGAGGCCAGCTCCGCTGGCTACGATTGCTCCCCATCATCCTAAATATCCAGATCCATATCCATATCCAGGGCTTCCATTACCTTGCCCAACTCAGCCGGATTCAATTGACCAATGACATTAACAAACACGGCTTCTTCTTCATCAACAACCATCACCGTCATCCCTTCCATGTTGTCGCCGGCCATCTTGATGTAAATCAGCACTTGCTCATCATCTTCATTGACCTGCACAATCGGCTCCCAGCCGGAAGACTTCAACTTACTTTTAACTTCACTAAACTGGCTTTTTGCGGCTTCTGCTTTTTCTTCGATGGCATATATCATGACCCGGACACCTTTGAGCTTGGAAATAAGGTCCGCTGTTTCGGGGCTCTCCGAGGAACTCATCATGCCAACAAAATTGAGCATAGTGCCACCCAGGTTGATGATGATTTTGGGCTCACCATACATGGATGATAAATCGCCAAAGTCCACGTAACCCGGCAGATCCTTAAGCTCATCTTCCTGCGCGATAGCGGGTAGTGACAAGAGGGCACAAAATAACCCGACCATAATTTTACTCATCATTGAACGTTTCATACTTCTTTCTCCTTATAGGTTTCATTCTGTAATTTGATAGCCCTGTTAACAGATCCGGTAATCGCATCTGACATCGTATCTCCGACGGTGGATTCAATACCCCGCCCCGTCATGGCGCCCGCCTTATCGAGATAGGCAAAAGCAATGGCCAGTTCCTGGCGTGCTTTTGCGATCTCACCCTCGGATGGTGTATCCGGCTGCATCAGGTTAAGTGCGATGATTGCTAATGGCACAACAGCCAGTGCCGTTACCCAGCGGGGCTGGAACAGCCAGGGCCCCGCGGTGCGACGCTGTTCACGGGGTATTGCCCGCAAGCGTTTGCCAAGACTGGCAGGTGCCCGTTCAACAGGGATATCATCCATCACCTGCTGTAGTTGATAAGCCTCAACAATCGCACGTGCCAGGTCACGGTCATCCGTGGCTGCGGTTTTAAGATCATCTGCATCTGCCTTGCCCAACTCACCGTCCAGCAGAGCGTTGATCTGTTGTTCCCAATTTTCGTCATATTTGTTCATGGTCTTACCTCGGCAAGTTGCTCACGCAACTCTTTCCTTGCCCGGTGCAGATAAACTTTTACCTGCGCCAGGCTTAATTCAAGCATCCCGGCTACTTCCTCATAACTGTGTTGCTGAACATCCCGCAGAACGACCAGCGACCGGTAGGGCTCTTTCAAGCCCTCGATGGCCCGTTTCAGCCAGCCGCCCAGTTCATTGGCCGCTACATCCTGCATAGGACCACTGGATTCACCAGCCATATGGCTTTCGTTAAACTCCACGTTCTCACGTCGGCGTCTCAAGCGGTCCAGGCATCCGTTGCGGGTGACTTTCATCAACCAGGGTTTGATCCTTTCCGGATCAATTTTGTCCTGGTTGTTCCATAACTTCACAAAAGCATCCTGCACGGCATCTTCAGCCTCCTGCGCATCCTTGAGCAGGTATCGTGCCAGTGACCATGCCTGGTGCTGGTACTCCTTTACCCATTGACGGTATCTTCTGCTCATCACAACAGAATATACGCACTGGCGAGGAAATAGTTACAGCCTTTGGCAAAAATATTTTGGGAATATTTGCCGGGCTTGATACCCTGTCACTGAAATGAACTTTTCAACGAACGAACTACAGCGGTTTAAAGGCCTTTTGCTCGAGCGCAAACAGGCACTGCTCAAAGCCGATGAAACCGGTGGTGAGGCCGAGCAGGTGGTCGAACTCGACCAGGCTCGTGTTGGCCGCTTGTCACGGATGGATGCAATGCAGGCCCAGGCAATGTCACTGGAAACCGGCCGGCTTCGTCGACTCAGCCTGGTGAAAATTGACGCTGCCTTGTTACGTATCGAAGAAGGCGATTTTGGCGAGTGTTTCGAGTGCTGCGAGCCCATAAACCCCAAACGTCTTGAAGCAGACCCGACCGCCACTTTATGCATAAAATGCGCGGAAGCGCTCGAATAACAGTGATATTTGGAAAAAGCACCTAAAAACCCGCTATTTCACTTGAAATACCCGCACCATATCCCCAACTCTGCAGGCAGGCTGAGGAATACCTTCCGATTTGGTATCCACAGGCAATAAACAGACCGGAACGGTATTGCCGTTACGGCATTTTATTTAATTTTAATAAATGATCAGGGAGAACCCGATGAAACTTCGTCCTTTGCACGATCGTGTGATTGTAAAACGCATGGAAGAAGAACGTATGTCCGCTGGCGGCATCGTCATTCCAGACTCAGCAACAGAAAAACCGG
>Ga0164313_10002481_pt1 | contig 16497 bp, 16 predicted proteins | sample GuaBasSedimGuay4_FD_113735 | JGI IMG/M metagenome (GOLD analysis project Ga0164313, IMG submission 113735) | Subseafloor sediment microbial communities from Guaymas Basin, Gulf of California, Mexico - Guay4, Core 4569-4, 0-3 cm | ecosystem: Environmental > Aquatic > Marine > Hydrothermal vents...
AGTGTTAAGTGTTAAGTTTATTTTTGATGAAAGCAAAACTTGGTATGACTACAATATGCTTGACTTGTCACTAGTGCAAATTTAAAAGACGCTACTTTTGATGTTGAATATTATTTCATGTCCACCTAATCAACTACCTCCTCCAATGATTTTAAATTATCATTTGGAATTCTATCGATCATTTTATTATAGGGATCGATACCCGCTTTAGTTGGTTCCTTTTCTGTTATAAAAGTGTAAGAACTCTTTCCCGGTTTCACCCATTTTTTTTCAATGATCAAAGGTGATTTTATGCTCATTCCTTGTTGATTGATAGTATCATTTTCAAAAACTGCAAGTTCCAATAAATTGGCAGATTTACCTGAACTTAAATGCTTTCCATTCCCATCGTAATAATTTTTTGCACTTTCTACTTCAATGCTGACTTCGTAGGTTCCATCATCCTTTTTCCTATAGCTTGCCTCTGTAACCTTATTGGAGTAAAGTGTAATATTCTTAAAACTATCTTCAATAAAGTACTTCAAAGAATCCGGCGTTACTGAGTCTATATAAGCAACCCATTCATTAGAAGTAGTGAAGGGTGCTTTTGGTCTGAAAGCTGCATTGTCAATATATTTTTTAAATCCGTTATTCAGGTTTTTTTCTCCTATCAGATCCTGTAAGGCATATAAGACCAAACCTCCTTTTTGATACCAAACATAGGCCTGATTGTCATTATCCAGCAAGGTCTTTTCAAACTTACTTTCATTGGCCCGACCTCTCAAATATCGATCCAGCTCTTCCTGTAAAAATTTCTGCATGGCGTCCACTCCATATTCCTTTTTCATTACCATCAATGAGGAATACTCCGCCATGGATTCTGATATCTGGTTGGATCCTCTTGTTGCAGAAGGTGTGATCTGGTGCCCCCACCACTGATGGGCAACTTCATGGGCTGTTATTGTAAAAACATAGTCGAGGTCATTGGGGTCACTAAAATCGCCAACCCAACCTATACTTTCTGAGTAGGGAACCGTATTGGGAAAGGATTGTGCAAAGCCCTGGTACCTCGGAAATTCAATAATTCGCATCTGACGATACTGATAGGGCCCAAAATTTTCTGTATAATAATCCAAAGATCGTTTAACGCTTTTTACAAATCGATCTATATTGTAAGTGTGCGATGGATGATGAAATATTTCAATATTCACTTTATCCCCATTTTTACCGGTCCAGACTTCTTTAAACACATCATACCTTGCAGAAGACACATTAAAGAAATAATCCAGTTCTCCTTCCATTTTATAAGTAAAATACCTTCTTCCGTTTTCTTCCCACTCTTTTTGGAGATACCCTGGCATAATGGCAATCTGATCCGGCGTAGTACTAACAGTTCCCTCAAAAGTAATATAGTCCGCATCATCGTTGAACAGTAAATTGTTCAAGCCCCATTTGTCCTTTTGATCGGGCAAAGAATAATCTTTTTCTGGCAGATCATATTTTTTCCGATCTTTATCACTGGTCAATTCACCTTGAGTGCTATAACCGAAAGATGGAAAGAAATTATTATTTAAAAATGTACCATTATATACAATGCTGGAACCCATTCCCTCATTGGGAAATCCTTTATAGTAACCCGTTACCTTCATCTCCATCATCACCGTATCATTTGGTTGTAAAGGCGGATCCAATTTATAAATGTCATAACCGAATTCAGCATACGATTTACCCAAAACAGGAGTTTTACCATCAATTGTAAAATCGTTTAACGTTTGATGAAAAATACCCGGAGCACCCCAATTAAGATGCAAAGAGTCAATAGTCTCATTTGTTTTATTTACTAATTGAAAATGACCTTTAATTATGGCAGAACGCTGTTCAGGGAATATATCTGCAATCACCTTTACATCTACAACTTTTGGTTGGGCAATTCTGTCATACTTACCCAATTGTTTTTCATATTCTGCAGATCCAATTGTGCCCTCGTCTATCGTTCTGTAATTATTGAGTACACTTACATTATAATAGTTATAAATTCCCGTACCAATCCAGATAAGCAAACAAATAGAAAGGGTAATTACAGCACCTCTTTTTAACCTGCCTTTTGCTACCTGCCATCTTGCCTTTCTACCGGAATCGGTACCGCGTTGCCAGAATAAGTAACCGGTTACTGTTAACAGGGCCCCAAATGACAACCAATACAATCTGAACCAAAATTGAGAGGGCCCAAAATGCCCAAAACCATTCATGTCAGAGAGTCTAAAACCGGGTACATAACTGTATAAGAATAAATTATAATTTACATCTGCGAAAGCATTAATTCCGAAAAGGAAAACCCAAATAGCTATCGTTACCACATGTCCTATGAACTTTTTGGTTATCAAAGAATGGACAAAAAATGCCAGCATAATAAAAGTGATATATTTCGGAAATTCGATAAGATACAGATCGATAAAATACATGTTGAATTCAAAATTAAAATAGCCTTTGAATATTTGATTTAATACCCCACTAAGGAGAACTAAATTCACTAATACAAAACTTATCATTACCAAGGCCAAAAACTTAGACCCATAAACAACGAAATTCGACAATGGCAAGGAGCCGAAGATCTGATCATATTTTACCGTTCTTTCTCTGTGAAGCACTTCCCCGGTCATAAATACGATCAAAATAAAAATGAGGATACTGTAAGTTCCGTTTTTTGCACCTAACATATAGTATGTCATTGGTAAAGATGGTGTTCCATAGACAGGATTCCCAAACCAAGCATCAAAAAACAAGAATAAAACTGCTGCAACGAGTATGGCAATAAAGAAATTATCCTTTAAAATATTTCTAAATTCAATGCCGCTTAACCGCAACATTAATTTCATATTAAGCTTTGAAGAAAAGGATTTAGAAACACTTGGGATTCTCGTTAAAACGGATGCAGAAACAACTTCATTTTCATTAGTTTCACTTTTATTAGATCCCAATTTCATATCTAAAAAACGTTGAAAATCAAATCGAAAAACAGCATATAACAAAAAGACCAAACCAATGCCCACCCAAATGATACGATTCCAAACCAACAAACCACTAAAGGGAATTGTTTGCGTATTCTGTTCTTCCGGAGTCCAGTATTCAATGGTATTGCTATAAGTTTGTAAACCGAAAGGATCGAGTAAACTCACAAGATCCTTAGATTCTATATCCTGGGTTAAAGTTAAAGTCACTAAATATGTAATGAATAAAATAGCCCCGCCTGCGTAGGCCAGCATTATTTTTTTTGAAACACTCACCAGTGTGAAAAATATACAACCCGCAAAGAAAAAGTTGGGCCAATATAATATTAAAGTTGGCTGTATATAATACCATAAATTAAATGTGGTATAACGCTCCGGTTCTTCAAAACCCAAAAAAGGACCGATGGCAAAACCTATGATGAGTCCAAGGTGTAAACCCAGACTTATTAGGAAGAGCGTTGTCATAGATCCGAAAAATCGACCCAACAGATAACCTTTTTCGGTTATTGGAAAGGAAAAATAATAGTTTTGAGTACCGTGTTCTATATCCCTGTATACAGGAACCCCCATCACAGCGCTGGCCAACATAATCCCAAAAATACTTATGGTAGAAAGCATAATAGCAATTCCCACCGGAGAATTGACAAATACTTTCTCCGATGTGGGACCGTCGCCGCTGATAGAGACTATTAGACCAAATACAAGCAAAATAGCAAAATATGCCCAGGTTCCGGGTCTTTTAATTCTATATTTTAATTCAAAAAAGAATATTTCTTTAAACATAAGAGGAAGGTTTTAGAGGCTAATAAATAAAATATTATTATACAGAAATGGCATTCATTCGAGAAGTGATCTCTGAGAAGTAAACATCTTCCAAATTTGCCGGACTTGATTCAAAAGTATTGTCCGGTTGGTTCTCGTTCAAGACATGAATAATAGTTTTTCCAGCCTTCAAGTGGGTTGAAATAACCTGTAAATTTGCTTTGTAGCTCTCTAATTCTTCCTTTTCAATAATTTTTTTCCAGATTTTTCCTTTTATGGATTCCGTTAAATCCCCTGGATTTCCTTTTAATACAACTTCACCTAAATTAATTATGGCCATATTATTGCATAAGTTTGAGATATCATCAACGATATGTGTAGATAAAATTACGATAGTGTTTTCACCTATTTCACTCAAAAGATTGTGGAACCTTACACGCTCTGTGGGGTCAAGACCAGCTGTGGGTTCATCCACAATAATTAATCGGGGATCACCTATTAAAGCCTGAGCAATACCGAAACGCTGTTTCATACCGCCGGAATACGTACCTAAACTTTTATTCCTTACTTGCCAAAGATTTGTTTTAGTTAGTAACGATGCTACCAGTTCCTTTCTTTCTGATCTGTTAGAAACCCCTTTCAGAGAGGCAATATGATCAAGCATATTTATGGCACTCACTTTTGGATATACACCAAACTCCTGGGGCAAGTAGCCAAGAATTTGTCTAACCTTATCTTTATCTTTTAAAATATCAATCTCCCCTAAAGTTGCAGTACCTGAATCTGCCTGTTGCAATGTTGCAAGGGTTCGCATTAATGATGATTTTCCCGCACCATTAGGCCCTAATAATCCGAACATGCCTTGGGGTATATCCAGGTTTACATTTTTTAACGCTTGAACGCCATTGGAATAGGTTTTATTGAGATTTCTAATTTGTAATTCCATATAAATGATTGTTTTTAGTTGATTAATAGATATTTAAAGACGCCGTAAGATACAAAAAGCTAAAACTATTTTTAATTCAATTGACTGAAATATAAAATGTCAACATTTTTTTTAAGTTTTTTCGTACATTTTTTACATACCATATTACAGTATTGTAATTACTGCTATGACGTATATGAGCGGAGAAGGTTACTATTTATTTGATTGTTTAACTTTTACAATAAACATTATAATATATACCGTCTTAAGTATTAGACCCGATACCATCAGAAACACAAAAGGATAATCAGGTTTATGGTTCCGAAAATATAGTCCTGTAAAAAAAAGAGTCAGACCAACAAACAGAAAGAACAGCTCATAACCTGGTTGATATTCGCCCCTTCTGGCTTTGCTGATGATATAATAAGTTTTTAATAGGACCCCGAGTATAATCAACAGAATAGCTGAAAAACCGAGCTCCGCAAACATTCTGAGTACAATTCCAGCAGTCAGCAATGAGATTCCCGAAAATAGTGCCCATTTTGAGTTCATAGTATTTTCTTAAAAGGAGCTATATCTCCTTTTTTTATACAATTATTATTATTCTATTTTAAACACTTTACAAAATTAGTTGATTTCAAGCTGTTGTTCTATGACAAAAGTCAAACTGGATCTGAGGAAAAATTTATTTGTTACTATAATATGAGTTCATAGCTTTCCAAAAGATCCTAATTCATAATATTTGGAATCATTAACCCTTGTTGGTGAATACACCAACAAGGGCAAGTCAAAAAATACCATTCTAAATTAATCGAATAACTTAACAATATTTTAACTAAAATCTTGAATACCGGACATCTAATGTCGTATTCTGGTCTTTAAGTAAGATGTACTTTTGGGGTATCAATAAGAAAGAAAAAATACTGAGAACTATAAATAGCTCAGTACACAATATAAGGTTGATTAATTTTGAGTTAGTTTAGGGATAGACAGAAGAAAGCCAGCGTCATTAGCTGGCTTCTTCATTTTTATAAAAGGCTATATTTCATTATTTCTCAGGAGTGTGAAAATAACTGACTATTGACCTATCGTCTCAGTAACCACATTATGCGATCATAGGAGATCATATAATGAAGTGCAATGACAGTTCCCAGGATCCAACTTAATCTTAAATATCCTAAATTCCAAAAGATCCACACGGCAAAGCCGAAAAACGCAAACTCAATTGCCAGTCGAACAATCCCTGAAACAATAATCGGTGCTGCTCCTGAACGACTTGGGTCATCCGGCACCGCAAATGTCCCCCAAATTGCGGCTGCAATAATTGGGACGCCCAAAACCAAAACGAATCGCATCCAGCTATCACTTTGTTTCCAAGCCCAAAGACCCATTGCAGCCAACGCCATCAATTCAAGTATAAATCGAACGAACAGATTGACTGGATGTGATCCCATTTTGATTTTATTTTAGAAAGAATTGCTTTGAGAAAATTAATTATTTAACAAAAGATAAGATTTGTTAAATAATTAAGTCTTATTCAGCATTTTGCTTACCAGGATTATTTGCTCCCAGGAAGAGGACCCCACAGGTTTCATATTAACACGCTCAACATTGGGCTACACAATTCTCCAATTAATTCATTTCTGTTTTTTTTAAACCGGATGGTCCGTCACAATCAGCTAAGCCCATCGATTCAAGGCTCGCCTTTCTAATCGGCTCCACGGCGTCATTCAACGCTTGAAAACCAAAATCCAATCCTGCAATTGTTCTCAATGGTCGAGTCCCGGCCGGGCTATTGATCAGATCTTCAAATATTTTCACAACAACCATCGGATCTGTAGGAGCATTCTCATCTTCGAAAGCAGCATGAACCTGTTGACCAAAACCATCAATAAACTCCCCTACATGTTTGTAAGCTGCGGCAATATCCTCATTGGTAGCAGGAACGATGTTCGGGAAAAAATTTGTGGAGAAGGGACCCGGCTCAACTATGACAACATCTATACCCAATGGTCCCAATTCATAACGCATGGCCTCACTCATTCCTTCCAGTCCCCATTTACTGGCGTGGTATACACCAAAGCCCGGAAAAGCACCTCTACCGGCTATAGAACTAAGTTGAATGATCAATCCGGATTTGCTTGCCCGCATACCCGGAAGAACTGCCTTCGCAGTACGAAGAGTTCCAACGATATTCAGATCCAATTGAGCTAAACACTGCTCTGAAGTGAATGCTTCCACTGCTCCGCCAAAGCCTAGTCCGGCGTTATTAATTAAAACATCTACTACAGGAATCTGTGCTGCAGCTGCATTTACACTTTCATCTGAGGTAACATCCATTTCCAACACATCTATTTTGACATTGTTAGAATTTGCATAATCTTTCAATTCTGCTGCAGGGTTAGCATTTTTACCATTAATGTTTCTCATAGTAGCATAAACATGATGCCCTTTGGAAGCCAGGTACTTGGAAGCGTCATAGCCAAAACCTGAACTGCATCCCGTGATTAAAATTTTTTTCATTGTATTTGATTTAAGTTAATTATTAAAATTTATATCCTTCTGACAGTCATAAGGACTTTTGTTGTTTTTTTAGTTATTTATGAGTTACCATGATAACCGTTTTATTCAACTATATCTATATTTAATTGTCGATCATATTCTTCAGAATCAAAAGTCCCTATGGATTCCTGTATCCTTCCACCTCCATTTATTATCCACTCCTCAAAGCCACTTATCTTCACTTTATTCCCGGTTCCACCACCCCCTGTATTTGTTCCTGTCAAGATCCAATGAAATTGCGTTTTATTGGATTGATCGACTAAACTGTCCATTGTTACGATCATATCAGGAAAAGCATCCAAAAATCCTTACTATTTTACTTCGTATTTAAAAAGAGAATTATAGATCAATGATGGAATGCAAATATCCGTTGTACTTACTAAAAATGCAACCGAAAACAATAGTCCGCCTGATATATACCCTGCTAAGATCAGACCCGAATAAAACAAATAAATTGTTGTCGCTAACCATAACGTTGCCACGATGCACGCAAATTTTAATTGCTTGGATCTGCGAGGTAATTTAGGTTTGTTCATGGGCTTGCTTAAGAAAATATTATATATATAATCAAATGGATGGTTGGGAAGTAGTATGCCCAATATTGAGACCACCATCATAGCTCCCAATATCTCTATATTGGCTGTAATTACCCCAACTAATAAAAATAAACTGCAAGTATAATAGGCAAACCTGTTACCAAAAGCAAGTTCAGTAAGGTTTTCGTCGGAATAATTACAATAACCTTGCGTTCTAATGCCGTGCAGTCTTCTTAAAGATAACTTTGGCAATTCTTTCTTCATGATATATAATTAATTATGATTTGGACTATTTAATTGAAATTTAAAAATATCACTTACTAATTGCCTAAACAAGAAGCCTAGGACGAATGAATACATTTACTGTCCCAAAGGACCAATCTATTTATCGAAAAACCTTGTTCTTATTAAATCAGACCTGTCAGGTTTTAAAAACCTGACAGGTCTGATTTTTATTTGTTATTACGGATTAGCACACCAAAGCTATTTTTTCATTCGTCATTGACATGATATTTACTTAACCGATTGTATTTTTTTAGTGTTGCAATAAGTAAATCATGAGGTAAGGCATATACTTTATTCCCGTTAATTCCTTCCATAGTTTCAGCGCCTATCATGGCATTTATTATTGCCTCCTCTACTGACTGGACCGTCGCCTCAAAAAGCGGAGTAATCAAATCATTTGATAATGTCTCTACTGTAGAGGTTTCGTCTCTATTGAATGCATCTTCATTGGCCGTTGAAAATGCCATAAATATATCTCCCGAACCATTACTCCCTCTACCACCAACAATTCCTATCCCTAATGGAACTCTTTGAGCAATTCTCTTTAATTGGTGTGGCAGTAAAGGAGCATCCGTGGCCACAATTACAATAATTGAACCGTCTCCTTCTTTTCTTCTTGATCTTGGAGGGGCCTTGTATACATAGTTTAACGTATCTCTTAGTTCTCGCCCTACAGGTACACCTGCAATAGTTAGATTTCTTTTAGCTCCAAAATTAGATTGGACCAAAACACCGATAGTATAAGTTGCATCTTTTATTTTAATAACTCTTGATGCTGTTCCGGTACCTCCTTTAAAACCTAAGCACATCATTCCGGTACCTCCTCCCACATTTCCTTCTTCTATTTTTCCATTTGAGGCATTATTTATAGCTTCTATAACATTTTCTTCCTTTACATGAAAACCATAAATATCATTTAGAAATCCATCATAAGTTTCCGCTACAACAGGATAGGTATACCACCAATCTTCACCTTTATACCAATCCGTATCGACGTACCATTTTAAAACGGCATCCCGAACGACCCCAACACTATTCGTATTAGTTATCATAATTGGAGTTTCCAAAAAACCAGATTCCGTAACCCAGGTTGTTCCTGTCATTTCTCCATTGCCATTCAGGCTGTACCAATTTGCATAAACAGGACTAAACTTTTTAGCTCTGCCTCTTGGAAAGATCGCAGTAACACCGGTTCTGACCGGACCTTTTCCAACAATATTCTCCCCATTTCCAGTAATGATAGTGCTGTAACCTACTTCAACACCTTTAACATCTGTTATCGCATTAAATTCACCAGTTTTGCCCACAAATGGAACTCCTAAATCTCTTGCTCTGGGCTTTTGTCCATATATCAATGAACTAAAAAGAATTATAAGTGAAATCGTAAATATTTTTTTCATATCAGTTTTATTTTAATGTGGCGCGCCGATGAGGCTAACATTTGCAGGGGTTAAATTAAGTTTAAATTTTCGGTTAAGAAATTATTTTATAGACTTTTACAAGTCATTGTTTTAAAAAAAATGCTATAAATCCTTAGCCATCGTGAATTGTATTTACTGTTTTCGAATTGTTCTCAATTTTTTTCTAAATCGGAAAGCTATAAAAGTTGGAATTAATGCAATCAACAAACCAATTAAAAGTCCCTTAAAAACAAATTTTACGGTTTGGTTCGTTTCAATATCATGCCTGTGATTCCAAATTTCCACTATTTTGCCGTCTTTTATTCGAAATACATTGATAATTGCAAGTTTCTCCATTCCTAAAATTTTTCCAAATAATGTATTAGGTTTCAGTGACGCCTGCCATCTGGTAGCAACTAAATCACCCTCCGCTATCTGATAATCAATTTCACCAAGCAGTTCTCCATTTTCCCAAAACATATCGGCTATATGTTTTTATTCAATTGCGGGTTCAGTTAATCCTTTTCTTTCAAAAATGTCATGAACTACATATTCATCTGCAACATAATTTTTGTACTTCTCTGTGTTATTAGTAAACCAGAGGTCTTGATAAAAGTTACGAGCAATTTCTTTATTCGTCTCTATCTGACTTTTCAGGTTTAGACCATCTTGCTGACTAAAAACATCAATCTGTAAAGTTAAAAGGAGGAAAAGTAGTAAAGTGCGTTTCATAAAAATTGTTTTAAATTGATAATTATATTAGGCCTACTCCTATGCTATTGGTATAAAATGCTTTTTATATAGTATTATGAGCCTTATTTTTTAAAATCTTGATTCCATAATATACATTAAGCAAATACAGAAGAGTTACCAACGGACCAATAAAAATGACATCATTGAAAGTTGTTAATCCAAGAACTATTATTAAAAAAACTACTCCGCCTATCAGAGCTAACGTTATTCCCATATATTTAATCCATCCCTTTTCCGCTTGATACACTCCTTGCCATTCCTATAAGCCAAATCATGTTAGATGCTGCAAATACCCATATAGCCATATTATTTACTATTTGAAATGTTTCTTCTGATGCAACTTTAGGATAACCACCAAGCATGAGCATGTATTCAACAAGCATAAATAGATGTCCAATGGCTACTAAATTCCACCATCTATTACTTATTGAAAAGTTAAACGAAACCCAAGCTATTATTACAACCATGACAAACTCAAGCCTCCAAATAAATGATATAAGTCCCCAATTGTTATTCATGTGCAGGATTTTTTCGTCCCATGTTCCAGTTGGAGGTTTGTAAACAAATATGTATAAGACTATAAGCATAAAAAAAGCTAATGATGCTACAGAAAAGAGTATGGATGATAGTTTAGTAATTTGATTGTTCATGTCTATTATGCTTTATTACTCACAGCTCACTATATTCACATTATTACGGAGGATTAATCATCAAATAACAGGGATAATATTAGCTATACCTACTTATTGAAAATTAAAAATATAATTTACTAAATTCGAAAACGAGAAGAGAAGGACGAACGAGTAGTTTTATTGTCCCAATTGGCCAATCTATTTATCGAAAAATCTTGTCCTTATAAAATCTCAGACCTGTCAGGTTTCTAAAACCTGACAGGTCTGAGATCACGCAAATATTCCCTTTGCTGAAATCTTCCCACAGGTGTACGAATATTGTCACTCGGAGAGGAAAGTAAAGGATGGGCCGATACAAGTCAGGCAGAATAGGCCGACAACTTAATTATTTTTGTGGCCAGATCTACTGTTCCTATGCCCCATACCTCAAGAGGATTCACCCACTTGTAGTCTTCAGATGAGGTAAATAAGGTTATGTTCTCCCGAAGTTCACTTATACTGCTATCAGGTCTAGGAGTGACGATCCCTCTGACATGCCCTGCGATATTCTGTCCGTCATCCGTGGTGATTTTTAGGTAAACGTTGAGTTCAGTACGACCATCTGCCCTCATCCATAAATAGTCAACTCCCGTGACCTTGCCTTTCAGTTTCGGTCCGTTTGCTACTCCCTCTATTTCGAAGTCGAATCTTGCACCTTCCGGAGGTGGTGGCACTTCCCCGGCCATCAAAGCCTCGAAGCTGACTCCATATTCTGTCATTCCGGTAATGTTCAGGGTTAACTCATACAGTAGTTCTCCCATTTCAATCTTGCTCATATTATAATATTTTGATTTTGATGCCTACTCTAATCAGTTTTCGGCTTCCCCGGTTTTTTTTGTGTGACGTTTAATTTCATTCCAAAAGACATTATGAATGAGAAAAGAGTGGCCGAAGCCATCAATCAAATCTCATTATACCACTTTGCGATCTCTTCGCCAATTTGATGGGGATTGTCTTCTTGAATAAAATGAAGGCCCTTACCAATGTCCACTGTTTTCATGTTAGAGAAGTTACTTTTAATGTATTCAACAGTGTCTTTTAGAATAATAGCGCCTGGATGAGCATAGAAAAACAGCTTTGGTATACTTGATTCTTTAAGCCACTCACCATATGCCTTAATTATTTCGTAAGTATGTTTAGGATTTCCATCCAACGGTACTTCGATTGGCCAAACCCGCACGGATTTTCTACTTGCAATGGTAGGAAAAGGCATTTCATAGTAATCAATTTCCTCCTTACTCAATTTTCTGACTATCATGTCTGGTATTAGCTTCTTCACAAACATATTTGCTACACTAATCATAAGCCAACCAATACCTGGTGTTCGCATCATTCTAAAAGCCATTCGTAAACTGGCCGAAGGCATGCCCTTCCACGTAAGAGGTTTAACCATGGCTTCCATAAACGCAATTCCTTTAATATTGTCCCGATGAGTATTTGCATAATGAAATCCAAGGCCTGATCCCCAATCATGAATTACAAGAGTAATATTCTTAAGACCAAGAGAGTCAATAAATGCCTCCAAATAATCATAAGTATCTTGAAAACCATATTTTATATCGGGTTTATCAGATTTACCCATTCCTATTAGATCAGGGGCTATACACCTTCCCATTGGCTGTAGATATGGGATAATATTCCTCCATAAGTAAGATGAAGTAGGGTTCCCGTGAAGGAATAGAATGGGATTGCCTTCACCTTCATCGATATAATGAATTTTACTCCCATTAATATCAATGTACTTTGATTCAAATGGGAATGCTGCTGATATTTCTTTTTTATTCGTTTCTATATTTTAGATTTTGTATACTCTATTTTTCGATGTTCTTAGGTAAACTATGATTATTAAATTTAATTCATCAACTATTCATCCTCAGGCGGTGCATCAAATTCTTTTCGCCTATTTTCAAACCTATTAATTAACTTATAGGCTGTTGGTCTTGAGATTTCAAAAGCTTTACATAATTCTGTGATGGTGTATTTTCCAGTTCTCCATTCACAACTAAATTCAATTTTTTGTTCCATAGTTGTCGTTTCTTTCCAAGGCATAATAATTTGATTTTTATCTCAAATTACAACCTAAAAAGTGTAAACTATGTTCCTTTATCATACCCCATGCCTCACAACGGTCTAGTATATGAAAAGTAGCGGGTTTTAACACTCTAACTTTTCAGTTTTATAGTGACCTTCATTTTATGTTTAAACTTTAGTTTTAGCACTTAATCCGCTATTTTTTATATATAATGTTGTGCATTCGTGTTTTGACTATAGCTATTTACCAAGAAGGAGGAGGTATTTGTACCTTTACTTCATTGGAAAATTTCCTCCATTCCCCTAATAGTTCTTTATATTTTTCAGGTTCAGATTCTTTGAGATCATTAAGCTCTGCAAGGTCTTGAGATAAATTATAAAGTTTAAAATTTTCCTCAAGAAAAGGGCTCATTATATTAGTGATTTTCCAATCTCCTTTTCTAATCATTGCAAGATTATTGTGCTCCAAACCGAATACATATTCAGAAGAATGTATTTGGTCAGACTTTCCTGATACAAAAGGCATCAACGAATTTCCTTTGAGCGGATAAATTTCATTCCCTTCAAATTTTTCTGGATACGTTGCTTGAGCCACTTCATAAAAAGTAGGAGCAATATCCATCAAGGTTACAAACTCATCATGAATTTCATTATTCCTTTCAATATTTGGTCCTGCAATAATCATCGGAGCATTGATACCTCCTTCAGTCGTAAATCCTTTGTAATGTCTAAATGGAGAGGATCCCGCCTCCGCCCATTGAGGGCCATACGAAATAAATGAATTGGGCTGCCCCATGGTTTCGTAATCATCATTAAAATGCTCCCTTATAAAGGGTCCCAAATTTGGATGATAATAGAAGTCTTCAGCTGCGGCACCATTGTCAGACATAAACACGATTAATGTATTTTCGAATTGACCAATATCTTTTAGATGCTGTATTATTCTCCCAATATTATAATCAAGATTATCTACCATTCCAGCATATAATTCCATTTTTCTTGATTCTTTTTTCTTTTCATCAAATGACAAAGAATCCCATGGTATTACTTTTTCATGATTCGGCGGTAACACTGCATCAATTGGAATCATCCCTGAATTTTTTAGACTTTCCAGACGTCTTTCTTTTAATTTTTCATACCCATCATCGTAGCGGCCTTCATATTTTTTCCAATATTTTTCATCCACTTGCAATGGCCAATGTGGAGATGTATAAGCCGCAAAGCAGAAAAATGGTTTTTTATCTTCTTTATTAAGGTCTATGTATTCTATTAGTTTATCCGTATAAAAATCAGTAGAATAGTCTCCATTGTTCCAAGTGGCGGGTTTACCATCTTCGAAATATGGAGTGATTGGATCTTCTTCAAAGAGCCCTTGGTCATCATAATGATTTCCAGCCCCTCGAATATTAACAAAAGAGCGTTCGAAACCTTTACTAAATGGAATGGATAAAGAGTCTCTTCCAAGATGCCATTTTCCTGCCATGTAGGTATGGTAACCATTGGCTTGGAGTAATGCTGGAATTGTAACTATTCGATCTGTTAACTTTCCTTCATAGCCGAATCCAGTGTTCTGATTTGATTGTATACCCATTCCGGCAATGTGGTTATCATTACCCGAAAGTAACATTGCTCTTGTAGGGGCACATAAAGGTGATGTATGAAACCTACTAAATCTAATACCTAGAGCTGCCAAATTATCAATATTAGGTGTTTCGATATCGCCACCATAGCATCCTAAATCTGCATATCCAAGATCATCTGCTACAAATAATAGTATATTAGGTCGGAGGGCTTCTTGATTTTTTTCTTTTGGATTAGAACATGAAATCAAAGAGCCTATCAATACCAAAAGCAGGAAACTACGATTGCAAAGAGTTAAACTTTGATGGGCAATCATTACTTTTATTCTCTTACTCTTCGATACTATTTTTATCACTTGTTTGATTTTAACTCAGGTTAATTTACATGATGCACAACTCGTTATATCCACACTATTGCAGACGATTAACCATCAAATGACAGGGATAATATTAGCTATACCTGTTTATTGAAAATTAAAAATATCATTTACTAATTGCTTACGCAAGAAGGGTAGGACGAACGGGTGGTTTTACTGTCCCAATTGGCCAATCTATTTATCGGAAAATCTTGCCCCTATAAAATCAAACCTGTCAGGTAATAAAAACCTGACAGGTCAAAAACCATAAACATCATAGGCGAACTTGTTTCGAAAGGCAATGTCGGGAAGGATTGTATCGGATTAACTACAATAACTGTGCATTCTAATGCCATACAACTTTAAGGTTTATATCAGTTGTAACTTACAGTAATAAAAAAATTACTGATACAATGACTAAAAAGAGATATAATTCTGCCGGGTATCAACATTTTTTTTAGGCACATTCATTTCAATTATCCTTATTCCCCTCAAGCCATATCGGCCTTGTAGATGAAACATGATCTCTACCTATTATGTCTTTATACAATTCCGGTCTCCTTGCATCTCTATATCTCCAACCACCTGATAATTTGATTTTCTCTTTGGATACTTTTGAAATGGTTATGTCATCATCAAAAGATTTAATTTCAGATAGAACATGACCATAAGGGTCGATAATCATTGAATTTCCATTTTTTAAATGTTCACCATCATAACCTATTGGGTTAGTAAAAGCATAGTATACGCCATTGTCATATGCTCTTGAAGGCAACCACCGCATAAGCCAACCCCTGCCTTTGGGGCCGTCGAACTCCAATCGCAATGACACCGGATCATTTTCTCTATTCTGCCAATACTTATCATCTACATAATCTCGTCCGGGCATTGCAGATGGAGTACAACATGTAACATGCGGTGCAAAAATAATTTCCGCACCTAAAAGAGCGGTTGCTCTAACATTCTCAATTATGTTATTATCATAACAAATCAGAATTCCGCATTTCCATCCAAGAAGATCAAAAACACAATATTGACTACCGGAAGACATATGCTTGCTTATGAAAGGATGTAGTTTTCTGTATTTTGCAACCATTCCATCTTTGGTGACACAAACATATGTGTTATATATTCTTTCATTCTCCTTTTCGACCAAACCAGCCAAAATAGGAATATCATGTTCCTTTGAAATCGCAATTAGTTTTTGCATGCTCTCACCATTTGGCACACTTTCTGCTAATTTAGTAATCTCTTCAAGAGTCAAATTTTTTGTATAAGTATAGGCAGTAATTGACATTTCGTGAAAACTTATCAAATCTGAATTCTTTGATTTCGCCTTTTTTGCTAATTTATTGATTACAGATAAATTATAAGATTTATCTCCATCTTTGGGTTCAAATTGAGCTACTGCAACATTCATATCTATTAAATTCATTTTCCCATGCTTACATTTAATGGGAGTTTGTTCATTGAATCTACTAATATATTAATTAATTTCAACCTTTTATAAAACATAGTCCTGATAATTCAGGGCAAACTCATACTTATATTTTGAGACACGAATTTCACGAATGCCTACTAATATTTAGAAAAATCTTTAGATTTTTCTCTTCGTGTAATCTTATTAAGTAAAAATATCACGAATTTTA
>Ga0164313_10002482_pt1 | contig 16495 bp, 11 predicted proteins | sample GuaBasSedimGuay4_FD_113735 | JGI IMG/M metagenome (GOLD analysis project Ga0164313, IMG submission 113735) | Subseafloor sediment microbial communities from Guaymas Basin, Gulf of California, Mexico - Guay4, Core 4569-4, 0-3 cm | ecosystem: Environmental > Aquatic > Marine > Hydrothermal vents...
CATTGCACTGCCGGCAGCAGGAGCAAGAATGGTAGTGCCTGTAGCAATTGGTGTAGTGACTCGTCTTATTTCTCAATATGGGCACGCACCGGTAGCGGCATATGGAGCTGCCTCCAGAGCTGAATTTTTTATGCTCGCAACACTTATGGCTTTAAGTTCGGTGCTTAATCCATTTGTAGGGCAAAACATTGGTGCCAAGAAAGTTGATCGTGCAAAAGAAGCCCTTAATAAAGGCTTGCGTTTTGCCTTATTATGGGGAATTGGGAGTTTTTTACTACTTCAGCTAATAGCCAAACCTGTAGCGATGCTCTTTAGTACAGAACCCGAGGTAATTGAATATATTGCTCTGTATCTCCATATTGTTCCTGTTGGCTATGCTTTAAGGGGCGTATTTGATATCGTTGCCAACGTGCTCTATGTTCTAAGAAAACCCTTGCTTTCGGCTGGGCTAATTTTGATGCAAATGATTTTTCTAATTATTCCGTTAATTTATATCGGGTCATATTTCTATGGCATTAAGGGTATTTTTATTGGCCTCGTGGTGGCAAACATAATAGCTGGAAGTATTGGCTATTTAGTCCTTAAACATCAATTGAAGAACCCGATTACCGGCGCATAGGAAATCAGAAGTATCTTCTCTTCAATACCTGATGACCAAAGGGAGCGAAATCAAATCCCACCATTATTTCATGCGTGCCCCACTGGTTGGTAATGAGCTTGGTGCTTGGTAATTCAAGTGAGTAACCTATTCTCAGCCTATCACTTATCTGCAGCTCAGCAATGGCACCAAAAGTATTGAAGTTACGCACGATAATTCCTGCCCAGACCAATTCATTGAATAAAATACTAACATTCAAGTCAACCGATACCTGGTTTTCAACCAGTCGAACAAGTGTTGATGGTTTTAATTTAATCGCTTCAGAGATCGGGAATACCATCCCACCACTAAAGTAATAGTGCTTTTGATATCTGGTGCTCTCCTGAACACCATCGTTTACCTCTATGTTTAATATTCGGGGAATTGATAATCCCACGTAATAATACTCGCTATAAAGTAAAAGACCGACACCGAAATTAGGCTTAACAAAATTCTCGTCTGTAGGTAAAAAACTCGGATCATTAACGAACTCCATATTTAAATCTGAGTATTGGTATTTATACTGAATCATCCCTCCTTGAAGTCCCATTGCCAGCTTGGCCTTGCCAAAGTCTACTTTATAAGAAAAAGTAGCAAAAACTTCGGTGTTATTACTTACGCCAAATTGATCATTAAGAATGTATATACCAACACCTCCCTTATTGCTAAACATAGAAGTATGGGCTGTTAGTGAGTTGGTAAAAGGCGCTCCTTCTATTCCTGCCCATTGCATCCGCGACATAAATGTGATAGAAGCATTATCAAATGCTCCCGCATAGGCAGGGTTAATAAGCATTTGATTAAACACATATTGATTGTAGAGTGGATCATACTGCGCCTGCACAGTCATCGTACTAGTTAAAATCAAGAGAAGTATGGTTTTAAGCTTCTTCATCCTAATTACGTAAAACTAAAAACCCACTTACTTTGTCTGATTTATCGTCTGATTCACCTTTCTCTATTACATAATAATAGGTCCCTTCTGGCAGCAAATAGCTCTTGCCTACATTGTTAAGGCCATTAAACTTCTTGTCAACATTATCATATCCTTGCATTTCAAATACTTTATCTCCCCAACGGGTATAGATGGTAACTTCATTATTTGGGTACAAGTCTATATTTATGATTTTAAAAAAATCATTCAGCCCATCATCATTAGGGCTTACGGCATTATAAACAGTTAGTTTACTTCCTGGTTCAGCAACAAAACTCCCTACCGTTAAATACATCTCTGTGGCATCAATACTGCTTACGACAGTTCCTGAATTAATATCCCCTGTCCTTGAAGACGCCCCAATACTTGCAAATGGCTCACTCAAAGACGGCGCTTGAGCGACAACAGCCTCTTCAATTGAATTCAGAAAAGACTCATCACGTATTGGCAAGCCCACTATTGAGCCGGAGAATGTCCCATTGATTACATCTAATTGCCAGTACTGTTCTGCAGATACTGATACTAAATCATTTTGAACTTTTAAATTTGGGTTGGGTATATTTAAAATTACGCCGACCGTGGGAGTTGTTCCTTTTACATCTTGAAGTTCTAATGGCAGGAATAAATTATTCTTACCCACAGGAAAATATTTATAGCCGTTACCTACATGGTATATGGGGCCATCAATATATGAATTATCGGAGCCTCCGGTAATTACCGCATTCTCTTGTATAACTAGTTTTGAGTTCCCTGAAGACACCAAATTTCCATCGCTTAGAACAAGCTCATTTTCAATATAGATATCTGCCCCAAAAATCTTCTCGCCACCTCCTTCTATTCTAAGTCTGGTAAATGATTGGTCGTTATGGTTAATTACTTGAGGCTGACTGCTGGTTAAAGTAAGCTGCCCTTGCCCCGGCTCATAGGTAGCATTGTTTTGCCAAAAACCAGCCACCTGTATGTCACCATTATTAATAAGGGTGCCGTTATTAACTACACTATCGCCAACATATAAAATGGTATTTGTGCCTACGCTTAAGGTGCCCTCATTATAAAGGCTTTGCGGATGACCATGGCCATAAGCAATTACAAAGCAAACTATAATCGATATCCTTTTCATAATTCTGTCACTAATCTACCGGCTACATGAGTGAGCTCTCGGCCACCAATGATATCGAAGGATTTTGCATCAGTAACAAAAAGGATTATGCCGACAGCATCTCCTTTATTCAGAAGGATATCGCTTGCAAAACCAACACTTTCATTACTATTACCAGGATAAATTTGCTTATCATATACATTTACTCCTCCCGCAGAGATAATAACCCGCGTGGGTAACGAGCCCGTATTAACACTAATCAATCCATTAAAATGGTAAATGCCATTAACTGGCGCAGTGTATGTTCCGGCGCCGTTATCATAGTTGCCATTTATATCGTATAATTTAATGTCGAAAAGTACAGCTGTAGCTAAAGCATTAATAATAACCGTTTTGCCTAAATAAGCCTTAAATGCTTCCTTGGCTATGCCTGCAGGAGGAAGCGTAACTGTATTTCCACTTGAAATGGTTAAGGCTGTTCCGGCAATACTCATTGTTTGAATTTCATTGGTCGGATCTGCATCAGCATCTGTATCATCATCAACAAAACTTCCCCCTCCATTAGAAAGAGTAACTGTTGTTCCTGCTTTAGAAATGGTTTGCAATTCATTGGTTGGATTTGCGTCGGCATCCGTGTCATCATCAACAAAGCTGCCCCCTCCATTGGATAAAGAAACCGTTGTCCCCGATTTTGATATTGTCTGTAGCTCATTCGTAGGATTTGCATCCGCATCAATCACTCCATCCTGCAGAGAGACCAAATCAACTGCATTGCCTCCTGTTATTGCCAGGTTAGTACCCGTTAAGGATAATGTTTGTTCATCGGTATTAGTTCCCGAAAATGGTGCCAGGTCTATGTTGGTTGCGGAGCCATTATTCGTAATAGAAAGGGTATTTCCCACTAACTGCAAATCCTGGATAACGGTTGTTGAATTCCAGGCACTGCCATTCCAGTAATAGAAGGCATTGAGATCTGAATCATATACCAATAGGCCATTCTCTAAAATTGAAAGCGAGATATCCATGGCCAGTCTTTGTGCTGAGGTCAGTCGAGGAATTAATATCCCTTTGTTATTGGCGACAGATTTAATATCCAGCGCTGCATTTGGATTAGGATTCGAGGTGCCAATACCTACCCCCGATTGAGCAAATAGATGAAGTGCCGAAAGAGTAAAACAGGCAATTAAAACGATTCGATTAATAGCTTTCCCCATGACAAAATTTATTGAAGGTTATGTAAAATTAATGGTTTTTTGTTGACAAAAACAAGTAATTCCGCATGAATAAAAACGGCTGGATTAGTCCATTATACAAGCAAAATGCCTCAAGAATGATCATTAAGTTTAATTACTATTCTATCTGCTATTACTAAAAGAAATACTTCCAATAACGAATATTAAGAATCGGGAATTAAACCTCTATACCCATCTGGCGCATTAGCTCACAAGCATTAAAGCTCTGACAGATACCGGGCCTTATAGTATAATCAAAGTCAATTTTCCCATCTGTGATTATACTTTCAAAACTAAAGTTTTTCACACTTCTATGTTCCTTAGACATATTCCCCAACTCAAGGTCGTGCGTAGATATAAATCCGGATACATCTAAACTGCTAAGTTGCTTCATCAGAGCCACGGCTCCCTTATGCCTATCGGCAGAATTAGTACCTTTTAGAATCTCGTCTAAAAAATATAACACCGGTTCACCTTGCTCAACAAGATCAAGCAAGAATTTAATCCTTGAAAGCTCAGCATAAAAAGATGATATGCTTTCGCTCAAGTTATCCTTAATGCGCATCGCCGTAAACACCTTAATCTGCGGATTAAATTCAAATTCTTTTGCACAAACAACTCCTCCTATTTGAGCCATTATAATATTCACCCCAACAGTGCGCAAAAAGGTGCTCTTGCCTGCCATGTTTGGTCCCGTGAGTAAAATCACTTCCCCATTACCCTCCATTTCGAAGTCATTCGCAACCCTCTGCACGCTCATTATTAAAGGATGGCCAAGTTCTACACCTTTCAGGTAATATGGATTAGAATTAAACTTAGGGTATGTCCATTTATCATGAGCAAATGCCTGTCCGGCCAGTGAAATTAGCACTTCAAACTCTGCCAACGCATCGAACCATTCTCTAACTTGTTCTTTATTTTGCTCTTGCCATTGCTCAATACGCAAAAGCCACTGAAGGTCCAGTACCAGTGGGATATTGATAAATATATGTAAAAGATTTTCTCTTACCTGAAGCTGCTCTAGCAATCCTACTACCCTACTTATTTCATGCTTAGCACTGTGCCCTTCTTTATTAAACCTATTAGCCAGGTCAATCAAAAATTGCGAGGAGAAATTATTTTTTTCAATTAGTTCAATATGATTAACAAACGAGCGTAGCATTTTTATTGAGGCTGAAGTGCTTTTTACAACCTTTTGAGCATAGTTAAATTGCCGTACCATAATAACTGCATTAATAATAACCAATGGTAACAAAGCATAATATGTTATTGATAGTAGTGACACAAGTACTATCCCAATTATGAGTAGAGCAGGCAGAAAATATAAGAGAAATTTAATGCCTCCTATTTTGCTCACCCTGGCTGGCATCATAAGCCACTCATTGAACTTTATAAAATCATCACGTGTAGCATTTACATGCCTGCCAAGGGCCTGGTATTCCTGTCCCAATTCAGGTGTTTTCGTTAGTTCTGATACACTTTCCTGATATTCCGTCAAATTCGGCACAGGATTATTCCCTTTCAACCTATTTGCAAGCAATTCTTTTCCTGGAAAGGTGGATGTGCGATTAAGGAGCTGGAAAACAGAGTGGTTACCAAAAACATCCAGATCTTCAACATAAGGATGATCTTTCTGTAAGAATTCTGCGCCATTCTCAATCTTTGTCAGTTCACCTGCGAGTCTGTCAATTTCTTCCCCATTAATGTCAGCAAGATACTTATATTGATCTCTGGAAAATTTCAGTTTATTGTGCCTTTTAACTAATAACACAAAGATTATAGTTGAGATAGCCAAGGCAGCCAAGGCAATAGACAATTCTCTCTCATTGATAAAATATACAAATGCTAGTAAGCCGATAATAAATACTCCAACACGAATACTGGCAACTCTTGCCGCCAGACCCTGAAATTTCTTGTTCAGACTCTTATTATCAGTTAACCTTTTTTGAAAGAACTGTTTAACCTGCATTATCAATTAGTAGTTTAAGAATGGAAATTCTTACAATAATCAGAAACTAAATTTTTTAAGATCAACATTGCCGCCAGATATTATTATGCCTATTTTTTTGTCTTTAAAATACGCTTTATTGTTGAGTATAATGGCTAAGGCCACAGCACTGCTAGGCTCTATAATTATTTTCATTCTTTCCCAGATAAGGTGCATTGCAGCTAATATCTCATTATCATTTGCTGTAAAAATATCTTCAACATTTTGCTTAATGATATTAAAGGTCCGCTCACTTAACGAAGTAAGGAGGCCATCAGCAATTGTGTCCGGGTTTACCGAAGGAATGAGTGTTCCACTATTAAAGGATTGATAAGCATCATTTGCTCCTTCAGGTTCAGCCGCAATTACCTTAATGTGCGGATATTGATATTTAACTGCCAATGCAGTACCACTTAAAAGCCCTCCGCCTCCCACTGGTGTAATGATAATATCCAAATTTTTGTTTTCTCCTAGTAATTCCTGCACTGCGGTTGACTGTCCACATATTACATTATGGTTATCGTAAGGATGGATAATTGTTGCCCCTGTTCTGACAACCACCTCAGCCAATGTTGTTTCTCTTGACTCCAGATTAGGTTCACACCAGATAATCTCTGCCCCATAATCAGCCACCGCCGCTGATTTTACTTTTGGCGCACTTGTTGGCATAACAATATAAGCCTTAACACCATTCATTTTGGCAGCCAAAGCGAGTGCCTGTGCATGATTACCAGACGAATGTGTGGCCACTCCATTAACTTTCTCTTCATCCGATAGCTGCAATACCGCATTAATAGCTCCTCGAAATTTGAAAGCACCCACTTTTTGAAAGTTCTCACATTTAAAGTATATCTCTGCTCCGGCAATTTCATTAATAAGGTGAGATGTTAACACCGGAGTTTTATGTACATAAGGCTGAATACGCCTAATGGCTTCACTTAATTCAGCTGCTGTAGGAATAGATAAGTTGTTCATTCTTAAGAAAAATCAATTCAATTAGTTACAATTTCAGTTGCAACTAATAACATTACAATTATAATGAGAAATTGGCCCTCTTGTTAACAATCATTTATAAAGCCGGGAATTCACGAAAAAAGGGTGTTATAAATCATCATAAAAGGAAGTAAATTGCAATAAGTAAAGGGCTTCATTATAAAGGTGAGAGTATGAAAAAATTATTAACATTAGTCTTATTTGTTATTAATATTAGTGCAATAGCTCAGGTGAGTGACGTGTCAGTACTTGATCCATTTGTTAATCCAGATGCAGTACTTGATGAGCTTCTTCTTCCGCCACCCCCCACAGAAGGCAATGTATACTTAAATGATGAATGGCTGTCTGGAAGTTTAGTTATCTACGGTTCCAAAGTAATTAATAATCAGCTACTCAGATATGATATAAAACATAAGCACCTTGAAATTAAAACTCCTGAAGAAATTAAGGTTTGTCCTTTGTCGCTGTTAGAGAGTTTTTCATGGTTCGACAAGGAGCTAAAGGACTCTGCTTATTTTGTTAATATTAATCACATCCCAAATCAGACAGAGTTTTATGATAATGGCATATTAGAAGTTTTATATGAAGAAAAGGCCAGCCTCTACAGATTGTATTACCTGGAAGTACAAGAATCAACTTATGTTCCTTCTTTGGATATGGGCCGGAGAAGCAATAAAATACTTAAAAAGAGTGATTGCCTATTGTTAACCTCAGGAAAATTTTATACCCTCTCCAAGACTATGAAAAACAATAAAAAAGCTTTTGGTAATGAATTTGTTGAGGTCTCAGAATTTACTAAAAAGAACAAATTAAAGATGAAGAATGAAACCGATTTGGTAGGGATTGTAAGACATTATAATACGCTCCTTGATAACTAGTTTCAACATTATCTCGCTATAATAAACTTGCCAGCTTGTTCATCATTTAGTGAAATGAGGTAAATGCCATTGGGTATTTCAGATACGTCAATTGCATTAATTTTATAATCTTCAAAAACTTTTCGGTTCTCCCCTTGAAGATAGTAAATGCCAATTTTATTTAACAAGCCAGTAATGTGTGATGTATAATTCACTTGGTTGGGATAAACACTTACTTTTTAATTTCTCATTTCTACACTTAATGTAGTCATTATGTGAATGGCCTGGTGAGATAGTGTTTTATCCACGCCTAGAGATTATTATTCCAATTGAAAAGTTATAACCTTCTTACCATCAAAAAAGGAAAAGGCCACCCCTAGATTGGGGTGGCCTTTCAAATTTAATTAAATTATTTGCCTTATTGTGGCGTCATTACTGTTACACCGGAGTCTCCAAAAGTGTTACTCCAGGTTATGGTTAATACGCCATCAGCTGTGATCGTTCCTGTATAATTACCGGCAAACTCCTCATCAGCATCTAAAACCTGGTTGTCACACATGTATACATGTATAAAATTACCACCAAACCCCTGCTCTACGTAAAGACCAAAAGACCCATCAGAGAATCTGTATTTACCAGGATGATTATCGCCTCTCATGTATATTTCAACAGTAGAAGCAAGACCAGTAAAATCAAGACCACTCAAACCGTCGTGCCCATCAGTTACTGTATCATAGAAACCTATAAGTAGCTGGTCGGTAAAACAATCGGTATCAGCAATTCTAATTGTTGGATATGTAAACGTCAACAATTTTGCAGGGTCCTGGCCATCACTAACAACTATAGTGATTTCCTCGTCACCTGCTTCGTTTCCAGCAGTATAGGTAACGCTAACTGTTCCCGCACTATTTCCCTCAGCTGTTCCAAGACTTGTAACAACAGTGCCCAAATCTTCAGGCTGAGCACTATTTGCGAGGGTCACATCTATTGCGCTAATCAAGCCAGGTGCATCAACAATATCAATATTAAAGGTTATTACACCTCCCTTATGCACGTAAGTCCAGGTATCATCACCGGTATCTGTTGCAGTAAATGTATCACCTGTAGGCGTTGCTGCGCTACCCGCCGGGCCATCAAGTGGTCTTGGCGGGTTTGCGTCATCTAAATTATATGCACATGAGCTAAGTATTACCCCTAGGGCAATTGCCATGTATGTTGATTTAAATTTTATCATAATATATTTATTAAGCATATTAAATGAAATATTCTTACTTTCTGGTGAATTCTATGGTCCATGAAAGCCCATTATTAGATTCAAAAACATTCAAGATTAGAATCCCGTTAACCGGATCCCATGATCCACCGCCTGTGTCAGTAGTTACACCAAAAGTATTGGTTGGCAACATTTGAGGTGCTCCGCAGATATCATACATATCTCCAGGATAAGCTGTTCCACCAAAAGGAACATATGCCAGGGCACTGATATCAGAAATAACATACCTAAAAGGCTCAGGCCCTTTAAACGCAATAGTTACATCATCATTAGTCTGGCCACCAAAGTAGTTACCGGCAGTAATTACACTAGTATACTCACCCTCAAATAATAGTGGATCTGAAGGGCAACCAACAAAATACACATAATTACTAAAGAAGCTTGTAGTTGCTGTTGCTGCCACAATATTCGGTGTTACATTAGAGTTACCATCAACTGTAATACTCGGATAAACCGTACCATCAGCCATAGTAGTTCTATTTAGCAAGGTGAAATTATCTCCACCAATAATAGCCCCCAGTCCACCTGGAACACCTATTGCATCAACCATTTCCTGAACTGTAATTTCTTCGTCAAGAACTACACCTCCGGCAGCAGTTATTTCTGCCTGAGTATATGATCTCATAGTTACTGTATCAGTATTAACTCCTCCAGAAGTCATGAAAATCCTTAGCTCTACCATTTCAAGATTCGTACTTATTGAGAAAAGGTCATATTTCGCTTTGGCCGAACCTAAGTTCTCAAAATCAAAGAACCCGAAGTCTGGATCAATAGCTACGCGAACATTTGGCCCCTTATTATCCAGGTTTGGTATCCTGATAGAATCAGGATCCTCACATGCGTAAAAGGAAACCATTAACGCGATTACTGTTATATATTTTAGTATTCTTTTCATATTTATATATTTTAATTATCCCAAAAAACCTTGTCTGTAGCAATTAATCTTTGCTTAGGCGCATTAGGATTAGTGATTAAATCCGTATCCTCATATGGAAATGAAACAGGGAATGATCTTCCTTGAACGGTTACACTTAGATTATCAGTATTTCCATTATGAAGTCTTGGATACCCAGTTCTACGATAATCATTATAGGCATTTAATGCATTACCATATGAAGCAATCCATTTTTGTGTCATAATAATTTCCAATTGAAGTGCAGGCGTGCCGCCATCATACATTAACAATACAGCATCCTTATATGTTGTCAGAACAGCCGGGTCTAATGCTGGAGCACTTGCTTCTGCAGCCACCTCATCAACTTTAGCAAATGAGTCGTCCATAGCATCTGACAACAGTTGTCTGGCATTTTCAGCCGTAACGCCTACATGTGCTAACTCAGCTCTCAAATACAACAATTCGTAGCTGGTAAGCATTCTATGTGCGGTTGTGCCAATACCATTAACCTGACCGGCGAGGGCTGAATTTAAAGAAGCTATACCTCCATTGCCATCGTCATACTTTCCTCCAACAGGGAATAACCCTATTACAGTTTGTGACCTACTTTGATCGAAGCCTTCATTCGGATCTATGTTAAATGAATAAGCATAAATTGATAAAAAAGGCGTACCTGAATCAGATGGACAATAAGCACATGGATTTTCTGCATCACCATCAACTGCTCCGGCAGGAAGCTGGTTGAAAAAATAATACGGGACTCTTGGATCAACGGGACCGAAATTAAGTCCTCCATGACCAAATGTATCCATGCTTCTCATTACCTCAAAGAAGTAAGGGTTGATATAGTAACCTGCTCCTCCTGGAGCCCATTCCTGAACATAACCCGGGTTTCTGTTCTCAGGTGCAATGCTTCCGTTATATTGAAAGCCAAAATCCTGAGCAGATGATGATATCATATCTCCTTCAGCAATCAATGCTCCTATCTCAGTATCTACATTAGCTACAAGCCTGGTTTGCGCATACATCTTAAACTTCAGCGACTTGGCAAACTTTCTCCACATCGCCATATCGCCACCATAAATTAAGTCATCGGCTGCCGGAGTCATATTAGATGGCTTCGCAAGGTTGGCAATAGCTTCATCTAATAATAAATGTAAGTCCGCATATATTGCGCTTCCTTCATCATATACAGGGAATGGGTTTTCAGTCCCAAGGTTAGCCTCAAAATAAGGAATATCGCCCCAAACATCAACCATAATTGAGAAGGTATAAGCTTTCAGTATCTGAGCTATACCCACATATTGCCAATCTTCATCCGCTGTGCCAATATTTATGATGTCTCTCAAATCAGTTAATGCACCACCATAAAATGAATTCCATGGTACCAGTACATTAAAATCATTACCTAAAATCAGGTGGTCATTTAAAGTACCTCTTTGCACAGTTTGCTGCATAATAGAAGCAACATGACCATTTAACCCGCCTGCATTACCTGTTGAGAAAGCAATATTTGCTTGCGCAGAAGGCAGTAGCTGATTAATCGATACAGTCGTAGGGTTGTTAGGATCAGTATTAATATCTAAGTAATCCTTACACCCGGTCAATACCACTGTAAACAGTACTATTGATAGTATTTTATAAATTGTTTTTTTCATTATTATCATTTTAAATTATTTCTCCTACTAAAAGGTGAATCTTAAATTAACACCGTACCTCTTTACAGAAGGTGCTGATGTAAACTCGAAACCTTGAGCGTTTGAATTACCAAATTGACTTGTCTCAGGGTCGAAGTTTGATCCTTTTGGAAAATTAGGTGCATTATACCAAAGGTTACGTCCGGTAAGTGAAATTGATGCTGACCCAAATGGGGTCTTGTCGATAAGTGATGCTGGTAGCGTATAGCTAAGTCCAACCTCTCTTAATCTAATTACAGTTGCATCCCAAACACTCCATTCGTCCTGACCATTAATGGCAAATGAATTACCAAAATATAGACCATTCACTTCAATCGCTGTTGTATTTTGCGTCTTATTGCCATTCTCATCTCGAATAGGCTCAGCAGTATTTGGATCTCCATAAACACCAGGAATAATTACATTAACTTCTCTATCTTCAGAATCGGTTGTAACACCTCTTCCTAATAATGATAAATTAGTTACAGAGTACATATCTCCTCCTTGTTTCCAGTCAAATACGAAACTTAACGATAATCCTTTCCAGGAAAGGGTGTTTGTCAAGCCTACAATATAATCAGGATTAGGATTTCCTATAACCCTTGGTGTTAAATCATTTATTAATTGTCCGTTTGATGGATCAATCAATAAATTCCCTTCGTCGTCTCTTGCTGAAACTGTTCCTTTAATCAATCCATAAGGCTGACCAACAATGTGAACTGCCTGTACAGATCCGGCAAAGGTGTTTCGAAGAATAAGCTCGTCTGTTCCTTCAACCAGACTTTGAATCTCATTTCTGTTTAGGGTAAAGGTTCCATATAAATTCCACCTAAAACTATTTTGCAATTCAACAGGAGTTATATCCAAACCAACTTCTACACCTTTATTAGAAACCACACCTGCGTTAGTAAATAAAGATGAAAAACCTGATGATCTAGGAATAGAAATAGGGATTATCTGATCTCGAGACTCTCTGGTATATACAGAGGCATCTAAGCCAATCTTGCTTTCCCAAAGCTTTAGCTCTAAACCAAGTTCATACTCTCTGGTTCTTTCCGGTCTAAGATCCGGATTACGCTCTATATTAGATAAAGTAGATCCTGAAACACCGTTAAATGGCATTGCCGTAGCATCCGGACTAGGGCTTGTAATTCCATTTGAATTTACCAAATAGACTGGTGTTAACTGATAAGGACCTGTGTCATTTCCAACTTCAGAAAAACTACCTCTTATCTTACCATATGTTAATAGCTTGGAAGAGAGGTCAAATGCATCAGTAAACACAAACGACACACTAGCTGATGGGTAGAAGAAACTATTTCCATCCTTTGGAAGTGTTGAAGACCAGTCATTTCTACCGGTAAGGTTTAAAAAGAGATAATCTTTATAACCCAAGGTTACGTCAGCAAAAAGACCAATAATTCTTCTTTGAGCAAATCCTCCACCTGCAGGAATCAAGTTATTGGTATTATTAATATTATCGATATCAAATATTACATAACCAGATCCTTGAACTGCCTGACTTACTGTTGTGCGCTGGTTTAAGTTATGACCAGCAATAGCTCTAAAGCTAAACGACTCACTAAAGTCTTTGGTAATAGTTACTAAAAAGTTAGACTCAATCTCATTGAACGTAGTATGGAAATCGGTAATCTGACCAATTCCAGCTGCTGCTCTTCCTCCTGGTCTAAACCATTGTGTCTGGTTTTGAGAATATCCGTTAATACCGAATTTATAATTTACCGCAATCCAGTCGTTGATTTCATAGCCTAAGCCGAGTGTTCCTACCCAGCGATTTGTTTTAGACTCTACTCCAGAGTTCTCAACAGACCAAAGAGGATTATCCGCTTGACCGGTTCCTACGAAGAATGCATTAGAGTTATTTAGCGGGTTAATATATGGCGTGCCATGTAAATCCCAGTTTCTACCTAAGTATAACGTTCTTGCAAATGCCGAGGCATTACCAATAGCATTATTTGCACCACCAGCAAATGTGTGCTGAAACGAATTAGTATATGAAAGGCTTGAATTAATTATCAAACCATTGACCAACTCAGTTTTACCACCAATACTCATTGATGTTCGGTTAAACTCAGATCCCGGTACATAACTATCTTGCCGTAAGTCAGAAACAACAGCCGTTACAACAGACGTTTCATTTCCTCCTGAGATACTAATAGAGTTATCCCATATGCCTCCCGTTTGGAAGAAGTCTTTTACGTTATCCGGATAAGCCTGATATGGGACATTTGTTCCCCACAGGTCTTCAAATCCAATAACACCATCATACCAGTGTGTAATAGAATCTGTTGTGGCATAAGGTCTGGCACCAATAAAAGGAGCTCCCCAAGAACCGTTTACCTGGCTATAGGCGAAATTAGTTCCTGTACCATAGGTGTTCTGGTAGTCTGGTAAGTTAGCAACTTGCTCAATTGAATACGATGAACTAATACCTACTTCAAGTCCTTTTTTAGAAACAGAACCACTACCAGATTTAGTTGTTATAAGAATAACACCATTAGCAGCCCTTGTGCCATATAAAGACGCAGCGGCAGCTCCTTTTAGAACGGTCATAGACTCAATGTTATTAGGATCTAAATCAGAAATCCTACTTCCATATGCTCCACCACCAACCAACTGGTTCGTGCCATTATTTGTGTTATTATTATAAGGCACACCATCTACCACAAAAAGTGGTTGATTATTACCAAGTAGAGATGAATTACCTCTAATAGTAATACGTGTAGCACTACCTGCTGCACCACTAGAACCTTGAATATCTACACCGGCAACTTTACCTTGTAGCGCTCTAATAGGATCTGGCTCTGATACTTGCTGCAACTGATCACCAGAAACATTCTCAACAGAGTACCCCAGTGCCTTTTTCTCTCTCTGTATTCCAACTGCTGTTACTACTATTTCAGATAGCTGTACAGCATCGGCTTCCATCGAAATATCAATAACGCTTCTGCTTCCCAAATCAACCTCTTGTGTTGCAAGGCCAATAAAAGAAAACACTATCGTCACTGCATCGTCCGGGACTTCAAATTTGTAGTTACCATCAATGTCGGTAACAGTCCCTGTTGTGGTACCCTTCACAACTACATTTACACCTGGTATAGGCGATCCATCTTCAGAAGATGACACCTTACCAGAAACGGTACGGTCTTGTGCATTTGCATTAAAGCTAACAACAGCAAATAAGACGAACACACACAATTGTAAAATTGTTTTCATGCACTTAAGTTTAAATTGAACAAAATTTTAATGTTAGAAAAGTGCATAGCTTTCCCAACAGCCTCAAATTTCGTCTTTGTAATTAGCGTTAATAACACGCCATTTTCGCCATTTATTGGCCTTTGAATTAAGCTGATATTACCGACATCTTCGGGGGCATTTTCCTCAAAAACACCAATTCTCCCCCATACATGGTTACATTTTGTTGATTATAGGGTAATAATCACTGTTTAGTTATCCCTACTTATGGGTAAATGATATAAAGGGTGGGAGCATAAAAAAGCCCAACTGAATATATCAGCCGGGCTTCATGTATTCTTTTAAAAATACCTGTTAAATTAAACTTTGTCTTCGAGCAATATCTATTGCTTCTGATTTTGTAGAAACGTGAAGTTTGGTATAAATATTTTTCACGTGCGACTTTACAGTTTCCATCCCAATGTGAAGGTTGTTAGCCGTAATTTTATAAGTCTTGCCTGTTGCCAAAGAACTTAGTATTTCCGTTTCTCTGTTTGAGAGAGGAGTGTCCGGACTCCTTTGGAAAGAAGACACTACCATCTTGGCAATTTTAGAACTCATTGGAGCTCCGTTATTTAGTATTTCATCTACCGCCTGAAGTAACTCCAGGTGATTGGATCCTTTAGTTAAATAACCCGAAGTGCCGGCAGCGAATGCTTCAAATATTGTCTGCATGTCCTCCTTATAGGTCATTACAATAATGTGCGCTTTGGGATCCATTTTTTTTATTTTTTTAATAGCCGAAAGCCCATCCATTCCTGGTAGATCTACGTCCATAAAAATTACATCCGGGTAGTCCTTACGTAAATGCTTTATTGCCTCTGCGGCATGAGCATATGTGTTTACTACATGATATTCCTTATTGCTTCCTAAGATGAGATCGTAACCTCTGCGTAAAGCCTCATTTTCTTCGATGACAACGATTCTAGGTCTAAAATCCATCATCCTACTCCGATAATCCATCATAGTGACTGTTGTTAAATTTTTGTTTAGTGTTTTTGATCCAAGTTATTCTAAAGAACGATTTCTCGCCCCAATTCGCGAGAAGGTTAACCTCTTTATCTTACGGTAATACCCCATTTAGGGTTGTTATTATCAAAATATAAAATATTAAAATTACCATATCCACTAACAAACACTTCTCTATCTAATTGATTATCTGATAGTTAGACTCAAATATCGATTAGTAAAATATTTTCTCAAAGTAGTACTATTTTAACCCATTTTGGCGATATAAATTTATAGAGACACTGCTTAAATGAATATAAATCATGACGATTCTTACCTCATTTTCAAGTTCTTACAGTCACAAATACCTGCACTTTTCATAATTTCGCCTAACGATTTATGGGGGATAAAAGCATCAAAATCGACCTAAAATCAAGGCCCTTCGTTAACGAATAAAATTTAACCCTTTATTGAGCTCTCTGCTACATTTAATAATACTCAAATCAGGCTATTTTTTCTGGCAATATCTATTGCCTGAGATTTCGTTGATGCCTGGAGTTTAACATATATATTTTTAACATGTGATTTAACGGTTTCGATTCCTATAGAGAGCTCCTTGGCAGCAATTTTATATGTTTTACCCATCGCCAACAGCTGCAAGATTTCTGTCTCCCGCCCACTAAGCGGACTATTTGGATTTAGTTTAAAA